>Ga0335075_10001165_pt1 | contig 43761 bp, 40 predicted proteins | sample Lox_Sample_24_FD_206723 | JGI IMG/M metagenome (GOLD analysis project Ga0335075, IMG submission 206723) | Soil microbial communities from Loxahatchee National Wildlife Refuge, Florida, United States - Lox_Sample_2.4 | ecosystem: Environmental > Terrestrial > Soil > Wetlands | place: USA...
AGTCGCTGAGAATTTGTGCGCGTTGCTCCGGCGTGTGATGGGGACGATTACTGGTCGAATTTTCCATACCCTCACTCTGACAGAACTTCCGCAGCCCTGCCTAGCCGGGGTTAGTAACACGGATACGACGATTCAGACAACGCCCGCCGTCAGGTCCGTGCTTGGCGGCATGAATATCGCCCGCCTGACCACGCAACCATCGAACGTTGGTGCAAGGTTTCTTGGCTGGACAAGTATGCGGGAACATTTTCGGATGATCCTTCTTTGCCGTTGAATGAACGCTGGAATCGCTGCCGTGCTTTCCTTGTCAAAAAAGGATTTCACAACGCAACCCGCAATTGGTTGAAGGATATTCATGGAAAGCCCGCAGAAATGTTTCGGGACCAATATCGCGGTGAATTGCTGGAATTGGAAATCCTGCCATTCAAGCAAATACCATTCGCAGCGTTCTTTGAGTCGCCCGACCCGGTTGCGGCGGGGCTGCCGGTAGCAGAATTGATTGGGCGGATCGCCGAACGATATGCTCGACCGACAAATGGACAACTCCAGGCACGCCTCATTATCGCAGCAGCGTTTCAGCGTGCTTTTGTTCGCATGATGGATTCACTCGGCGTCCAAAACGCATTACGAATCTGCTCTTGGTTTCAGGAGGTCTATAGCTTTTTAGTGGACTTGCACAATCAAGGCGCAAACACCGCAGAAATACTCCGCCTGATTCGCAAAGTTCCTGAATCACAAGGCGGACTGCGGTCTGCATGTGAATGGTTGTTCGACCCAGAAGCTTTGGGTAAATTGCCGATAGAACTCGCTGCGGACTTTATGGACGCATCCGCTCAGGTCAAAGATTTTTAACGTTTTCACTGCCTTCAATCGTGAGCGAGATTATGAACAATGATGAACTGCTCACCTTAATTAAGTCGTTGAATAACGCTCGGCTAGGAAGTCTTGGAGAGCATCTGGCTATTGAGTATTACAAAAATCGAGTCCCTCTTGCAAAGATTCGGCCCGTTCGCCGTGAAAGGCGAGACCTCATCATTGAAAATCCCGACAACAGCACAACAAGAGCAATTGACATAAAGGCTCGCAGACTTACAAATGAAATGTGGTCCAGGAATAAATTAATTCCGTATTATGCGGAGCGCATACCGGGGGTTGATTACGAACAGGTATTCTTTTTTGCAGATCGAGCGGTCTTCATTGATCCATTTTATTCTAGGCAAGAAAATGTTGGAATTTTAAAATCATGGGATATGCCATCACTGGCCAAGGAATACTCGGCTTGGAGAAGTCATGGTTGCAAGAATAAATCAAGTAAAAATACATTTATCGAGCCCGCACGTATGAAAGACAGGATTGGCCCCAGGGGAGAAAAGATAAAAGCTGAAATCGAGAACTGGTATCAGGATTCATTTTCGGCGGCCAAACCGTGTCGAGTGCTTTATCGCGGACCTGGCAACCCGAAGATGTTTGGCAAAAGAGACCTGCCGCACAACTTGCCAGGCAACAAATCGGACGTAGAAAATTTTTCCTCGACCGTGTTTGTCCAAACGGAGAAGAATATGCAGAGGACACAAGAAATTGAATTTATTGTTGCCTACCCGAACCGCTATTTGAAAAAACTTCCATTACAAGAGGGCAGCAAGATGGCAAAACAAAAAGGATATGACCGTGTCCTTGATCTGCCCTTGGTTCTTTACAGTTATCGTGAATGTGTCTTTCAGGATGCAGATAATCTTATGTCGAATTTTGCAGCGCGGTTTGCGAAACATTTAGGCTAGTAATCGGCCTATTGAGCGCCATGAAAGACGCGCCAAAGACTTGCGGTGTTTTGCTCGTGCCGCGCTCCCGGCCTCACCCCTACACCCTTTCGCCGGGGACGCTCCACTCGCAAAACATCGCAAGTCTTTGGCTGCACGGGCGGGCGAGGCGAAACGGGCTTTCCTCCAAGTATTCAGAAACCCGTTCCCCCTCGCTGTTCCGCCCTTATGGGTTCACTCCAGGACAAATGACTTAAATTGCGCGATTGGGAAATTTACGTCTCCTTAGAAAAAGTAAAAGATACCGTGGCAGAGGGAAAAGAAAGATGATATTTTCCTCCATACGTCGCGCTCAATATATCTCGCAAAATGGAAAATGTTCCGTTTTCACTTCACGCAGTTCAAACGACTCTTGAGCTTTGGCCCATTCCCAGCAATGCTTTTGCCATCCCCGCATTTTAGTCGTCGTGAAGTTCATCGAACGAGCGTGAAAATGGCGACGGATCTTTCGCTGCGGAATTGGTATTGATACCGATAATGACAAGCCGAACAAAGCTCGTTGCAGAAAGCCAAATGTTTTTCTTCAACTTCGCGGATTTCAAATGGCTGATTGGCTTCGACCCAATTCAGGCAATCATTCTGCCATCCCTCTTTTCTCGTCGTTGTAGCATTAAAGGCTTTGCACATGATAAAGCCCCACTCTCCAATCGGGTCACCCCCCTTAGAATCGCAATTTATTGCATCTGCGTATCATGGCAAGCACGAAAAGCGCAGCTTGTTCAAATAACCACAGTCGGAAAGACAGAAACCACATTTTTGGGGAACAAACGCGATTTTTCGTATTCGTCACTTGTCATCAATGCCTCATTAGGCATGATAGGGACGTTTTATGAAAAAGGGACTTCGGTACGGATTGTTTATCCTTTGCGTGATCGCATTAGTCGTTTTGGTCCGTCTGGACAATTCCCAAGGAGTCCCTCCCCGCGACCGGACGCTAATTTTGGTTTCGCTGGACGGATTCCGCTGGGATTATCTGGATAAATTCAAAGCCCAAACACCGCATTTGAACCAACTGGCTTCAGAAGGCGTCCACATGGAACGGCTTATCCCGGTTTTCCCTTCGCTCACGTTCCCGAATCATTACACCATCGTCACAGGGCTGTACCCGGAGCATCACGGGATCGTCAATAACCGGATGTATGACCCGAATTTTCAAACTAATTTCTATATTTTTGATAATGCCGGCCCTACCGATGGCCGTTGGTGGGGCGGCGAGCCCATCTGGGTAACGGCCATCAAGCAGGGGCGAACAGCCGATTGCATGTTTTGGCCGGGCTCGGAAGCGGAAATAGACGGCGTTCGGCCAACTGAGTGGAAAATGTTCGACGCAAAAATCACCCCGAACCAGGTAGTGGATACCGGCCTGGCCTGGCTGGCACAAACGAATCGTCCCGGCCTCGTCACCTTATATTTTCATGAAGTGGATACGGAATCGCATCATCATGGCGTGGAATCCGCACAGGTGGCGCGGGCAGTACCACAAATGGACGCAGCGGTGGGCCGACTGATGGATGGCCTGCAACGCCTTGGCCTAACCAATGCCACTGACGTAATCATTGTCTCGGACCACGGCATGACCGACTTGAGCACGAATCGTGTGATTGCCCTCAGTGATTACGTGGATCTGAGTACGGTGCAGGTGGATACGTGGGGTGCCGTGGCTGGCTTACGTCCGCTGGACGGAAATGCGGATGCGCTCTACGAAGCGTTTGCCGGGAAGGAAGATCATTTCAAGGTTTATCGGCGCGAAGATATGCCGGCGCGATTTCATTATCGGGACAACCCACGCATTCCGCCGGTCATCCTGATAGCGGACGAGGGCTGGTATATCAACAAGCAACCGCTGGAACCGGGAAGGTATTTTGAAAGTGCCACGCATGGATTTGATAATGAATTACCGTCCATGGGCGCGACATTCATCGCGTATGGCCCGGCATTCAAGAAGCACGTCACGCTGCCGCCCACGCCGAACGTGGACATCTATAATTTGCTCTGCGCCACGCTAGGTCTCAAAGCCGCCACCAATGATGGGGACGACACGCTTGTGCGGGAAGTACTGACAAAATAAAATAACAACACATGAAAAATATATTGCTCGTTTTGTCGCTTGTCGGATTGATGATACCGGCATACACCCACGCCCAAATCAATGCACCGGTCGCCACGACCGGCCAGACTGTGGAAACGATTATTTGTATCCGGCATGGAGAAAAACAGCCCGATGGACTTGGCCAATTGACCTGCAAGGGACTTAATCGTGCATTGGCTTTGCCCAATGTATTGCTGGCCAAATACGGCACGCCACAATTTATTTTTGCGTGCAACCCAACCCAGAAGGTGCATGATCACGGAGGAGAGTATTATTATGTTCGCCCACTTGCCACCATTGAACCAACAGCCATCCGCTGTGGGCTGCCCGTGAATACAGAGTTTGGCTATAAAGAAATCAAGGGGCTGGAAGAAGAGTTGAACCAACCGCAGTATCAAAACGCGACGGTCTTTATCACTTGGGAGCACCTGATGTTGGATGATTTCGCCAAAAATATGCTCAGGGACAATGGTGAAAATCCGCAAAAGGTCCCTTCCTGGCAGAACAGTGAGTACGACTTGATATTCGTTTTCAAGGTTACGCGGGAAAATGGGCAGAAAAAAATTTCCTTTGCCATTGACCATGAGGGCTTAAATGGTTTCAGCGATGCCTGCCCTTAATGATCACCTGCTTTTTGACACTTCGAAAATTGGTCGGGTAAGGGGGTGACATTGCTGCCACTCCCTCCCCTCAGAACCGGACGTGAGAGTTTCCCCTCATCCGGCTCAAGCCGATACGAAGCCCCGACGACGCGGAGCCGGTTTCACGACGGTTTAATCCCGGCCTGTTGGCGCGTGATGCCAAACTTCTTCTGGAACTTGCGTTCGTTGAAGTAAGTCCGCCATTGCGGGTCGAACGGGTTGGCATTGCGCCGGATTTTGACATGACGCCGGATTTTGGTTTCGCCTGCACACGTCAGGCGGCCCCAAATGGGCGTGCCGTCCGGTTTGTGTTTCCCCGTCTTGGCCGCAAACGTCCAAGCTCGTTTGTGCCAGGCTGGGAAGCAGTGCTTCTTGACCCAGTCACGCGATTTCTTGGGATATCGGCGTTTGGCCCATTGCCACAGCGCCCGCCAGATTTCATGGTCCACCCGGTGGAACGTGTCTGAAGCCGCACAGTGCCGGTGATAGTTGGCCCAACCACGGATGATGGGGTTCAACCTCACGATCAACTGCGTCTGGCTGATGGATTTGTTCTCTTTAATCAACCCCCGGACTTTCTCCAAGAACACTTGCGTGTTCTTCTTCGATGGTTTCGCCAGCGGCTGGCCATCGTACTTGCGGAGATTTTGTCCGAGGAAGTCGAACCCTTCGTCAATATGGGTGATACGTGTCTTGTCGGCGGAGAGCGCCAGCCCCCGTTCGTGCAAGAACCGCTTCACCAATGGACGTACTTCCTTTTCCAGCAGCCTTTTCGTGCCGCCGGTAATGATGAAGTCATCCGCATACCGGACGAGATTGACCTTGGGCGACCAGCGTCTGCCGTTCCTGCACTTCTGCCTTGGGAAGTGCTTGGCCAGCAGTTTTTCCAGTCCATCCAAGGTCATGTTCGCCAGTGTCGGCGAGATAATGCCCCCTTGCGGCGTGCCCGCCTCCGTGGGAAACAAGGTTCGATTGTCGATGTAACCGGCCTGTAGCCATTTTTGGAGCACCTGTTTGTCCGTGGGGACATGCCGGAGCATCCAAGCGTGGCTGATATGGTCGAAGCACCCTTTGATGTCGCCTTCCAGCACCCACTGTGGCGAATCGCCCCGGCCCAGCACATTGAAGCACTGTGTCAGAGCATCGGCCGTGGAGCGTTCTGGCCGAAAGCCATAGGAATGATGATCTCCGGTGGTTTCCGCGACGGGTTCCAGTGCCAGCAAGTATAACGCTTGCATGGCCCGGTCTTTCATCGTGGGAATGCCCAGTGGTCTTTGTTTTCCATTGGCTTTCGGGATATAGACGCGGCGCAAGGGCAGCGACCTATATCCTCGACGTTGCAACGACCCAATGGCCTTGAGTCTGGCCGCCGGAGTCTGCCAGATGACTCTGTCCACTCCCGGCGTGCGTTTGCCTTGATTTTCCGTCACCCGTTTCACGGCCAAGGCTTTGCCGCAAAACGAGCTGGTCAGCAGCCGTTGCAAGGCTTGCACCTTGCCCCAGCGGCTTTCCCGTGTTGCCTTTACGATACGCGCTTGCAGCCTCCTGACTTGGCGTTCACATTGGAGCCAGTTGATTTGCTGCCAGTGTGCGGCCTTGCCAGAGGACGCACACATGGATGAATCCACGTTCATTTGCTTTTCCTCTTGTGAAGGTTCCACGAGTTCTCTCGTAACGATTGACCTTGCTGGAAGTCGGCCCGCTTGCGCGGCGGAGTTGAGATCGCAACTCCTATCCATCCCATTACAGGATGGCCTTTGCTTTCTCCAGCGTTCCTCTGCCCGCCACTCCCACAGCGCGCCTCGCGGCGTGCCTGCCTCAGTGAGGCAAAGTATCGGGTTTACCATGTTCCGCTTAAACAACGATGATGATTTAGCCCCTGCCTCTACACCGACAGCCATGTTGTCCGTGTGCCCGCACACTGAAATCGGGCATCCTGACTGCATACCGTTTTGGTGCCGAGCCTGTCAGCGTCTTTGGCTCGTTGCAATTGACGATGTTGGCGGCAGTTCACCTGAGTTGGGCGTGTCATCCAGTCTGGCCTTCCGGCTGCCCTGACGCTGGCAGCCCGGCGACTTCCTCGCGGTCGTCTCCTCCCTGAATGGTGGAAGTACGTTGTCTCGGCAGCTCCCGACCCAACCGTTGCCAGTCGCGCCGGTGCCGATAGACTCTGCGGACGGAACCGCAGGTTCGCTTACGAAGAGTCCATAGCGAACAGTTGTTTAAGCAGCTTCATGTCGCATCCAGTGAAATTGCCAGTGATTGTTACCAAAAGTTCACCGTAGTTCCTCCTAGTTACGCTTGAGAACCACAAGAAAATGTGCTATTTCTACCACAGGTAGTGCGAGTTTATGTCCGATTCCGACCTCCGCCTCCAGTGTAGTTAAGGTGTAGCCTTAAAACGGCACTCTGTCCCTTCACATTGAAGTAAGTCCGCCATTGCGGATCGAACGGGTTGGCATTGCGCCGGATTTTAACATGGCGTCTAATTTGGGTATCGCCCGCATAGGTCAGGCGAGTCCAAATCGGAGTGCCCTCCGGTTTATGTTTGCCCGTCCTGGCCGCAAACGTCCAAGCTCGATTGCGCCAGGCCGGGAAGCAGTGCTTCTTGACCCAGTCGCGCGATTTCTTGGGATGTCGGCGTTTGGCCCATTGCCAGAGTGCCCGCCAGATTTCATGGTCCACCCGGTCGAACGTATCCGATGCCGCGCAGTGCCGGTGGTAGTTGGCCCAGCCACGAATGACCGGGTTCAACACCGCCATCAGCAAAGTCTGGGTAACGGATTGGTTCGCCTCAATCAGCACCCACTGCGGCGAACACCCCCGGCACAGCGCATTGAAGCACTGTTGCAGGGCGTCGGCAGTGGAGCGTTCCAGTCGGAAGCCATAGGAATTGGGGTCGGCGGTAGTTTCCGCGACGGGTTCCAACGCCAGCAAGTGTAACGCTTGCATGGCGCGGTTCTTTCATCGTGGGAATGCCGAGCGGCCTTTGTTTTCCATTGGCTTTCGGGATATATCATTATATTGCCCTTGAGACCTCGCGCATGTACTTCGCTGCTTTCGGTCGTTATTGGCAATGCTCGCTCCACAGGCTCCCGGCACTGGCTTCAGATTGTTGGTGGGCGAGAATTTCGCAAGACATTCTTGAAGGCAGCGAGCGTATCCGGGCTGACATGATGCTCAATACCTTCGGCGTCCATCGCCGCTATACGTTCCGAAATGCCCAGTGAACGGAGAAAAGTCGCAACCACCTCATGCCGATTTTTGCATGTCGCCGCCAAAATGCGCCCTTTCTCTGTGAGGAAAATACCCCGATACGGCTGCGCCTTTACTAACCCCGCCTTTTGCAATCGGGCAATTGTGCGGTTAACGGTGACGTGTGTCACTCCCAGCCGCCGCGCCAGATCTACTACCCGCGCCTCGCCCGTTTCCGCAATCAAATCAGCGATGGCTTTCGCGTAGTCTTCAGAGATTTCTTTTGCGTTGTCCCGGCGGGCTTTAGCCAGACATTCTACCTGATATTTCTGGCTGGCATGAGCGTGTGCCGTCCCGAATGAATCTTGTTGTGCCGGGGCCATTTGATTTTTCCATTATCCGTGAAAAAACCAACCGCCCCCCTGGTTGGAAAGCGCCGATAAACTTAGGATTTCCCGTCGGTGCTTGCCCCATTGCGGGTAAAACGCTTGAACGCGTTCAGCTGGCCGGGATGCGCCCGCCAGTAACTCACCAGGTTGGAAAAGATTGCCAGCGTTTCCGGCCGCAAATGGTGTTCGATGTCCTCGACCTCCCGGCTTACCGTTTCGGAATCCAAGCCGAGGAGTTCCAAAAACTCCGTGAGGATCTTGTGGCGTGACTTGACGTGCTGCGCCACCTGCTGCCCCGTCGGCGTGAGAGTGAACCCCCGATAGCGTTCGTAGTTCACAAAGCCGCGCCGGGCCAGCCGGCGCACCATATTGGACACCGCCGACGTGGTTAATCGAAGCGATACCGCCAAGTCCGCCACGCGGGCATAACCTTTCTGCTCGATCAATTCCTGAATCCGCTCCAGATGGTCTTCGGTGGACTCCGAGCGGTTCGGGGCTGCTTTCCTGGACTTTCGTGGGGTTTTGATCATGTACAGCCATTTTAACAATGATCCGCTGCCATGGCGAGTCCTTTTGTTTTTCAATCCAACTTAAATAAATGTATTCATATGAAAACATTGTATTTGACAATATACACACTTGTTGGTTTCTTCAAGACAAAAAATGAATAGTCAAAAATCGAATATGCAAACGCATAACAAGGACGGCGCAATGCGTCGCAAAAAAGCGGCAACCGAGCGGAAGCAGGATTCGCAGGGATTGGTTACGCTGGCCGGCGTAAAAAATATTTTGGGAGTGGCAATATGGTTGTGCCTTTTAATTATAGATACGGCATCTCTTGCGGCAGAGAGCCTTCAGCCGTCAGATTCACCAGCACCTTCCGTCAATCCGGTCACGAACTCCGTGCCGCCTGCCTCTTCACCAATTCCAACGCTTACATCCATCCCTTCAGTGCCCACCAATACCGTATTGCTTCCACTCGTACCCGTAGCTCAATCCCAAACGAATCAGACCCAGGCGGCAGGGACAAATTCTGCCGTCGCCCTGCCGTCAATAACGGTCATCGGTGATTTGGACCTGAAGCGGGACCAAATCGCGCCCGACCTTGGCGCGGTCACCTACACGCTTGGCCAAAATCAGATCAAGACGACAAGTCAAGGCGAAAATTCCTCCTTTCAGCAATTGGTGTTACACGCTCCCGGTGTGGTGCAGGATGAATTTGGCGAAGAGCACGTCCGGGGCGACCACGGCGACATTCAATATCGCGTCAACGGTGTTTTGCTGCCGGAAAGCCTTAACGGGTTCGCGCAGGAAATTGACCCCCACATGATCAATTCGGTCACCTTGATGACCGGAACATTACCGGCGCAATTCGGTGATCGCACTGCGGGGATTTTTGACATCACCACAAAATCAGGCGCGCAACTCAATAACAACGATGTTTCCCTTTATGGCGGCAGTTACGACACGATTCATCCTTCCGGGGCGTTCGGCGGCACGACTGGCAAGCTGGATTATTTTGTCACGGCTTCGTATTTGCACAGCAATCTTGGCATTGACAATCCCATGGACAACTCCGACCCGCTGCATGACACCACCGACCAGGAGAAAGCTTTTGGTTACTTTTCCTACCTGCTCAACGATTTTAGCCGCGCGACATTGCTCACGAGCGCCTCTTACGGCAATTTCGAAATTCCCAACACTGCAGGGCTTTCGCCGAGTTACACGGACAGCACGAGCGATGAGACGCCAGATTCATCCAGCATTAATGAAAATCAAAATGAACAAAATTATTACGCAGTGCTGTCGTATCAAATTTCACAGGGCGATTTTTCATCCCAGGTTTCCGCCTTTACCCGCTACGACGGCATCCGGTTTTCTCCCGATCCGGTGCAGGACCTAATCTTTAACGGCAACGCCGCCTCAATAAAAAATAGTGATTTTGCAAACGGCGGGCAAATAGACGCCGCATACAATCTGAGTGACAGCCATACGCTCCGGGCCGGGGCGCTGGCCACCTATGACATTGAAACACTTGATACCTCATCCTCCGTTTTCCCGTCCAGCGATCAATTTTCGCCAAGCGGGGTCGATGAGGAGTTGCCGACATCGAGGCCAACGCAGTCGTCCACCATCCCGGAGACCATTGTTGCCAACAGCGGAAACAGCGGCCTGACCTCCGGCGTTTACCTGCAGGACGAGTGGCACTTGACCGACCATTTGACCTTGAACTACGGCTTGCGCTACGACCGTTTTGACGTATCGTTCGACCACGAAGATCAAGTCAGCCCGCGCGCCAATCTTGTCTGGCAAATAAACGAGGCCACCACCGCCCACATCGGCTATGCAAGGTATTTCATGCCGCCGACGCTGCAATACATCCCGTCCTCTTACGTGAAGGACTTTGAATATACGACCGATGCACCCTTCAATGACCAGGACGATCCTCAGAAGGTTGAACGCGACCATTATTTTGACGCGGGCATTTCCCGGCAGATCACTAAAGCCTGGCAGGTCAACGCCGATTCCTACTGCAAGCTGGCTAAAAACCTCCTGGACGACGGCCAATTCGGCACGGCGGTCATTCTCAACAACTTTAATTATTCCTCCGGTCTGGTCTATGGCGCGGAATTGAGCAGCACCTATAAACGGGGGCCCTTCTCGGCCTATGGCAATTTTTCCTATGTCCAGACCGAGGCAAAAGACATCAATTCCGAGGAAAACGAATTTCCCAACAATGAATTGAGTTATTTGACCACGAACTCATTCCAATTAGATCATCAAGGCAAGTTCACCGGGTCGGGTGGATTGTCTTACATCCTCATGAAGAACACACTGTTGCACTCGGATTTTCTTTACGGCAATGGTCTGCGCGCCGGTTTTGCAAATTTTGATAAACTGCCGGCCTATTGGACGTTCAACGCCGGTATTGAATATGTCTGGCCACTGCATCGTGCGGGCATCAGCGAGTTAAGGTTTCGTTTCGATTGTTTGAATCTATTCAATGAAACGGCGGAAATCCGCAACGGCACCGGAATCGGCATTGCATCGGCCGCCTACGGGCCATGCCGCTCCTACTACGGCGGAATCACAGCGGTTTTTTGAAGGAGCACATGAACGCTTTGGATGCACGTCAAGTCGGTTCCGGCTACGAGTTGAAGGACGAACTCGCCCGTTCCTGTCTGCCGTCGGCGAGAGAGGACGGGAATTTCAAGCTGGCGTGGGTGAATTCGATTTGCGTCCTTTTTCTTCTGATTGGAATCGCAGGCGCGCGGCGCGGCGTCATTTCAATCAAAAATGTTCCGCCGATACAGGAGATTGTTCCGCTTGTCGTGATGCCGCAGACATTGCCGCCGCAAGTCGCGGTTCCTCAAAAAAAGGAACAACCGCAGGAACAGAGCGAGCAGGTGCGCGTATTTGTCGCTCTGCCAACTGCGCCCAATATCAATTTTTCCGTCCCGACGGTTGGAACACTTGTCAGGTCCGCTGCCCTGGCCTCTGCGCCGCCACTGAATCCACTGGCGACGCCGGAGCAAATCGGTTCGGTGGGTAATACAGGCGCCGGTGGCGAGCGCCCACAGCCGCCGTATCCGCAACTGGCGATGGAAACCGGCGAGCAGGGAACGATTGTGCTTCTGCTGGGCGGCGACGAAGAGGGCAATGTTGTTTCCGTTGACGTAAAGCAATCGTCCGGTTTCCCGTTCCTCGACCACGCCACGTCGGAATTTATTAAAACTCATTGGCATTTGCCGACGAATTCCGGCACACGTCTTTTTCAGACCCGCATCACCTACAAGCTGCAAATAAACTATTAACCATCCATCAATCAAACTCATGCTCGCAAATATCGTATTTCAATTCTTTATTAAAGGCGGCCCGGTCATGTGGCCAATTCTTACCTGTGCCCTTGTTGCCGTCGCCGTCGTCGGCGAACGCACGTTCTGGTGGTTCCGCGAGAGCCGCAAACGCGAACCAAAAAAACTCGAGCAACTACTTGCCGCGTTGGAAAATTTTGATGTTGGAGCCGCTAAAGACATTTCCAAAAACTCTGAAGATCCCGTTGTCCGCGTGATTCATCATGGTCTTGACCACTCTGGCCATGCCCACTCGTTACTGGGCGCACTGCAACTGGCGGCGGGCATTGAATTAAAGCGGGCGGGACGTTTTCTGACGGTGATGGATACGCTTGTAACGCTTGCGCCGCTGTTGGGGCTTCTGGGCACCGTCACCGGCCTGATGCGCGCTTTTCTCCACATCGGTAGCGCCGAATTGTCCGTCACAGGTGTGACCGGCGGCATTGGCGAAGCGTTGATTGCCACCGCATGTGGCCTGGGCATCGCCATCTTTTCATTGATTCCGTTCAATTATTTCACTGCCAGAGTCTCGCAATTACAGTTCGATTTGGAAACGGCGGCGACCAACGTCGAAGTCATGGTTGGTGGGGGCAAAGCCAGCGAGGTCCATTTACACAAGCCGCAACCACCCATCGAGACGACTAGCCACTAAAAATCTTGCCGATGAAAATTTCGTCGCCCATTCCCACGCGCCGCTCGCGGATTGTCATCATTCCGTTGATTGACATCATGTTTTTTTTGCTGGCGTCGTTCATGATGGTGAGTCTGCAAATGAGCCGGACTGAAAACATCAAAGTCCACCTGCCCACCGCGATCGAGGCGCAGCAGGATTACAAGCCCAACATGGTGAACATCGCGGTGGACAAATCGGGAACCGTATGGCTTGAGAAAAAAGAAATTTCGCTGGCCGAACTTGGCCTGGTTTTGAGCAACCGTTTTTATGCCGACACGAATTTGCCAGTCTATATTAGCGGTGACCGCGACGCGCTGCATGGAGACATGGTAAAGGTCTATCAGACCGTTCGGGCAGCGGGCATCCAAAACGTTGCATTCATCACCCACAGCAAACAAGAGACTGCACCATGAAAATCCGCACGCCTGTTCCAGAAAGGAAGTCGCGACTGGAAATCATCCCACTCATAGACATCATGTTCTTTTTGTTGGCGTCATTCATGATGCTCAGTTTGCAGATGCAGATTGTGCGCACGTTGAAGGCGAATCTGCCCACGGCCACGCTCGCCACTTCAACCAAAAAACCCGACATCGTGAACCTGAACGTAAACAAGGACGGAGACGTTTCAGTGGATGATAAACCGTTAGCGTTCCCTGAATTGTTCTCAATGTTGACGAACCGCTACAACCTGAACACTAATTTACCAGTTTATATCACGGGCGCGAATGATGCGACACACGGCTCCGTGATGTTTGTCCTCGATTTTGTGAAACGCGCGGGCATCCGCAACGTTGCCATCGCCGTTCAAGCGGCCCCTGACCCTTCCAATCCATGAAAAATTTTCAGCAAAACCTGCTCATGATTCTGGCGCTTACGCTTTGCGGCCTGTGCGCGTGGCAATGGTATGTGCAAACGGTCCAGCGGACCACTATCCAGGACTTGAACCAGATGGTTTATGATCGCAACGCGACTATTCAGAGCAACACGAACACGATTGCGACGCTAAATTCCAAGGTGAACGATATGGACATGCGAATTACCCAACTCAAAGGAACCGTGGCGACGAATGAACAGGTGATAGTTTCCCAAACGGCGAAAATCGAACTATTGCAATTTGAGCATGACAGCGACACAAACCAAATTGCCCAATACAAAGTTGCCGTGGATACATTGGATTCGCGTCTGAAAGACGCTTATGCAGGGATTGATAAACAGAACGAAGCAATCACCAACCTCATCGCCCAGCGCGATGATTTCGTCAAAAAATACAACGACGTCGTTACAAACCGAAATGACATCGTCCTCAAATACAACGAACTGGTGAAACAAGTGGAAAAGAACCAGAACGAGGGCGGCAACCAGTGACGCGGTCGCGCCAGCCGAATATTTCAACCAACCTCAAAGTGTTCATGCTAAAACATTCTTTTTGACATAGTAGTATGTCCTGTTGTAAAAATGAGCATGGGAATCATTAGTCATGAACGCTCCGTGATCGAATATGGAGGAAGGCCGCACTTTGAATTTTATGGATGAACAGGACTCTGTGAAAATAGACAACAACGCCTCCCCGAACTTGTGTGAACCGCCAAAGGACAGAAGCCCGGCGGTTTCGCGCCCTGGCGCGGTGTCGCTGGAAGGAATGCACAGCAGCGTGAATGTGCCATCGTCACGCGCCAGCTTCTGGAAGCAAATGGCCGCCTTCTTCGGCCCGGCGGTTCTGGTCAGTGTGGCTTACATGGACCCGGGCAACTGGGGCACCGATCTCCAGGGCGGCGCGCAATTCAAGTACGGCCTGCTTTGGGTGGTCGGCCTCGCCAGCCTCATGGCAATTTTCCTCCAGGCCATTGCCGCCCGGCTCGGCATAGCGACCGGGCGCGACCTGGCCCAATGCTGTTACGACTGGTATCCCAAGTGGACGCGGGCGCCGAATTGGCTCATGGCGGAAGTGGCTATCATCGCGTGCGACCTGGCCGAAGTTTTGGGCGGCGCGGTGGCGCTGAATATGTTGTTCCATATCCCCATTTTCTGGGGGGTCATCATCACCGGCGCGGATGTGTTGCTGCTGCTGGCATTGCAACGTTTCGGGATGCGAATGATTGAGGCCATCGTTCTGCTGCTGGTCGCAACCATCGGCGTTTGCTATTTCATTGAAATTTTCGTCCTGCCGCAGACGCGGCCCAGCTTTCTGGAAATGGGCCGGGCCATGATCACGCCCGCGTTGGGTTCGTCCGGCATGATTTACGTAGCCATTGGCATCATCGGCGCGACGGTCATGCCGCACGTGTTGTATCTGCACCCCGCCCTGGTGCAGAGCCGCAAATTTCAGAAGGACGAAGAATCCATCCGAACCGCCATCCGCTTCAACACCATTGACGTCACCGCCAACCTGTCGGTCGCCTTCGTGATTAACGCGGCCATTCTCGTGCTGGCCGCCATCGTCTTTTACGGCAAGACCAGTGTGACCGCCGCCGGCGGACAAGTCGTCCAGTTTAATGATAATACGGACTGGATACAGGCGGCCAACCTGACTTTAGCGCCGCTCATGGGCACGACTGCCGCGAGCATGCTTTTCGCCATCGCTCTGCTCGCCAGCGGTCAGAGCGCCACCATTGTCGGCACGATGGCCGGCCAGGTCGTGATGGAGGGCTTTATGCACTGGAGAATCGCCCCGTGGTTGCGACGGTTGATTACCCGCTCGCTGGCCATTATCCCTACGGCTATCTTTGTTGGAATCCGCGGGGCCAATAACATCAACGACCTGATCGTCCTGAGCCAGGTGGTGCTGTCGTTCCAGCTTCCGTTTGCGATGTTCCCCTTGCTGCACCTTGCCAGTTCCAGCAAACGGATGGGACAATGGCGGATCGGCTGGTTTCTGCTCATCGCCGGGTGGGGCTCGGCGTTGTTGATCACGGCCTTCGATTTTTACGGTCTGCCTGACGCTTTGAAGCAGGCTTGGCAGGTCATCCGGGGCGGATAAACCATGAAAGGCTGACGCATGTATAAGACTATTCTCGTGACGCTGGACGGCACTCCAACCGACCGTGCCATCATCGAACACATCAAACAACTTGCGAAACTCATGCAAAGCCGTGTGATATTACTGCATGTAGCGGATGGCTGGGCGGCACGAACTTTTGGCGCGGATGCGGTCAGCCCCGAGATAGTCGAGGATACCGCGTATCTGAACCGGGTTCGGTCAGAGTTTCAATCCGTCGGCATTCCCGCCGGGGCCGAATTGGCTTATGGTGAACCATCCAAGGAAATCGTCAAATGGGTCGAACAAAAGGGTTGCGACCTCGTGGCGATGAGCACACACGGTCATGGCTTTCTCGGTGATCTGTTTTTGGGCAGCGCGTCGCGGCACGTTCGCCACAGCATTAGCGTTCCCGTGCTCCTGCTCCGGGCAACGTAAATCATTTGCAGAGATTTGTAATTTGGCTGCAAAATCAAATGAGGCGCTTCCAGCCGCCGCTTTCAATCGCCGCAATGTCTTCACAGTCCGCCTGCAGTGCGCATGCAAACTGGTAACAGTTTTCAATGTTCCATTTCAGCGCGGATTCGGGACGTTGACTCTCTCAAGATGTCAAGGAAAGCTGTCAGGGCAGGATTTTTGTCAGACTTGCGCCAGACCGCGTTTAATGGAATGGGAGCGGATTTCGGAGTGATTGAGCGGATGGCTACATGTGGGCGATTCAAGCTGCGTACGCAACGGGGTACGAGAGAAACACCAAGTCCGCTTTCTACGAGGGTTATCACGGTTGCCATGAAGTTTGGTTCATTGACGACGCGCGGGGAGAATCCAACCCGACGACAACTGGCAATCACTTCGTCAAACAGGCCCGGCGCGCCTTTGCGATGGAATTGCACAAAAGTTTCACTCGCCAGGCTTTGCAATCGCACCACCTTTTGTTTGGCAAGGGGATGGGTTTCGGGCAACGCAACGGCCAGACAGTCGGTGTAAACGGTTTCGTTCTCGAATTCGAATTGGCGGTCAGCCGGCAAGGGACGGGAAAATCCTAAATCAATGCGACCGTCATCCAACGCGGCGAGCTGCCGGTCAGGATTCAACTCATACAATTGCAATTCAACGTCAGGGAATTTAGCGCGATAGCTTTGCACCAGCGTGGGCAGGATCGGCGCCGTCGCTGTTCCGAAAAAGCCGATGCCCAAACTGCCCACTTCACCGCGGGCCGCCCGTTGGGCCAGGCGGGACGCTTCATTGGCGCGACGCAGGATTTCTTCAGCTTCCCGGAGGAAAATGGTTCCTGCGGCGGTGAGTTGGACGCTGCGTTTGGTGCGGAACAGGAGTTTGACGCCCAGTTCATCTTCAAGGTCAAGAATGGTTTGGCTGATGGCGGGTTGGGCAACGCGCAGGCGACGCGACGCCTCACTGTAATTGAGGTATTGAGCGACAGCGGTAAAATAGCGAAGGTGGCGCAATTCCATAATGAATAATTATCGTAAAATCCGATTACTACAAGCAAAACATGCTATTTCCGCGATTTAAGAACCTATGCGATATATGAGGTGTCAGCAGCTAAAGGCGGCTGAGGAAAACGAAAAATGAACGTTTAAGAAAAGAGGAATGAATATGAATGCATCACTGCAAAACAAAGTCGCTCTCATCACTGGTGGAACCTCGGGCATCGGCAAAGCCGCAGCCCTCGCTCTAGCCGAAGCCGGGGCAAAGGTTGTGGTCGCCGGACGCCGTGCCGAGGAAGGAAACAAAGTCGTTGAGGCCATTAAACAGGCCGGCGGTGAAGCCTTGTTTGTCAAAACAAATGTCGCCGAGGAGGCCGATGTGAAGGCTCTTGTGGACAAGGCAGTGGCTACTTTCGGACGCCTGGACATCGCTTTTAATAACGCCGGCATCGAGGGCCAGGTTGGTCATTCCATCGAAACGATGGACGTAGAGGATTATCAGTCTGTCTTCGACATCAATGTCAAAGGTGTCTTACTTTCGATGAAGCATGAAGCTGCGGCCATGCTGAAAAGTGGCGGCGGCTCGATCGTGAACACGTCATCCATCGCCGGACACGTCGGGTTCCCCGGCGGGGGGGTGTACGTGGCCAGCAAACACGCGATCATCGGCCTGAGCAAGAGCGCCGCCCTCGACCTCGCCACCAGGGGCGTGCGCGTCAACACCGTTTCACCTGGGACGATACAGACTGAAATGATTGATCGCATGACGGGAGAAGGAGAAACTGAAGCCAAGAAATGGTGGAGCAGCCAGCATCCTATCGGGCGCATTGGCACTGCCGATGAAGTCGCGGCCATGGTCGTCTGGCTCAGTTCCCCGCAAGCCTCGTTTATCACCGGCACAGACATCGCTGTGGACGGCGGTTATTTGGCACGATAACCCCATAGCAAAGCCTGACTTCAAAATAGAAACTTGTTTATGAGCTTTTACCAAACCACCCGCGAACTTGACGCTGCGCGCGATAGGTACCGCGGGCAGATTATCCCGAAGCCGGCATTGGCCGTCATGGATGCGGAAACGTCGCGGTTGGCCGCATCCAATCTGGCGGTACGCGCCCTCAAAGTCGGCAATACCGCGCCGGATTTCATCCTGCCGGATGCGCACGGCCAATTGGTAAGATTCCATTCCCTATCGCGAAATGGACCTGTGGTCGTTGTTTTCTATCGCGGCGGCTGGTGCCCCTATTGCAACCTTTATCTGCGAGGTTTTCAGCGGGCTCTGCCGCGACTTCAGGAGCTTGGCGCGCAGATGGTCGCCATCTCTCCGCAATTGCCGGACAATTCGCTTTCCACGCAGGAAATGAATCAACTCGCTTTTCCGGTGTTAAGCGACGTTGGCAATAAAGTGGCTCGTCAATTCGGCATTGTATTTGAGTTAAGTCGTGAACTGCTCGAATTGTATCGCCAGTTCGGCCACCCCCTTGAAAAGGCAAACGGTGTCGGCGGAGGCAAAGAGTTGCCCGTTCCGGCGACAGTTCTCGTGGACCGCAAAGGCATCATTCGTCTGGCCCACGTGGACGCGGACTATACCCGCCGCCTTGATCCGGAGGACGTCATTGAAACTCTGAAAATGCTTAAAAATTAAAAATCACGTATTGCGATGGGCCACGACTTGTCAACCCGCAAACCAATATTAAATTCCCGAGGTTTGTATTGATAGCAAAAGAAGAATTTATGCCAAAAAAAGACAGTAGAGCGTGATTAACAACCTTTGAACCAAAATTACAACGACAACCAAAAAGAAAGGAAAAATACTATGCAAGCACTTCAAGACAACTACTTCACCGCCTATGGCAACCTGAAGCTGACGCGTGACGCCAAAGGCATACTCGTCGCCCAATTCCACACCAACGACGGGCCGTTCATTATGACCGCGCAAGCTCACACGGAATTTGTCGACGCCTTCTACCGAATTGCGCAAGACCGGGCGAACAAGATCGTAATCCTTACGGGCGCTGGCGGGGAGTTCATTACGGATGTTGACTGGTCCTCATTCGGCGATGGCTCCGATCCCGGCGTTTGGAGCCAGGTTCACGACGAAGGTGTTCAGGCTTTGGAAAACATAGCCAACATACGCGTGCCGGTCATCGCAGCGATCGAGGGACGCGCCCATGTGCATTCAGACTACGCCCTGCTGGCCAGTGTCATTGTGGCGGCAGAAGGCGCGACCTTCCAGGATGTGGCCCATTTCGCCGCGGGCATTGCGCCCGGTGACGGAGTCTTTACCACCTGGAGCTATCGCGCCGGAGCGGGACGAGCGGAGGCGTTCCTGCTGAACCCACAGCCGTTGGCCGCGCGTATTGCCCACGAGTGGGGAGTGGTTGCTGAGGTTATCCCGAACGGGAAGGCTCTCAGTCGGGCGCGGGAGTTGGGCGAGTTGTATTTGAAGGCTCCTGAAGTGACGCGCCGCAATACGCGAATCCACTTCATTCAGCCTTTGAAAGAGCGCATCGTGCGGGAAGTTGGTTACGGGTTGTCGCTCGAAGGAGCGTCGGCAGCCGATCTTGTCAAATCGAGAAAGTCTATAAAAATGTCTGAAGACCTTCGACCATCAATGCGGAAGGCCGCTTGATGTGCCTATTTTCGAAATATTCACGGTTGAGTGGGCGGTAGGGGAAAAGGAAACGAAACAGTATTCCTGTGTTGAGTTTCGTTACGCCACTGTTGCCCGCTCAACCACTTGGAATTGGCGAAAGACTTGAAAAACATATGATTACAGAAGTGAGGATGGATATGAAACGAAGAGAAGCGGGCGAAAAAATCATGCGCGAAATGATGGGCGAGGAAACGGCGGGACGATTGCTGGCATCTGCCGCATCGGGCACGTTCGGGTCTTCCATCGCCGGTTATGCTATCGATCAGGCCTTCGGCGAAATCTGGACGCGTCCGGGCCTGGATCGAAAAGCGCGCAGTCTGGTGTCAATGGCGGTTATGATCGCCTTGCGGCAGCCAAACGAATTCGCGATCCACATGAATATTGCCCTCAACAACGGTCTCACCCTGACTGAAATCGAAGAGGCTTTAGTTCAGACATTGCCCTATGTGGGATTTCCCGCCGTCGCGACGGCGCTCGCCGCGGCCGGTAAGGTCATCCAGGAGCGCGGGATCGATAAAAGCCCCGGCTATCGCGGCCACCGTGGACTGCTTTGATTCTGCGGAGGTGTTAGACGGCCGCTATGTCGAATGAAGCACGGTATTCGCCTGTAGAAATCTACAAGCGGTATCCAGGATTAAATCTCAGGACGAACAAACTGTGCTTTTTTTCAAAAAAGATATTGACTGTAACTGCGTCCTTGTGGTAAACGTCTATACGTTCGATGAATACTTGCTTAAACATATCAACCGCGAGTTGGCCGATTAGGTCGGTCGCGAAAGCGACGCGTCATAGCCGGTATAACCCGGGTTGTGAGTTTAGCCTGGGACTATCCAAGGCTGCTATCGGGCAACAGCTCGAAGGTAATTTGGATAGACTTGGCGTAAGCAGGTGAAGTATCGAAATTGGCTTTATTTAACCCTGCTTGCCTGGCCGTAAGCAGGGTTTTTTGTTTTCCCGCATAACTGCGAAACCGATTGAAGATAAACAATCTGTGAACAAGAAAGAAGAGACATCCAGGTGATGTCGGGCAGTAACAAACTAAGAATGGCGCAAGAGAGCCGAGGCTCTCAACCGGTGAAGTGTGCCTATAGCTTGCCGGAAACCGCGCCGAAATGGTTTAGCTCGAATTTACAAATTAAGGGCTTCGCAGGAGGTGTGCCCCTAAACACCGAAACAGCCGCCGTGAAACCGCGGGTTGGGATCGAATAGATCGCCAAGAGGTGTTTGTTCTTTGTTGAAATGGCATGGGCCGGACGCGCAATGATGCTTCCGGCCCTTTCAATTTCCGCGGTTGTGATTTAACAGCAGAATGATTCCTCGCCAGGGAATACGTCCGGGTGCAATTCCCGGCAACCGCACCAGCCTTCGCTCGCAGCGTCAGCGCGAGTGAGGCTGCCGCGCCGAAGCATGCAACGCGAAGGCGGGCTAAACTCGTTTCGTCCTGCGAACTACGGCCCGGCAAGCCAACATTTTATGCCGCGCACCAGCTCGTGCAGCAGAGTCTCCAAAACTCAGCTTGCCTGGGGCAGCACCAGGGCGGCGTGCCAATTTTCATGGGGCCGTGGCCGAAAAGTCAGGCGCCTGCCTTGCAAGCAGGTTTAAGCGGGAGCGTTACCCGCCGGTCTCCACCAGCCTTCGCTCGTTACGAAGTGACGGGCGAAGGCTGCCGCGCCGTAGTTTAACGAAGGCGGGCTGTTCGCATGAAATTGCCTGTAGCTTCGGCTCGGCAAGCCACTTTTCAGGGAAGCGATCCAATTGCCCGACTGTAAATCGGGTGTCTTAAAATAAAATTGGAAACGACGAACTGGAGTATTACCAGCGCTTCCCACCAGCCTTCACCAGGGCTCCGGCCCGGTGGGCCATTTCGGACTCGTAGCTCAACTAGCAGAGCGCCCCGTTGTCTGCGGGAGGGTTGAGGGTGCAACTCCCTTCGGGTCCGCCAACAGCGCGTGGTGTAGCAGCAACATGCCCGGCCTGGAACCGGGGGACCGCAGGTGCAATTCCTGCCGCGCTGACCAATTTCAATGCTGCCGTGGCCGAAGACATGAGGCATCCGCCTTCTAAGCGGATCGATGCAGGTGGAAATCCTGCCGGCAGTGCCATTGCCAGGTGGTGTCAAAGTAGCACGGCGGTCTGTTAAACCGCTTGTCCTGGTGCGAGTCCAGGTCTGGCAGCCAATCTACGGAAGGCAGGCAGATATAAGCTGGCTGCACCTGTCCCGAAAACAGGATCGGCATTGCCGAGGTCGGAGCATTACCGACGCCTTCCGCCAACTAACAACCATTAACGAAAGGAAATCCGATGAAGCCAATCATGCGTTACCAAAGCCAGTTGCTCTTTCGCAGAAGCTACAAACCGAATCGAAATATTCGAATCCGATCTGTTTTCCGTCCTGTAGCTCAAAAGCAGAGCGCTCGCCTGATAAGCGAGAGAACGCGGAGCGTTACCGCGCCGGACGACCATTTTGAAATTGCAGAAAACCAATACTGAAAGGAATCACTATGAAAATCGCAAAAGCACTCAAATTGAAAAACCAGCTGGCCGGCGATGTCGCCCAGTTGAAGGACTTGCTCAACAAGCAGAACGTCCGCAGCGCCAAGCAGAAATTCGACTATGACAACCGTGAAGTCCTGGCTCGTCTTCGCGCCAAGCTGGACGAGTTGATCAAGGTCAAGGCCGCCCTGGCCGCCGCCAACACGGAGGTTTATGAAAAGATCTTCCGTTTGGCAGAACTCAAGGGCCTGGTCGCCACGTTGACCAGCATGGAAACCAAAACGGGCGTTTTTTACGAGGGCGGCCGGTTTGGTGAAGCGGCTCATGAAGTTGAATACATCGCCCAGCTTGGCAAGGTGGATGTAGACAAACTTGTCGCTGAATTGAAAACCGAAATCCAGGCAATTCAGGATGCGCTGGACGAGTTCAACTTCACTCGTAGCGTTACGGTCTAACTGCCTAACGTTGGCGTGTTGCCCGTTTGGTTCCAATCTCCGGTGGCAGAGATGCCGCCGGAGACAGATTTCGTGCGCGGTAGTGGAAGTGGGCGTAGTGGAAGCTGTTTCCACCGCGCCACCGCATTGGAGGCGTTTGCTCGTGCAAACGAGCACCCCACTGTTAATGGGTTACTGATGCCGATGCCGAGTTCTCAAAATGCACCGGTCAGCCTGCTCAATCCGCATTCTTCAAGCAGCATGGCGCAAGCCTATTAACGGCATCTACGACGTTCCGCCGAAGCTGCCGCGCACACTTCCCTGAGTAGCTGAGACAGATTAGCGCCTCGCTGAAGCCGAGGAGACGCTGGCGCGATACCTGCCTCAGGGACCATTAATTGCTCTGCGCAAGCGGTGGCCCTGCGCAAGCAGTCCGTGAATGCAAAGCAGCTCGAGCGTCCGGCCCTTCAAGCCGGGCCTAACCGGTGCGAGACCGGTCACGGATGCCATTTTGCTCTCAAGGTGTAATCAGTTTCTGCACGCCGCTCTGCGAAGGCGGAGGTTCGTGGTGCAAATCCACGTGAGATCGCCAATTTCATTTCCGATTTCAGATTCACGATGTTCGTGTATTCATGGATTCAAAAACCATCGCGTAAATCGTCAATCGCAAATCGTAAATTTCCCAGCCCTTGTGCCTCAGCAGCTACAGGAGCGGTTTCGTAAACCGCTATTCGTCGGTGCAAGTTCGACCGGGGGCTCCAGCCTGGCAGGCCATTTCATGGTGATCATGATGTAACAGCAGCATCACGCCCCGTGACGGCGTTTGTGCCGGTGCAAATCCGGTTGGTCACCCCAATTTACAACGGGTTGCAAACTTTGACAGTGAAGTCCCGGCTCTTAACCGGCGAGAACTCGGTGCAAATCCGAGGCGGCCCACCATTTTCAACGCTCCCGTAGCTCAAATTATCAGAGTGCGACGCTTCGAACGTCGCGGTTGCAGGTGAGAACCCTGCCGGGAGTGCCAATTATGGCGCGTTAGCCCAACAGAAGAGGCGTCCCGCTCAGAACGGGAAGGTTGAAGGTGCAAATCCTTCACGCGCTACCAGGTGGTGGCCCTGCGCCAGCAGCCCGCATAGTCCAATGAAGAGACAGCGCACTTAAAACGCGCACAGTGCCGGTGCAAATCCGGCTGCGGGCACTGGTGGCCGTCCGCAAGGACCGCGTGTAGTCCAATTAGAAGAGACGTTCCGCTCAAGACGGAAAGGTTGCGGGTGCAAATCCTGCCACGCGGACCAGCCTTCGCCAAGGCTACGGCCCGGCGGGCCGGCTTTTGTTCTGTCGAGCTTCGGTTCGGCAGTCCCATTTGGAATGCCAACCGGACAAGCGAGCCGGGCCTCGGTGCTAACGAGTGCGTCCTTCATTTGGAGGATGTGGCGCAAGTCCACGACATTCCGCTTTCGCAGACGGTCACCGTCCGGCGTGTAGTTCAAAGAGAACCGTCCGTCCTATAAACGGAGTCGCACTAGATCAGTGCCGAGTCCGGGAGCGTTACCCGGCACGCCGACCATTTTGATTTCACACCTCCGAGCGCGAAGTAGCTCCAGCGGCCTCTGTCATGGGAGGAGATCTAGTTGGTGAAAGAGACCAACCGGAGGTGTGTACGCTCGCGTAGCCCAACCAGAAGAGGCACAACGTTGAGGGCGTCGCCAGTGTCAGTGCAACCCTGACCGCGAGCACCATTCGGCCTGCAAGCATTAAAGTGATGCAGCGGACTTTTAATTCGCAGAACAGGGCGCATTACCCTGGCAGGCCACCAATCAATGCCGGGTCGTCTAATCGTAGGACAGCGCCCTTTGACGGCGCGAATACTGGTGCGATTCCAGCCCCGGCAGCCAGTTTTGGCAGGTCGAGCTTCGACCGCCCGATGTTGAAACAGGATCATGTCTCTCCTACAAAGAGAAGTTGAGGGTGCAATTCCTTCTCGGGCGACCAGCCTTCGCCAAGGCTACGGCTCGGCATGCCATTGCTTGCCGCGTCGTAGCGCGTAGCGCGAAGACGGGCCTCGTTGCATAATCCGCAGTGCGCCGGTCTCTGACACCGGATGTCCTGGTGCGAACCCAGGCGAGGCAGCCAATTTTAACACCATATATAAGCATCACCAAAGAACAAACACCAGCCTTCGTGCGCTGCGAAAGCGCGGACGAAGGCTGCCGCGCGCCGAAGCATCCGATGCGTAGGCGGGCTCAACTGTGCGCCGAGCTACGACTCGGCAAACCATTTTTTATGACCGATATCCTGAACAAGAACATCGTGCTGGTGCTCAACCGCAACTGGCAGGCGATCAATATTCGCACGCCGCAGGAGGCATTTTGCCAAATGGCCACCAATGTCGCGACCGCGCTCGACATCCAGTTGGATGAAAATTCCCGCGCGGAAACACTGCGCCCGGTTAAATGGGACGGATGGATTACGTTGCCGATTCGTCCGCAGGACAACGCTGTGCGCACCGCGCGCAGCATGGTTCGCGTGCCAACGGTCATCGTGGCGGTAAACTTCGCCAGAGTGCCGAAGAAGCGCCCGAAGCTCTGTGCCCGCTCCATCCGCGAGCGCGACGGCAACCGCTGCCAATACACTGGCCGTTTGTTGCGTGCGGACGAAGGCAGCCTGGACCACGTCGTGCCCCGCTCGCGCGGCGGCGCGGACACGTGGGAAAACCTCGTGTGGTCCGCGAAGGACGTGAACCAGCGCAAGGCCGACCGCCTGCCGCACGAGGCCGGCCTCCGGTTGCTGGCCGCCCCCCGTGCGCCGAAGGAATTGCCGGTGACGGCCCGCCTCCGCAACGCCCACGGCGTCGCGGAATGGAAACTGTTCTTGAATGAGTGAAGCAGGGCTGAACGCGCGAAAGAGAATGGCCCAAGGCAAGCAACGCGATAGCCGTCGCCGCCTTGGGCCATTCAATCCGATCGCAAATCAAGTTTATTGGAAGTACCAATCGACCAACCGTCGCATTTGGCGGACGAAATTCGGGAATTTGTCCGCAATAACCCGTGTTGGTCGCGCCGACAGTTCCCACGCCCAATAATCCAACAATCCACCAATCCATTTATCCACCCTCTGTGTCACCTCTGCACCCGTGCGCTGCCGCCGCCGAAGGTTTTCTCCACTTCCTTGCGAGTGGCCATGCTGGTGTCGCCGGGTGTGGTCGAGGCTAGCGCGCCGTGGGCTGCGCCGTATTCCACCGCCTTTTGCGGGTCGTTGAACTCGAGAAATCCGAACTGTAGGCCGCTGGCAAAACTATCGCCGCCGCCGACGCGATCGAGGATTTCCAATTCGGGATATTTACGGCTTTCGTAGAACTTGCCGTCGTGCCAAAGGATGGCGCTCCAATCATTTTTCGTCGCGGTAATCACCCGACGCAGGGTAGTCGCAGCCACTTTAAAATTCGGATATTCTTTGACCGCGGTTTCGATCATCGCCTTGAACGCTTCGGTTTCGATAGTGCTCAGGTTATGGTCCGCGCCTTTGACTTCAAAGCCGAGGCTGGCGGTAAAATCCTCCTCATTGCCAATCATCACGTCTACGAATTTGGCAATTTCGCGGTTCACTTCCTGCGCTTTTTTGAGGCCGCCGATGGATTTCCACAGCGAGGGCCGATAGTTGAGATCGTAACTGACAACAACGCCGTGCTTCTTTGCGGCTTTGACGGCTTCAATCGCCAGGGCCGCGGTGGATTCGGACAACGCCGCGAAGATACCACCAGTATGGAGCCAGCGCGCGCCAATCTTTCCGAAAATATGGTCCCAATCAAAATCGCCGGGTTTAAGCTGGGATGCGGCGGAATTGCCGCGGTCCGGCACACCCACCGCCCCACGAATGCCAAAGCCACGCTCAGTGAAATTCAGCCCATTGCGGATGCTACGGCCGATACCATCGTCAGGCCGCCACAGGATGAAGTCCGTGTCCACCCCGCCTTGCATGATAAAATCCTCGATGAGATGGCCGACCTCATTATCCACAAACGCCGTGCAAACGGCGGTCTTGTAGCCGAAGCACTTCCGGAGCCCGCGCGACGTGTTGTATTCTCCCCCACCCTCCCAAACTTTGAATTCGCGCGCCGTCCGAATCCGGCCCTCGCCAGGATCGAACCGGAGCATGATTTCGCCCAGTGAAATTTGGTCGTATTTGCAGGAAGCTTTGTCGCGAAGTTGAATTGGCATAAGGCACGGGATTTTTATACAAGGAAGCCACAAAATTCAAATCATTATATGTGCACGCCAAATCTTGATTTCTGCACTCGCACCCGATGTTGCCAATTTCCAGAGCAATCATCAAACCATGACCACTACCCGACATAATCCGTGGACCAGTCCGTGTCCGTCCGTGTTCGTCCATGACCATCGGATTCCGCCAGACTTCGTTTAAAAAACCCCATTTCCGGTCTCGTTTCCCCGTTTCTTTCCTTATACACAAAAAATCTGAAACGGGCATTCATTCGATGTTCGATGTTTCACTTGACCTCAAATCAGGCCACTCCCCTGAATTTCCGATGTTTGACAACCCCTGCCCCGTTGCTATCATTCTTCGGCTTGTCCCGGCGCGGGTGTAGCTTAATGGTAAAGTTCCAGCCTTCCAAGCTGGCCACGTGGGTTCGATTCCCATCACCCGCTCCATGTTTTATTGGGGTTTTCGAGGAGACTGCGGTTTCTTAACGCTTTCTTAACGAAAAGTAGCGTTACCCCTTAAGAAAACATGAAAACCGCAAAGAATGGAAAATACCCTGTCATTGTTTCCGAGGGCGGTGTATCCGCTAAAATCCGCAAAATCACTCAAACCAGAAACGGCACGGAGTATGTCACCTATCTGGTTGACTATGTGCTGCTGGGGAAACGAAAACAAGTCGGCAGAACCGATTTTGAGGACGCAAAACAAGTTGCTCTTAATGCCTGCCGTCAGATTGCCAGCGGCAATCACGCTTCATCGACGCTCACCGATTACGACCGGATGACATACGTCCGGGCAATGGAAACCCTGCCATCTGGGGCCAAATTGGACACGGCGATGCTTGAATATGCGTTAGCGATTAAGCATCTGCCGGCCGGGGTTACGCTCCAAGACACTGTTGACTTCTATCGGCGTTTAAGGCCCTCGTCTATTGAAAAGCGCACAGTGCGTCAAATTGCGGATGAAATGCTGGCGGCTAAACGCACCGCAAAATTGTCTGCGGCTCACGTGCACGATTTGCAAGTTCGTCTGAATCGTTTTTGCGAGTCGTTTGAAATAAACTTTTGCGACGTAACCGGAATAATGATTGAGAAATGGCTTGATGGAATGAAAATCAGCGGGCGAAGCAAGCAAAATTACCTTCGCGTCGTTACGACTTTGTTCCGTTTTGCGATACGGCGAAAATATTTGCCAAAGGAATCCTTTGGCGAAATCGAGGCCGTTCAACCGCCCAGGCCGGAGAATAAAGAAGTTGGCATTTTTACGCCGGATGAAATGCGAGAAATCCTCGCGGCTGCAAATCCCAAGATGGTTCCCTGGCTCGCAATCGGTGCTTTTGCCGGGCTGCGCAGCGCAGAAATTGACCGGCTGGATTGGAGCGAAGTGAACCTGACCGAGCGGCACATTGAAATTAAGGCGAGCAAGGCCAAAACGGCAGCGCGGCGGTTAGTCCCAATTACAGATAATCTTGCACAATGGCTCACGCCTTACGCGAAACAGTCCGGCAAAGTGATTGGGTTTCGGCGATGGTGGAAGCAAATAGCGGCGATTACCAAGGTCTTAAATTTCAAACGGACGCCGGAAACGAAATTCGCATGGAAACACAATGCCTTGCGCCATTCGTTTTGCTCTTACCGGCTCGCCGCGATCAAAAACGCGGCCCACGTCGCGCTGGAAGCCGGAAACAGCCCGCAAATGATTTTCAGGCATTACCGGCAATTGGTGACGGAATCGGACGCGGCAAAGTGGTTCTCCATAGTGCCGGAAACTCCACCAAACATCATTTCCCTGGCCGAATCGCAAAAAGTCGCGGCATGAAGAGACAGCGTTTAGATTGAAGCGCAGCCCTGTAAAACAGGGGGTTCGTCGCGCCGATGCCAAGTTTTTCGTAGCGTTCACCCTATAGGTGTAGAGACAAATCCTGGGAGAGACAGGTAATTGGCAAAGGCCGGTTCATCACTCCCCGGTCGCTACGGTTTTGGCATCCCGCCATCCGGTGGGAACTGGTTTGTAAGTCCGTCATTTGTGGGCATGTCCCGAATTGATGATTGATTGCGGTATCAAGGCATTTGGCCACTTGTAAAACAGGCTTAAAATCCGTAGTTGCGTCTATCGCTGGCTGCTTTAGGGACTGCGTGTGGAGCGGGGCGAAGTCAAATGGACGGTTGCCGTTGGGCTGTCTGCAATGGGCAACGAATACGCGCAGCTATCGCACGCGGTATGCGTGAATGTGTCCAAGGATTGGTCCGGCGATTATCAGCGCCGGAAATTGCGGCGTAAAAAACGCTGGCGGCCTAAAAGCCTTTTGGACACGGTGACGCTTTCTTCGTCGGGTATCCGGTCGGTAGCGGGTATCGGCGAGAGTGGAGAAAGACACTGCTGGTAAGACACATGAAAAAACGGGATGGTGCGGGTCGTTTGAGTTGGCAACACCAGGTGGTGTGAAGATTCAGCGGGACACGCTTTGCGATGAGACATCCTCACCGGACTGAACCAGGCTCCTTGTATGCGGTCACTGTGCTGGCGATAACGGCATAGACCACGTTTAATTTGCAGGCGGTTTGAACCATCTCCAGACGGAGACGATTAACCTGCGGACAGGGGAACTAGACCTGCCAGCCCGGCTGATAAAACGCCAAAGCGACTGTGGCGTGTGTCAAATCCACCCGGATACCTTGCAGGCGGGTGGGTGCGCGCGGAGCGCGCGCCCCCCGCCGCAAGGCTCCTTGTAGAACTCTATTGCCTAAATTCCTTCGCCGTAACAGTGATGAGGTTCCGTTTATCGCCCGAACTTCCGTGCGCTCGGAAGGTCTGCCAACCCTCAACTTGGGGCCTGAAGCTGTTTGCGTCCGCGTGCCTGTGTCTGTTCGCGGAATGGTCGTGATCGCGGCGCAACCATAAACATAAGCCTGAATTGCGGAACTTGGGTATGTGCCGGGTGCGGCGCAGACGCGCCCTTAACCTTGTTAATATTCTGATAACTGTCCTCGAAAATCCTTGGGAGTCGGCGCTGAACGAAATTAAGCGAAGGTTTCAGCCTAGCGCCAGGCGAGTAACCTCTCCGACTCTTGCCGGTCACAATTTCCTCTGATAAGTTCCGCCTATGTTGCCTGCGAAAAAAAACCGTTCACAATCTGCGGGCGCGAACGCCAATAAAGCGAGACGGAAACCGCCGCTAGATTGGTGTCAATCTAGCGATACTGGAAAAGTGATGCTCACCCCACATTCAGCCCGTATCATCAGGTGCCTCGACTGCGAATTCCCAAAGGGCAGGGAAACGCCGCCAAATGACAAAGGGCAAACCACGACGCAACTTATCATGGAAGCTTTAACCCACCTTGGCGACAAACTGCGCTACTGTGTATATTCACATGGACTTTCGATATATTTTAAGCCTAAACAGGGCCTTCAATACTTCAAGAACCGAGAATGGCTTTTCGACCTTCATTGGTTTACTCAACACAAAAAGTGCCGAACTGGTTTGCGCAAATACGGCTATAGACTCAAAACAGTGCCTTTAGTAGTTGAATGCGAATGGGATTGGATAAGAGCAAAGGAACGAGAACAGAAGAAAGAACAGAACAAAGCGGAGCTTGATCCGTTTGGCGAGGTAAAGTATGATTTTCAAAAGCTTTTGCTGGCGAATGCAAACCTGAGGCTAATGATTTTTAGAAAAAGAACCCGTGCGATTCGCGAGCTGCCTCAATCAAGACTGAAGGCTCAGAAGCCTGAAGAATGCAATGCAGAGCTAGACACCTATTTTATTAGGACGATTCGCGAATATGAATATTTTAGCGACAGGGCATATTTTCTTTTTATCAGATTTGACGGAGATGTGCGTAAAAAACGAAGGCTAAGTTTTGAGTATGCTATATATCCGGAAGTCCGAAGTTAGCGCCTTTCAGGTCATGAAAACAGGCATTCGGACATTGTGTCAATCATTGAGCAGAGCGGTTTGTGGGGGGGGCCTTGCTGCTCGCGGCTACGATGACCAGCCCAGCCCAATATATTTACACCACTTTGAATGTGCCAGGAGCGGAAGACACTTATCCCCAAGGTATCTTCGGAACCAACATCGTTGGGTATTGCGCGATTAGCACCAACATTGATGGCTTTCTTTACAATGGCAGCACCTTCACCACTTTTAGTGTTCCGGGAGCGCATTACACTTACGCCACTGCGATTGACTGCACGAACATCGTGGGCTACTACTATGATGGACACGGTTATTTAGCTTTTCTCTACAATGGCAGCGGCTACACTATTTTGAGCGGGCTGGAAGCTGCAGACATTTATGCCTCTGGCATTTCCGGCAGCAACATCGTCGGGTATTACTCAAACGGAGGAGGCTTAATGGGTTTTCTTTACAATGGAAATGCCTACAGCACTTTAAGCGTGCCGGGAGCCGAAGACACATATGCCTATGGCATTTCCGGCAATAACATTGTGGGGACGTATGACACCACTAACGGTCAATACGGTTTTCTTTACAACGGGACTGGCTACGCCATTTTGAGCGTCCCAGGCACGGAGCACACTTATGCCATTGCTATTTCCAGCAACGATGTCGTGGGCTACTACAATAATAGCGCGGGCCATGCTGAGGGCTTTCTGGTCAGTGTTGCCCCTCTCCCTCTTCCGCCGCAAGGTTTTCATGTAAGCAGCGCACATGGCAGCCAACTGACGTTGCAATTCACCGGCACGGCAGGCTATCCTTACATTTTGCAAACGGCCATGAATCTCACGTCGCCTATCAGTTGGCAGCCCGTTTTGACCAACCCTGCGGATGCAGGCGGGGATTGGAGTTTTACGGTCACAAATTTGCAGGCTGCCCCTTGTCGTTTCTACCGTGCTGCCGGGCAGTAACGGACAAGCGCAACTACATTTCGTGCTCTTAACAATTCTTAACAGTAAAATCGTTTTTCGATTCATCTTGCTTCACAAAAAGGGTTTGGGTATAATCAAGAAAATCACGGTATTTCCTAGGAATACTTGATTTTTCGAGCGAAGAATCAAGACTGATGATTGGGTTCGATTCCCATCACCCGCTCCATTTTGATCTGATGTTGCAATTTCACGGATTTGAGGGACAATGAAACTATGGTTGACCGTGACAAAATTCAATTCGACTTGATCAAATTGCTTGAGGGCGGGCGCCTCCTGCGCCTGACCGACGTGCAGTCCGGTCTGACTTTGGAAAAAAAAGCTCGCCCCTACGGAAGCGGTCGTACGGCAAAAGGAAAAACTGCTCCTCGCATTTGACGCCGCATTGGCGCGTCTCGATCTTGCGGCTGCCTAAGGCCCGCTTTCTGACGCGGGGACCCGGCTCGACGCAAAGGCACTGGGTTCGATTACGGTCTCGATCCAACTAAGGCGAAATTGCAAACCTTCCTTGTTAAGGCCGGCTTGCCGTTTGCCTTTCTCAAAGTCGAATTTTCTGGTAAGGCCACGAGACATGACGGGATTTTAGCAGAGGTCCGCCCAACAAGCATCCAAGAAAGATTTTGGATTTTCGATTTTCGGCCGGGGCCTTTACGATTCGGGGGCATGAACGAAGATGAGCTGAAAGACCGGACAAAACGATTCGGTTGGATGTAAATCGCAAATCAAAAATCAAAAATTGCAAATTCAGACTCATTGCGTCATCGGTTCAGGTCCGGCGGGCGTTGCCTGTGCCAGCGCATTGCTGGCGCGAGGGGCGAAGGTCCTGATGATCGATGCCGGAATCAAACTGGAGCCGGAGCGCGCGCATATCGTCAGTGAGCTTGCTCAAAAAAAATCCTCAGAATGGCAACCGTCCCAAATTGCCACGGTCCACGGCGACACTGACGCAGACCTGAAAGGACTGCCGGTTAAAAGGCTTTTTGGGTCCGACTTTCCGTATCGGGAAACCGAAGAGAAAATCCCCTGGCGCGGCCACGACATCGGCGTTTGTCCCTCTCTTGGACTTGGCGGATTGAGCAATGTATGGGGCGCGGCGATGTTGCCGTTCCGAGATGATGATATTTCGGATTGGCCCATCAAGAACTCCGATCTGGCCGAGCATTACCGGGCTGTCACCGAAATTACGGGATTTGCCGGACGCCAGGACGGGCTTGAAGAACTTTTTCCACTGCACGCGCAAAATCCGGTTCCACTCAAGTCGAGCCGGCAAGCGGCGCAGTTTCTGAAAAATCTCGAACGGCGCCGTGAAGCGTTGCGCGCCCGCGGCTGGCATTTCGGGCAATCGCGGCTGGCGGTTCGCGCTGCCGATTCGAAACGCGGTCCCGGCTGCGTCTATTGCGGTTACTGCATGACCGGCTGCGTCTATGGCTGCATTTATAATGCCGCGGACACTGTGAGCGAATTGCAGCGAAACGCCAATTTCCAATACACGAGCGATGTGATTGTCAGCCGGCTGCGTGAAAAGCCAGGCTCTGCCGTCATTGAAGCTTCTCACCGCCAGGCGGGCGGTCCGCTGTCGTTTGAGGCAGAGCGGGTTTATCTGGCCGCCGGGGTGATTCCAACCGCGCAGATTGTGTTGCGATCACAGGATGCGTTTGACCGTCCGCTGACGTTGCGGGACAGCCAATATTTTTTATTTCCGATTTTGCGCGCGCGCGGCGTCCGGGACGTCGATTCCGAAGCGCTCTATACATTGAGCCAGGCGTTTCTGGAATTGCGCCATCCGCAGATCAGCCGGCGCTCCGTCCACTTGCAGGTGTACACTTACAGCGATACGATCGCTTCGGCGGTGCGGCGCTCTCTCGGTCCGCTGAAACTGTTTGCCCGGCACATTCTGGAACGGCTGCTAATCGTCCAGGGCTACCTGCATTCCGATGAATCGGCGGCGATTCAAATGACGCTGAAACGCGACGGGCAGAAGGACATCCTGCAAATGGAACCAGTGCTCAATCCGGAAACGACCGGTTGCGTCAGACGAGTATTGCGGGAACTTCAGGGACAATTTCGCGCGCTGGCCGGCCTTGCGGTGCCGCCGATGCTGCAAATCGCCAGGCCGGGACGAGGATTCCATTGCGGCGGTTCGCTGCCCATGCGCGCCCAACCCGGTGATTTCGAGACGGATTGCCTCGGCCGTCCCCGCGGATGGTCGCGTATTCACGTGGTGGACGCCAGCGCGTTGCCTGCCGTTCCGGCGACAACAATTACGTTTTCTGTGATGGCGAATGCGCATAGGATTGGAGCAAGCACAGCGGAGTAATGGATTGATGGATTAGTGGATTTTTGGATCGTTGGGGGCGGAAACCGGACCGGCATTTTGGGTAATGAAAATAATCGTTTTGCTCATATTGGTCTCCTCTCTCTCGTCGCGGGCACAGACGAATTTGACCGCAGGCGCGTATGGCGCGAACCGTCTTAATGTTCAATACGGCGAGGCAGGAGGACAGAAATTGCTTTTGGACGCGCACGTTCCTGCAGGGCGCGGCCCTTTTCCAATCTTAGTCATCGTGCACGGCGGCGGCTGGATGAACGGCGATAAGGAACAGGATATCGTGCCGGTCCTGGCCCCGTATGCGACTAATTTCACCTGGTTTACCATCAATTATCGTCTCGCGCCGACGAACCGCTGGCCCGCCTGTTTCGACGATTTGCAAACTGCGGTTCGCTGGGTCAAACAACACGCCACGGAATATCAGGGCGACCCGGATCGTATTGCCCTCCTGGGATATTCCGCGGGTGGACACCTGGTGACTCTGGCCGGCACGCTGGCCGCGGCGGATCTCCACGTTCAAGCCGTTGTCGGCATGGCGCCGCCCACCGACCTCGTTTGGGACAATGAACGGCGCGGCGGGCTTTCAATCTCCATGCGTAATCTATTCGGTTACGACACCACCAATATTACTGACGACCGGCGCACGGTACTGAAACGATATTCGCCACTCACCTGGGTCAAACCCGGCTTGCAGCCATTTCTGCTGATACAGGGCGCCGCCGACCGCACCGTGCCTTATAGGGAAACCACGAATTTCATGGCCAGGCTTCAAGCCGCAAGCGTTCCCTGCGATATTATCGTCATTGCCAACGGCCAGCATAAGATCGCCGATTGGTCAGATTTCGATCCCGACTGGCAGGCAAGGCTCATCAACTGGCTCAGCGACAAACTCGAGGCCGGGAATTGATTAATGTGCGCCGTTGCGCAAGCGGTTTGGTGTACACGCTTTAGCGTGCTCCGGAGCCCTTGGAGAGATGAACCGCGAACCGGGAACACCCTAAAGGGTGGACACCAAACCAAATTGTCACACTACCCGGCCGTTCCGCAGCTTGCGCGAAGGCCGCGATGTGGGGTAGCGTAAGCCCGTGAATGAACAGTACGACGACGCGATGTTTGATTTCAGCCGCGGCGAGTTTGACAGCGCGATTGAGAAATTAAAGGCCGTTTTGGCCCGGGAACCGGAACATTTCGATGCGCAACTGGCCCTGGGAATGGCATTTTATCGCAAGGGCGATTATGCCTCGGCCATAGCCGAGGGCCACAAGGCGGAACAATTGCGCCCTCGCGAACAACTGGTCCACACGAACCTCTCGCTGTTTTATATGAAGGCAGGCGACAGGGGGAAGGCGGAGTATCACGGATTGCAGGCGAAAATTGAATCATGGCGCGAGGACGCCAAAAAGAATAAGAATCCGGAAACGAAAAAAGCCGGCGAGAGCCCGGAATTGCAAATGGCGCGGCAAACGCCGCAGCCCATGAAATTTCCCAGCCAGCCCTGGAAAAAGAAAAGCGACAAATAAGATGAAAACTGCATACGAACTTGCGATGGAGCGTTTGAGCAAGAGCGCGCCGGCAGCGAAACTTTCCGACGCCCAAAAGAAGGAACTGGCGGAACTGGAAGACAAATACGCGGCGAAAATCGCCGAGCGGGAGATCGCGCTAAACGCCGAGATCGCGACAGCCGCCGGCGATTTCGCGAAGGAAGAATCCCTGCGCGAACAACTGATCACTGAACGCAAAAAGCTCCAGGCGGAACTGGAAGACAAAAAAGAGCAGGTGCGGGAGAAGCGATAAGAAAAACGGACACGCTACGCCTGACGCGCGCTCATCGCGCCTTCGAAAACCGGCACAAGGCCCCGCGGCGCTTTGGCCGCTTCGTCATAAATCGATTCGACGGCGTGTTGCAAATCATCGCCGTTCACGTGTTCCATGCTTGCGAGCACTTCCGAGATAAGTCCGGCGCGCAACTCCCGGCGGCCCGCATTGCGCGAAAGCCACACGGTATACGTATCGTCTGGTTCGTAGGCGATGGTCATTTGCCAGTTTTCGCCGGGTTTGCCCCTTACGCGGAAACTCAGACCAACCTCATAATTCAGCATTCCATCTTCGGTAACATGCGAGCGGAAGGAAGAGCGGCATTCGTGGTCTCGCCCGTCGGCAGGGTGATTGAAGAACAACTCGTGACCTCCCACGTAGTTCAGGGCGCCGACCATTCCGTGTCTGAGTTGTTCCATGATATTTTGAATTGAATAGGGAGTGATTTTCATCGGTTTGACCGCGACAATACCCGGCGAGCGGCGACGCTTGTCCAATATCGTAAAATCGAGGCAAATGATTGCCTTGAGCAGTTTGCATTGTATGGTTAGCCCTCATGTTTCCGTGAGATTTATCATCCGCCCCGGACACTTTATCAAGTAAAACTTGTTCACAGAATTATTCACCTTCATTAAACTATGACTTGCCTCTTTATTTTTAGTGTTAATTTTACGATTTTAGCGCCAGGATATTTGGAATGAAACCTAAATATAAATATAAATGTATCTTGGCCGTTTTTTTGGGGCTGGCGTCAAATGTCTTTGCCGGGCCGGCAGATAGCTCCGCCCCGATGAAGATCGGCGCCCTGGATGCGACCAACTTTTATGGGCAGGAGATGATTGTCACGGGCCGCGTTGCGCAAGTGAGCATCCGGCCGAGTATTGTCTTTTTGAACATGGAGAAACCGTATCCAAAATCGCCCTTTACGCTGGTCATTTTCTCGAAAGCGACCAACCAGTTCGGCAATTTGAAGGCGTTCAAGGGTGAATCGATCGAAGCCCGCGGAAAAATCGTCAACTATCACAACCGACCCGAAATGGTGTTGGAAAAGGCGAACCAGATCAAAGTGACCGGGACGGCGAGCGAACATTAATGGATTATTGGAAAGTTGTTTTCGCACGCATTGACGGTGGTAGAGGACGGCGCGCTGCGCCGTCCCCGCCCGCGCGGAGCGGGCGGAACGTACGTGGTACAACGGTGTACCACACTCGTTGCGCCGCTGCACGCGGCGCTACACGGCGCAGCGCGCCGTGTTCCACCACACCGTTCTTCAGAGCTTTCGCAATTGGATGTTGCGGTAACGAATGACAGTATCGGGACTGTCGTTAAACGCGCCCAGGCCGACCAGGCAGGAATTGTCAGGAACGCCAATTTCCCGGGGCGGATCGGCATGGTCAAAAACAGGCAGGCCGTTGACGGACGCAGTGACCTTGCCATCCTGAAACGTCACGTCGAAGGAATTGGTGACATCATTGAGCACGAGATGCCGGACGATCTGCTCGCGCGTCCATCCCTGGGCGAAACAGGCGACGTCTCCTTCTTCTCCATGCCGTTTGAGACGGAAACCGTACCAACTGTAACCGTTGAAATTCGGGACGCCCATAACCACTCCACCCTGGAAATTTTTGTTGGCGGAATGGACCAATTCGAATTGTCCGCGCACTTCAAAATTCATGCCGGCGCGCACCCGCGAAAAGAACATGTGCCCTTTGGGTCCGGACTCCACCTGCACCGCGCCATCGCGCAGCACATGGACATGGCCAAAGCTGTATACCCAATCCGGGTCATTGTCGCGCGTGGGCAGGAAGCTAATCCATTCGCCATTGTTGAGCTGTTTTTCCGCGGTTAGTTCCGACAACCGGCGCTCGATAAATTGCCGGGTCCGGTCGTCTGCCTCAGGAGAATCTTTGATCGCGGCGTAATCTTTTAAGGCGCCGGAGATATCGCCGAAGTCCCGGGCGCGTTCAGCGGCGGAAACTTTTACCCGCAGCGGCCCGGTTCGCGCGGCCACTTCCAGCGGCATGAGCGAAAGGTCAACGTTCCAATCCTGCATATTGCTCGACCTGGGAGTCCAGTCTAACGCCTCGAGTTGGGCGCGGGCGACGTCATATTGGCCCGCAAAATATGCGACGATGGCATAGGACGTCCGCCAGCCGGTCAAACTGTCTTTTTGTGACGGCGCGTTCACGTAACCGTCGTACATCCGCTTTAAATTTGGCCAAACATCGTCGCGCCCAAAAATGTGTTTCCCGGGCGGCTCGCCGATTTCGGATTCAACATCGTAAATGCAGTCAATGTATTTGCGGGGTACGTCGGTGTCGAAGCGTCCCGTATTGATCGCGGCCACGCCCAGGGCGAGCATGGCATTTTCATTGCCGTACCAGCGCGGGCGCAAACCCCATCGCATTTCAGTCCAGGCTCCAGGGTAATCAATTTGCGCCTGCGTCGTCCGGTCAAACCACAGGCGCATCTCTTCGAGCCCCGAGTCGCCGAGCGAGACGGACATCATGCGGTCCGGCGCGATGGGCCAATCCGGATGCATCTTCCAGGCAGCCGTAAGATCGCCGCGAGCGTTCCCCAGGTGCGTCCGGAATCCCTGCCAGCCTTCGTCGGTCACGGAGTCAGCATAGCCGTCTCCACGCGCCGCCCAGGCCGCGTTGATTTCGCGTTCGCCGGAAAGCGTCAGCGCGAGCCACTTATAATCCGGCCCGGCCCCGTTGACGATATTGCAAATGGACGGCCCATTTTGCCCCAGGAATTTATCTCCCCAGCCGTTAATAAGAATTTCGGCAATTTCCTGCTGATCGGCCGGCGTAAAACTGCCGTCGGAAAAACACTTTTTTAGAAGTTGCAGCGCGGACGTGTCCAGCGCGCCCTCCTGGTCAGAGCGATCGGCCAACAAACCCGCCAGCCGGATCGTCGCGTAAAATTGCGGATAGGCCTGGTGCGATGACGCCGGATATGCGGCCAGGGCGCGCTGAAAACGGTGGATAGAGTCGAACAGGTTCAGGCTCTCGTCCGCGGCAATGGTCAATACAAGCGGGTCAGCGCAGTTCGGGTCATTGGCCAGTTTATCGCTCTCGTCAGCCAGCGACATGGAATTGGTCGCATCGGCGCCGCCGTAGTTTCGGGCGATGTACGTGCGAATAAACAAGATCGCTTCGGCATCGCATTCGGGATTCCGATGCCCATGTTTTTCGTAGCCTTCGAGCCACAGCCGGTTGCGAAATTCGCGTTCGCGTTTCTGCTCGTCGGCAAATGTCCGCGTGGTCTTGTCCCAGACTATTGGTTTGCCGGCTGTTGCCGCAGCCTCGGGATTGGTCATGTTAAAACCGCGGTTTGACTGAAGCCGGTTCGCGGTCAGGAGGTCCCGCTGGAGTTTGGTCATGAAGTACCCGACGCCCAGCACGAACAGGAAACTGAGGAGGATGCCCCCGCCGATTCCAATCCAAATCAGGGTTTGGTTTGGCCCGGAGCGAGAGGGCATTTGCGGTATCGGCGGCGGCGTGCGATAGCCTTGTGTCAAAACCAAATCGAGCGGTTGCCAATCCGAATTGCCCGCTCCCTGGACATACTCAGCGCCCGTAAATTGCCCTGCCTCGCGCTTCCGCCGTAATTCCTCCAGCGGAAAAGAGCCCAGGTCCGCGCCCTGCCTGCGCACACGGTAATTCATTAGAAAAATGGGTTATGTTCGCGCTCTTCCTTCACTGTCGTCAGCGGGCCGTGGCCCGGACACAACAGCGTGTCAGGAGGCAACGATAAAATTTGCTCACGCACCTTCTGCCGGGCGATTTCCCACGATTGGTTCCCCCGGCCAATGGAGCCGGCGAAAATCGTGTCGCCCACAAACGCGACGTGCGGAGCGTCATCCTGCCAGTTTCCAACGATGTACGTCACGCCGTCTTCGGCATGGCCGGGAGTTTCGCGGTGAGTGACACGGAGCCCGCCCAGGTGGATGATCTCGCTGGGTTTATTCCGCTGGTCCACGGGCGCGTTCTTTGAGCCGGAATGCAACCTGACTTTTGGCCATGCTTCGCGGATTTTTGGCAGCGCCTCGACGTGGTCCCAATGCGAATGCGTAATGAAGATGTGGCGAAGGGTCAGGTTGTTTTCAGCGATGCAATTGAGAACTGGAGCGGCATCCAGGCCTGAATCAAACAGCGCGGCGTCACGCGTGACTTCGTCCCAGGCGAGGCAGCAATTGACGGTCATGTCGTCGCCTGCGGTTGTGAACACGCGCAGTTCGCGCCAGATGCCCAGGTCTTTCGGGGATGGCGTCCAGCCTTTGGCGATGGCCTCGAGTTTTTGCGCGTTCAGGCCGGCGGCTGCCGCGAGGGCGGCCATGGCGATCGGCCGGCCGGCCGCGTTTCCGGTTTTTTCCAGTTCTGACAGTTCGCTTTCGGAAATACCGGCTGCCTTGGAAGCCGCGGCGGCGGAGACATTGTTCATGGCCCGCGCCTTGCGGATGATATCACCCAAATGATCCTCGAGGTTCACGGGAGAAAAGCTAACCGCGCCAAAGCCGGGCGCAAGTCTTTGGTGCATTCTTTTTATCTTTTTGTAACATTCAGCAGGTGACTCGCAAAAGCACACGGATTACGAGGATGGTGGAATCGCATCGCGGCCATGGCGTGGACCCGCATTATGCCGGGTATTTCCATTGCTTTAACGACCAGCAGTTTTACGAGGCCCACGACGTGTTGGAAAACCTCTGGCTGGGGGACAAACACGGCGTCAACGGGCCATTTTACAAGGGTCTCATTCAATTGGCCGGGGCGTTTGTGCATTTGCAGAAGAATCGCCTGCGCCCGGCGGCCGCGCTCTTCAAGCTGGCCCGCGCGAATCTCGAAAAGTACCCGGACTATCATGACCGTTTAAACGTAAAAGCGGTTCATGCCATCATCCAGCATTGGCTGGGTGAATTGGAGTCGAAAAACTTTGAGGTCAACCCGTTAAGTGCAAAAAACGCCCCGAAACTGGGGCTGGAGAAATGAAAAGTCGCATGGTCATTGCTGGCGGCAGCGGTTTTATCGGGTCGGCGCTGGCGGCGGATTGGCTGGCGCGGGGCGGCGAGGTGGTTGTGCTCACGCGTTCACCGCGGCAGCGGAAGGACGGCGCAATAGAAGCCCAATGGGATGGCGTCCATATTGGCGAATGGATCCAATACCTGAACGGCGCCGAAGCGGTCGTTGGCCTGGCCGGAAAGAACATCAATTGCCGGCACACGCCCGAGGCAGTCCGGCAGATGGCGGAGTCCCGGGTCAGCGCGGTACAGACCCTGGCTGCCGGCATTGCGCACGTGACAAAGCCGCCGCGAGTTTGGGTCCAGGCTGGCGCCATTGGATTTTACGGCAACCGCGGCGACGCCGTTCTTGATGAACATTCGTCGAATGGCGTTGGGGCGCTGGCCGGGATTTGCAGGGAATGGGAAAGCGCTTTCGAGCCGGCCCGCCCGGGCCAAACCCGGAAAATTTTGCTGCGAATCGGCGTTGTCCTGGGCCGGGACGGCGGCGCTCTGCCGGTCTTGGCCCGGCTCACAAGGTTGTTCCTCGGAGGCAGTGCCGGAAACGGCAGGCAGTTTATCAGTTGGATACATCTGGCGGATTTGACCCGGATGTTTTTGGAAAGCGTCAATCGCCCGGAACTGGCGGGAACGTTCAATGCCGTCGCGCCGGGTCCGGTCACCAATAAAGAGTTCATGCGGCAATTGCGGCGGGCGCTGCATCGTCCATGGAGTCCGCCCGCGCCCGGGTTGGCGGTGAAGATTGGCACATGGCTGCTGGGCACCGAGGCATCGCTGGCGCTTGACGGATGCCGCGTGTTGCCCAAACGGTTTCAGGAAGCAGGATTTCAATTTCAATTTCCGGAACTTGCGGGCGCGTTGAGTGAAATTGAGAGAGGTTAAGAATCGGAGGGAATGAGGAAGACAGGAAGACAGGAATGGAGTCAATGTATCTGTATGTGAAGTCGGCAAAGTGTTTACATCGTTTACATCGTTGAAGGTCAATGACTTAAGTGTTTACAAATCATTTACAAATCGTTTACAAAAGAGATTTAAAGGTTTACATCCGGTTTTTCGCCCAAACAAAGAACGGCAGCGCGGCGAGTTGCAGCACCAGGGAAAAGACGACGACGGCAACAACGGATTTATCATAAAGCAAACCCATGGCGGCGCTGCCGGCGAATCAGGCGACGCCGAATACCGTGTCGAAGACGCCAAAGCCGGTGCTGCGTTTGTCGCGCGGGATTACATCTGAAAGCACAGCTTTGAGGAGCGAATCCTGCGCGCCCATGCCCAATCCCCAAAGGAGCATGCCGACGAGGGCAACTGAAAAACCACCGAGAAAAACGCAGGGGGCGAACAGCGCGCCCAGAAAGAACGCGAGCAGCACAATCATTAATCCCATTTTATCGAGCAATTTGCCAAAGAGGGGTGGCGTGACTGCGCCGGTCACCATCGCCGCGGAATAAAAAACCGGAATCAGGCTTTGCGGGACGACGTTGGTCTTTTGGAAATGAAAAGCGACGAGGGAAAAATCGGCAAATCCCGCGGCAACGCACATTCCCGCAACCGCATAGAGCCAATAGGACCTCGAAAAGCCCCTGGCCTTTAGCACAACGGGCGAGCGTTCCTCCAGTTCATGCGGGCGGGGATACCGGGCCCGCGCGACCACGAGCGAAGCGAGGCTTAAGAGCGCAGTAATGAGCAGGACGGCGAAAGCATTGTGATAGCCGCCATGCAAATAGAGGATGAGCGCGGTGATGAGCGGGCCAAGCGTCGCGCCTGTTTGGTCGAGGGCTTCGTGCAGGCCAAACGCCCAACCGGCGCCGATTTGGCTGCCCGCGTGTGACAGCATGGCCTGTACGGACGGACGGCGAACGGCGCGGCCGGTGCGCTCGGCAATCATGAGCGCGGCGGCCAACGGCCAGTTTCCGGCCAGGGCAAGCGCGGGCACGGCCAGCAATTGGACTGCAAAGCCGGCAAAAATAAACGCCCAGTAATTGTGCGTTTTGTCCGCAAGATATCCGAAGACCGAACGCAGGCCGTAACCGGCAAGTTCACCAAGACCTGCGACGAAACCCACGATCGTCGCGCTTGCGCCGAGTGTCAGGAGAAATTGTCCGGCGATGCCGCGCATGCCTTCGTAGGTCATATCGGCAAACAAACTCACGACACCCATCGTGAGCACAAAATTCAACGCAAGTTTTTTTCGGTCGGCAGACATGTCCTACGGCGTTTACACATTTTTGGGTGTATAAGGAAGTAAATTTGTAAACGAGGGCCGGAAGTCGCCATTTTATTAGGGAATTCAAAGAATTAGAGTAAACGGCGCGGGGACTGTGGGGGCGAAGATGGAAGATGGGAGTCGGGCCACTTCGAAGGGTCAATTGCCGTTTGAATGTCCAACGACGTCCGAAAGCGGTGTCGCGCAGACTTGCCACCGCACTCCAGGACGGCAAGCGAGTCTGTACGAATCTTCCCGGTTCCTGGCGCGGTTCAATGATTCGGACATCGTGCAATACAGACCATGAACCTTTGATCTCGGGATGCTACGAGATCCAACGATTCTCCCTCCCCATGAACCTGCTTCGGAACGCGGCTGTGTCGAAGACCAGCCGCAGCGCGTCGCAACGTTCGCGGCTGCTGCGGCTGGTGCCCCTTTGCCCCGCACACAGCCGCGCTCCGTGTGCCAATCGGTTCAGGGGTTCAATGCGCAAAGTTTTCCTTGGGAGAATTCTCACCCCTGCCCTCTCCCGCTGGGAGCATAGGCGCTAACTTAATTTCTGTATTGGTCAATTATGTTCACTAATCGGGACATCTGCGGCAGACGGTTGCGGGGTGGTTCCCTTA
>Ga0335075_10001166_pt1 | contig 43758 bp, 48 predicted proteins | sample Lox_Sample_24_FD_206723 | JGI IMG/M metagenome (GOLD analysis project Ga0335075, IMG submission 206723) | Soil microbial communities from Loxahatchee National Wildlife Refuge, Florida, United States - Lox_Sample_2.4 | ecosystem: Environmental > Terrestrial > Soil > Wetlands | place: USA...
TCCTGCAAGCGCCGGACAGCACGACCAAACCGGCGTCAGTCGCAGACCGGGTCAAGCCGCCGTCCGGACCGGCGCCCGATCATCCTCACAGTCGCAGCAATCTGGGCATATACCAATCAAGAACCAGCCGGTCGGCCATGATCCCCATCAGGCCGAGCGGAGACTCAAACTCCACGATGTCGGTCATGAGCGTCCGACCGCTGGCAGTTGCAGCGAACGTGTGCTCGTGACGCCACCGCTGGAATGGGCCGCGCTGCTGCTCGTCTACGAACCGGCTGGGGTATTGCAGTTCGGTGATCGCAGAGGTCATCCGAAACGCGATTCCGAAGTGACGAGCGCGCCAAGTGACAGCGTCTCCGAGCTTCATGACCCCGCTCGTGACTCCTCCGATTGCGCGCTCGCCCGAGCGTCGCATCGAAGCGGTATGCGCATCGACGGACAGCGACAACTCGAAGCAGTCGCTGATCGAGGCAGCGATTACGGTTTCAAGCCGGATGCTGCGCACCGGTGGGCGCTTGACGGCGGCGGTAGCGGGTGAGCTAGTCGGTGTACGCTCGCAGCTCGAACGTGCCGTACCTAACCGTAGGGTGCCGCGAGGAAATCTCGATCGCCTCGGCCATATTGGCGCACTCGAGCACGATGAAGCCGGCGATCTGCTCTTTGGTCTCGGCGAACGGGCCGTCCGTCGCGAGGACCTCGCCGTCCCGCGTGCAGACTATTGCGGCGGCTTCAACTGGCTGCAGCCGCGCACCTCCGGCGAGCACGCCACGTCCCTCCATTTCCGCGTCCCATTCATCGATCTCCCGGTCGAACGCGATTTCCTCAGGTGACCCCACCGCCGGAAGCGCGGCGTCGTCGAGCCAATGGATCATCAGGAACTTCATGGTCATCCTCTTGTCTCTTGTCATCGGTCACCGTAACGAGCGCCACACTAGGTCCACATCGCCAGATAGGTAACCCCAGGCCAGTTGTCGCCAGTACGACGCTCGGCTCCGGCCAACATGGACAGCGCCTCAGCATCCTGGGGAAGGCAAGCTTGACTCCCGGCTTAGCTAGCCGATTGTGCGGGAGAGTATCGCGTCCACCACCTGGTCCAGCGGCAGTCTGGCGTCGATCGGAATCGCGCCGGACGTGAAGCGATCTGCCAGCTCCAGCTCATTATCAGCACCGCCGCAGACGTAGAGCGGCGCAGGCGCCGCAGCCTGGATCAGTTCGTCGAGACGGGCCGGATCCCATGCCCAGCCGTGCCTAGAAAGCCAGTCGAAGTCCGGCTCGGCCGGCTCTTCCACGACGTTGCCCACCGCGTCAACGAACCGCGCCAGGAACGGGTCGTCATCGGAGTCGATGCATGCTAGGCCCCGGCGGGCAAGCACGGCCGCTATCGCAGTCTTCCCGGCGCCGGAACAGCCCGTGATCTGGACAGCGCTCATCGGTGCCTATCGTCGGCCAGCCCTGACGGGGGCGCACATGAGTTTGCCCCATGATCCCTGTTCGAGGAAGGGTTGGCGTCCTATACGGACGCCAGGTCTTCAGGATCATGAACAAGTTAGCTGATCGGGCGTCAGTGGGCCTCGGCATTATCCAGCCAGCGCATGATGCCAGCGACGTTAGCCGCCGTGCTGCTGATCCGGTCGTATTTGGCAGCGACCTCGGCGGAGCCATCGTCGCTGAGCACCCGGTAGCGCTCGCGTGCGCTCGGCCACCATTGCCGCTGCGTGATCCAGATCCAGGCCAGCATCGCGCGCCTGCCGGGTCTCCTCGACCCAGACGCGGATCTCCCCGGCCGCGGTGTCTAGCGCTTGATCCACCGCCGTTACCGGGCCGAAGTGACTAAACAGCAGTCGCGTCGGCTGCAGGGCGGCGAACATCCGCAGCGATTCGAGCGCCACCTCAAGGTCGAAGTCTGGCGGCGGCGTGGCCGGCCGCATATCGCCGGTCTCCTGGATATACAGGCCGGCCGCATCCCCGACGTACAGATCGCCACTCACAGAGTCGACGAGGCCAACATGATGCCGCGCATGGCCTGGCGAGTAGTGGCTCTCGAGCCGGCGGCCACCACCCAGATCGACGACGCCGACCTGGTCCACCGCCCTGATCCGCTCCCCGGGAGTGGGCGCGAGGGTCCCGAAAAGACCGTCAAGCTCGCTGCCCCAGACCATGCGTGCGCTCGCCATCAGGCGCGAGGGATCGGCTAGATGCCGTGCGCCGAGCTCGTGCACGACGACCTCCGCGGACGGGAACAGCTGCGCGAGGTCGCCGGTCCCGCCCGCATGGTCCAGGTGGATATGGGTGACGACGATCGTGGCGAGGTCGCCGGCCCCGACTCCGAGCGAGGCGAGCGCGTCCCTCACTACCGGCGCGGACGGGGCGGCACCGGTCTCGACCAGGCACGGCCGGTCGCCTCGGATGAGGTAGCTCGCCGTGATGCCGTCGTAGCCGGCCATCCGGGTGTCGATCTGGAACACCTCGTGTCCAAGATCGATGATGGGGTCAGCGACTGCGAAACTGGGCGCGGCATCGTCCATGCGCACATAATGTCAGCCGTGCCACCCGGTGTGTACTTGGGAGACCGTGTACGTGGGAGACACTGACAATGCAGAGCGGTAGCGAGCACGAGCTCGAGGTAGCGCCGCGGTGGTTCGAGGTGACCGAGGTCGCCGACGGCGTGTTCCGGATCACCGAGCCGTACGTGCACGCGTATGTGCGCTCAAACTCATGGCTCATCCGCGGCCGGGATTCGCACCTGCTCGTGGACTCGGGCCTCGGCATCGGCAAGCTGCCAGACGAGCTGGCCGACTATCTGGATCGTCCGGTCATCGCCGTTGCCACGCACGCTCACTTTGATCACTTCGGCGGGCTGGCCGAGTTCGCCCACCGGGCCGCGCATCGCGATGACGGTGAGGTGATCGAGCGCGCCGGCGACTATGTGACACTCACAGCGAGCACCTACCCGGTTGCGCTGCTCGACGAGTTCGATGCGGCCGGGGAGCCCGTTCCTGAGCTGCTCATCAATGCGCTGCCGTATGACGGCTTCGACCTGACGGCGTTCCGGACGCCTGCCGCCAGCATCACCCGCTGGCTGGCCGACGGTGATGTCGTGTCGCTCGGCGACCGCTCCTTCGAGGTGTGGCATGCACCGGGTCACTCGCCCGGCAGCATCTGCCTGTGGGAAGCCGCATCCGCGACGCTGATCTCCGGCGACGTGATCGTCGATGGTGAGCCGCTACTGGATGAGCTGCCCAGGTCTAGCAAGACGGACTTTGCCGCGAGCCTGCGGCGACTACGTGAGCTGCCGGCCGTCGCGGTTCTGGCTGGCCACGGACCGGTCTTTGGCCGCGGCCGGGCGCACGAGATCATCGCGGGTTACCTCACCAGCCGCGGACTGTGACGTGGCTTCAGCCTTCGGCGAACAGCCGTAGTACCAGGCCGGTGCGCGGCTTAGGTCCGAATGAGGTCGACTTGCGTGGCACCCGCCGGCCGAGCTCGGCGACCTGGTAGACCTGCGCGGCCGACATCGGGCCGCAGATCACCGCTGTCCCCTTCGGCTCGGAGTCGGCGGCCCGGACCGCCTCGGCCCGGTCATGGATGGCCGGCACACTGCGGACGTCGTCCTCGATCGCCCAGATCCGGGCGAACAGCAGGCCTTCTAGCACCGCAGCCGGCACCCTTTGCCAGAGGTCAGCGGGATGGTCGGGCACCGCAGCCTGCAGCTGGCCGGGGTCGGGGTCGGTGAGCAGGTAGGTCCGCCCGTTTCCGGTCAGCAGGAAGGCGATTCCTCGCTCGCAGGCCGCATCGAGAGCCTTGAACGCCGAGTCCAGGTCGCTGGTGCCACCTGGCAGCTCCTGCACAGCAAACGCGGAGGCTGCCAGCCGTGCCGCAACCTCGGGCACCAGCCCGGTCACGACCCGGTGAATCGCCCCGAGATGAGGCGGATAGGCAGTTGAGTCGACCAGGAGGGCGAGCCCGCGATCCCATGGCCCCGCGCCCGCACCCGTTTGCCGCTGCCGGTCCTGCAGCTGCAGGTAGGCGGCATAGCGATGATGGCCGTCGGCGATCAGCGCGGTCCGCGGCGCGAGGTCAGCTGCGATGGTGTCCAGTTCGTCAGTATCTGTAACCGCCCAGAGGCGGTGCCGCACTCCGTCGGCCGTGCAGGCCTGGGCGAGCGGCGGGCGGCCGTCTGCCACGGCATCGACCAGCCTGGTAGCCGCGCCGTTCCGGCCCTGATAGAGCAGGAAGATTGGTTCGAGGTTGGCCTGGGTCGATTCCATCAGCTGGCGGCGGCCGGCGACGGGCCCCGGCGCCACGTCCTCGTGCGGACGCACGATCCCGGCGGCGTACGGCTCAAGCTGGAGCGCGCCGATCAGGCCACGCTGAATGGAACCCGGCCGGACGCCCGCCGAGCTTCCGTTAGCTGACAGCGTGTGCTCGGGTTTGACCTGCTCGTAGACGTACAGAGCGGGCGCTGAGTCTGCGAGCAGGATTCCGTCCGCCAGCCAGCCAGCCAGATCGTCGGCGGCGTCTTCATAGGGGCTGCCGGGCTGGCCGGCCGGATGCCGGGGCAAGATCAGTCTGACCACGTTGTGCGGATCCGCGGCCATTAGCTGGTTCTCGTTATCCGCCGCGATCACGTCGTACGGTGGAGAGGTGACCTCGGCGAGACCACTCACCCGGTCCTCGGCATAGCGGACGCCGCGGAACGGCGCGAGCACGAGGCGTGGCGCAGCTCCAGAAGCCGATGCCTCGCTGGACGGAAGGATTGGCACATATGTCAGAAGGACCGGCGGGCGGTCATGATTCCCGCCCAGACGATCGGCTTTCGTCACAAGATGCTCCCGATTCTGTACCCGCTAATGGTGCTGATACCCACCAGCTCTACAAGCGCGGCCTAGACCTGCTCGGCCGCGGCAGTCCGGCAGCCGCCGCGCAGCTGCTCGAGCGGGCCGCTGCAGCTGAGCCGCGGTCCAGGAGCATATTGGAGGCACTGGCCCGTGCCCAGTTCGACGCCGGCCAGTATGCGGCTGCCGCCGGGAACTTCCGGCTGATCGTGGAGGCCAGCCCGAGCGATGATTATGCCCAGTTCGGCCTCGGCCTGGCGCTCGCCCGGACCGGGGATCCTGGCGGCGCCGCCGAGCACCTCGCACTCGCGGCGGCCATGTGCCCAGGTCACCGGCACTATACCGATGCACTTCGCAGCGTGCGCGCTACCCTCCGGGCTCGGACTGAGATCAGAAAGGGCTTTCAAGATTGAGCGGGAACGAGGCGGCCGAGCGTGCTGTTGACTCGCGCGATCCCGGTTCGGAGGATGACACGGGGCCGGATGACCAGGCCGGGGACAATTCGGGTACGCCACGGTTGGCGACAAGCACTTCGGGCAAGGAGGGCGGGCCGGGCGCACCGCTGAGTTCGGGCCTGAAAGGCTGCTCTCAGCCGCTGAGCGACCGCTACGACGCGGCCTTGCTCGACCTGGACGGAGTCGTATACCTCGGCGGGCACCCAATCGCGGGCGCGGCCGATGCGCTGGTGGCCGCGGCGAAGCGGGGCATGAAGCTCGCATACGTCACCAACAACGCCTCCAGATCGCCGCACGCGATCGCTGCCCAGCTGTCGGCGATGGGTGTGCCGGCCACCGCAACCGACGTCGTGACCTCGGCCCAGGCAGCCGCGCGCGTGCTCGCTGACCGGCTGCCTGAAGGCGCGCCAGTGCTGGTCGTCGGCGGGACCGGGTTGCGGCTCGCGCTGCGCGAGCGCGGGCTGAGGCCGGTCACCGTGGCAGCAGACCAGCCCCTGGCAGTGGCCCAGGGCTACTCGCCCGATATCAGCTACGGGCTGCTGGCGGAGGCCGCACTGGCGCTCAACGCGGGCGCTTTGTACGTCGCCTCGAATGCCGATCCGACCCTGCCGACCCCGCGCGGCCTGCAGCCGGGCAACGGCTCTCTGGTCCAGGTCCTGGTACATGCGACGGGCCGCGAGCCGGTGGTGGCCGGGAAGCCTGAGCCGCCGTTGCATGCTGAGTCTGTGGAGCGCGTCGGCGCGAAGCGGCCGGTGGTCGTAGGGGACCGGCTGGATACCGATATCGAAAGCGCAGTCCGGGCGGGCACGGACAGTCTGCTGGTGCTGACCGGAGTGACCGCGCCCGCTGACCTGCTGCTGGCCGGGCCGCAGCACCGCCCGTCCTATGTGGCGGAGGACGTGAGCGGCCTGAATTCTAGCCACCCGGACGTCACGAATGAAGACGGCCGCTTCAGCTGCGGCGGGTGGACGGCAGTAACGGCCAGGGCGCAGACCAGTGGCTGGCTGTCAGTCTCCGGCTCTGGCTCCTGGATCGACGGGCTACGGGCACTGTGTGCCGCGGCTTGGTCGGCCGGTGCCCCCGCTGGTGGCCCGCACCAGCAGCGCGACGCCGCAGAAGCCGCCATCGCGGCTGTCAGGACGGCCCCGCTGATATCACCCTGAAGGCTGAGTGACGATCAGCCCAGCGGCCGACGCGAGCTATCGCGTCTTCTTGGCAGACTGGCATGTGCCGGTCCGGAGCACTGCTGCTCCGGACCTCAGTCGGCCGGAAGGGGCTGCAGCGATGATTGAGGCACGGGGCCTCACCAAGCGGTACGGGGACACGCTTGCCGTCGACAACCTGTCGTTCAGCGTGGCGCCAGGCAAGATCACCGGGTTCCTGGGGCCGAACGGAGCCGGGAAGACGACGACGATGCGGCTCATCCTGGGCCTTGACCAGCCGACTTCCGGCGCAGTCACGGTCAATGGGCGGCCATTCACTCAGGTGGCCCAGCCAATGCGCCAGGTAGGCGCACTGCTGGACGCGAAGGCTTTGCACGGGGGCCGGAGCGCTTACAACCACCTGCTGTGCCTGGCTCAGTCCAACAACCTCCCCAAGAGCCGCGTCGACGAGGTTCTGGTGCTGGTCGGCTTGACCGAGGTGGCTCGCAAGCGGACGCGGGGCTTCTCGCTTGGCATGGGCCAGCGGCTCGGGATCGCGGCTGCCCTGCTCGGCGATCCGGAGATCCTGATGTTCGACGAGCCGGTCAACGGCCTGGACCCCGAGGGCATCCTGTGGATCCGCAACCTGATGAAGGCGCTGGCCGCTGAGGGCCGGACGATCTTCGTCTCCAGCCACCTCATGTCGGAGATGGAGAACACTGCCGACCACCTTCTGGTTATCGGCCGGGGAAAGCTGATCGCCGACTGCACGGTCGCGGAGTTCATCGCGGCCAACTCCCAGCTGACCGTCCGGGTCCGGACTCCTCAGCAGGATCAGCTGGCCAAGCTGGTAGCGGCTGCCGGCGGCACGATACGGGAGAACGGTGACGGGGCGATCATGGTGTCCGGCCTGGGCACCGGCGAGGTCGGCGATCTCGCATACGAGAACTCGGTCCGGCTGCATGAGCTCGCCCCGGTGCATGCGTCGCTGGAGCAGGCGTTCATGGAACTGACCGCGTCGAGCGTGCAGTTCCGGGCAGGCGTGCCGGCCGACGGCACCGGCAACGGGCGGCCCGGGGACCAGCCGGGCGCAACTGACCGGGTTATCGAGCAAGTGCTGGCCGGAGAGGTGCTCTGAAATGGCAATGACGTCGACTCACGCGCCGATGGCAACAGCTGGCCAGGCGCGATCCGGCGCCGGGACGCCAACCTTTGCCAGCGTCGTGCGCTCGGAGTTCACCAAGATCCGCTCGGTCCGCTCCACCTACTGGACGCTGCTGGTGCTGGTGGTCGTCACCGTCGGGTTTGGCGCGCTGGCGAGCTATGGCGCGACTCGCGGTCACCACCCGCACGGCCCGTTGTTCGACGCGACTCAGCAGAGCCTGGGCGGGCTCTACATCAGCCAGCTGGTCATCGGCGTCCTCGGCGTGCTCGTCATTTCGTCTGAGTACTCGACCGGCATGATCCGGACCACGCTGACGACATTGCCGCGGCGCGGGCTGATGATCGCCGCCAAGGCGCTCGTATTCGCCGTCGTCGCGTTCGTCACCGGACTGATCACGTGCTTCGCCTCGTTCTTCCTCGGGCAGGCGATCATGTCGTCGGACCACATCAGCGTCTCGCTGAGCCAGCCGAACGTGCTGCGGGCAGTGATCGGCGGAGCGCTGTTCCTGACTGCTTGCGGTTTGCTGGCTTTCGGGCTGGGCCTCCTGCTCCGGCATACCGCGGGCGCGATCACTACCGTGGTGGGGCTGCTGTTCCTGCTGACCATCCTGGTGAGCTTGCTGCCGGCCACGTGGCAGGACCACGTCGACAAGTGGATGCCCGCCATGGCTGGGACTCAGATCTGGACCACTATTCCCAGCCAGGGTCAGCCCGCGGTGTTCGCGCCGTGGACCGGGTTCGCGGTGCTCTGCGGCTACGCCGCCATTGCGCTGATCGCCGGCCTGATCCTGTTCCGCAAGCGGGACGCGTAAGTCCGCAAGCGCAGTGGCCGCGCGAGGGGCCGTTGGCCACTGTCGGGGGATGCTGGGGAGCCTGCCGGAAACGGCGTGGCTCCCCAGCGTCGTGTCGCTCAGGCGCAGGCAGGCTGACAGCGCGGGCACCAGACCGCCGTCCGCTCCTCGAGCACCTGACCCAGCTCGCCGCGCATAATCGTCGTACCGCAGCGCCGGCACCGCTGACCGGCCCGGCCGTAGACCCAGAGCCGGGCGCTGCGCGCGGTGTCGCCGGTCGTTACGGCCGGACCGCTGGCTTTGTTCGCCTCGAGCAGTCGCCTGGCCAGGTCCACCAGCCCAGGCAGATCGGCGACCTCGCTAACCCGGCACCACGGGTTGATGCCACGCAGGAACAGCGTCTCAGCCCGGTAGATGGTGCCCATCCCGGCCAGGTTCCGCTGGTCAAGTAGCGCCTCGCCGATGGTGCGCTCCGGCTGGGCGGTGAGCCTGCGGACCGCCTCTGCGGCATCCCAGTCTGGCCCGAGCAGATCGGGGCCGAGGTGGCCGACAGACCTTTCTTCCTTGCTGGTACGGACCAGTTCGACGACTCCCAGCAGGTAGCCCACGGCCTGCCATTCCGGGTTAGCCAGGATGAGCCGGATCGTGTGATCGCGCAGCGGGTAACTCGTGGCCGCGCTGATCCGCCACGAGCCCTCCATCTTCAGGTGGGTGTGCACCGTGATGTCGCCCTCGACCCTGGTGAGCAGGTGCTTGCCGCGGGACACGGTGGCAATGACAGCCCGTCCAGTCAGATCAGCGGTGGCGAACCTCGGCACCCGGAAGTCACTGCGGGTCAGTTCGCGTCCGGCCAGCGCGTGGTGCAGGTCCCTGGCGGTCCGCCAGACCACATCACCTTCGGGCATGCTGTCAGCATCCCATCAGGCTCAGCCTGGACAGCGTCGTTACAGCAGCTTGCGCAGATGCAGCAGGTCGAGCACGCTGCCCTGCACCTTGAGCTTGCCCGATATCCAGGCCCGCATGAAGGTGCCCGGATCGGCCGCGATTGCCACCACAGTGTCGCTATCGGCGGTAAACCGCACCTGGGCTGGAGGCGAGCCGTTATCGGCCACGCGGATCTCGTCTGCGCCATGCGGGCCGAGTCTGGTCAGGAAAGTCACGCCCAGGTCGGTAACGCGGCAGCTCAGAGTCCGGTCTAGCAAGTGGGCTTCGCGGGCTTTGGCGTCCATGGCTGCGATGCGTCCGATCAGGCTCTGCAGGGCGGCTTGGCATTCCTCGGCTGTCGCCATTTATCCCTCGCTTTCAAGGTCATTCTCCCGTCAGTCGGTTGCGCTAAGCCACCGGGGGCACTTCGGCATTGCCAGGTGCCACGGCCTGACGGCGGCGGGCGGTAGCGTTCATGGAGGCGGTCGCCGCATTGCCGGACTGACCGCACGGGCCGGGAAATGAGTGGTGGAGCGGATGGAGCACGAGGCGGAGTCGGCCGGAACCGAGGCCGAGCCGGGCGGGACCGAGGCGACTGGCCAGGATGCGTCGGACGACAGGATTGCGAGCGGTGCGGTCGCCGACCGCGTGGCTGCCAAGGCCCCGGCCGAGCAGATGACCGGCGAGCCGCGGGTCGACGCTGCCCTGAAGCTGCTCGAGCGGCTTCCCGGGCTGCCGGTCAGCGATCATCCCGAGCTTTTCGAGCAGGTGCACGCGCGGCTCAGCGAGGTCCTTGACGAGCTAGAGTCCGGGTCCGGCGGCGCCGGTCCAGTCGGCCGTTGAAGGGCTGACGTCCGTCCCGATGAGCAGGAGGCTGCGGCTTGATGCAGAACTCGTTCGGCGCGGCCTGGCTAGGTCACGCGATCAGGCGGCTGACCTGATCGCGGCGGGGCGGGTCGCGGTTTCCGGCCAGGTGGCCGCGAAGCCTGCCTCTCAGGTTGCGGTGGACGCTGCAATCACGGTTGAGCAGGTGAGCGACAGTCCGGACTACGTGTCTCGGGGTGGCCACAAGCTGGCTGGCGCGCTAGCCGCCTTCGACGGCCTGCAGGTAAGCGGCAAGCGCTGCCTGGACGCGGGCGCGTCCACTGGCGGCTTCACCGACGTGCTGCTGCGCGCGGGTGCGTGCCATGTCGTGGCGGTCGACGTCGGCTACGGACAGCTCGCCTGGCAGTTGCAGACCGACGACCGCGTGACGGTGCTCGACCGCGTCAACGTCCGCAGCCTGACGCCTGAACAGGTCGCTCCGCCGCCTGAGCTAGTGGTGGCCGACCTGTCTTTCATCTCCCTGACGCTCGTGCTGCCAGCGCTGGTCCGCTGCGCCGCACCCGACGCAGACTTCGTCCTCATGGTGAAACCTCAGTTCGAGGTCGGCCGCGAACGGGCCGGCAGCGGCGTGGTACGGGACCCAGAGTTGCGAGCTGCGGCGGTCAGCACCGTGGCGAACGCCGCGGCTAACTTCGCGCTGGGCGTGGCGGGGGTCACCGCAAGCCCACTGCCCGGCCCGTCCGGCAACGTGGAGTACTTCCTCTGGCTTCGCCGGGGGGCGCCGACGCTCGATGACGGCGCTCTGCGCGAGGCGATCGCGGCCGGCCCCCAATGACCGCCAACAGCAAGAGTGCGACCGGCCGCGTGATGCTGCTGGTCGCGCACACGGGCCGTCCGGCCGCACGCCGGGTCGGCCGGGCCCTCATCGGGAAGCTCGAGGCGGCTGGCATCGGCGTCCGAGTACTCCAGCCAGAGGCTGAGGAACTCGGCGCTGACACCGCCGCGGCTGTGCCGGTCACGCCGACTGCGGCGGTAGGCACGGAAATGGTCCTGGCGGTAGGCGGCGACGGCACACTGCTGCGGGCCGCCGAGCTGGCCCGGCCAGCGCGCGTCCCACTGCTCGGAGTGAATCTCGGCCACGTCGGCTTCCTGGCGGAGGCGGAGCCGGCGGACCTGGCAGTGGCAGTGGCGAACATCGCAGCGCGCCGGTACTCGGTAGAACGCCGCATGACGGTCGACGTAGCGGTCCGGGCCAATGGCGGGCAGATTGTGTCGACCTGGGCGCTCAACGAGGCGACCGTGGAGAAGGCGGCCAGAGAGCGGATGCTTGACCTGGTCATCGAAGTTGACGGGCGGCCGCTGTCCCGCTGGGGTTGCGACGGCGTTGTCTTCGCCACCCCGACCGGCTCTACCGCCTACGCATTCTCGGCGGGCGGCCCGGTGGTCTGGCCGGAGGTTGAGGCGCTGCTGATGGTGCCGATCTCGGCGCACGCCCTCTTTGCAAGACCGATGGTGGTGTCGCCGGCTTCGGTGCTCGCAGCCGAGGTCATCGGCGCCGCCAGCGCACAGACGCTGGGCGCCACGGCTGTTTCCGGCCAGCAGGCGTCGGCTGCCATAAGCAGTCAGAGTGTCACCGGCCATTCTGAGACGGCAGGTGCTGTTCTGTGGTGCGATGGGCGTCGTATGGTCGAGCTTCCGCCGGGATCGCGCGTCGAGGTGCGGCGGGGCAGCCTGCCCGTCCTGCTGGCGAGGCTGCCTGCCGCCGCCGGCGCTGCTGCCCAAGCGGGCGCTGACGAGAAGCGGACCGGCCAGGAGGTGCGGATCGGAGCGCCGTTCACCGACCGGCTGGTAGTGAAGTTCGGCCTCCCGGTGGCGGGATGGCGGGGCCGGCCTGGCGACCGGACCGACGAGGGCACGGCGGTCAGCGACGAGATGGGCCAGGACATGCTGTCTCGCGAGGAATTCTCAGACACGGCAGAGGAGGAGCCAGGCGGCCATGCTTGAGGAAGTGCGGATCAGCGGTCTCGGGGTGATCGACGAGGCGGTGCTGGAGCTGTCCGCCGGGTTCAACGTGGTCACTGGTGAGACCGGGGCCGGCAAGACGATGGTCGTCTCAGGGCTCGGCTTGCTGTTCGGCGGCCGGGCAGATCCGTCCCGCGTTCGCCCCGGCGCGGACCGGGCCATCGTAGAAGGACGGCTCCGGGTGGAGCCGGGCGGGACTGTCGCGCGCCAGGTCAATGACTCGGGCGGCGACCTGGACGACGACGGGAGCACGCTGATCCTGGTCCGTTCGGTCAGCTCAGAAGGCCGCTCCCGTGCCACGGCCGGGGGCCGGTCGGTGCCCGTTTCCCTCCTGACCTACCTGGCCGATGACCTGGTCGCCGTGCACGGGCAGGCCGACCAGCAGCAGCTCCTGCGGCCAGGGCGGCAGCGCCAGGCACTTGACCGGTTTGCGGGCCCGGACTTTGCTGAGCTGCTCGCCGCTTATCAGCGTGTGTATCACCGCCACCAGCAGGTTTCGGCCGAGCTGGCGGAGCTCACCACGATGGCCAGGGACCGGGCCAGGGAGGCCGAGGACCTGCGCCGCGGGGTCGCGGAGGTGGAGCGGGCGGAGCCGGTCGAGGGCGAGGACATCGAGCTGGTGGTCGAGGAAGAGCGCCTCGCCAACGCCGATGCGCTGCACGCCGCCGCGACCACCGCGCACGAGGCGCTGGTGGGAGATCCGTCGAGCGGCAGTTACGAAACGGCTGACGTCACTGGCCTCCTGGCGGGGGCGAGGTCAGCACTGGAAGCGGCGGCCCAGCACGACGCACAGCTCGCCGCCCTGGCTGGCCGCGTCAGGGAGGCGGCCTACCTGCTCGCGGACGTGGCAGCTGAGCTCGCTTCCTACGTCGAGTCGGTTGAGGCGGATCCAATGCGCCTCGCGGTGGTGCAAGAGCGCCGGGCCGAGCTGACGCGACTGATCCGCGCGTACGGGACCGGCGCAACGGACGGGCCGCTCGGGGGTGACCTGGCTGCCGTGCTGGCCTGGGCTAAATCCGCGAGCACGCGGCTGGCAGAGCTCGACGGCGACGAGGACAAGATTGGCGCGCTGGCTGAGCAGGAAGCCGGGCTGGCGGCACAGGTTGCGGACCTGGCGGCGCAGCTCACGGCGGCGAGGACCCAGACTGCGGCGCGGTTTGCCGAAGAGGTCACCGCGGAGCTGACGGCGCTGGCGATGCCGCATGCGAAGATCGTGGTGGCGGTAGCGCCCGCAGCGGGCTTCGGGCCGCAGGGCGCCGACGAGGTGGAAATCAGGCTGTCCGCGCATCCGGGCGCGCCGGCCCTGCCGTTGCACAAGGGCGCATCGGGCGGCGAGCTGTCGCGGATCATGCTGGCCATCGAGGTGGTCTTCGCCGGAGCCGACCCCGTTCCGACGTTCGTCTTCGACGAGGTCGACGCGGGAGTGGGCGGCAAGGCGGCGGTCGAGATCGGGCGCCGGCTCGCCCGGCTGGCGCGGCTAGCCCAGGTCATCGTGGTAACGCACCTGCCGCAGGTCGCTGCTTTCGCTGATACGCACCTGGTGGTGGAGAAGACCAGCGATGGCTCGGTCGTACACAGCGGAATCAGCAAGCTGAACAGCGACGGTCGCGTGCGCGAGCTGTCCCGGATGCTGGCCGGTCTGGAGGACTCCGAATACGGCCGGGCGCACGCCGGAGAACTGCTGGAGGCCGCGGCTGCCGAGCGTGCCGCGCTGGCGGCGCGCCGCTAGTCCGCGGGCCGTGGTCCGCGCCCAGAGCCGGCTGGCCCCGGTACGGAGCTAGCCTGCCGCTAGCCCGGAGGTAACCCGCAGGTAACCCGGAGGCAGGCCGGCGCTAGTCCTCCCGCTGATCTGGCAAAATGGCTAGCCAATGAGAGTGCTGAGCCGTGGGTCTACAGCAGCGCGTCGGGCCAGGTCAAAGGATCTAGCCGGGGTGTGCGCGACGGCTCGCCTCGATCGCCGGACTAAGAACCTGACCAAGCGCTTGCGGCCAGGCGAGATTGCCATCATCGATCATGCCGATCTCGACCGGGTGGCTGCCGATGCCCTCGTCCGGTGCCAGGTCGCCGCCGTCGTTAACGTCGCGCCGAGCATCACCGGCCGGTACCCCAACCAGGGCCCGCAGGTGCTCATGGACGCAGGCATCCCGCTCGTAGATGACGTCGGCGGGGACGTGTTTGACCAGGTCAAAGAGGGCCAGACGGTAAGGCTCGACCACGAGACCCTGTACCTGGGCGACCTCGTGGTGGCCAAGGGAACCAGGCAGACCGCCGAGTCGGTGACCGCTGCGATTGCCGCCGCGAAGGAGGGCCTCGCCGAGCAGCTGAAGTCGTTCGTGACCAACACCTTCGAGTACATCGACCGCGATCCCGAGCTGCTGGTCGAGGGCATCAGGATGCCTCCGCTGCGGACCCGGCTGGCGGGCCGGCATGCGCTGGTCGTGGCACGCGGTTACCACTACTACGAGGACCTTCAGGCGCTCCGTGCCTACATCAGGGAGTTCAAGCCGATCATCATCGGCGTGGACGGGGGCGCGAACGCGCTGATCGAGCACGGGTACTGGCCCGACCTGATCGTCGGAGACATGGACTCGGTATCGGATAAAGCTCTTAGATCGGGTGCTGAGCTCGTCGTCGTTGCCTACCGAAACGGCTACGCTCCGGGCTTGCCTCGAGTCCAGGACCTCGGCCTGGAGTCCTCGACCTGTGCCGCTCCTGGCACTAGCGAGGACGTCGCGGTGCTGATGGCGGAGGAGGCGGGGGCGAGCCTGATCGTCACCGTAGGCATGCGATTCGGGCTGGTCGAGTTCCTCGACAAAGGCCGAGCGGGTATGGCCAGCGCAGTGCTGACCCGAATTCGGGTCGGCGATAAGCTTGTTGACGCTAAAGGCGTGAGCCGTCTTTATCAGAGTCGTATCTCGAGTAAGGCTCTCGTCCTTCTTGCGGTCGCTGCATTGCTGCCGATCACCGCGCTGGCGTTGACCCCGGTAGGGAAGGTCTCGCTGGGATTGTTCGTCACGCTGATGCACCCGCTGTGGATCTGGATAACTGGACTGTTCTAGTGATTGATTTCAGGTATCACCTGGTCTCCATCATCGCGGTATTCCTCGCACTAGCCGTCGGGCTCGTCTTGGGGGCGACGGCGCTCAGCGGACCAGCACTGAGCACCCTGCAGAGGCTGGAGAAGACGGTAAGCCGGGAAAATAGCACGCTGCTCAGAGAGAAACAGGCGTTCGCTAATCAGATCAGCGCCGATCAGACCTTTGCCGCGGCGGCGGCGCCCAGGCTGCTGCCCGGCGTGCTCGCGGGCGAGAAGGTAGTGCTCGTCCAGGCTTCGACTGCCAGCCCATCGGTGGCGGCCGGCCTGACGACGGCGCTCAAACAGGCAGGCGCGACGGTGACGGGCACGGTCACCCTGAACTCGCCGTTCCTGGACACCAGCGGCGCCAACGAGGTACAGCTGAAGCAACTTGCTTACACGCTGGCCCGCGAGACGCGCGTGCCGCTGCCTGCCGAGTTGTCGAGTTCGGTCGGAGCACAACAAGCCGCCGCGAAGGTGCTTGCGGCCAGTCTGCTGACGTCAAGCGACTCCGGCCTGTCGGCAGCCGACAGCCAAACCATCCTGACGGGCCTCAGCCGTGGTAACTTCATCAGCGTCTCGAGCGGGTCCATCCAGCCGGCTTCGCTGGCCATCTTGGTGACGCCGGGTGGTCCGCCGCCCCAGTCGGGCAGCCAGGTTCTCGTCGCCACTGCGGTCGCGCTGCGGAATGCGAGTGTGAGCTCCGGCACCGTCATGGTGGGCGCGGTCCAGTCAATTGGCACGCCCAGCCCGATCAGCGCCGAGAACGGGCTGAGTCCGCAGCAGGTGTCGACCGTGGACAACGCCGACACGCAGATCGGGCAGATTACGACGGTGTGGGCGCTCAGGGAGCTCCTGGACGGCAAGCCGCCGGCCAAGTACGGGATCCAGCCAGCGGCGGTGCCGACTCCCGCGCCAACCCCGTCGGTAACGCCAACCCTTACACCAACGCCAGGAACCAGCTCACATCCTGGAGGACACACGTGAGCGCGCGAACTATCTCCGCGGCTGTCGCCGCTGCCGCCATGGCGCGGCTGTCCTACTCGGTCCTGCGTGGCAGGCCGCCGGGCGGGGCCGCCAAGTGGGAGCGCACCAACCACCGCGGCGAGCCGATCACGCTTCTCGAAGGACCCGCGGTGGCTCTGGGCGGGGTGGCGGGCTCGCTGGTGGCCGGCGGCAGTGGTCGCGAGCTGCTGGCGGCTGCCATCGCCGGCGCCGGGGCAGCGGCCTTCGGCGGTTACGACGACCTTGCCGGGAACGGCGGCAAGCGTGGTTTCCGCGGGCATCTCGGCGCGCTGGGAAAGGGCGAGCTCACGACCGGTGCGGTGAAGCTCGCGGGCATTAGCGCCACGGGCCTGGTTGCGGCTATCGTCGCCGGCCGGCCCGGGCCGGACGCCGAGGCGCCCGGTCCCGCCGGCGCAGTCGCCGATGTCGTTATCAACGCCGGCCTGATTGCCGGCGGTGCCAACCTGCTCAACCTCTTCGACCTGCGGCCCGGCCGCGCTATCAAGGTCGCGCTGCTGGCTGGCGGGCTGCTGGCGCCGTCGGGGGGTGGTGCCGCTGCCGCGGCCCCGCTGGCGGCCGCGGCGGCGCTGCTGCCCGAGGATCTCGGCGAGCGATCGATGCTCGGGGACGGGGGCGCGAACGCGCTCGGCGCGATGCTCGGCGCTGCAGCCGCGACGTCGCTACCGCGTCCGGCCAGAATCGCGGCACTGGGTGTGATAGTCGGCCTCACGGCAGCCAGCGAGGTCGTCAGCTTCAGCCAGGTCATCGATCGCACACCTGCGCTGCACTGGGCGGACAGGCTCGGGCGCAGGCCCGCCGAAAGTAGCCCGGCGAACGCAGTGCCGGAAGCGGACGCCGCGCCGGAAGCGGACGCCGCGCCGGAAGCTGACGCCGTGCCGGAAGCGGACGCCGAGCCTGAAGCAGGCGCGCCGCCGCAAGCAGACGCCACACCAGCGGGAGCAGTGCGTCCAGCCGAGGCTCGGTGACCGGGTCGGCCGACCCGCCGCGCGTCGCCTTCGTACTCGGCCTGGCGACCGGAGGAACGGCCAGCCACGTTGCGGCGCTCGCGGCCGGCTGCCTGGAGGCCGGGCTGGACGTAAGCCTGCTTGGACCTGCCCTGACGCTGGAACTGGTCGGCCAGCCTGGCCGCAACTCCGCGGCTGTCAAGGCGTACCGCGTACCCGTCACGGACCGGCTGCGGCCCGGCAGCGCCGCTGCTGCTGTGACAGCGTTGCGGTCCGCTTTCGCGGCGTCGCGTCCGGACGTCGTGCACGCTCACGGCGTCCGGGCCGGTGCGCTCGCCGTGCTGGCCATTGGGAGCATGGGCCGCCGCCATCGTCCGGCGCTCGCGGTCACCGTGCATAACGCGCCGCCGGATGGGCGCGCCGCCGGGCTGGTGTACGGGGCGCTCGAGCAGATCTGCGCCCGGCGCGCGGATCTGGCGCTGTGCGCCTCGGCTGACCTGCTGGCGAGGATGCGTCGCCTCGGTGCGTCCGGCGCCCAGCAGTTCGACGTGGCGCCCGAGCCGTTGAAGACGCCGTCAGCGCAAGAGATCGCGACGGCTCGAGCGGACATTGGCGCCGGCGACCGCCCGGTACTCCTGACCGTTGGCCGGCTTGCTCGCCAGAAAGGCCTTGATGTGCTGATCGCGGCGGCAGCCCGCTGGCCGGATCGTGCTCCGCAGCCGCGCATAGTTATCGCGGGCGAAGGTCCGCTGGCGGCGGGCCTGCGCGCACAGGCCAGTCAGGTCGGCGCCGACGTGCTGTTCCTTGGCGCTCGCCAAGACGTGCCCGCGCTGCTGGCGGTCGCCGATGTCGTCATCGTGCCGAGCCGGTGGGAAGCGCGGGCACTGATTCTGCAAGAGGCGATGCGCTCGGGCCGGCCGATCGTCGCTACCAATGTCGGTGGGACGCCCGAACTCACTGGCGGCGACAGCGCGGTGCTGGTGCCGCCGGAGGACCCGGCGGCCCTGGCTGCGGCCGTGCTGAACGTGCTCGATGATCCGGTGCTGGGCGCGCGCCTCGGCGAGGCGGCCAGCACCAGAAGCACCTCGTTCCCCACCCAAAAAGATGGCGTCAACGCGGCAGTGTCGATTTACACGAAGCTGGCAAACGGCCGTTCCTGACAGTGGCGGTCAATATGGCAAGCTTCAGTAACAATCGGTCCGATCCGCATGATTAGCAGCCGCCGGATGTGCTGAACTATCCCGGATAGGGCCGTGTGGCCTCACCTGTTTCGCGGCCTGGGAGCTAACTAGTTGTCTGGTGACACGTCGCGGCCATCGGGGTACCGGCTGGAGAGTCCGGTTCGGTCCGATGGCGGGGCCGGTGGCAGTGCCCCGTCCCGCCAGCAGCTTGCTACCCCATCGTGGCTCACGGTCATCGGCACAACCGTCCGGCTCTGGATGCGCCGCCGGGTGCTGCGCGTTCCCGACTCTGACAGGGTTAGCCGGATCCGCCTCGCCGCTGTGCTGACGATCGTCGTAGTCGTCATTGCGAGCGGCATCGCGGCTGCGGTCGCGCTGTCCGCCAGGTCGCCTGCTGTCCGGGGCGGGAATCAGGTTGTCGGCCCGGTGCGGCTGACGCCTGCGCAGAGCGCCGCACAGGCTGCGGCAGCGACTGCGGCGCAGACGAACAGTAAGTTGGCGGCGAGTTGGTTCGCCACCCAGGCCGGCCATGGCCTGGTGATCGGCTGCGATCCGGCCACCTGTGCGGCCATTCTGACGGCCGGGTACCCGACGGGCGGGCAAGTCGTCCTGCAACCGGGAGTCAGCCTGCCGGGACCGGGCTCACTGATCGTCGCCTCGGCCGCGATTCGTGCGCAGTACGGGCAGCAGCTCACCAGCCGCGCCCCGGACGTACTTGCGGCATTCGGCACCGGCGTTTCGGCTGTGGACGTCCGGCTCGCTGTGGCGGGCGGCGCGCATGCTTATGGCCAGGCTGCTCGCCGTGCCCTGGCCGCCCGCCGGCGGGCCGGGCACATGCTCCTAAAGGTGCGGAACATGCACGTGCGCAATGTCGCGAAGAAGGACCTCAGCTCGGGCCGGGTGGACCCGCGACTGACCGCCGCGCTTCGCCGGCTGGCCCAGCACTATCCAGTCGTGCTCGTCCATTTTGGCGACGCTGGCCCGCTGGCCGGCGGTGCGGCGCAGTACCGGATTGCCGAGATCGCAGTGCCGACGTCGCGTCGCGGGCAGCGAGAGGTGAGCGAACTCCGCGGTATGGAGAAGCTCCTGAAGGGACGCCGCTCGGCGGGCCGCCCTGAGCTCACGGCAAAGCAGGTGGCGGGCGGCAAGCTCATCCTGGAAGTTAAGTTTCTCGCGCCGACGCCGCTGTAGGCGGTTGCTGACAACAGCGCAGCCTGGCGTCTGAGCCGCGGCGCTCCAGCGGAGTCATTTCGTGCCATCCTTGCCGCCGATCCGCAGCCGGCCGCCGATGACCACGATGTCGCGAACCGTTGGCGGGCCAGTCGCGCTGACCGAGCGTGCTGCCTGCCCTATCCGCGCGGCCTCGGCCCGCAGCACGCTGCGGCCCGATCCGGTCAGCCCGTACCTGCGGCGCACCCGGCCTGCGACGCGCTCCTTGCCCACCACGCTCACGTAGCCGTCTCTGATCAGCCGGTCGAGCGCCGTATACAGCGTCCCGGTTACCAGCCGGACCCGCCCGGCCGAAAGCTCACCGGTGCGCTTGATGATGCCGTAGCCGTGCAAGGGCCCTTCGAAGAGCGACGCCAGGACAAAGTACGTCGGCTCGCGCATCGGCCTTACCCGCTCGCTCATGCAACGATGATAAGTAGATTATTGATGCATTGTCAATCTACTTATAGGGCCAGCTGTCGCTGGCGGCCGCTGTCCGCTCGCGCCTGCACCTGATGGGCGGGCGCGCTAGTGCGGGTGGCGGAACCGGCGGATGGTGAACCGCTCCGCCAGCTGCGGATCAAGCTGGATCTGTGTTCGGCTAGTGCCGCACTCGTGTCCAGCCCTGCCGGCAGCCAGGTCAGCCAGCCACTCGCCGAGCAGCGGACCGAACTTGAAACCGTGACCGGAGGTGCCGCAGCCGATGACGACATTGCCAATCCGGTCGATGATGAAGTCCTCATCCGGGCTGTTGTCGTAGATGCAGCGCTCGGTTGCGACGGGTTCTGGGTCGTAGCCGGGCAGGTAGCGCCGGGTCACCTTGGCTAGCGCGCTCATGAGGCCCAGGTCGGGCGACTCATCGCGGGAGTCCGGATCGGTCGCGGGCCCGCTCTGATGGATCCCAATCTTGTAAAGCGGCGAGCCCGGCACCGGCAGGCCGTACGGTACCTGGTCCGCGTGGCAGATGAAGATGGGCGTGCTGTCGTCGTCACCCGCCCTCGCGCGGAGATAGGCCACCTGCTCCAGGACGGGCCGCCCGGGCAGCGGTACGCCCGCGCTGGCGAGCAGCCCGCTCGACCACGGGCCGGCCGTGATGATCGCGGCCTGTGCCGCGACAGGGCCTGCGGTCGTCTGCAGAGTGACCCGTCGGCCATCGTCAGACAGCCGCGTAACGCGGATTCCGGTCCTGATTTCCGCGCCTCCGGCGACCAGCGCCGCGAGCGCCTGGTCTGCTGCGATGACGGCCGAGTCCGGCTCGAGCAGAGCAGGACCGGCGGTTGCGATGGCCGGAAACCGGCGGGCCGCCTCGGCCGCGGTGAGAAGCTCGCCAGGCGCTCCCGCCGCCGTCATCGCGTCCTGGATGCTGCGCATGCCGGTTCCGAACGTCAGTTGCGGGCGCGGGTGCAGGATCTGCCGTCCCGAAGCAGTCTCGAGCTCCCGCCACATATCGCGGGCCTGCAGCGCGGCGGCTACGTAGCTAGGCTCGCGATAGCCAGCCCGGAGGATCCGGCAGCTGCCCTTCGAGCCTGACCACGGATTACCGATCTCCCCTTGCTCCAGGATGACAACGTCACGGCCGCGCGCCGCTAGCGCCCGCCCAGCTGCCAGCCCGAGCACCCCGGCGCCAACGATCGCGACCTCGCGCAACTGTGCCATGTCCGGGCAGACTACTGCAGCATGTTGCCGCACAGTAGGCCCGACGGGAAGGCAGTGCGTCCGAGTGGAAGGCAGGCCGGCCCATGACGCAGTCAGTAGTGAGCGGCTGGTGCGAACCGCGGTTCGCCGCGGTGCGCGAGCAGTTCGAGCTGAACTTCGCGGAGCGGGGCGAGATGGGAGCGGCTGTGTGCCTGATCCAGGACGGCACGATCGTGGCCGATCTGCGAGGCGGCTGGACCGATGCCGCTCACCAGCTGCCGTGGGCGCCGGACACGCTTGTCAACGTATTCTCGGTTGGCAAGGGCGTCCTGGCGGCCTGCCTGGCCAGGCTGATGGGGCAGGGGCTGCTCACCGCCGATGCGCCGGTAGCTAGCTACTGGCCGCAATTTGGCGCAGCAGCGAAGGACGAGATCACTGTTCGCCAGTTGCTCAGCCATCAGGCGGGATTGCCTGCCATCCGTGCTGTGCTGCCGCCTGGCAGCGGACTGGACTGGCAGCTCATGACCTCGATGCTCGCGGCTGAGGAGCCGTGGTGGCCGCCAGGTTCGGGGCATGGGTACCACGTCAACACTTTCGGGTATCTCGGCGGCGAGCTGATCCGGCGGATCACTGGACGCACGCCGGGGGAGTACCTTGAGCGCGAGCTCGCCGGGCCGCTCGGCGCGGACGTGCACATCGGGCTGCCGCCTGCCGAGCACTATCGGGTTGCTGAGTTCTTCTGGCCGCTGGCGCGGCCCGAAGGTGCCGAGCAGGCTGGCGGTAAGCGCGTGGCCGACGAGCCCGTTCCTCATTACCAGATGGCATTGAACGCTTACTTCAATCCACCTGATTTCTCCGGTGCAGGCGTTGTGAACACGCCCGCTTGGCGCAGCGCGCAGATGCCATCGGCAAACATGCACGCGACAGGGACCGGTGTCGCCCGCATCTATGCTGCACTGGCCGCCGGCGGCACCCTGGACGGCGTCCAGGTCGTCGACAGCGGCGCACTCGGTGCGGCGACTGAAGAACAGGTGTATGGACACGACCTGGTGCTGGAGCGGCCATCACGGTTCGGCCTCGGCTTCCAGCTCACCCACCCGGAGCGCAAGTTCGGAAGCGGCGCGAGATGCTTCGGCCATTTCGGTGCCGGCGGATCGGTGGGGTTCTGCGACCCGGACACCGGCCTGGCCTTCGGTTACGTGACGAACCAGATGGGCCCGCGCTGGCGTAACCCGCGGAACACCGTGCTGATGGATACCTCCTACGCCTGTCTCTAGCACGAGAGCCTTGGTAGCTGCTGTTACTCACCTTTCCTGATCCGTCCGAACTTGCCCAGGACTCTCGTGCGCGTGACGAGCTGTGGAACCGGAGCGCCGAGCTGACTGAGGTGCCAGTCGCCTGAGCCGCTCGGTCGTGAAGGAGGCTGCTGGTTACCAGCCGCGGGCCCGCCACTCCGGAACATGCGGGCGCTCGACGCCGATCGTCGTGTCCTTGCCGTGGCCGGGGTACACCCAGGTGCCATCTGGAAGCTCGGCGAAGACGCGCTCCTCGAGATCCGTGATAAGGCTCTCGAACCGCTTCGGATCGTGCTCGGTGTTGCCAGGACCGCCGGGGAACAGCGAGTCACCGGTGAACAGATGCGGCTGGTCGGTGAGCTCGCCGTCGCCGTCATAGTAGAGGGCGATGCTGCCCGGCGTATGCCCGCGCAGATGAATAACCGACAGCCGGGCGTTGCCGACGCCGATGGTGTCGCCATGCTGGACTGGCCGGGTGACCGGAATCGGCAAGCCCGGCGCGTCTTCGGGATGCGCGACAGTGGCAGCGCCGGTGGCCTGCTGCACCTGCTGCAGTGCCGCGTGGTGGTCCCAGTGCTGGTGGGTTGTAATGATGGTGGCCAGCGGCCTGTCGCCGATCAGGCCGAGCAGCGTGTCGGCCTCGTTGGCCGCGTCGATGAGGGCCAGCTCTCCTGTCTGGGTGCAGCGCAGCAGGTAGGCGTTGTTGTCCATCGGGCCGACCGCCACCTTGGTGATAGTGAGCCCCGGCAGTTCCCTGGTATCCGCGGCGCCGCCGACGGCCACATTCCCGGTGTAACTCATGCTCTCCTCATCTCACATCGCTCCCCTGATACCTACCATGCGGCCAGTTACCGCCACGCGGGCAGTGCCGGCAGCGGGCCAGGCGGCTCAATCGTCAGCCCGTCGCCGGAGCTCCGCCCGGCCAGCCACGCCAGCAGCGCGCGGACCGGGCCGGTGACGGTGTGCGCTGGCTGCTCCCCGGCCGGCCCGATCTGCGCAACGACCGGTGCATCCGGGCTCCGCAGCAGAACGGCTGGGGAGTCGGGACCGGTGAAGTCAGCCGCGACCCGCGTCAGGCAGTAAGTTGTGAACTGCTCCGGCCAGTCGGCGGCGGTGTACCGCACGCCGAGATCGACATGATGAAATTCCACTTCCGTCAGCCGCCGCCACAGCGTGTACCAGGCCGGATGCGTGCTGCCTGGCGCGCCGCCTACCTGTGCTGCCCACGCTGTGTCCGACAGGCGCGCTGCCTCGGCATCAAGCGCCGCGGCGGAGGTTTCCAGGTCGTCGAGCAGCTCCGCGGACGAGCGGCCGGCCCCGGCCGTAATACCCTCGGCCCGCTCGCCGGGACGGCTGTACTGCGGCGTCTCGACGCCGGTGCGCGCCCACACCAGGAGGTTGCGCAGGCTGTCGGCGTTGCGCGCCACGTGCGTGAGGAGATGGCCGCGGCTCCAGCCGGTCAGCAGGGAAGGCTCGCGGGCCTGCTGGTCGCTGACACGCGCCGCCGACCGCAGCAAGAGATCGGTAGCCGCATCGACCATCTTCCTGAGGGTTGCTGCGGCACCAGCTGGATCAGCGGAGTCAAAGCCTGCCATCGTCACCGTGATTCCCCTCTCTGCCGGCAGCAAAGGCTACCGGCCTTCGCAGCCGGGTCGCCTAGATGTAAGGAATCCGTCGCAGACGACGAAGATGCTTCGTGATCATGGATTCGCTGCCGCGAGGCGCTCGAATCTCGACGTTTCATGCGGCTGTGCTGGTTTGCTGTCCGCCTTGTTGCGTTTTGTGGTCGACGGTCTCATGAAACGTGGCATAAGCGGCGTCCGGCACCTGCGCTGCCGGGAATCGAATCGAGCGGGGACGTGTTGTCCTTCTGCTACGGGGGGCTAGCCGCGGACGCGTTGTCCTTGGGCTACGGGGGCCAGCCCGGGGTCGCTGACGGCGGTCGCGCTAACCGCGGTCGCTGTAAGCCCGGAGTTTTGTCAGAGCCCCCGGATACCATGACTTGGCGGTGTAGCGCACTCTAGCTGACCGTCCACACCGGGAGAACTGGGCACAAAATTGGCTGATCGTCTTGTCGTCCGCGGTGCGCGCGAGCACAACCTGAAGGATGTCTCGCTCGACCTGCCCAGGGACGCCATGATCGTGTTTACCGGGCTATCGGGGTCCGGGAAGTCGAGCCTGGCCTTCGATACCATCTTCGCGGAGGGTCAGCGCCGGTACGTGGAGTCCCTGTCCGCCTACGCCCGGCAGTTCCTCGGCCAGATGGACAAGCCGGATGTGGACTTCATCGACGGCCTGTCGCCTGCGGTGTCCATCGATCAGAAGGCCGCAGGGCGCAATCCGCGGTCGACCGTGGGCACCATTACCGAGGTCTACGACTACATGCGACTGCTGTTTGCCCGAGTGGGCAAGCCGCATTGCCCGGTGTGCGGGCGGCCGATTGCCAGGCAGACACCGCAGCAGATCGTGGACCGGGTGCTCGAGCTGCCGGACGGGACACGATTCCAGGTCCTCGCGCCGATCGTGCGCGGCCGCAAGGGCGAGTACACCGAGCTGCTACGCGACCTGCAGGTGAAGGGCTTCTCCCGAGCGCGGGTGGACGGCACGATCATCCGGCTCGACACGGCAGTGTCAGGCGAGCTGCCGGCGCTGAAGAAGTACGAGAAGCACACAATCGAGGTCGTCGTTGACCGGCTTGAGGTCAAGGAGTCAGCCCGCCGGCGACTCACCGATTCGGTAGAGACCGCGCTGTCGTTGTCCGGCGGCGTGGTCGTCCTTGATTTCGTCGACCTGCCCGATGACGATCCGAACCGGGAGCGGATGTTCTCCGAGCATCTGGCCTGCCTGTATGACGACCTGTCCTTCGACGAGCTCGAGCCCCGATCGTTCTCTTTTAACTCACCCTGGGGCGCGTGCCCGGAGTGCACGGGGCTTGGCACCAAGATGGAGGTCGACCCGGAGCTCGTCGTATCCGATCCGTCGCGGACGCTGGCTGACGGGGCGATCGGTGCCTGGAGTGGCGGGCATATCAGCGACTACTTCGTCCGCCTCATCGAAGCGCTCGGCGACGCGCTTGGCTTCACCATCAACACTCCGTGGGAGAGACTCCCGGCGAAGGCTCAGAAGGCCCTGCTCTACGGCTACGACAAGCAGGTGCATGTCAGGTACAAGAACCGGTACGGCCGGGAGCGCTCTTACTACACCAACTTCGAGGGCGCGATCCCGTACATCGAGCGGCGTCACTCCGACGCCGACAGCGATTACAGCCGGGAGCGCTACGCGGAGTTCATGCGCGAGGTGCCCTGCCCGTCCTGCCACGGCGCAAGGCTCAAGCCGGTCTCGCTGGCAGTGAAGGTGGACGGCCGGTCCATTGCCGATTACTGCGGCCTGCCGATCGGGGAGCTGGCCAAGCTCTTGCTGACACTTGATCTGTCCGACCGGGACATGCAGATCGCCGGGCGCGTACTCAAGGAAGTCAATGCCCGGCTTGGCTTCCTGCTCGACGTCGGCCTGGACTACCTGACCCTCGACCGGGCCTCCGCGACGCTGGCCGGCGGAGAGGCGCAGCGGATCCGGCTGGCTACCCAGATCGGCTCCGGGCTGGTCGGCGTTCTGTACGTACTGGACGAGCCGTCGATCGGGCTGCATCAGCGCGACAATCACCGGCTGCTCGAGACATTGCTCCGGCTGCGGGACCTGGGTAACACGCTGATCGTCGTCGAGCACGACGAGGACACCATCCGGGCCGCCGACTGGGTGGTGGACATCGGTCCGCGGGCAGGCGAGCACGGCGGCAATGTCGTGGTCTCGGGCCCGCTGGAGAAGCTCCTGGCGAGCCAGGAGTCGATCACCGGCGCGTACCTGACGGGCCGCGAGACGATTCCCGTGCCGGCTAAGCGCCGCAAGCCCACTAAGGGCCGCGAGGTCGTCGTCAAGGGCGCGGCAGCGCACAACCTTAAGGGCGTGGACGTGGCGTTCCCGCTCGGTCTGTTCATCGCCGTTACCGGCGTATCAGGATCGGGCAAGTCGACGCTGGTCAACGACATCCTGTATAGCGCGCTGGCCAGGGAACTGCACGGCACGAGGATCGTGCCAGGCAAGCACACCCGGGTGACCGGCATGCAGCAGCTTGACAAGGTCGTGCACGTCGATCAGGGGCCGATCGGCCGTACGCCGCGGTCCAATCCGGCTACCTACACCGGAGTGTTCGACAGCGTCCGCAAGCTGTTCGCGCAGACGACCGAGGCTAAGGTGCGCGGCTATCAGCCGGGCCGGTTTTCCTTCAACGTCAAGGGTGGCCGGTGCGAGGCCTGTGCCGGCGATGGCACGATCAAGATCGAGATGCAGTTCCTGCCCGACGTGTACGTGCCGTGCGAGGTCTGCCATGGTGCCCGGTACAACACCGACACGCTGCAGGTGCACTACAAGGGCAAGACCATCGCTGATGTGCTGGAGATGCCCATCGAGGAGGCAGCCGAGTTCTTCGAGCCCGTGCCGGCGATCCACAGGCACCTGAAGACGCTCGTCGATGTCGGCCTGGGCTATGTACGGCTAGGCCAGCCGGCCCCGACACTGTCGGGCGGCGAGGCGCAGCGGGTCAAGCTCGCCTCCGAGCTGCAGCGCCGGTCGACCGGCCGGACGATCTACGTGCTTGACGAGCCCACGACCGGGCTGCACTTCGATGACATCCGCAAGCTACTGGGCGTACTCGGGCGGCTCGTAGACGCCGGCAACACCGTGATCGTGATCGAGCACAACCTCGACGTGATCAAGACCGCCGACTGGATCATCGACCTGGGGCCCGATGGCGGCTCTCGGGGCGGGAACGTCATCGCGACCGGAACGCCCGAGGACGTGGCTCAGGTCGAGGAAAGCTACACGGGTCAGTTCCTGCAGAAGATGCTGCCGGGGTGACCAGCACTATCGAGGTACCCACCGGCGCGGGCCCGGCGCGCGTAGAACTTGACCAGCCGGCCAGCCCGTCGTTCCTGCTGGTCATGACGCACGGTGCCGGCGGCGGCGTCGACACCAAGGACTTGCTAGCAGTCCGGGAGGCCGGACTTTCCCGCGGCGGCGTCGTGGCGCGTGTCCTGCAGCCGTACCGAGTTCGAGGCGCGCGGGCTCCTGGTGCTGCCGGGCCGCAGGATGCGGCCTGGCTGGAAGTCGTGACCGCGCTGCGGAAACGGCGTCAGGGAATCCCGCTGGTTCAGGGGGGCCGGAGCAACGGCGCGCGGGTGGCTTGCCGGACGGCGGCCGAGGCGGGCGCTCGGGCGGTCATCGCGCTGGCTTTTCCGCTGCATCCGCCGGGCCGTCCTGAGCAGAGCCGGGTAGCGGAGCTGCGTGGTGCCGGCGCCGAGGTGCTGGTCGTCAACGGTGACCGCGACCCATTCGGGATCCCGGCCGCGGAGGACGCTGCACGGCTCGTCGTCCTGCCGGGTGAAACTCACTCGCTGAGCAAGAAGCCGGCCGCCGTGGGCGCTGCAGTCGGCTCGTGGCTAGACGAGGTACTCGGCCTGGTGAGCCGGGACTAACTGGCAGGCCCAGTGCTAGTGGGGGGGCCGAGGTCGACGGGAAGTCGCGACCGGAGAGTCATCGGGGTATCACACCGGCGAGCCGGAGTGCGCGCTCAGGCAGCCGAACTGCGGGAGCGTCCAACGGGGGTGTCGGGGGTGATCGCGCTGGCCGTCAGGTCGGTCGGCCGGTGCGGTGCAATGGCAGTACCGCCGGGAAGCAGCTCTCCAGTGTCCTCGAATATAACGATGCCATTACAAAGCAAGCTCCAGCCTTGCTCGGGGTGACTGACGACGGTGCGGGCCGCCTCGCGGTCCGGTCCACTCGGATCCGGACACCGTGGCGTGTGCGGGCACATTCTTGTGCCTCCTGTGGTTCTGAGTTGTGCTGTTGATCACACACTACTGTGCCAGGAGAGCACCCAATCACGTCATGGCCCGTTGTGACTGTTTTCCGGACTGTGCTTTGTAGGTTTCATGTAGTCAGCTTTACCGATGCACGCCACTTCAGAGTGAGCGCGGAGCCTAACAGTCAACCGAAGGTAAACGGGCGGTTATACGCGAAGCAGCCCTCAGGCGTGATCCTCATCTGGCAGCCTGGCTATTTCCACACCGAGCGCCTCGGTTTGCGGACGAGCCGGGAACCCGGTCAGCCGGTGCGTCTCGCGCAACGTGAGGAGCCGCTCGGCCTCGTCGGTCCAGCGGTGCACTGCGGATGTCGCTTTCGCTTTGCGCCGGTAGATCCGGTCCCCGTAGCCGGCCGGGCCGATCTCGGCGCGCTGGGCCGCATAGGCAGCGTGGGTGGCATCTGTCAGCGCCGCATCGAGGTCGCGGGCTAGCGGGTACTGCACGCTGATCGGCGCGCGTGTCGCCTGGGCGTAGCGGAAGTCCTGCTCAGCGACCTGCGCCCGAGCGAGAAGCTCGTCAAATCTTGCAGCCAGCGCTACATCGGCCAGGTAACTGGCCTCGGCGTCGGCACTGATCTTGGTGCGACCCTTTTTCACGGCGCATAGCTTAGCGAAATGGGAGCACCGGCCGGCGCGCCGGCTGAGGCGTTAGGCGGCGGCCGGGTTTAGCGAGAGAAGAAGTGCCAGCCCAGCCATAGCCAGCCGAGCAGCACCAGCGCACGCCCGGCGCGCGGCCGCATGACATAGCCCAGCCACTCGCCAAGGGTCGGGATGTTGTTCGTCTTCCGCCGTCCAAGCATTTCCAGAACGATCAGCGCTGCGATAACAGCGGAAAATCCGATGATCGTTATCGCTCTGGTCGTCATCTTGTTATCACCGCTTTACCAGCGCCCAGCCGGCCAGAAGCCAGACAACTATTGCCGCGCATTTCACCGGCTGCGGCCCGATCAGCGGATTGATCAAGTCGGTCAGCGCCGGATGCCAGGGCGGCGCGTCGTCTCGGACGGCTGAGGCTTCCCATTCGAAGAGCAGGGCGATGCAGATGATCCAGTACGAGAAGCCGGTGAGATCGACGGACTTTGGCGGCGGGATGCGCTCCGGCGGCCGTCCGTACGCTATCGCGCCGAGCACTGCGCCTGGCAGCAGGACGCCGACCAGGGCTGTCCTGCTGAACGGGGCGGCACCTGCCAGGATCCAGGCGTAGCTGATCAGGCCGACGCCGATCACAGCGTTGCGAGCCGGCCGGGCGCCGGCTGGCAGCTGTGCTTCGCCCGGCTCGGGCCGAGCTCCTACCGCCAGCGGGCCAGCGGTGCTGGCGGCACTGTCGACGTCCGCTGACCCAACAGGCGCGGCCGGTTCAGCCGGCGCGTCTTCAGCAGTCATCGGTGCTCCCAGCTGGGCAAACTCCACCCCCGGATGGGGTGTGGGCCGGTCCGCAGCACATCCGGCCGGACCGGCCGAAACTGCGGCGAAGCAGTCAGGGTAGCGGCACTCGGCCGATCAGGTCAGGCTGACCGGCCGATCAGGCCAGACTGACAGGATGATCAGGCAAGGCTTTCCTGCCAGCTCGCATGGAGGGCCGAGTAGCGGCCGGACCCGGCTAGCAGCTCGTCCGGTGGCCCGTCCTCGACGATCCGGCCACGATCGAGCACGAGCACTCGGTCAGCAATCGCAACCGTGGAAAGCCGGTGCGCGATGATCACCGCCGTCCGGCCTGCCAGGATCGTCAGCAGGGCCTTCTGAACCAGCCGCTCGCTCGGGATGTCGAGTAGTGAGGTGGCCTCATCCAGGACCAGTACTGCCGGGGCCGCCAGGAACGCGCGTGCGAAGGAGATCAGCTGCCGCTGGCCGGCCGAGAGGCGCCCGCCGTTCTTGCCGACCTGCTCGTCATATCCGTCCGGCAGCGCGGAGATAAACGGGTCCGCGCCGATAGCGGTGGCTGCCGCGACGATGTCGGCGCGGCTCGCGCCCGGTTTGCCAAGCTCGATGTTGTCCGCGATCGATCCGGTGAAGAGGAAGTTCTCCTGGGTGATCAGGATCACCTCGTGCCGTAGCGACCGGTCCGCTAGCCGCCGCAGATCGACTCCGTCCAGCAGGACGCTCCCCTCGACGGGGTCATAGATCCGGGCCAGCAGCCGGGCTATCGTCGTCTTGCCCGCGCCGGTTTCGCCGACCAGCGCTACGGTCTGGCCAGCGGGAATAGCGAGGTCCAGTTCAGGCAGCACCGTGGCGGCGCGGTAACCGAAGCTGACCGAGTCGAACCGGACCTCCCTGCCCTCGTTGACCCGGTCGGCCGCTTCAGGCAGCGAAACCGGGTGCTCAGGCTCGGCCACCTTCGGCGCCTCATCCAGGACACCAGAGATCTTCTCCAGCGCGGCGCCCGCGGACTGGAAGGCGCTGTAGAACTGCGACAGATCGATCAGCGGGTCGAAGAAGCGCTGCAGATACAGCAGGAACGTGACCAGCACGCCAAGCTGCATCTGATGATCGAGTACGCGGTAACCGCCATAGAGCAAGACCGCGCCGATGGCCAGGTTGCCCACGAGAGTCACGCCTGGGAAGTAAATAGCGAGCAGCCGCTGTGACCATAGGTTGGCCTCCGCGTTGGCCTGGTTCAGGCCGGCAAAGATCTGCTCGTTCCGGTCCTCCCGGCGGAACGCCTGGACCGCCCTGATGCCCCCGAAGGTCTCCACGAACTGAACGATCACCTGGGCGATCGTGGTGCGCGTCCGCCGGTAGGCGACCGCCGACTCACGCCGGAACCAAGCCGACAGCCAGATCAGCGGGGGGAACCCGGCCATTACCAGCAGGGCCAGTCGCCAGTCGAGCAACAGCATCCCACCGCCGACGAGCAGCAGCGACAGGATGGCTGACACCAGTGAGGCCAGGCTCTCGTCGAACAAGTCGGCGATCGAGTCCATGTCGGAGACCTGGCGGGAGATCACCCGGCCCGAGGTATAGGACTCATGGAACGCGATTGGCAGCCGCTGGAAATGCGCGAATAGGCGACGCCGAAGCTCGAGCACCACCCGGCCGCCGAGCCGACCGATCCCGGCGATGTAAGCGCGGGTGGTGGCCGCCTGCACGATCACACACGCAGCGAAGGCGATGATGATCAGCGCCAGCGGGCCGACGTTATGCGTCCTGGTCAGCGCCGGGATCCGGTCGATCCCCACGCCCACCAGCCATGGGCCCGCGAGCGCTGCGAGCTGGGCGGCCACGATCAGCAGAAAGATCGCCAGCACGAGGCGGCGGTGCGGGCCCAGCAGATCAGTAAGCAGTCGCCGGGAGCGACGCCGGAGCAGCGTGCCGAGCCTTCCGCTGATCTCCTCTTCTTCCTCGGCGGCGACGCCGCGCCACGCCTCGACTGGCGCCGTGCTCATCGGCTCACCCCGGCAGCAAGTCCGGGAGCCGCGCGGCCGTCGTCGCCGGTCCGGCCCAGATGGTCAGCGCTCATCAGGTCGCGGTAGCGCCTTTCGGTGGCCAGCAGTTCGGAGTGCGTGCTGACCGCGGCGATCACGCCGTCGGCCAGCAGGGCGACCCGGTCGGCGAGCATCACGGTTGAGGGGCGGTGAGCGACTATCAGGGCCGTCGATGTGGTGAGCACTTCGGCCAGTGCGGCCGTCACCTTCGCCTCAGTGTGGACGTCCAGCGCTGACAGCGGATCGTCGAGCAGCAGCACCTGCGGCCTGGCCAGGATGGCCCGTGCCAGCGCCACGCGCTGCCGCTGGCCGCCAGACAGCGCCATTCCCTGCTCGCCGATCCTGGTGTCCAGCCCCCAGGGCAGGTCAGCAACAAACTCGGCCTGCGCCGCCTCCAGCGCGGCCACGATTTGCTCCTCGGTGGCGTCCTGCACCCCGAATGCGACGTTCTCGCGGACGCTGGCAGAGAACAAGGTCGGATCCTCGAACGCGCACCCGACCCGCCTGCGCAACTCCGGCAGCGGCAGTTCGCGGATGTCAGTCCCGTTAAGGGTGATGCGCCCGGCGGTGACATCAGCCAGTCGCGGCACCAGCTGCAACAGCGTGGTCTTACCTGAGCCCGTCGCGCCGACTAGGGCCACGGTCTCTCCTGGCTCAAGCTCGAGGGTGACGCCACGCAGCACCGGAGCGGCCGCCTCGGAGTAGCTGAAAGTTACCCGGTCAAAAACCAGGTGGCCGCCGCCAGACGCTCGTGTGGCAGGGGCGGGCCCAGAGGGCGCAGCCGGCGTCAGGGCGGCGGCTTTCTTGCCGCTACTGTCCCAGCGGCCGGCGGCCAGGCCGGGCCGGTCGTAGCTGCCCCCATGTCTCGCCCTGGCGGGGTCGGCGATCGCGGGCTCGGTGTCAAAGATCTCGTAGATCCGCTGCGCCGCTGTGGCGGCCTCCTGGCCGGTGGCGATGATGTAGCCCATGGCTTCAATCGGCCAGATCAGCAGCAGGGTGAGCGTGACGAACGCGACGAGCCCGCCGAGGCTTAGTTCGTGCTCGCTGACAGCGACCGCGCCGAGCAGCAGCAGCAGGCCGATCACGGCGTTGGGGACCATGTCCAGGCCGGCCCAGAAGGTCCCGCGCAGCCTGGCCTTCTCCACCTGGGTCTTGTAGACGAGCCTGGCCTGGCCGAGGTGACGCGCAGCGGCCTCGTCGCGGCGGCCAAGCGACTTGAGTACCCGGATGCCAGTCGCGGCCTCTTCAACGTAGGTGGCCAGGTCGCCTTGCTGATCCTGATAAAGCCGGGACAGCACCCGGTATTTCTTCTCGAAGCGCAGGCACAGCACGAGGACCGGCAGGAACAGCAGGCCTGTCAGCAGCCCCAGCCACCAGTTCATCCGGATCAGCAGCGCCACGATAAGCAGGAAGGACCAGGTACTCGTGATGAAGAACACGACGCCGAAGCCAGCGAACCGGCGGATTGTCGACAGGTCATTAGTGGCACGGGAGAGCAACTGGCCAGACTGCCAGGAGTCGTGGAAGGCGGGCTCCAGCCGCTGCAGGTGGTGATAGAGATCATCGCGAATGGTCTTCTCCATGCCCGCCACGGCGCCGGAGATTGACCAGCGGCGGAAGAAGTTCAGTCCGGCCTGAATCGTGCCGAGCGCGACCGCGGCGAGGCTGAGGGGGAGCAGCGCCGACCTGACGCCCTTGACGACCACGCTGTCGATCACCGCCTTGGTAATCAGCGGGATCGCGATCTCCGCGCTGACCGCAAGGATCGCGGCCAGGATCATGAAAAACATCCCCAGGAAATAGGGACGCAGGTACTCGCGCATGCGCCACAGAGCCTGCGCGGGCGTCTGAGAAATGCCCTCTGCATGCCCGGCTGACTGATCCTGGGCATGCGGCGGCGAACTAGCGGAAGCTGGGGGCATTATCCGCAGGTTAACTGGCAAGTGGCAGGGCTGTCACCTGAGTTTCTCCCGCGGCCGCGTCCCGAGGGCGCCTCTGCCCTGGTCGGCTAGCCTCACGCGCGAACCGGCGGAGGCCTGAGATTAATGGGCCTAGCGCCGGGAATGGCCCTGGTTACGATCGCTGCTCAGTCGCGCGCGAACAGGACCCGCACATGTCTGACGACCCTGGGGGCGCGGTACACCGCAGCCCGGCAAATCCTGATCTTCCGGACGATCCTTCGGTCTGGGATCCAGAGGTGGAAGTGCTGGCCGAGGCCGACTGCCTGCGCCTGATCCCGGCTGGCGGCGTCGGCAGGCTCGCGTACACGGGCGCGTTCGGTCCAGTCATCATTCCGGTTGGATACAAGCTGGTCGACAGCAGCATCGTGTTCCGGACCGTGCTGGACAGTCCTACCGACGAGGATCTTCGCACCGGGATACAGGGAGCGGATTACAAGGTCAGCTTCGAGGTCGAGGACTACGACCAGGAGGCGCGAGCAGGCTGGTTCGTGGTTATCCAGGGACCCGTACGTCATATGGACTCCGATGATGATCGCGCATCGAGCCTGGCGCCGCTCTCGCGGTCAGCGGATCGGCGCGCCAGGGGGCACTTCATGATCATCACGCCCAAGGTCGTCTGGGGCCGCATTCTCCGTCCCGCCGGGCCCTTAGCACCGCAGACGCGCAGTTCAGCGTCTGTATGCACACTGGTCGCGCTTTCGCCGCCGCTTCGCAGTCTGGGCGTTCCGATTGGCTTGATAAGGCGCAGGGTGGCGAAGAGCGGGTATCTCTGGCACTCTGGCCAGACGACGGCGCGTGCTGGTGCCGGAGTTCGGCTTGGAGGGGGCCAGTGGAGCGCACCCATACCTGGGGCCTATCTGCGCCGCTACACGAGCCAGTTCCGGCCTTAGCTGCCTATGACGCCGGCATCGCGGCGATCTGCCAGCTTGCCAGTCAGTTCGACGATTTCACCTGGGGGGCGCAGACCCCGTGCCCGGAGTGGCGGGCATTTGAACTGGCCGGCCACTTGCGATGCGTCGCTGACGACTTCCACGAGTATCTGGACGAGGCACCGGTGAGCCGGTATGCGCGGCTGATGGCTACCGGCGCCCACCCGGACACCCTGGGCCGCAAGCTAGCCCGGCAGAACGCCGCTGAGCTGGCCGCCCTGGCCGATGCGCCGCCGGCCGATCACATCGCAGCCTTCGCGCTGTCGGCGCGCAGGTATGCAGGGAGGCTTATCCCCGTGTGGGACCTGCCGCATCATCAGTACCGCGACAGGGTGGTCACAGTCGGCGGGATGGCAGGCGCGGCTTGCGCCGAGTGGCACTTGCATGCCTGGGACCTGGCGAGGGCGCTGGGCATCGACTATCAGCCGCCTGACCCGGCAGCGGTGCTCGCCGGCTGGCGCGCCGGGATGCCGCACGTGCCGCTGCCCGCGGCTTCGCTGGGAGCCAGGGCCGTGCGCCACTACGATCCCTGGCATGCTGTGCTAGCAGCCTCGGGTCGGCTCACGGTCGGCCACCCGGCAGGCACCACACGGTTGACATGGGCCGCGTGGCCGGTACGACTCCGTCGCAAACGGAGGGGTTAGGCCGCAGACGGAGGGATTGACTGGTGAAGCTCAACGTGGCGGCAGTGCGGGACTGCTACCCGGCACTTGCTGACGGCTATGCCTACCTGGACGGCGCTGCCGGCACGCAGGTGCCCGCCGCCGTAATCGACGCGATGAGCCAGGCGCAGTCAGCCGGGCTGGCCAATGCAGGCGGTGCCTTCCCGGCAAGTCGGCGGGCTGACGAGATCACGGCCCGGTCGCGCGCCGCCGTCGCCGCCCTCACCGGCGGCAGGCCTGATGGCGTCGTGCTGGGTCCGAACATGACAACGCTGACGTACCGGCTGGCCGGAGCCCTCGCAAAGAACTGGAAGCCAGGCGACGAGGTTGTCGTGTCGCAGCTTGACCACGACGCCAACGTCCGGCCATGGGTACAGGCGGCCGACCGGGCTGGCGCTACCGTGCGGTGGGCGACCGTCGACCCGGCGACTGGGGAGCTGCCGTCCGATCAGTACCGCGACCTAGTTACCGAGCGCACCCGGCTCGTTGCGGTCACCGCGGCGAGCAATGTCATCGGCACCTGCCCGGACGTTCCGGCAATCACCGGACTGGCACATGCCGTCGGCGCGCTGACCTACGTGGACGGCGTGCACGCGACGCCGCACGGACCGGTCGACGTGCACGCACTCGGCGCGGACTTCTACGCGACGAGCGCCTATAAGTGGTCGGGTCCGCATGTGGGCGCCGTCGTTGCCGACCCTGACCTGCTCGAAGGCCTGTACCCGGACAAGCTGAAGCCGTCGCCAGATGACGTACCGGAGCGCTTCGAACTGGGGACGCCGTCGTTCGCGAGCCTGGCCGGGGTGACTGCCGCGGTGGAGCACCTGGCATCGCTGACCGACCTGCCTGGTCCGACGCTCCCCGGTGACCCGGCGAGTCTGCGTGGCCGGGTGCTCGCGTCGATGGCGGCCGTCAGACAGCACGAGCAGGAGCTCTTTGAGGTGCTGGCGGCGGGACTGGACAGCATGGCGCACGTGCGCACCTATGGCCGGGCCGCCGTCCGCACCGCGACGGCCTTCTTCACCGTCGAGGGTCGCACGCCGCGTCAGGTTGCCGAGCACCTGGCCAGCCGAGGTGTCAATGTGTGGAATGGCCACAACTACGCCTGGGAGCTAACCGGGGCGCTCGGTATCCGGGACGCTGGCAGCGCGGTCCGGGCGGGCCTGGTGCACTACAACGACGGCGGCGACGTCGAGCGGCTGCTTGCCGGCGTGGCTGAGCTAGCCCGCTAGTAACCGAAGACGAGGGCCTGGCTGGGTACGACAGCCCGGCGGCGGGAAGAAATCCGACATGGGCTACCCAACGTTACGAGCAAATGACGATTTGTTATCTGACGGGGGAGAGTCATGGGATTCATGAACGATCTCACAGCCAGGCTGGGCGGGAGCCAGGGGTCGGATGGCGGCGTGGCGGTACTGCATAAGATGGTCCGCTCCAGCGGCGGCCTGCAGGGCCTGATCTGGAAGCTGAGTCGCAACGGCCTCGGTCAGCAGGCCCAGTCCTGGGTCAGTACCGGTGAGAACCAGCCTGTCACGGGGTCCCAGGTCCGGGGGGCCATTGACGCGCGTCAGCTCAATGCGATAGCTGACCAGGCCGGCCTGACGCCGGAGGAAACCAGCGATCAGATCGCCAGGGTGCTACCGGTGGTGGTGAATCAGGCGACGCCGCAGGGCCAGCTGCCAGACAACGACCCCTTCGCCAGCGGGCTCGAGAAGGTGAAGCGGATGCTCGCGATGTAGCCCGCGGCGGCAATCTGTTAATCGAAGACGTACCGGTACATGCGGGTCTCGCGCTGGCTGAAGCCTTCCCGCTCATAAAGCCGCCCGGCCGCGACCCGCGAGGGCCTCGTCGACAGGTCCACAGTCCGGGCGCCAGCCTCCCTGGCCAGCCGCAGCGCCTCCCTGGTGAGAACCGTGCCGATGCCCTGTCGGGATGCCGCCTCATCGACGACGACGTCCTCGATCCAGGCTCGCAGCCCTGTCGGGATACGGAACATCACCAGACTCAGCGTTCCAGTGATCTGCCCGTCGCCGCGCGCCAGCAGTACCGTCACCGCGGGTGACGACACCACGGCGGCGATCGCGGCGGCATCGAGTGGCTTGGCTGAGCTGGAGAGCTGGGGAAGCAGTCGGCCGAAGGCCTCCACCACCTCATCGGTCACCTGGTCGAGAATCTCCACGCCGATTTTCACCCGGCGCACTTTACCGCGCGGACGCGTCGGCGCCTCGGTCAGTCCGGCCAGTCTGGCTCGTCAGGAGACCCCTGCAATCCGCAGCAGGGCAGCCGTGCCAGCTGCTACCACGATGACCACCAGGAACGGCGCCCGCAGCAGCAGCGCGGCCACGGCCGCGCCCATCCCGGCCAGTCGTGCCGGATCCAGGGCGAACTCCTCACCGCTAGTCGCCGCCTGCACTGCCGACAGCGCCGCGAGCAGCGCGACCGGCACAAGCTCGGCGAACCGGCGTACCCACGGGCTGGCGAGCAGCCGCTGCGGCACCGTGAGACCAGCCAGCTTCAACGCATAGCATCCGGCGGACGTTGCCAGGACGGCGATCCAGGTGGCGCTCACCGCGAGTCCCGCGTATCGCCTGCCGCCGGGCTGGCCAGCGCTCCGGCCAGCGCGGCGCTCGCGGCGAGGATGACCGGCACGCCGACCGGCAGCACGTGGGTAGTGCCGAGTGCGATCGCCACCGCTGCCAGTGCGACCAGCCGTTCAGTGCCGCCGGCCTTCAATCGCGGCCAGATGAGAGCCAGGAACGCGGCTGGCCCGACCACATCGAGCCCGAAAGATTGCGGCGATCCAATTCGACCGGCGCCAAGCGCCCCGCCCAGCGTGGCCAGGTTCCAGGTCAGGTACAGGCACCAGAATGTGGCCTTGAACGCCGCGCGGGACGAGGTGATATCGGGCTGCGCGAGCGTCATCGCTGTGGTCTCGTCAATCACGCCGAGCGCGGTCAAGAGCCGCCGGGGTCCTCGTGGCCGCAGTACGTCCGCCAGCCGGAGTCCGTAGAGAGTGTTCCGACTACCGAGCAGGATCGCACCCGCCGTGCCGGCCAGCAGGCTGCCCCCACTGGCCATCACGCCCGCGAGCGCGAACTGCGACGCACCGGTGAAGGCGAGCAGGCTGAGCACGCACGCCTGCCAGGTGCTTAGCCCCGAGCTGACGGCAGCAGCGCCGAAGGCGATCCCCGATACCCCGACCGCCAAGCCGAGACTGACACCGTCTCTGACCGGCCGCGCCGGGCCGGCCGGCGAGTTTGCTCTCACGGCCTCGGTGCTGCCTGAGGGTGGCAGTTCAGAATCGGTGGTCTGCGCGGGCATGCCAGCAAAGGTATGCGGAGGCGGGCCCGCTGGTCTTGTACGTTCTTGCCTCAGCTCGCGCGCTGGAGCCGTTCGCGCTGGTAGGCGGCGGGCGGCACGCCCACCACGCGCTTGAAGTGCCGAGTCAGGTGCGCCTGATCGGCGAAGCCGGTCCGGGCCGCGACCTCGGCAGCAGGCAGCCCGTCGTCGAGGAGCCGTCGAGCGCGGCGTACTCGCAGCTGGTTGAGGTAGGCGTGCGGCGGCAGTCCGGTGGCGGCGCGGAAGGCGCGCAACAGAGCGAACTGGCTCAGCCCGGTGAGCATGGCCAGCTCTGCCAGCGTTGGCGGATCGGCGAGCCGCTCAGCCAGCAGGTCGCGCACCGCACCAACCGCATCCGGCGCCTTCGTGAGCGGGCTCGGTCCGCCCGCCGGCCCGGCGGCGGCGTGCGCGGTCAGCAACCCCGCGAGGGCCGTCATCAGCAGAGTCGATGACGCGAGCTGATCCCCGCACTCTGCGGCGCGGTGCGCGCTGCGCAGCAGCGCTGCCGTGCCGGGGTCATACAGAACGGTCTGCGGGAACCTTGGCGTTCCGGCTCGCCAGCCCAGCTCGGCTGCGACGTCAGTGACTACGCAGACCTGCGGATATAGCACGCGGTACGCCCAGCCCCAGGCTGTGGCGGCCTGACCGGTGTGCACGACGTCAGGGTCGAGCAGCGCGACCGCGCCCGGCCCGGCGCGCAGCAGATTGCTGCCGTACTCGAACTCCTCGACGCCGGCCTCGATCAGCCCGAAGGTGTAAGTCTCGTGCGAGTGGCGGCCGTATCGATGCGTGACGTACCGGGCACGCAACAGGTCGACGCCATCCACGGCGGCGTGCTGCCAGTAACGTGCGACCTCGCTTGCCATATCGTCATGCCTACCTGATCTGAGTTCGACGCGGCTAGCGAGTTAACGACTCCAGGCGCGCTGGCCTTCCCGCGACACGCCAGGGCCTCAGCTCTCATCGAGCGCGCTTGCGGAGCCGTAGGACAAGACGCGCTCCGCGTGCAGGCGCAGCCAGCAGCCGACCCAATCGCCGCCAGCTGCAGCGCGGATATCTGCCGGGGTGTCCGCTGGGGCGACAACGGCGACCGGGCCTTCGATGAGCACGACTACATGCCGGCCACGGTCGCCCTCGGTGACCACCAGACTCAGCCATGGCCCCGTTCGCACGTTGCGCTCACGGACTGAGCCCGCCACGGTTGGCAGCCAGAATGTGCTGCCGCGGCGCACGTACGAGGAGATGGCCGCGTGCGGACGCCCATTAGGCCGGGTCGAGCTGACGACTGCGAATGCACGCCGGTCAAGGTAGTCAGCGAGTTGCCGGGACGACAGCCGGTCGCTGGCCGGGTAAGCCGCGCGCGTCGCAGCTGAGGCCGAGGCGAACGTGCGGTCCTGCACACCGCCCAGATCATCGGTCGCCGGAAGGTCATCTTGGTTAGGCATGTCGTCCCCAGGCGTGCGAACCTGTCGGTCGCGGCCACGATAGCCGCATTCCGCGAGCTTTGCCTGACGTCGATGAGCACAGCCAGTCGCACTGGTCGAACAGCACGATCCGATACGCAGTCGGATCGAAATAGTGCTCGTTGCCCGCAGGCCAGGGATGGTCTGCGATATGACTGCGAGTGTGTGGCATCCTCGGGCGGATGGAAGATCTGGCGGATGACCTTGTCTCGCGCACGACCGTTCCAGCGCTGGTAGCCGGCGTGTCCAACCGCGGGATACGAACGATCACTGCTGGTGGCAAGACACCGGTCACCGAGTCGTCGGCCTACCGAATCGCGTCGCTCACCAAGACCTTCACTTCGGCGGCCACCGTATTGGCACTCACTGAACGAGCGATTCCGCTGTCAGCCCTGGCCATCGACCTGCTCCCGGCATTGGCACCCGACTGGCGAGCCGATCCAGCCATCACTGTTGAACAGCTACTAGGACAGATCGCCGGTCTGCGGGAGACGCTGGACGGCGCTGCAGTGGCTGCGCTGGGCGACGGAACTGACGCGATCCAAGAGGGCGCCCGCCTAGTCGTCCGGGCCGGGAATGAGCGTGCGCCAGGCGAGCGATGGTCGTACTACAACGGCAACTACTTCCTGGTCGGGGCCATCCTCGCAGGCGTTACCGGGCTCAGCTACGAGGACGCGCTTGTCAGGACCTTGCTCCAGCCCTGGGGCCTCACTCGCACTGGTTTCGAAACTCCGGCGACGGCAGTCGGGGGATGGGACGGCCAGATATCGCTGCCTGCCGGAACATACCCGCGGGGGCGGCGGCCTAGCGGAGGGCTGTGGTCCTGCATGGACGACCTCCTCGGTTTCGCCGAGCACCTCTTCAACCACGCTGCGCTCCTCGGCGAAACCCGCCTGCCCCGGACTCGAGCCGATGACCCCATGAGCTACGGACTAGGCTGGGCCCTCGGCCCGTCCGGGCAGATGTATCTCAACGGTCGCCTGCCTGGCTACCGGACCGCTGCCCTTCTGATCCCGGACCGCTGCTACGCCGCCGTCGCGCTGGCCAACCGCACAGACGCACTGCCAGAGGTCGCCCGCTTGCTTAGCGACCTCCAACACGCGGTCACAGGAGATGATCTGGCGACGCAGATCGACGCCTTCGCCGCCTGAGGCACTCCGACGCTAGAAGTAGCGGCCGAGCTTGCGGATGTTGCCGAGCCGGGTCGTGAACTCGGCGGCACTGAGGTGCTTCAGTCCATTGATGACGCCGATGAACAGCCCGATGAACAGGAACAGCACGGCGATCCACACCCAGCGCCCGCCGGCGGAGTCGGCCCAGTGCAGGATTCCGTACGACCAGCCCAGCGCGACGATGTCGAAGAGGATGACCAGCGATCTGATCAACGGCGGGGTCAGCATGGCGACGACCCCGACGAGCAAGCCAATCGCGAACCAGTGCGTACCGGACGAGGCCGCTGATGCAGGTCCATGTGGGGGCGTCAGCGCAAGCACGGTATGAGTCACGGGCGTAACGTCCCATAACGGCGCCCAATCGGCAAGAATGACACACCGGCTGTCCAAACAAGAATGGACATGGCCTGAGTAACTGTGCTCATGCGCTGGCTACAGCTGAAGTGACAGCGTTCCCAGCGTGACGAACTCACTCACTGGGGCGCGGAGCGCTCGTCCTTTCGGTCGCCCTGATGGCATCGGCTACGTTCGCCCTCCCGGTACATGCGGCAGTCGGACAACACACGCGTGCTGCTGCCCAGTCTCGAGATGCACGGTCTTTGAGTGCACAGTCTCCGGCCGCACGCCAGGCCCGTACCGGGGCCGGGGCCTGGCGCGTGGCCAGGACCAGCTCGATGCGATTGGTGCGTCGTCGAGCCGGAACGTGTGGGCCTTCACCGCGGCGGGCACCTACCTCCGGCTAACCGGGAATCGCTGGCAATTCGGCCGGATGCCAAAGCGCGTCATGGGAAGCCACGATGTTCTCGAGTCCGCCGAAGTGTTGAGCCCGACGAAGGTATGGGTATTCGGCAGCCACTACATCGGCTCCATCGAGAAGCTCAATTTCGTTCCCTTCGCGGCCAGGTTCGACGGTCGTAGCTGGCATGTGGTGGGAGGCCATGGCATTGGCAGCATTGGTCCGGTCAGCGTCATCTGACCGTCCAGCATGTGGGCGCTCACCGGTGGTGTACTGCCAGGAATCGGGCTGCCCAATCACCCGCGAGTGGTGCACTGGAACGGCCGCGCCTGGCGGCCGATGACCGTGCAGCCCCGGCTGCCCAGGCACGCCACGCTCACCGGGATGCTCGCCGAGTCGAAGCGGGATATTTGGCTCGGCGGCAGTGTCCCGAACGACAAGACAGGCACCTCCGAACTGGCCTTGCACTGGAACGGCAAGTCCTGGGCGAACGTGAGCCCTCCGGCCACCGCATCGGAGGACGACGAGTTCCTGCACAGCTTGGTACCGGACGGCAGCGGCGGAGTCTGGGCCGTTGCCGAGGGGATACCCGGACCCGCGCGGTTCTGGCACTACACCAGCGGAGCGTGGGCGCCACCCGTCGCAGTCAGGTCCGACTGGCTCTATCCCGGGCTTGCCGCCGTGCCTGGCACCACGTCGACGTGGGCGATCGCAGGGAGTCCGGGCCTAATCCGCGGCTTGATACTCATTCACGGCGCACTGCCGCGCTGACTGGAAGCCGCGCTCGGTCTCGCTGATTCATTTGCGCTGGCAGCGGCGAGGTGATGCTAGCTTCGCCGCATCCGGCCTGATTCATAGGAAATTGGCCATTGCCTTTCGTGGTGCGCTCGGAGATGCTATGGCGAGCCGACACATCAGGAGAAACAATGGCGGATCGCCCAGCAATGGCGTTATCAGAAACTGCCCACCTTGAGACGGCGGAGCTCCAGCCCGACGCAATCGGGCCCGCCCAGGACACAGTTATTGGAATGGCGAACGCTGCCCCCGCGGTATCGGTCGGACTGACGCTGGCAGCGCTCGCCGCTGCGGCTGCCTATGCTGTCGGGCCGATCATTATCCTCACGGCGATTCCTATGCTCATCATCGCCAACTCTTATCGCCGGCTGAACTTGTGGAAGGCTCAGTGCGGCGCCTCGTTCGAGTGGGTGGGGCGCGCGATCGACCCTTATCTCGGCTTCCTCACGGGATGGTTGATGATCGCCGGCACGCTCGTCGGATCGATCTCCGGCGTCGTCGTTCTGGCCCCGTCGGTCCTGGCCGTGTTCGGCTCCAGTTCGACGAGCACATGGCCAAACATCCTCATCAGCACGGCCGTCATCCTGGTTATGCTCGTGATATCGCGATCGTCGGCATCAGAATCACAGCCCGCACCCAGGTCGGCCTGGGTCTCATTGAATACGTCATCTTGGTCGGGTTTGCGATAGCCGGCTTGGTAGTGGTTCTCAGCCACCATCACGGCACCTTCGCCATGACCACAGGGTGGTGGAGCGTCAGCGGAATCGGCGGCCATGGCAGCCTCGCGGCCGGGTTCCTCATTGCGGTGTTCATGTACACCGGCTGGGATGCCTCGATA
>Ga0335075_10001167_pt1 | contig 43740 bp, 39 predicted proteins | sample Lox_Sample_24_FD_206723 | JGI IMG/M metagenome (GOLD analysis project Ga0335075, IMG submission 206723) | Soil microbial communities from Loxahatchee National Wildlife Refuge, Florida, United States - Lox_Sample_2.4 | ecosystem: Environmental > Terrestrial > Soil > Wetlands | place: USA...
CACCCTGTCAAGGTGGAGGTCGCGGGTTCAAATCCCGTCAGGACCGCTGGGGCAGCGCCTAGCGCTACGTCGCCAAGGTCAGGTAGCTCAGTTGGTACGAGCGTCCGCCTGAAAAGCGGAAGGTCGACAGTTCGATCCTGTCCCTGACCACCAGTTTCATGTAGCTTGAGCAGCCCTCTTACCTGCATTAACAGCAGGAAGAGAGGGATTCTCATGGCGCTGAGTGCGCTGATTCTTAAGTTCTCTGACCTGCGGAAACGCTCACGCGCAGATGCATGCGCAACAGCGGAACCGCAGGAAGAGAGAAAAACGATGACCGTCCCGCCACCACGGCCCCGGCGGCGCAAGCCGCTGGATGCCGGGCCGTTCACCCCGGAGATCGGCTCGTTCCGGCTGCACCTGGCCGCCGAGGGCAAAACCAGTTCCGGGCGCTTCAGCAGTTCTTCCGCTGGCTCGCCGAGGAAGAGCAGCTCCCGGACCCGATGACCCGGCTGCGTGCCCCGAAGGTGAGCGAGAAGCTGGTGCCGGTGTTCACCAGCGAAGAACTATCGGCCCTAGAGAAGACCTGCCAGGGCCGCTCGTTCGCCCAGCGCCGCGACACGGCGATCATCGCGGTGCTGACGGCGACCGGGATCCGGGCCGGGGAGCTGGCCGGGATCCGCTATGACGCAGGGGACCCGCGCCGCAGCGACGTCGACTTGTGGCGGCGGGAGATCACGGTGCGCGGCAAGGGCGGCCGGGCGCGGGTTGTCCGGATCGGGCATGAGGCTGCCAGGGCCCTGGACCGGTACCTGCGGGTCCGGTCGAAGCATGCGCAGGCCTGGCGGCGGGAGCTGTGGCTGGGGGTGAATAACCGGGGGCCGATGACCGCGAACGGGATCTATCAGATGATCGCCCGCCGTGGCCGGCGGGCCGGGGTGGATGCCTGGACGCACCGGTTCCGGCACCACTTCGCCCACACCTGGCTGGACCGGGGCGGCGCCGAGGGGGACCTGATGGAGCTGAACGGCTGGTCCTCCCCGCAGATGCTCCGCCGCTACGGCGCCAGCGCCCGCAGCGCCCGGGCCCGCCGCACCTATGACCGGGTGATGGAGGGCAGCCCGTAGCCCGTATCGGGCACGGTCGGGCGCCCTGGCTGTGATCTGGGCCTTGTGCCGGTGGTTGCCTCGGCCTTGCCCGGGGGATAACCGTCACTGGCGGGTTCTGAGAAATTGCCTCATACTCGGAAGCGTGACGGCGGAGGGAGGTGCCGTGACCATCGCCGTTGAGGAACGGCGTCTTCGCAGCCTGTTCGAGCGGGTCGAGGTCGTGGAGGACGTGGCCAGGACGCTGCCCGAAGACGACGAGCGCCGGGCCAGGCTCCTGGCGGTGTCGGACAGCGCGCTGGCGGAGGAAGGCACCATCCGGCCGGTCATCGCGGCCCGGCTGCTCGGGCTGAGCGAGAAGACCGTCCGTGCCTGGGCCGCGGCGGGCGTCCTGACCGTGGCCCAGCGCTCGCCGCGGCTGCTGCTGGATGTGCGCAGTGTGCATGCGGTCAGTCACCTGGTCGGCGAGCTGCGGGCCGCCGGGCAGGACCGGGACCTGCTGGACCAGGTGTGGCGCCGTCTTGAGGACGCGGCCCTGCTGGATCGCGAGGACCTGCGCGATAGCCTGGACCAGATGCGCCGTGGCGAGGGCCGCGTGCTTCGCCCGGTCTCCTCTGCCAGCCCTCCGGAGAGCCGCTAGAGTCCGGGGCGTGCCCACCGAAGTCCTCGCCACGCCCCGCGCGGACCAGCAGATAGCCGGGCTGGACCGCACCCATGCCCGGGCGTTTGGCGAGTTCCTGGATGACCTGGCGGCCCGGGGTTGCAAAGCGCTGGGCTACCGGCTGAGCGGCCCTGCGCCCGTGGATCACCTGTGCGTCAAGCACCTGCGCGACTCTTTAAGGGTGGTCGTCGCGTTCGAGGGACAGCAGCGGGCCTGGATCTTGCTGGTCGGCCGCCACGATGACCAGGACCCCGGTCCTGAATGTCTATGCCGAGCTCTACCGCCTGCTCGGGGTCGAGCCGCCGGACAGTGCCGGACGGGATAAGCCGCCGTGCTGCGACGAGAACACGGACCTGCCGCCAGTCCTCGGCGCGGCCGTCACCGAACTTGTCGACCGTGCGGCGAAGGTCCGCAGGACAAGGCGCCAGCCGGCGTCGTTACCGGAAGGCGGCACGGCCGTGGAGCAAGGGTATGGACAGAAGCTCGCGCTCTTCGTTACGTGCCGTCGGCTCGCGCTGCAAAGTCGCGAAGTCATCGGGCACAAGGGCACTGTGGTGTCACGTTCTGTCACAGGCCTCTGCAAGCTTGACGTACCGTATCCGCCGTTCGGCGCGGACATCGGCGTCACCTCCGTCAAGACATGCACCAACCAGATCCGGACCTTCTGTACGCCTACGGCGCGGTGCACGCAGGCGACCACCGACCGGCCCTGGCGGCCGGGCGTACCGCACGTGCCGAACAGCGTGCGTTCAGGCTGGAACCCAGGTCTGGGTTACCTGTCCTTCGGGGAGGCTAGGCGCTGCTGGCGGATCTCGTGCGGCAAACCGGGCGATGCGTTCGCTGGCCGGTGTGTTGTCGTGGTGGTCAAAGGTCCAGCGAGACGGTGAAGTGCGTGGTGGTGGCCGGTCGTGCGAGCATCGCGATGATGCCGGTCGGCAGGCCGTCTCCGGCTCGCCAGGCCTGGTAGGCCGCGTCGTGCGATTCGGTGTCCCACTGCTCGATGACGATCACATGGGCGGGGTCTTTGTCGTCGACGATGACGCGGACTGCGGTGTTGCCGTCGAAGGCGCGCGTGTCCCTGGCCGCGGCCGAGGTCGCGTCCAGGCCGGCGGGCGCGAGCTGTGGCTGGAAGTGCATGTCGAACAAGGTGATGACTGCCACGGTGGGGTCCTTTCCGTGATGCCGGGTGGCTCGTGCTGCGCTGTGAGGCGGCTGGGAGCCTTCAGGCGGAGGGGGCGGGCAGGGTGCCCAGGCGCTGGGCGAACCAGTCGGCGATCAACTGCCGGGCCGGGTCGGGGTCGTCGGCGTTGACGTGTTCGACGCCGCCTTCTTCGCTGGTGAAGATGCGCAGGGTCTTGTCCGTGGACCCGGCGGCGGCGAACGCGGCTTGCGCGTCGGAGACCGGGAAGCCGGTGTCGTGCTCGCCGTGCACGATCAGCAGCGGCTGGGTCAGCTGCGGCATGACGCCGGCCAGCGTCCATTGCTTGACCCGTTCCAGCGCGGCTTGCATCGTGTCGGTGCCCATCACCCAGGGAAGCTGCCAGAAGGGCGTGAAGGTGGTCGTCGAACGGGTCTCCCACCGCTGTTGCCAGCGCCGGCCGTAGTCCCAGACCCCGCACCATGCGGCGCACGCCGTGATCCTGTGCTCGAACGCGGCGCCGCGCGGCGCGTAGTAGCCGCCCAGGCTGATGCCGAGCAGCCCGATCTGGCCCGGGTCGACGTCCGGCCGGCTCTGCAGGTAGTCCACGATCGCCGCCGTGGGCACCTCGTAATCCGGCCGGGACGCAACGCCGCGCAGGCGCAGCGGTTCGCCGGTCCCGGGGGTGTCGATGACCAGGCAGCCGATGCCGCGGCGGCTGAACTGGTCGCCGATGATGCCGTACAGGATCTCCTTGGTCACGTCGAGCCCGTTGTAGAAGATCACCACCGGTGCGGGGGCGTCGTTGCCGGACGGGATGAGGTAGCCGGGCAGGATGCCGTCGGGTGAGTCGACCTCGATCCGCTCAATCGGCTTGGGCATCAGCTCGACGCCCCGGGCGAAGGCCTCCCGGGCCGCGGCGTAGCTGCGTGTCTTGGCCGGGCCGGGCGGGGTCTGCCGCTCCCCGGTCAGGTGGTAGGTGGCCGCGCGGAAGTACCGTGCGCTGGCCGCATACACGTAACCGTCCGCGCGTTCTTGTGCCGCATGCCGGGACTGCTCTTCACCCATGGAATCCCACGCCTTGGTCCAGGCGTCGGTGTCGGGCTCCGGCCCGGTATCGCGCAGCGGCGCGAGCCAGCGGTCCATCTGGTTCAGCTGCCCGCCGGCCATCAGCGCCAGCGTGAACGCCGAGGACCAGACGTAGTTGCCGGGAAAGTAGTAGAACATCGTTCCTCCTTAGGTGGTGCAGCCGCGGCTCAAGCGGGCGGGGCCGCGGACGGGTCATAGTGCGGCGTCCACTGTGATGCGCGGACAAGATCCTGCAGCTGGTCGTCGCTTGCGGGCGGGGCGACGCCGTCGTTGACGGCGGCGACCGCGACGGCCGAGGCGATGTGGAGGGCGGCGGTTCGCAGCTGCGCGACGTGCGGCAGCAGCGGCGCGTGCGGGTCGGCGGCGGCGGGCGAGAGCTCGCCGAGCGCGCGGGCGGCCGCGTCGAACATGCCGTCGGTGACGCGGCGGGCGCGTGCCGCCAGGACGCCGAGGCCGACGGCGGGGAAGATGAAGACGTTGTTGGACTGCCCGACCGGCACCTGCTGGCCGTCGAGCTCAAGCGGGGGGTAGGGCGAGCCGGTGGCGACGAGCACGCGCCCGCCGGTCCAGCGGGCCAGGTCCGCGGGGTCGGCCTCGGAGCGTGCGGTCGGGTTGGACAGCGGGAAGATGATCGGCCGCCGCGTGTGCGCCGCCATCTGGCGCACGATCGGCTCGGTGAAGGCGCCGGCGGCCGTCGAGAGCCCGATCAGGATCGTCGGTGCCGTGCTGGCGACAACATCGGCGAGGCCGGCCGGCCCGTCGCTGGTCCGCGTCCACCCTGCTAGCGCTGCGACCGGCTGGGCGTAGGCACGCTGCTCGGCGCTGAGGTTGTGCCGGTCCTGGGTGAGCAGGCCGTTCACGTCGACGACGTAGAAGCGGCGGCGCGCTTGGTCGTCCGGGACGCCGTCGGCGGTCATCTGCCTGCGCAGCATGTCGGCCACGCCGATCGCGGCTGACCCGGCGCCGAGCATGACCACGCGCTGGTCGCGCGGCCGGGTGCCGCTGGCGCGCATGGCACCGGCGAGCGCGCCGGCGACGACCGCGGCGGTTCCCTGGATGTCGTCGTTGAACGTCAGCAGCCGGTCGCGGTAGCGGTCCAGGATCGGGCGCGCGTGCGCGGTAGCGAAGTCCTCCCACTGCAGCAGCGTTCCCGGCAGCTCTTGTTCGACTGCTTTCACGAACCGGTCGATGAAGCCGAAGTAGGCGTCGCCGGTGATGCGTTCGTGCCGCCAGCCGACGTATTCCGGGTCGTCGAGCAGTTCCCGGTTGCTGGTCCCGGTGTCCAGCACGACCGGCAGCGTCCGCGCCGGGTGGATCCCGCCGATCGCGCTGTAGAGCGAGAGCTTGCCGATCGGGATCCCCAGGCCGCCGGCGCCTTGGTCGCCGAGCCCCAAGATCCGCTCGCCATCGGTGACCACGATCACGTCGACCTCATGACGAGGCCGGTTGCGCAGGACCTGCGCCAGCCGGTCCTTGTCCGGGTAGGACAGGAACAGGCCACGGCTGCGCCGGTAGATGTGGCTGAATTGCTGGCAGGCGAGCCCGACCGTGGGCGTGTAGATGATTGGGAGCATCTCCTCGACGTGGCCGGTGACCAGCTTGTAGAAGAGCACTTCGTTGGTGTCCTGCAGTGCCCGCAGGTAGATATGCCGGGCCAGGTCGTCGCCGTAACGGGTGAATGCCTCATGGGCGCGCAGCGCCTGCTGGCCGAGTGTCTCCACCGCCGGCGGCAGGAGCCCGTCCAGGCCGAGTGCGCGCCGCTCCTCGGCAGTGAAGGCGGTGCCCTTGTTGGCGATCGGATCCTCGAGCAGAGCTATCCCCCGCTGACCGGCTCTCACCGCCGTGGCGCTCATCCGGGCTTCCTTTCTAGGCCGCGTGGCCGCATTCGGCCGGCTCCGGCCCGGGCACCGGCGAGCTGCCAGCTGCCCGGTCGTATCCGGCCGTTGGTGAGCTTGCCACCGGGGGGTTCCGGGCCGGGCCTGCGGCGAACCGGGACCGGAAGCGCTGACCCGCGACGATGGCGGCCAGCCCGAGCACGCTCCAGATGATCAGCACGCTGAGGTGGCCGGCCGCGCCGTTACCGTTGAAGTAGGCGGTGCTGCGAAGCAGGTTGCCGCCGGCGCCGGCGGGGAGCCACTGCCCGATGCGGCCGGCCGCGGCGGGCAGCAGCTGCGGCGCGGAGGTGGCACCGGAAAACGCGTTGCCGACCACGATCATGAGGCCGGCGCCGGCGGCAAGGCCGACGGGGCCGAACAGGGCGATCAGCCCGGCCGTCGAGGTGCTGACCGCAAGCAGGGTCAGGGACAGGGACGCCCAGGTGGCCGCGGGCCCGCCGGGCAGCGCGCCGAGGAAGTCCTGGACGATCAGGTAGGCGCCCAGGCCCGCCCCCGCGGAGACGACAGCCAGGGCCGCCAGCTGCCGCCAGGCGGGCCGGAACCGCGCCACCAGCATGATGGCCGCGGCCATCATGACACCGACGATGGTCAGCGGTAGCGGCGCGACACCGAGGACCAGGCCCCGGGGGTCGCTGGCCGAGGTCCCGACAACATCAACGGACCTCACCTGGATTACCGGGCGGGGCTGGCCGGCCGCTGCGGTGTGCGCGGGGGCGTGGCTGGCGAGCTGCTGGCCGGCGGCGGTGAGCAGCTGGGCGACGGTGGGGCTGGCGGCGCTGGCTCCGAGCGCGGTGACACGGCTGGGCGAGATGACGAAGGCACCGTAGATGTCGCGGTGCTCGATGGCCGACCGCGCCGCCGCCTCGCCGGGATACCGCCGGAAGCTGAAGCCGCCCGGCTCGCTGCGCGTCAGGCCTGCCACGGCCTGCTGCGCGGCCGGGCTGGCGCCGACGACTCCGACCGGCAGGTCCCGAGGCCCGATCCGGGCCGCGGGCCACGCGAACGCCAGTACCACCAGCACGCCGATCAGCGGCAGCACCACCAGCATGGCGATCAGCCGACGCCACGGCAAGAATTCCCCCAGCGTGTTCCACATAGCGGACCTCGGATCAAAAATGATGCTGATGGTTGCGATCACCGCCAGGACGGGCTGTGACCGCCTGATCCGCCGCAGGGAGCCCAGCGGAACGCCCAGGTCCGCTAGCCGGACCAGCATCGCCGAGACCCGCCGGACGGCCCATGATGGCCTGGTGTACGTGGTCGTCATGACAACCTCGATCCGTGGGAAGCTCTGCGTGTGATCTGGCTCGTACGGTGGAACCGTGCCGCGGGTGAACCTGGTCGCAACCCCAGAGTTCCCCGCGGGACGGGCCGGACGGTATCCGAAGCGTGACTGCACTTCGGGCTCGGGCGGGCCGCACGGTGGCTCGCCGAAGGAAGCACCACCGTCCGTTTGATAGAAACGGATTTTGATTCCGAACGGATCGTTATTTCTCTCCAGACTCACGACCCGTACCGCTACCGCGACGCTATGGCCAGGCGGAACTACGCGGCTGCCAGCCCGGTCACCCACGCGTCGGGCAAGCGGAAAGCCGTTATGGCCCGGTACGTGCACAACGGCCGGCTCGTCGACGCGCTCCACGGCCAGGCCTTCGCCGCGCTGACCGCCTCACCAGGAGCCCGCGCCTTCTGCGACCAGCGGCGCCGCAGGACACGAACACAACGACGCTCTGCGCAGGCTCGCCAACCGGCTCGTCGCATCCTCCACGGCTGCCTCAAAACCCGCACCGTCTACGACGAAGACGCCGCCTGGGGCCACCGGCAACAGCACGCCGCTTGACAACCTAAGCTCTGGGATGCCTTTGCGCGCCGCGGGCATGCCCGAGCGGCGGCCGCTGTTGGCCCTGGGGACGACGTTGATGTCCGCACTGGCCGAGAGGACAGGCCATGCCAGGCCCCGGTGAACCCCCCGCACAGCAGCCCGGACCCATCATCGGCCGAGACGCCGCCCTGGCCCGGCTGCGCGGGCTGGTCGATCCGGCCCCGCAGGCCAGCCAGGTCCTGGTCGTCACCGGCGAAGCCGGGATGGGCAAGACCATGCTGCTGGCGGACGCCGCCGGCCGGGCTCGGCTGGCGGGCCTGCGGGTGCTGTCGGTCACCGGCCGGGAATCGGAGTCCAGGCTTGCGTTCGCCGGACTGCATCAGCTCCTGCGGCCGGTGCTGCCGGACGCTGCCGGGCTTCCCGCCCGGCAGGCCCAGGCCCTGCGGAGGGCGCTCGGCCTTTCCGCGGACCCCGGTGCTGCGGATCCGCTGCTGATCGGGGCGGCCGTCCTGACGCTGCTGTCGGACCTGTCCGAACGGTCCCCGGTCCTGGTGGTGGCCGATGACGCCCACTGGCTGGACCGCAGCTCGCTAGACGCGCTGGCCTTCGCCGGCAGCCGCCTAGACGCCGAACCGGTGGTGCTGCTGGTCGGCGCCCGGGGTCAGGCCCCGCCCCCCGGCCTCGACCGCGGCTTCCCCGAGATGCTCCTGGAGCCGCTCTCCGCGGCAGACGCCGGCCTCCTGCTGGATGGGCAGCCCCGCCCGCCCCGCGGGCGAGCCCGGGCCCAGGTACTCGCTCAGGCCCAGGGCAATCCCATGGCGCTGATCGAGCTAGCCAAGGTGATCGCCGACGATCCCGCGGCCAGCCGGCGCTGGGCCGCCGAGCCGCTGCCCCTGACTGACAGGCTGACCGCCGTCCTCACCTCCCGGTATGCCGCCCTGCCCGAGCAGTCGCGAGCCGCACTGCTGCTGGCCGCCGTGGCCGACGGGCCGGACCTGAGCGCAGCCGCCGCTGCCGTTTCCGGGCCAGGCGCGCAGACCCTAGCGCCGGCCGAACAGCTGGGCCTGATCAAAATCGACCGGACCGGCCTGCGCTTTTCCCACCCCCTGGTCCGCTCCGCCATTTATCACTCTGCGCCCTTTGCCCGCCGCGCCGCGGCGCACCGCCAGCTAGCCAGCGCCCTGCACGACCGGCCAGACCGGCGAGCCTGGCACCTAGCGGCTGCGGCCCTGCACCCTGACGAACAGGTGGCATCGCTGCTGGAGGCTACCGCGACCCAGGCGCAGCGCCGCGGCGGAGCGACCGCCGCGGCGCTGGCCATGGAACGCGCCGCTGAGCTCAGCCCCGACCCCGAAGACCAGGCCCGCAGGCTGGTAGCCGCCGCGTCGGTCGCTGTTTCCACCGGCCAGGCCGACTGGATCCAAGATCTCACCTCCCGGGCGCTCGCTGTCACAGCGGACCCCGAACTGCGGCTGACCGCCCGCCACGACGCCGGGTGGGCTCTGGCGTACTCAGGGCAGCGCTCCGCGGCGCTTCCGGCGCTCATCTCCGTCGCCGAGGAAGCATTGAGGGACCTGCCGGACTTGGCCTGGGATGCTCTCGCGGATGCGGCCAAGGTCGTCTACCACTCAGGCGCGCCCGCCAGCTGTCAGGCCGTAAGCCGCGTTCTCGGGCTTCTGGAACAGAGGCCCCGATCCGCCGGCCATGGCCCGCGCACCGATGTCGGCCCGCACAGGCTGTGGATACAGGCGTGCATCGATCCGTTCGGCAGCAGAAACGAGCTCATCCGGTACCTGCGCCAGATCAGCCGCTCTCCCCTGGACGAGCCTGCTCTGTGGCGAATCGGTTCCGCCGCGTGGCTCCTGGACGAATCCGACCTGGCGATCACCTTGCTGCAAGATGCCATGCAGCAGTTGCGAGCCCCCGGCACGCAGGGCACCAGCAGCCCGGGCCTGACCGCGCTCGGGTGGCTGTTTACCGACACCGGACGCTGGGACGAGGCCCTGGATGCTGCCGCCGAAGCCGCCGGCCTAGCCGAGGCCAGCCAGATGGAACTCGTCTCCGCGGCCGCCGACTTGATCGCTGCCACTGTCCTGGCCATGCGTGGGGAGTCTGGCGCGGCCCGCGGGCATGCCGACCGGGCGCTTGCCGACCCTGACCTGGCGGAAAGCGGATTCGTAGCCGCCCGGGCCCGGCGGGCCCTCGGAATCGCTGCTCTGGCCGACGGCAGCCACCTGCTGGCCTTCACCCAGCTGCGCCAGCTGTTCAGCGAGGACGGGACGCCCGCCCACAACATCTTCTCCTACCTAGGCGTGGCCGATATCGCGGCGGCCGCGGTCCGCGCCGACCGGCGGATGGAAGGACGCGACGTCATCGAGCGGGCGCTCAGCCACCTCGGCGGAACCGCTTCTGCCCGGCTCGAGCAGCTCATCGCCCGTGCCCGCGGCATCCTCGCCGACCCCGACGCGGCCGAAGCCCATTTCAGCCAGGCGCTCGCCGACCCCGCCGGAGACCAGTGGCCGTTCGAGCGGGCCCAGCTCCGCCTCGACTACGCCGAATGGCTGCGGCGGCGCCGCCGGATCAACGACGCCAAGCCCGTACTGACGGAAGCCCTGGGAACCTTCCGGCGACTACGGGCCCGGTCATGGGCGCAGCGCACCGAGGTAGAGCTCAGAGCGTGCGGGATGGCGGTCGTCGGCGTGCCCGGCGAACCCGATGCCCTGTGGGAACTGACCCCCCAGCAGCGCCAGATCGTTCGGCTAGCCGGCGATGGCCTGACTAACCGGGAGATCGGCGACCGGCTGTTCCTCTCACCGCGCACGGTCAGCTCGCACCTGTACCGGTCCTATCCCAAGCTCGGGGTCGCCGGCCGCCACCAGCTCCGCGACGTGATCGCCCGGGCCAGCACACCCACTCCGGCCGACGAGGGCGCCGGAAGCAGCACTATTCGTTAGTCGTTCCCCTCGGCGAAACGAGCACGCGCGTCCGTTGGCAGGTCCCGCAAAGGTGCAGTCAGCATTCGGATACCCCTGCCGCCCTCTGCAGCACACCCTGAAGATGTGCGTTCGGTTCGCAACCGGAGCCGGAGCTCGCCGAAGGGATTGCCGTGATCATCTTTGAGCACGTGACGAAGCGCTACCCGGGTGGCACTGTCGCGGTGGATGATCTGAGCCTGGAGGTTCCCGACGGGAAGATCATGATCCTGGTCGGGCCCAGCGGCTGCGGCAAGACGACCACCCTGCGCATGGTCAACCGGCTGGTCGAGCCGACCGGGGGCAGGGTCCTGCTGGACGGGCGCGACGTGGCGCAGGCCCGGCCGGCGGCGCTGCGGCGAGGTATCGGCTACGTGATCCAGCAGAGCGGGCTGTTCCCGCACCGGACCGTCGAGGACAACATCGCCACGGTCCCGCTACTGGACGGGTGGCGCCGGGCGAGGGCCCGCGCCCGGGCCCGGGAGCTGATGGAGCTGGTCGGCCTGGACGCGGCTCTGGCGCGCCGCTACCCGCAGCAGCTGTCCGGCGGGCAGCAGCAGCGGGTCGGCGTGGCCCGGGCGCTGGCCGCCGACCCGCCAGTGCTGCTGATGGACGAGCCGTTCAGCGCGGTCGACCCGGTCGTCAGGTCCTCGCTGCAAGACGAGCTGATCAGGCTGCAGGCCGGGCTGCGCAAGACCGTCGTGCTGGTCACCCACGACGTGGAAGAGGCGATCAAGGTCGGGGACCTGGTGGCGGTCTACCGCCCGGGCGGGTATCTGGCCCAGGTGGACACGCCGGTCCGGCTGCTGGCCTTCCCCGCGGATGACTACGTGGAGGGTTTCATCGGATTTGACCGCGGGATCCGGCGGCTTTCCTTCTTTCCCGCCGAGGGTCTGGATCTGGACCTGGAGGCGGTGCTCGGGGAGCAGGCCACCGCCGCCGAGGCGCTGCAGGTCGCCAAGAGCGCCGGCCAGCCATGGGTTCTGGTCATCGACTCCGAACGCAAGCCCCTTGGCTGGGCTGCTACTGCCCAGCTTGAGCTGCTTGCGGGGGAACGCGCGCTGTCCGGCGTTCCGCTGACCGGGTACGGCCACACGTTCCGGCCTGGCGCCGACTCGCTGCGCGCCGCGCTCGACGCTACGGTGCTGTCGCGAACCGGCCTGGCGATCGGCGTCGACGAGCAGGGCAGGGTACTCGGCGTAACCTCTCTGGACCGGCTGCGCGCCGCGATCCACGCCGCCGATGAGGCGGAAGCGGAGCAGGCGGCCGCGGACGGCCGCCTGGCGCCCGGGGAGATGCAGGCATAATGGTCTGGTCCTGGATACCGGGCAACCTCGGGCTGATCGGGCAGCTCACCCGGCAGAACGCCTACATCGGGATCGTCTCGGCGGTGGCCGGCCTGCTCATCGCGGTTCCGCTCGGGATTGCCTCCGCGCGCTGGCGGTGGCTGTATCCGCCGGTACTGTCGGCCGCCAACGTCATCTATGCGCTGCCCTCGCTGGCGCTGTTCGTCGCGCTGCTCGCCTACACCGGGCTGTCGGATACCACGGTCATCATCCCGCTCACGCTGTTCTCGCTGGTAGTGATCTTGCCGAACGTCGTGGGCGGCCTTCGCGCGGTGCCCGATGACGCCCGGCAGGCCGCGACGGCGATGGGCTTCGGCCCACTGCGCCGCCTGGCGCAGGTCGAGCTGCCGCTCGCCGGGCCGGTGATCATCGCCGGGATGCGGGTGGCCACAGTCTCGAGCATCAGCTTGGTCAGCGTGGGCCAGCTCATCGGAGTCGGCGGCCTCGGGTACCTGTTTACTGACGGTCTGGACCGCGACTTCCCCACCGAGATCTACGTCGGCCTGATCCTGATCATCGTCTTGGCCCTGGCCTGTGACCTGCTGCTAGTACTAGCGCGCCGCGTGCTGACCCCGTGGCAGCGACACGGCCAGAGCGGGGCCGACGCCGCGGCCAGGCTGGCCTGGCCAGCTGCGCGGGCTGCGCCGCCCCGGCGGGCGGGCCAGGCCCCGCGGGGCGGGAGCATGCCATGAGCTTCCTGACCTACGCATGGAACTGGCTGCGGCAGCCCGCGCAGTGGCACGGGGCCGGCGCCATCCCTGCGCGCATCCTGGAGCAACTCGGGTACAGCGGCCTCGCCCTGCTGATCGCGGCGGTGATCGCGCTGCCGCTCGGCGTAGTGATCGGGCACACCGGCCGCGGCGCGTTCCTGGCGGTCAGCCTCACCAGCGCCTGGCGCTCCATCCCCACTCTCGGGCTGCTCGTGCTCCTGGTGGTGGTGCTCGGCTTCTCGGCCCTCACCTGGCTGGTCCCGCTGGTCGTGCTTGGCATCCCGCCCATCTTGGTCAACGCCTACGAGGGAGTGGCCGGGGTCGATCCCGGCCTCCGGGACGCCGCCGCTGGCGTGGGCATGACCCGCTGGCAGCAGGTGCTGCAGGTTGAGGTGCCGGTAGCGCTCCCGCTGATCATCGTCGGGTTGCGCACCGCGGCGATCTTCATCGTGTCGACGGCGACGATCGCCGCCTACATCGGCCTCGGTGGCCTGGGCCGCTACATCTTCGACGGCCTGGCCAACAACAACTACGGCGAGGTCGCCGGCGGTGCCGTGCTCGTGGTCCTGCTCGCGCTCGCGGTACTGCTGCTGTCTGCCCTGGTGCGGCACCTGGCCGTGCCAGCCGGACTCCGGACGCAAGAGCGTCGTTCCCGGTAGCAGTTCCCGAGCGAGATAGAAGGGAAAAGAGCTCATGTACCTGACAACTCGGTCAGTGCAGCGGGGATCCGCGGCCAGCCTGGCGCTCGCGGTCGGCCTCGCGCTGGCCGCCTGTAGCAGTTCCGCACCAGGCAACCCGCTTACCCCGGCCGCATCCAGCGGTTCCGTGATCGTCGGCTCCGCCAACTTCCCCGAGGATGAGCTACTCGCCCAGATCTACGCCACGGCGCTGGCGGCCAAGGGCGTCACGGTCACCGACCAGTTCAGCATCGGCGCCCGCGAGGTCTACTATCCCGAGATCGAGAAGGGCGCCATCACGATCATCCCGGAGTACAACGGCGCCCTGCTCGCCACGGCCGTGGACCCGTCCAGCACCGCAGCCACGACAGCCCAGGTGGACGCGCAGCTCAAGGCCAGGCTGCCGGCGTCGCTGGAGGTCCTCGACCCGGCGCCGGCCCAGGACAAGGACTCGGTGACGGTCACCCAGGCGTTCGCGGCAAGGTACCACCTCACCTCGATAGCGCAGCTCAAGCCGCTCGCGCCGAGCATGGTCTTCGGCGCCCCGCCCGAGTTCAAGACCCGGCCCGACGGCCAGGCCGGGCTGAGGAAACGCTACGGGCTGGTGTTCAAGGGCTTCGACGCGCTCGATGAGTCCGGCCCGATCACCCTGAAAGCCCTGATGGACGGCCAGGTGCAGGCCGCCGACGTATTCACGACCACGCCGCAGATCCTCACCGACCACCTGGTCTCACTGGCCGACCCGAAGTCGGATTTCGCCGCGCAGAACGTGATCCCGCTGGTGTACCGGAAGGGTGTCAACGCCACGATCGTGAACACTCTCAACGCGATCTCGGCCAGGCTGACCACAGCAGGCCTGCTCGAGATGGACAAAGCGACCATCGTGGATCACGAAAACTACTCGACGGTCGCCACCGCCTGGCTCAAAGCGGAAGGCCTGCCCTCCTGACCTGGCCTTACCGGCAGGCCGCGCGTCCTCGGCCGGAACCAGCGGGAAGGCCAGTACAAGCGAGCTGCACCGGGGCACCGGCGGAACCCCCGCTAACGAATAACCCTCAATAGCAACCCCAGCCACGCTAACTACACGGAGGTACCTCATGCGCTCAGACATCGTCCCCGGCGGGATGTTCCCCGATTACGAGCTGCGCGATCACAGCGGAACCAGACGCAAGCTCTCTGAGCTGCAGGGCGCCGATCCGATGGTCCTGGTCCTGTCACGCGGCGCGTTCTGCCCGAAGGACCGCCTGCAGCACCGGCTACTCGTGCAGATGGAACCCGAACTGAAGGTCGCCTACACCAAGATCGTGACCATCTCGACCGACGCCACGATGGAGGCCAACGAGATGCGTGACGGCCTCGGCGCGCACTGGCCCTTCCTCATCGATCCCGAACGGACCGTCCAGCGCGACCTCGACATCATCGAGTACACCGATCCGTACCACAACCCGATGATCCCGCACACCCTCGTGCTCGAGCCCGGGCTCGTCGTCTACTCGGTCTATAACGGCTACTGGTACTGGGGGCGGCCATCCCCCGCCCAAGTCCGCGCGGACCTGCGAGCTGTCACCGAGAAGGTGCGCCCGGACTGGGACATCACCGCTCCTGGTCAGCGGGATGCGTGGGAGCGGGGCGACAAGAGCGCGTTCTGGCCCTACGGCATGTCACTGCAAGAGGTCTTCGCCGCCGACGGGGCGTGATGGACGTTGACATCGCCGTCCTGGGCGGCGGTTCGGGCGGCTACACCGCCGCGATCCGCGCCGCGCAGCTCGGTGCCCGGGTCGCCTGCATCGACCGGTCGCCTGAGCTGGGCGGGACCTGCCTGCGCATCGGCTGCATCCCGACCAAGGCCTGGGCGCAGATGGCGCTGGCGCTCAAACAGGCGCAAGAGACATCCGGCAAGCTTGGCGTCAAGCTCGACGGCTCGCACCTTGACTTCCCGGCCGCGAACGAGTGGAAAGCCGCGGTCGTGAACCGGCTGACGGCCGGCGTGGCGATCCTGTTCAAGGCCAACGGCGTGACCTGGGTCAAGGGGACGGGGACGTTCACGGAAGCGCACACGCTGGCCGTAGACGGCGGGGAGGACGTGACCTTCAGGTCAGCGATCATCGCCACGGGCTCGTTCCCGCTGCGCCCTCCGATTACCGGGCTGGAGTCCGGTCGCTGTGTCGACTCTGAGGGACTCCTGGCCCAGACGGAGGTTCCGCGGCGCCTGGTCATCCTCGGCGGGGGGGTCATCGGATGTGAGTTCGCGTCGATCCTCGCCCGGTTCGGCAGCCAGGTGACGATCATCGAGATGCTCCCCGCGCTCATCGCGCAGGAGGACGCCGCCGCGTCCAACGAGCTGGCGAAGCACCTCCGGATGCGCGGCATCACGCTGCATCTAGGCCAGCAGTGCACCAAGGTCGAGGACTCCGGATCGGAGCTGACCGTCTACTTCGGTGACGGCGACACGGTCACGGCGGACCTGATGCTCGTGTCCGCCGGCCGAGGCCCCATCGTTGAAGGGTTCGGGCTCGAGGGAATCGGCGTCGAGTTCGACCGGCGGGCGGGCATCGCCACCGACCCGCGGCGGCGCACCAACGTCCCGCACATCTACGCCGTCGGGGACTGCGCCGGCCACTGGCAGCTGGCCCATACCGCCTTCCGCGAGGGCGAGGTGGCAGCGTTGAACGCCTGCGGTCACCAGGCCGTCGTCGGCAACCGCGCCGTCCCGCGCCCCATCTACACCGAACCGGAAATCGCCAGCGTCGGCCTCACCGAACAGCAAGCCCGCCAGCAGTACGGCGACGATGTCGCGACAGGACTGTTCCCGTGGGTCGCCAACGCGCGTGCCGTGATGCAGAACGAGCACGCCGGCTGGGTCAAGTCGATCCACGAGACCCGCAGTGGCAGGATGCTAGGCCTGATCATGGTCGGACCGCACGTGACAGACATGGTTGAAGCGGGCGTCATCGCGATCGACACCGGAGCGGCCATCGAGACCGTCGCCGACGCGATGGCGCCTCACCCCACCCTGTCAGAGGCAATCAGGGGCGCAGCACTCGTCGCCCTCGGCCGGGCCATCGACGTCCCAACAGAAAACAGGTCATCACATCCTGGCGATCCAGGGAGCTCGAGCTTGACGTCAGTCCCGGGGACAGCCAATGACCGGAGGCCTGCAGACGCCGACGAGACGTAGGGGAGGTGATGGCCGCGCTGCTTAGGAACCTCGGGCCGGAAAAGGAGCGGGCGGGGACGCTCTTGCGCGGTGGGCCGAGCGTACCGGGCGGCGCGGCGGGAGGGTGCAGGGTCGAGGCGGGCAGCGGTTCGCGTTTTACGGGTGGGTGTCGACGGAGGACTGGCAGGATCCGGTGACGTCGCGAGCGCGGCAATTGCAGCAGGCGGTGATGCTAGTCGCCGGACATGGCGGGATCGTGGCGGAGTTCCTCGATGCAGGGGAGAGCCGGACGCTGCCGTGGACGCGACGAGCTCACCCCCCAGCAGCGCCAGATCGTCCGCCTGGCCAGCGAAGGCCTCACCAACCGCAAGATCGGCGGCCGGCTCTTCCTCTCAGCGTGCACGGTCGCATCGGACCTGTACCGGTCCTATCCCAAGCTCGGGGTGGCCGACCGGCACCAGCTGCGCGACGTGATCACCGGGGCCGGCCTGCCACCCTCCGCGCACGAAGGCACCGGAACCGAGACCCACCGATAAACTTCGGTGCTGGTCGCTGGATTGGGAAGGGCGGGAGCGCCTGCGGATGATCAGGCTGCCCGCCGCCGCCGCGCTGAGTACGGCGATCGCCGCGCAGTAGACCAGGGCAGCCCGGTGCAAGCCGACATGCGCGGTGGCTATCCCGGCGGCCACGACGGGAACACTGAATGCCGCATAGGACGCGATGAAGTACGCGGCGATCAGTCCGGCGCGCTGATCGGGAGCGGCCGGGGCGCTGATGGTGCGAAAGGAACCCAGCATCGCTGCCCCGAAACCAGCGCCCGCCACCACCGTACCGGTCAGGAAGGCGGCGGCCGACGTCACCTCGAGCGCGGTGAGGGTCACCACCGCACCCGTGAGCAGTGCCAGGCAGCCGGCCAGCATGGCCACCGGCCCGCTGAGGCCGCGGAATCCGATCGCGGCGGCGGCCCCGGTACCGGTCCCGGCGAGCAGGAAGATCACTAGGCCGCCCCACAGCAAGTCCTCCGAGCGGAGCACCTGCGCGGCCAGCAACGGCCCCAGCGACAGGTAGAACCCGCTAATCATCCACACTGCTATCAGGCACGGCAGCGCCACCGCGAACGTCGCCCGCGCCTGACGTGGCACTGTCACCCTGGGCCGCAGTGAGGCCAGGGCACCGGGCCCAGCCGATACGAGCTCCGGCATCGTCAGCACGGCGGCGGCGGCGGCCAGGCTGACGCCGAGCAGCAGCCACCAGACCAGGTGGGTGCGGGCCGGCCCGTACTGGACCAGCGCGCTAGCGCCTAGCCCGCCCACAGCCAGGCCCAGGAGGGAGGCCGCAGTAGTGATCACCGGAGCGCGGCGGCTGCCCTCTGGTTGCAGGTCGATCAGCGCGGCGCCAAGCGCGCTGGTCGAGGTGCCGACGGCGGCACCCTGCAGTGCCCTGGCGGCGAACAGCAGCGAAGCGCCGTCCGCGATCAGGAACAGCCCGCAGGCGCCCGCGCTCATTGCCAGGCCGCCGAGGATCACCCGGCGGCGCCCCACATAATCCGACACCGATCCGAAGACGAGCAAGGTGATCAGCAGAAGGAGAGCGTAGGCGGCGAAGATGGCGGTCAGCGTGGTCGCGGAGAACCGCCACTGGTCCTGGTAGACGCCGTACAGCGGCGACGGAGCCGCCGCCGCGAAGAACAGCAGGAACAGCACCCCGGCCACCAGCCAGAATGCGGCCGACCGTGGCAGCACCAGCCGTCCCCGCGTTCCGTCGGCAGCCGTGGTCACCGGCCGGTGAACCGGTTCCGCGCTTCCTCCTGCGGGTCTGCGGCCGGCATTGGTGCCACGAGCGGTGATCACGGGCTGCCGCCCATGCGACTGATGAGCTGATCGCGGTCCAGGCCGTGCTTTACCAGGAATATCCCGTCTCTTCTCTCGTCGACCGGGTTGTGCAGCTGCTCACATGCCACCTTGATGGTTTCCTCCGGGATGCGGGCTCTGCGCAGGACCTGAAGGAAGTCCTTCTTCGCCAATGCGGCCGCGCTCATCGTCTGGGACCTTTACGGGCCGTCAGGAGTGGGCTGGTCGTCAAGGAAGATGCGCGCGTGGCGGACGAACAACTCGTGGTACTGGAAGTGCGCGCCGTGGTTGGCGTCCGGATACAAGATCAGCTCGGCGTCAGGAAGAAACTGCTGGAGGATGTAGGAGTTGATCGTCGGGATCACGATGTCGTCGGACCCGTTGACGACCAGGACCGGAAGCCTGAGGCCCTTGAGGTGGGCGTAGCTGGGGTCCCTGGCGGCGCCGTATGCCGCGAGCGCGGCGCCCTGGGCGGCGATGGACTGGTCGGAGACAGGCATGTCTCGGTCGGCGCGGGCGACGATGCGCTCGACGTACGCGCGCCCGGCCGCCTGGCTGGTCTCGGTCGGAGCGAACAGGATCGGCAGCCACATGTCTTCCTGCCGCTCATACTTGCGGGTGAACAGTTCGGCCACCCAAGCCGGGAGTGCGCCGACGCCCTCGCCGCCCCGCGGCCCAGTGCCAGCCAGCACCAGACGGCGGACCAGGTCCGGGCGGGCCAGGGCAACTTCCTGGGCGACCAGACCGCCCATCGAGTGGCCGACGACGTCGATCGTGTCCAGCCCCAGGGCGTCGATGAAGGCAATCGCGTCACCGGCCATCGCCTCGATGGTGTCGGGCACGGTCCCGCTGGAAGAGGCGACACCTGCGTTATTGAACAAGATGACCTCGCGGTCGATGGCGAAGGCGTCGCTCAACGCCGGGTCATGGTCATCCAGGCTGCCCATGAAGTGCTGGAAGAACACCAGCGGAGGGCGACCGGCGCTCCCGAACCGCCGATAGGCGAAGCGTGTTCCGCCGCCCTCGACATAACGGGTGGGGACTGTGTCATGGGTGAATGGAGTCATGACCCGAGCGTCTCTCCGGACCGCTATCGGCGGTATCCGCCGCGTGACTGCATCCGTAGGGTTCAGTCACGCGGCGGATACCCGGGCAGGTCCTGCGCCGTCCATGGTTGAGGTGTTCACCGGAAAGGACACGACATGGACGAACAGCGAGACCTGGAGGGCCTGACCGCTCTGGTTACTGGCGCGACCTCTGGCATAGGCAGGGCAGCGGCAGAAGAGTTGGGTCGGCGCGGCGCCGAAGTCATCGTGCACGGACGCGACGCCGCCCGCGGGGCGGCGGTAGTCGAAACCATTGCGAACGAGGGTGGCAAAGCCCGCTTCGTCGCCGCCGACCTCAGTGACCCAGCCCAACTCGACGACCTCGTCGGGCAGACTGGCGCCGTCGACATCCTGGTCAACAACGCCGGGATCGCACTGCCCGCCGGGCCGACCGCAGACCTCGACGTGGCGGCGTTCGACCGGATTTTCGCCGCCAACGTACGGGCGCCGTTCTTCTTGGTCGCCGCTCTGGCACCGAAGATGGCCGCCCGGGGCGGCGGCAGCATCATCAACATCGGCAGCCAGGCCGGCCAGGTCGGCATGTCCGGTATCGCCGCCTACAGCGCCACCAAGGGCGCCCTGGCCTCACTGACGCGTTCCTGGGCGGTGGAGTTCAGCCCGGCCGGAGTTCGGGTGAACGATGTCGCCGCCGGGCCCGTCTACACGCCCATCCAGCCCCGCGAAGCCGCCGAGGCCGTCGGCGCCGGCACCATCATGGGACGCGTCGCCCAGCCTGAAGAGATCGCCAGCGTGATCGCCTTCCTCGCCTCACCCGAGGCCAGCTATATCACCGGCGCCGTGGTCGCGGCTGACGGTGGGCGCACTGCGGTCTGACCCGTTGTCCCGGGCCGGCAGCGCGTGAGCGAAAGGAAGTGGCATCGCGGTGATCGTCTTCGATCACGTGACGAAGCGTTACCCGGGTGGCGCCGTCGCGGTCGAGGGCCTCAGCGAGAGCATGGGACACGAACTCGCACCGCTCGGAATCCAGGTCACGGCCATCGAACCCGGCGCGTTCCGCACGAACTTTCTCGACGCCAGCAGCCTCCTGACAGCTGAGGCGAGGATCCAGGACTACGCGACCACCGCGGGCGCCACCCGCCAATGGGCGGAACACGCCAACTAAGCTCAGGCTGGCGATCCGGTTAAGGCCGCAAAGGTCATCGCGGACCTGGCCGACTGTAAAAGCCTGCCGGAGCGCATCCAGCTCGGCGAGGACTGCTTCACGGCCGTCGCCGACAAGCTCGCAAGAACCGCACGTGATCAGGCCGCTGGCGGAAGATCTCGATCTCCACCGGCTACGACACCTGACTGACATGACCGCACGGCAGCAGAGATCATTCCAGCGATGGGAGCACGGCTGCCCGATGCCTGGACCTCACGACACCGATGAACCCAACTTGGCTACGCCTGAGACTTCCGACAGAGAGGCGGCAGGTGGATGAAAGCGATCGGACTTACCCAGTTCGGCGGCCCGGAAGTTCTCAAGGTCATTGATCTGCCTGAACCCGAGCCCGGCCCCGGCGAGGTGCGCATCCGGGTGCATGCGGTGGCGGTCAACCCCGCCGATATCACCTTTCGTTCAGGAGGGCGGGCAGCCCAGCTGGCAGACCGCGCTGCCCCCTACATCCCAGGCATGGACGCCGCAGGGGTGGTGGACAAGCTGGGTGAAGACAGCGACGGACGACTCGCCGTCGGGGACCGCGTCATCGCCTACGTCATCCCGTTCGGGCCGCACGGCGGCAGCTACGCCGAGAAGATCGCGGTCGCAGCAGCCTCGGTGGTGCCAGCCCCGCCCGGTGCCTCCTTCCCCGAGGCCTCGACACTGCTCCTCAACGCGACCACAGCCCGGCTGTCCCTGGACGCCTTGGCGCTGCCACCGGCCGCGACCGTGGCCGTCGTGGGCGGCGCAGGCGCCGTCGGCGGCTACGCGATCCAGCTGGCCAAAGCGGACGGACTCACCGTGCTCGCCGACGCCGCTCCCTCCGACGACAAGCTCGTCCGCGCCCTCGGCGCCGACATGGTCGCGGAAAAGCGCGCAGACGCCGCCGCCGCGATTCGCGGCCAGCTACCCGACGGAGCGCCAGGGCTCATCGATACCGCCGCGCTTGATGCCCTGGCCCTGCCGGCCGTCGCTGACGGCGGAGGACTCGTCACGCTCAAGGGCTGGACCGGTCCAAGCGAACGGGGCATCGTGATCCACCCCGTCTCATCCTTCGGCTCCGCCACCAACACCGCCCTGTTCGACCGGCTCCGCAGCCAGGCCCAGAACGGCATCCTGACCCTCCGCGTCGCTGACGTCCTGTCGGCGGCCATGGCCGCCGAAGCCCAGCGGCGGCTGGCGGCAGGAGGAGTCCGCGGACGCCTGGTCCTCGACTTCTCCCAGCCGCTATGACGACCAAGCACCCAGCCGAGATCCGGTCGCCGCGCCCGTCGGCCGGGGTAGCGAAAAGGTAGTCAGCCCTCTCCCAGCCCATCCAGGCCAGCACGTGAACGCCGCGGTCGTCAATGACAACAGCCTGCCAGCGCGTACTCCCAGAATTGGGCGATCTGCGCATGATTGATCATGTAGAGCTCACGGACATCCGCCACGCCTAATCGGCATCGATCCGCGCGGAGTCGACCCAAGAACCTGGTGGCACTCGGTAATTTGGCGCCGGTCGCCGCCTCCGCGCATAGAACCGCCTGATTGATATGCGCGCCAGCCGTTGTCTGGCCAAGTCGCTGTCAGCCCGCGCCGAACTGGCCATTCTGAGCCGCAACGGGATGCACGTAATTGTCATCTTTTAGCCTCCCTTGACGGCGCTCTTCGTGCGACGTGAGGCCAGAGGCCCGTATTGCCAGGATGCTCTATACGCTGGTCGCTGTCCTTGAGTCTTCCGGCGCCAGTCGTGTGACCGGCGCGCTCTTGGCCGCCGACGGTGGGCCGTACCGCGATCTGAAAGCGAGCGGCCTTTTGATCAAAAGTTCACCCTGTGCGGGACGGCGACTTCGAGCTCCGTGTCCCCCGCTGTCCACCGGGCCGCAGGGGAGCGGCGTGCCCGGAGTGGCCGAGCACGATCCCGGCCCCGCACCCTGGGCTGGTCGTCCTGGCCCCGGGTTGAGGACCGGTGTCAACGGGCGGATAAGGCGCCCATAGTCAGGGTCACCTTGCCGAACGGCCGGTCCTCGATCAGATGGCGTAGCGCCTCGGGGGCCTGCTCGAGCGGGAAGGACCGGTCGTGGGCGGGCCCGATCTGGCCGCTGGCGATCAGCGGCAGGACCGCGGTGTACGCCTCTGCCTGCTCGTCGGCTGAGGCGGCGAACAGCGAGAACCCGCTGACGTGGGCCAGCTTCCACACCAGGTCGGTGACGCGCATGGTCGTCTCGATGCCCGCCGCGTAGCCCATTACCACCACACGGCCGCCGCGGGCCAGGCCGCCCACCGCCTGGCCCGTGAGGGGCCCCCCGAGCGCGTCGATGACGACGTCGACGCCGCCAGGAGCGAGCCGGGCGAGCCCGTCGGGGAGGCTCTCGCGCTGGAGGTTGATGATACCGACCTCACGCAGTCCGCCGTCGGCAGCGGCGGCGGCCTCCTTCGCCGGGCTTCCGGCCGTTGACACCAGCTGCGACGCCCCGAGTGCCCGGGCCACCTTCAGGGTGGCGTTCCCGACGCTTCCGCCGGCGCCGGGCGCCAGAACCGATTGCCCTTCGCGGAAGCCCGCCTGGCGAAGCGCCAGGAACGCGCTCAGGTAGGCCACTGGCAGGCCGCCGGCGATCTCATCGGGAATCTCGCCAGGCAACGACGCGAGGTTCCCGCTCGGGACCGAGGCTATCTCGGCGAAGGTGCCGTCTTGAGTGACGCCGCCGGGGCCAGCGAAGAATAGCACCCGCTTGCCGGCGGGGAAGCGCCCGGAAGGATCCTCGATGACGACACCCGCGCCCTCGTTGCCGGGCACGAGCGGAGGCGCCGCCGCGCGCGGGTGCAAGCCGACCAGGACAGTGTAGTCGAGAGGGGTCACTCCCGCTGAGGTGACACGCACCAGGGCCTGGCCGGCCCGGGGCCGCGGCTGGGGAATGTCGATCAAGCGGAGCGCGTCGTAGCCGCCGCGGTCTGCCTCCTGTATGGCCTTCATCGGTACCTCCGTGGGATAGCCGTGCGCGCTATGGTCAGGCGCTCCGCTGGGGTTCTGTCGGGATGCCAGCTGACCCCCAGCAGAGTCAGGTCGTCCGGCTGTCCAGCGACGGCCGCACCAAACGGCGACATCGCGGACCGCGAGTTGCATGCTCGCCAGATGGTCCAGCCCTGCGCGCAGAGAGCCGTCCATAGCTGGTTCGTGCAGTGCCCGCACAGGTACAACTCGCCGCGCCGCTCGACGCAGTAGTTCGCACGGACCGCGGGCCCGCACCTGTCACGCGTCTCGTTCATCTCCGCTCCTCGCCTCTTCATCGTCTTTATCTGGCACAGTTCTCTCGTGTGTGAGTGCCTCCCTGGTACCGGCGGCCCGCCCGGCGCCGCCGGATCGTCGCTCGGGGGCGGAGCGGCTGCGGAAGATCAGGCTGCCCGCTGCCACCGCGGCGAGCACAGCGATCGCCGCGCAGTAGACCAGGGCGGTCCGGTGCAGGCCGACATGCATGGTCGCTACCCCGGCGGCCACGACGGGGATACTGAACGCCACGTAAGACACACGACAAAGACGGCGCGCAAGGAGGGCAGTTCGCGGCTGGCGCTGACCGATCTGCGCATTGACGGTTCCTGGGTCAGCCCCTTCGCCCGGCACGTCCCCAGACGCCCGCAAGACGGGGCGCTGGTCCGGTGCCCGGTAACCTCGCACGGTCTGAGTCTGCGTCTGAACCTAGCTGCGGGGTATCCGCAGGCTTACTGCACTTCCCGGCTGGGAACAAGGCCGCGGCTCGTTCAGATGGCCCAGATCTGTGCGGCACGCAGAGTCGCCGCGCCCGCAGACCACTATTAGATGACGGGCATCGGCTGTCCGGCCGATAGCGCCTGAGCTGGCTGGCCCGCTGTTGGTGGCCGCGCGGGGGAGGACCTCCGTCACGATTGGCAGCCTCGTAAGCAATTCGCGCGCGCTGCCTTGTCAGAGACCCGCAAGCAGCTGCTGGCGGAGGGCTGGCTGCCCGAAGATGGCCGGTCTGGTCTGCCCGGAGGCCGGGTAAGTTCGGCACGGCAGCAGTGCAGTGAAGTTGCGGATACCCTCATCCTCCGTCGCGTGGGCATGCTGGCGTCATGACCCAGTTCACGCAGGTCACAGTCGCCATCCAGGACGCCGAGGCTCACGGGGCCCGCTTCGGCTACGGCCGTCTCGGGATCCCCGGACGTCCCGCGCTGTTGTTCTGCCAGCACTTCATGGGCACTGTAGATGACCACGATCCGGCCCTGAGCGGCGCCTTCGCCAGCGACCGCGAGGTCATCCTGTTCAACAACGCCGGACAGCGAGGGAGGACTCGATGACCCGGCTGAATGTGGACGACGCGCGGTGTGAGGCGCTGTTCGCCTCCGGGCTGCAGCGATCGGACGCGCCGACTGCCGCCAGCGTGGCCGACGCGATCAGCGGGGCCCTCCGCCGGCTCGGTACCCGCGGCTGCGCGGGCCGAATGGCGCAAGAGTTCGGCGACCATCCCCAGACGGCCGCTGAGCGGATGCGCTGGGCCCGCCAACTCGCCGCTAAGACGACCGCCCAGCCGCAGGCCAGCCCTGGCCGGCCGCCCGGCCGGTCCCCGGACCAGGCCGCCCGCTATGGCATGACTTATCAAGAGACGGAGAGCGGAGATGAACGAGACGTGCGACCGATGCGGGCCCGCGGTCGCTGCGGTCTACCGCGTCGAGCGGCACGGCGAGTTGTACCTGTGCGGGCACTGCACGAACCGGCTATGGGCGGCGCTCTTCGCGCAGGGCTGGACCATCTGGCCCGCTCGCGAGCATGTGCTCGCGCCGCAAGCTGACGAATGCTCCGCCGCCTCGTGCCAGCGCACCCGGCGTGGGCGTGGGTCAGGCGGAAGTCCCCGGACATTTAGGTGCCGCTTTCGGCGCCTTGGTGCGCTGGCGCTGGCGTGCTGGCGCGGGCGATCACGCCGCGTGGTCCTCCGCGGCTAACCCGCGGAAGCGATCATGACCACCGACCGGCAAAGGAGTCGTTCCATGCCTCAGCAACCACCCGCTCTCAAAGAGCAACTCGCGATCACCGCCACCGACGCCCGCGCCGGCCGCAAGGGAGCGGGAAGTGACCCCCGACCAGGTCGGCGGCCGGGCAGCGGGGCTGCCAAGGCCGCGGGCCGGGCGTCGCTGCCGCGGGCGGCCGGGTTCTGGCTGGTGGCCTGGGTGTTGTTCCTGCTGCTCTTCGCGTCGGCGGCCGCGTCGCCGCTGTACGGCGTCTACCAGGCCCAGTGGCGGTTCTCGGCAACCACGCTGACCGCCGTGTTCGCCGTCTACGTCCTGGTCCTGCTGCTCACCTTGCTGGTATTCGGGTCGCTGTCGGACTACCTGGGCCGGCGCCGCGTCATCGCCGTGGCCCTGGCGGCCGGCGCGGGCGCGTGCGGGCTGTTCCTCGCGGCGCACGGTGTCGGGCTGCTGTTCGCGGCCCGGGCGCTGCAGGGCGGCGCTGATCGACCTGCAGCCCGACCGCAGCGGGCGGGTGCCGGTGGTCACCAGCGCCACCGTCCTCCTGGGCCTGGCCGTCGGCGGGCTGGGCACCAGCGTGCTGGTCCAGTACGCCCCGGCGCCCACTCATCTGATCTGGTGGCTGCTCCTCGGCGCCTCCGCCGCCGCTGCCGTTGCCGTGCTGGCGATCCCGGAGACCACACCGGGGCGGACGGGTGTCCTGACCGCGCTGCGGCCGCGAGTGGCCGTGCCGCGGCAGGCACGCGGGACGCTCGCGGTGGCCCTGCCGTGCATGATCGCGGCACCCGCGGTCAACGGCTTTTACCTGTCCCTGGGCCCGTCGCTGGCCGCGCAGGTGCTTCGCTCGCCCGACCTTTTGTGGGGCGGCCTGGTGATCTTCCTGGTCGCCGGGACGGGGGCCGCGGCCACGGTCGCGTTCCGCGGCCTCAGCGGCCCCGCGGCCATGCTGGCCGGCTGCCTGGCCCTGCTCGCCGGCGCCGCGATGACCCTTGCCGGGATCGAAACGGCATCGGCTGCGGCGTTCCTGGCCGGCACCGCGGTGGCGGGCGCGGGCGTCGGCACGGGGTTCTTCCTGGGTGCCTATCGCATCCTGACCGCACTGGCCAGCCCCGACCAGCGGGCTGGACTGGTCGCCGCCATCTGGGTCGTCTTCTACCTGGCGTTCAGCGTCCCCGTTGTGGCGGCCGGGGTGGCCACAACGCACTTCGGCCTGCACCAGACCGCGGTAGTCTACTCAGCCGCTCTCGCAGTGCTCGCCGCGGCGGCCGCGGGCAGCTTCCTGTTCCGCATGCGGTCCCAGACCGCGGGCCCGACCCAGCGGCGGCACGAGCAGGGCCGAACGGCTGACACGGAACGCGAGGCAGATGACAGAGATGACCACGGTGCATGCGGCCGATCACCACACCGCGAAGCGAACGGGACGTGGCTGTACCGGGGCGCTGCGGCTCGGGAACCCGGAGTGATCTATGGAAGCCATGTTCACCCTGACCTGCCGGGCGGCACGGCTCAGCCCAGCGAAGGAGAAGCGCCATGACGACATCCGCATCCCCCGACCGTCAACCAGAACGACCACCTGGCCGCTGCGGCGTACCTCATGAAGCACCAGTCATTCGAGCAAGAAAAAAGCAGCATCATGCCTGAATTCACCATCGGTAACTATCTCGCGACGCGGCTCGAGCAGGTCGGTATCAAGCACTACTTCATGGTGCCCGGGGAAGTCCCGTACCGGCATGGTTGCGCGAACTTGCCGATGCGGCCCGCGCGATGGAGGTAGCCCCGCTGTTCCAGCCGCCCGCCAGCGGCGGCAGGGCGTCGGCCGTACTGGTCTTGTTCGCCGCCGGCCGGAACGGCCCGGATCTGCTCCTCATCCAACGCAGCGGGGGACTGCGGCTGCACGCGGGCGAGCCTGCGTTTCCCGGCGGGACCATCGACGCCACCGACGACGGGCCGCGGCCCGCTGCTGGCAGGCCAGCCGGTCCAGCGGGTGCTCGGGGACCGGGCCGAGGGCGGCGATCGCCCAGGGCAGGGCGTGCTCGGCGGCGTGCTCGCCGATCCGGTCCTTGCGGGCGTCCATCAGGGCGGCGATCTCGGTCAGGTAGGCGCGGCGCTCTGGGTTGGCGATGGCCGGGACCTGCGCGGACCACGGCCCGGCCGGGAGCGGGACCACCGAGCCGAGCCGGGCGCGGATCCGGGCGTCCAGGACGGCGGCCAGGTCGCGGGATCCGGCCAGGTCCCGTTCGCCGATCGCGTCGGCCAGAACCTGGGCGGCGTCCAGGCCGGCCAGTTCGGCGGCGCGCAGGGTGCGCCACAGCCACCGGGCCCGGTGGCGGTGCCCGCTGCGGTCGTGGTCGGGCAGTGCGCCCGTGAGCAGATGGCGGTAGCGCTGCTGGCGGGCCGGGGTGGTTTCGGCGCGTTGATCACCGAGACGCGCGTGCCGTCGGTCAGGACCGACAGCGCGGCGGCGGCATGGTCTTCGCGCAGGCCGGTTTGCGTGCGTGGTGCGTCTGCGTCTGGCGCACGGCCGGTCAGCGCATCATCGAGCCGCGTCAGGTCGGCACCGAGGGCGCGGGCGGCTTGCGCGCGGGTCAGACGCGGCGCGGCGCTCGCGCGGGCCTGCGTGAGCATGCGTTCTTCCATGGCCAGCTGCGCGCGTGGCGTACCGGGTGCCGCCGTGACGCTGGTAGACGCTGCGTCCGTCGGCGCGCAGCAAGCTGTGCGGGACGTCGGCTGGCTCGGGGGCTTCCAGGCAGACCACCGGCTCGAACTCTGACCGCAGGGCGCGGTCGGCCAGGTCCTCCAGCAGGGCGGCGGAGGCCATTCCGGCGCGGGGCAGGACGCGGCCGAGGTACTTGATCACATCGGCGCGGGTCCAGGTGCTCTTTTCCTGCTGCGCGAGGGCGACCGCTTTCTGCGCGGCGCGGGACAGCTCAAGCTTGGTGAGGACCGTGCCCGTTGCGCCATGCGCGTATGCGGCGGCGCGGCCAGTGGTGCCGTGCCACACCGACGGCGCGATCGAGGCCAGGCTCACGCCGAGCGTGCGCGCAAGCTTGTCGGCCCAGCCCGCGTGCGCTTGCGCGACATCCAGGGTGCCGTGCTTCGGGTTGCGTGTCTTGAAGTTGGACGCTTGCGCGAGGTGCGCGAGCTCGCGCTGGGATGGCTCGCGTCCGTAGCGCTGCTCGAATTGCGTGGCGCGGGTACGAAGGTCGGCAGTGATGGATTCGCGGCGGGAGGAGAACAGGCGCATCATCCGGCCGGAGATGCCCTTGATCTCGAAGCCGTGACCGTCGTCGCGCGCAGTCCATTCCAGGCCGAACCGTTGTGTCAGCGCTGCTTCCAGGTGCTGGGAGACGATCGCGCCGACGGCGCCGACGTGCTCGTTGTAGCCGAAGGAGTCCGGAGCGCGCCATTTCCCGTCGGTGGCTGTTTTGGCGACGTGGGCGATCTGGGAGTGGACGTGGAGCTGCATGTCGCCATCACGGGAAGTGTGCTGCAGCCAGTGGGCCACGGCAAGATCGGCTTCGTGCCACTGGCCGGTCTCCCGGCCACGCACCCGGGTGTTGTGGCTTCGATCCGCAGCTCGCGTCTGCGTTCGGCGGTGGCGTGCGGCCCGGCGGCCAGCAGCCGAGCATACACGTCAGCGGCTTTGCGGCCGACGTCAGGGGGCTTGCCCAGCCGGGTGCCGTCGGGGGCCTTACGCTGGCCGAACAGCAGGTCGTAGGGCTGGCGCTCGACCGTCTGGCCGGTCTCGAAGCCGAGCGCCCGGGCGCCGGGGCCCCACCAGCGGCCGGGCGGCTCCCCTCCGGTTTCGCTGGCCTGGATGTAATAGCTGGCCGCGTCCTTGACCGGGCCGCGGTCGACCTGCTTCCAGATGTAGTCAAGGTCGTAGCCCTTGCTCAGCGTCGCGACGGCCGCCACCGGCTAATCCACCGCCAGCCAGAGCGGGTTTCCATGATCATCAACATGGTGCATGGGTGACGCATTCGAAGGCCATGCATCAAGGGTGACAAGATCGCCGAGCAAGATCGTTTACAAGAAGGGGCGGCACGACACAGGAGGTGCAAAAGCGAAGGAGGAGACTTGCTGTGGCGGCCTCGCCGGTCCAGCGAGATCTGGATCCGGGCACGGTTCCGGGTCCGGATCAGGCTGCGGTCTTGCCGCCGTTCACGGCGATGATTTGGCCGGTCACGAAGCGGGCGGCGTCGGAGGCGAGGAACGTGATGACGTCCGCGATGTCGTTGACGCTGCCGAGGCGGCCGGCCGGGACGGTTGCCGCCATGGCGGCGGCGCGTTCCTGGCTGCCCGCGAAGCGCTCGAGGCCACCGGTGGCCACCGGGCCGGGGGCGACTGCGTTGACGCGGATGCCCGTGGCGGCCACCTCGAGCGCCGCGGAACGGGTGAATCCGTTGACGGCGTGCTTGCTGGCGCTGTAGAGCGCCGCTCCGGCGCCGCCCCGCTCGCCGAAGGTCGAGGAGAGGTTGACGATGCTGCCGAACCCCTGCCTGGTCATCACGCGCAGCTCATGCTTGAGAGCGAGGAACAAGCCGCGGACGTTGGTGTCGAAGACGGCGTCGTACGCCTCGAGGGTCTGGGTGGCCAGCTTGCCCGGGCTGCCGGTGAAGCCGGCGTTGTTGACGGCGACATCCAGCTTGCCGAAGGTCTTCACGGTGCCGTCGACCAGGGCTTGGACATCGTCCTCGACCCTGACATCCGCCCGGAGGTATTCGGCCTCCGCCCCCAGCGCCCTCAACTCGGCCGCGAACGCCTTGCCGCCCTCGTCGCGCCGCCCGGAGACGACGACAGCCGCCCCCTCGCGGGCGAAGGCTGTGGCCGTCGCCCGCCCGATGCCGGCCAGGGCCCCGGTGACCAGTACCACGTGCTCGCTCATGTGATGCTCCAATCGCAGGCAGAAGAGCGGCCGCTCCCCGCACGGTGCTGATCCCCGGGCTAGCTCGCGGCCGTCACGGCTTTGGCCGCCGTCTCGATGAGCTCTGCCACCTCATTCGGGTGGGAGACCATCGCGACGTGGCTGGAGGGGATCTCGACGGTGGTGGCGCCCATGCGGGTGGCGAACAGGCGTTCGGCATCAGGTGGAAGGGCCTCGTCGTCGGTGGCGACCAGGTACCAGGAAGGCAGTACCTTCCAGGCCGGGACGCCCATCGCCTCTTCGAATATCGACATGGCTATCGGCTGCTGCACGGCGTACATGACCTTTGCCTTGACCGGGTCGACGTCGCCGGCGAAATGGCTGACGAAGTCGTCCTCGGACAGCCAGCCGAAGCCGTGGGAGTCGGTGAACAGGTGCGCCAGCGCCGGGGTCACGGGTCCCTGCGACAACAGCGCGCCGAGCGATTCGCCCTGGTCCAGGCCGAACGCGGCGATGTAGACCAGGCCGGTGACGTTCGGTGCGTCCGCGCCCAGCGCGGTGATCACCTGGCCGCCGTAGGAGTGACCGGCGACGATGGTGGGGCCGTCCTGGAGGTCAAGCACCTGGCGCAGGCGGGCGACGTCGTCGGCCTGCGAGGTCAGCGGGAACTGGGGGGCCGTGACGTGGTGGCCGTCGGCCTGCAGGCGCTCGATGACCCCACTCCAGCACGAGCCCTCGGCCCATGCGCCGTGGATGAGAACGATGTTCGGTCGAGTGTTCATCTCGTGAGTCCCTTCGCGGTCGTGTCTTCTCCCATCGTGCGACGCGAAGCTGCGGCCGGGTATCCGCAGCGCTACTGCACATCTGCAGATGACGGCTGCGCGGCCGACGTGCCGGTCTGGGCGATCACGTCACGTAGCTGGTGACGGCTGGCTACCCCCAGCTTGGGATAGGACCGGTACAGGTGCGAGCTGACCGTGCGCGGTGACAGGAAGAGCCGGTCGGCGATCTCGCGGTCAGTCAGGCCGTCGCTGGCCAGGCGGACGATCTGGCGTTGCTGTGGAGTCAGCTCCTTTAGGGCATCGGGTTCGCCGGGCGCGCGGGTGACGGCCACGCCGCATGCTCTCAGTTCGGCCTGGGCGCGCTCAGCCCACCCCCGGGCGCCTAGTCGCTGGAAGGTGCCCAGGGCTGCGGTCAGTACGGCCTTGGCGTCGTTGATCCGGCGCCGCCGCCGCAGCCATTCGGCGTGGTCGAGCCGGAGCTGTGCCCGCTCGAAGGGCCACTGGTCCCCGGCGGGATCAGCGAGCGCCTTGTCGAAATGGGCTTCGGCCACGTCCGGGCCCGCAAGGATGCCGCGGGCCCGGGCGATGAGCTGCTCCAGCCGGGCGGAGGCCCTTCCGTCGAGGCGGCCGAGTGCCTGCTCGATGATGTCGCATCCTTCTATCCGCCGGTCGGCGTGGACCGCGGCGGAGGCGAGGTCTGCCACCCCCAGGTAGGAGGCGTAGTTGTGCAGCGGCTGGCCGTCCTCGCTGAACAGCCCGGAGAGCTGAGTGAATGCTTGGAGGTAGCTGCCGTCGGCGAGAGCCGCGAGGCCGAGGGCCCGCCGGGCCCGGGCGGCCACCAGCCCGCACTCGGCCGGATCGACGGCGGCCAGCCCCCGGGCGGCGTGCCAGCGGGCCGCGCCGGAGTCGGCGCGCAACGCGAGGACGGTGGCGGTGATAACGTCAGCGGACGCGGCGACGATCTCCATGTTGTTGGCCCCGGCCACGCCGGCCGCCTCGGCGGCGGCGTCCAGCGCCTCGTCCCAGCGCCCGGTATCGATGTATGCCCACCCCAGCACGGTCAGGCTCCCGCCGCTGGTACCCCGCACGCCGGGAGCGCGGAGCCGCCGCATGGCGTCTTGCAGCAAGGTGATCGCCAGGTCGGATTCGTCCAGGAGCCATGCGGCGGAAGCTATCCGCCACAAAGAGGGCTCTTCAATGGGCGAGGCGAGGATCTTGCGCAGGTACGGGAGGAGCTGGTCTCTACCGGCGATCGGGTCGGCGCTGGCACGTATCCAAAGTCTCAGCACGTCGACATCACTGCCCGGGGCCCGGCCGGGGGGCGGCGGGCCCCGGCGTTCCAGCAGGGCGAGAGCGCGGTCGACGTCCTGGCGGCCGGCGGCCGTGCCGGACTGGAACGCGACGGTGGCCGCGCTCCCGAGCGCGTCCCAGGCCAGCGGTGGCCGGTCACGCGATGCCTCTTCGGCGACGGAGATGAGCGCCGACAGCGCGGCGCTGCGCCGCCCTGACCAAGCCAGCGCCCAGGCGGCGTCGTGGCGGGCGGTCAGCCGCAGCTCCGGGTCCGCCGCGACCTCCAGGGCGCGACTGGCGAGTTCCTGCACCCACTCCCCCTGGCCGGTGGGAACGGCGGCCGAGGCGGCCGCTACCAGCCTCCGCGCCTGCTCTCCGGGGTTGGGGCTGAGCTCGGCCGCCCGTTCCATGGCCAGCGCGGCGGCGGCCGCACCGCCCCGGTGTTGCGCCTGGGCGGCGGAGGCCTCCAGCAGCGAAGCCACGTGCTCATCCGGTTGCAGGGCCGCGGCGGCCAGGTGCCAGGCTCGCCGGTCGGGCTGGTGGCGCAGGGCCTCGGCGAGCTGGCGGTGCGCTGCGGCCCGCTGCGCGAAGGGCGCGGAGTGGTAGATGGCGGAGCGGACGAGGGGATGGGCGAACTGCAGCCCGGTCCTGTCCACCGTGACCAGGCCCAGCTGCTCGGCCGGTGTCAGCGCCACCGCATCGGGCCCGGCCCCTTGGCCGGCCGCTACGCGCAGGTCCGGGCCATCGGCCACGGCGGCCCGCAGCAGCGCGGCTCGCGCCTGCTCCGGCAGGGCGGCGAACCGGGAGGTGATGACGGCGCTGAGCCGGTCGGTCAGCGGCAGCGGCTCGGCCGCCCATCGCCTGCTGGCGGCGGGGTCGTCGGCGATCACCGTGGCCAGCTCGATCAGCGCCATGGGATTACCGGCAGCCTGGGCGAGCACCTGCAGCCTTGCCTGCCCGCGGGGAGGGCGAGGCTGTCCGTCCAGCAGCAGGCCGGCGTCCGCCGCTGACAGCGGCTCAAGCTGCAGCTCGGGGAAGCCCCGGCCAAAGCCGGGGGGCGGGGCCTGCCCGCGGGCGCCGACCAGCAGCACGATCCGCTCGGCGTCCAGGCGGCTGCCGACGAAGGCCAGCGCCTCCAGCGAGCCGCGGTCGATCCACTGGGCGTCGTCGGCGATCACGAGGACAGGGGAGTGTTCGGAAAGATCCGAGAGCAGGGTCAGGACGGCCACCCTGGTCAGGAGCGGGTCCGGAGCGCCGGGGTCCGCGGCGAGGCCGAACGCCCCCAGCAGGGCCTGGGCCTGCCGGCCGGGCAGTCTGGCAGCGCTGGACAGCACCGGCCGCAGGAGCTGATGCAGCCCGGCGAACGCGAGTCTGGACTCCGATTCCCGGCCGGTGACGGACAGCACCCGGGTGCCCGACGACCGGGCCCGTCCGGCGGCGTCCGCCAGGAGCACGGTCTTGCCCATCCCTGCCTCACCGATGACCAGCAGGACCTGGCTTGACTGCGGGACCGGATCTACCAGTCCGCGCACCCGGGACAGCGCGGTATCCCGGCCGATGATGGGTGCATGGTGCCGTGCGGAGGGTTCACCGGGGCCTGGCATGTGCCTGTCCTCTCGGCCAGTGCGTTGCGTCAACGCCGTCCCCAGGGTCAACCGCGACCACGGCCCCGACATGCCCGCAGCGCGTGAAGTGCAGTAGCGCTGCGGATACCGCTGGTGCCGGTCCGGGGCCGACAGTGATGTCGGGGCCGGGTGTTACCACTACGAGCACGGAACGACGAGGATCACGATGCCGTATGTCACTGTCGGGCAGGAGAACTCGGCCGCTATCCGGATCTACTACGAGGATCACGGGTCCGGCCCTCCGGTCGTGCTGGTCCACGGGTACGCGCTGAGCGGGCACTCGTGGGAAAAGCAGGAGGCAGCCCTGCTGGCCGCCGGGCACCGGGTCATCACCTACGACCGGCGCGGCTTCGGCGCGTCCAGTCGGCCCAGCATCGGATACGACTTCGACACGCTGGCCAACGACCTTCATGTCCTGCTCAGCAGCCTCGACCTGCACGCGGTGGTGCTGGCCGGGTTCGCCATGGGCGCCGGCGAGGTGGCCCGCCACCTGGCAGTTCACGGTTCAGCGCGGGTCAAGGCGGCCGTGCTCGTCGCCCCGCTGCTGCCGTTCCTGGTGAAGACGCCCGATAATCCTGACGGCATCGACCGCAGCGTTCTCGACGACATCACCGCGCGGATCGCCGCCGACCGTCCGGCGGCGATGAAAGACTTCATGGACCGCTCCTACAACGTCGATCTCCTGGACGGCAGCCGGGTCAGCGATCAGGCCTGGCAGAACAGCTTCTACGTCGCCATCTCCGCATCGGCCCACGCCGCGCTCCGCTGCGTCACCGCCTGCCAGGAAGACTTCCGGCGCGATCTGGCCGCGATCAGCATCCCGGTCCTGGTCATCCACGGCGACCAGGACCGCGTGCTGCCCTACGAGGCCACCAGCCGACGGCTTCCCGCGTTGCTGAAGGACGCCCGCTCCACGGTTATCGCCGGCGGGCCGCACGCGATCATCTGGACCCACGCTGACGACGTCAACCAGGCACTGCTCGACTTCATCGGCCACTCGGGCCGGAGAACTCCCGGCCGGTAGGCGCCCGATAGCAGCAAGCGGCCCTTGATTCGGGCGTGAACGACGGCGGCTGTTCCGTCCTATCGGATCGGGAAGCGCTCGGCGCCAGCTAGTTCGGCGTAGACCACGAACCCGAACGGATCCGACAGCTGGCGCTGCTCCATCAGCCGGACCAGGACCGCTTGCCGGAGCTCGGCTAGCTCGCTGCTGTCGGGATGGCGGAGCAGGCCTGGAGCGAGGATTTCCAGGGCGAGGGCCAGGTCGCCCTGGTCGGCAAGGCTGGCAGCGGCGAAGGCGAATGCGCCCGCCTTTCCCCCGGCCAGCAGGTCCAGGGCCGTCGCTCGTTCCTCCTGGCTGCGCGGGTCGAGCCCTTGCCCGTCCGGTTGCCAGTAGCCGGTGCGCTGGTGGTAGAGCCTGGCGATGAAGTCGTCCCGGCAGACCAGGTACGGCACGACCGCGACCGGTTGGTCCCGCAGCAGGGCAGGCAGATAACCAATGTCGAGGATGTGCGGTAGCGGCATGTTCTCGTCGATCCTGGCCAGCGTGAACTCGTACAGCTCGGCGAGAGCCTGTTCCAGGCCGGTCAGGGCCGATGGTGAAGTTCTCGGTCAGGGTGGTGTGGCCAGCTATCAGCTGCCGGGGGCTAGCACGCGGATGTACCGCAGTGCTTGCAGCAGTCCCTCCGGCGAGCCCTCGGCGGTGAACGGGACGCCGAGGTAGGGCATCAGCACGTCCCCGATGAATGCAGCCCGCTGGCGGGCAGGTACACCATCAGCGCGTCGGGCGTCTCGCCGCCCCGGACCGGAATCAGCGTGAACTCCGTATCGCCGACGACAAGGGACGTCCGTTCGCTGATCAGCCGGTCCGGCTTCACGTCGGAGGCGCGGCTGGCACCGGTTCCGGTCAGGTAGCTCGAGACACTCCAGTGGCGCTGCCGCTCGGTCTCTGCCGGGAATCCCGTGGAGGCGATGATCTGGGTGTTCGGCCCGCGGAGGGCCTCAGTCCCGCCGATGTGGTCGAAGTGAGCGTGCGTGAGGATGAGGTGGCCGACAGGCGCGTGGTCCTTCAGGCCAAGGTCGGCCATTGCCGCCAACATGCGGTCCGGGCTGGTACCCGCGTCGATGGCGACGACCCGCGCTTGTCTGGACGAACGCGAAGTCGCCGAAGTCGTAGGACTGGGCGACGTGCACGCCCGGCGCAGGGCAGAGCGTGCCCGGCGCGGACAGCCGCATCCCATCCCGCGCGGTCACCGAGAAACTCGTGAATCGGCGGATGGTCGGTCTCGGCCGGCCCGAGGCCTGACCGTCGCAGCGGCTCCGCCGCCTCCTGATTCTGTCCGAGCGACAGGTAGGCGCGGGCCAGGCCCTGGGTACGCGGCGCGGAGCAGAAAGACCGGGAACTGGTCACGGACCGCGAGGACGAACTCCAGGCCGGCGATTACCTGCTCCGCCCGCCAGGTATCCGCGGCGGCAGGCCCTTCATGGAAGGGCAGGCGTTGGGAAGCATCTCCGCCAGGGCCAGGCCGCGGAAGTACTGCGGCAGGCCGACGTCCATGGTCACCGCCGTGTTCGCTGGTAGCGATGTGCCATGCTCTCGCGGTGACAGCGACCCGCCCGTCGACAATCATGCGTGCCTCGGTCAGGTGTACCCGTCGGCCGGGCTTCACCACGGAGACCTCGACGACGGCCTCGCGGAGCGGGATGGGGCCGAGCATGTCGACCGAGATGCGGCCGATCCGGAGCGGGCCGTCGACCGTCTGGTCGATCACATGGGCAAGAAGGGCAGCCGGTGGTCCGCCGTGCTGAGCTGTACGGTCCCACGGGCTCTCAGTCGCCGGGTCGGCTCGTATCGCCGGTTCCCGCGGGGCAGATAATAGGCTCCGGTTCTTCTGACCCGCCCTCGGCGGTGCCTCCCGTGTGCGAATCCATTCAGGAGCCTGACCTTTCGTTCGGAAAACGGCCGCCGCAGATTCGGGCCGCGCTCATCTAAGGAGTCCGGCAGGTGGCTGATGATCGAGGTAGCTGGCGAGGGCGTCGCCGAGTCGTCGGCTCGCGGCTGCGAAGTAGTCGCTGGTGAGGGCGGCGGTGTGGGCGGTCGCCACGATGCGCGGGTGGGCGGCCAACGGCCCGTCGGCCGGGTAGGGCTCGGTGGGGAACACGTCGAGGCCAAGGCCCCCGAGGTGCCCGGTTTTCAGGTGGACGATGGCGGCGTCGGCGTCGAGGAGGGCGCCGCGGGCGATGTTGACCAGCCAGACGCCGGGGCGCATGGCCCGAAGCGCGGTGTCGTCGACCAGGGGCGGCTGGCCGGCCTGCTGGCTGGCCGCGATGATGACCGAGTCGACGTCGGCGACGGCCTCGAGGAGACGGTCGGCGGGGTACACAGCGGCGAAAGGCGGGACGGGGCCGTCCGGGGGACGCCGGCGGACGCCGGTGACGGTCACGCCGAAGGCAGCGAGCCGGAGGGCGATCTGGGTGCCGACGGCCCCGGCGCCGACAATGCAGGCGGCCGTGCCGGTGAGTGAGCGGCCGGCGGGCTCTCCCCAGCGGCCAGGCTCGAAGCCCCTCGGGGCTTCCGGGAGGCGACGCGCCAGCGCGAGGAGGAGGGCCACGGCGTGCTCGGCGACGGGCACCGCGTTGAGGCCGGGCATGTTGGCGACCCACACCCCTTCGCCGGCGGCCGCCTCGAGGTCGATGTTGTCGACCCCGACTCCGAACTGCTGGATGAGCCCGAAGCCCCCCGCCCGGATAGCCCGGCCAGGCAGCAGTGACCACATCGGGACGACCACGTCAACGGGCGGCCCGCCATCGACCAGCCGCGCTTCGAGCCGGCCCTGCCCGACGACCTCGATCACAGCGCGATCAGCAACGCGGGAAGGCCAGTGCAGCGGCATCTCCGACCAGGCGTGGTTCTCGGAGAACCGCTCCTTGCCGACAAGCACCCGCAGCGGCCCCTCGTTCGGCCGGTCCCGAGGGGCGGTCACGCCTTCAGGTCGGGCTCCCGGTGCACCGGCACGACGCCGACCGCCAGCAACGGCTCCGGAACTGCCCTCCGCATTCCCGCGCCACTCCACGCTATTACTTCTTACCGTCATTCGTCTGCCTCCTATGCCGTCAGTCAGACTTTGACCCTCAGTCGCCACGGTTGCGTACGCAGGTGTCGCCCCTTCGGGCAGCCCTTTCAACTCGACTGTGCCTGGAACGGTAGCGGCGGGGTATCCGCAACCTCACTGCACCTTCTGGGGCCCTTCCTGGCCGCCGGGCCTGGCGTGCGCGAAGTCCCGGAATAGTCCTCGCGCACGGCCCGAGCCAATCCGGTTCGCGAGGAGCCGACGGCCAATCGGCCATCTTGTATGGCTATAACGAATTTAGTTTCGACGATAATTCACAAAAGTGCAGTAACGCTCCTGATACCCGCCGCAGGTTTCTTACCGCATAGTCGAAACAGGGGCCTTCTTTAGCGCCCTTCCAATGCGACCGAACGGCCGCTGGGTATCCCCAGAAAAGGAGATCATGGTGAACATTGCCCGAACTGCGTGGCGGGCAAGGCCGCGCCTCGTAATCTCGGCCCTGGCCATTGCCATCGTTGCCCTGATCATTCCGCTCAGCCAGACCGCCTCCGCTCATGCGACGACCCGCGTTGCCGTCAGCGCCGGGCCCAAGGCCACGATCGTGCTTGAGCACGGGGCGTGGGCGGACACCAGCAGCTGGAACGGCGTCATCAAGCGGCTGCAAGCCGACGGCTACACCGTCTACGCGCCGCCGAACCCTCTGCAGGGACTCAGCTATGACTCCTCGTTCCTGGCCGATTTCCTGCACAGCATCTCCGGCCCGATCGTGCTGGTCGGCCACTCCTACGGCGGGGCCGTCATCACCAACGCCGCTACCGGCGACTCGCAGGTCAAAGCCCTCGTTTACGTAGACGCCTTCGCGCCCGCGCAGGGCCAGACCCTCGCTCAGCTCCTCGCCTCCGTGCCCGGGTCGTGCGCCGTGCCCGCCAACCTGAACGTGGTCCCGTTCCCCGGTGCCCCCGCAGGCGATGGGGACGCCTACATCACCCAGAGCGCGTTCCCGTCCTGCATGGCCAATGGCCTGCCCGCCAAGGAGGCACGGGTGCTCGCCGTCACGCAACTGCCAATAGCGACGAGCGCCCTCACCGACCCAACTGGCGTCCCAGCCTGGCAGACCATCCCGTCCTGGGCCGTAGTCGGCACCGCGGACCACGCCATCCCACCTGCCCTGCAGCTGGCTATGGCCGAGAACGCTCACGCCCACATCACCGAGGTCAACGCCCCGCACTTGTCCATGATCTCCGACCCCGGCGTCGTGACCAGCGTCATTCTGCAGGCCGTCCAAGCCACCACCTGACCACCGCGGGCCCCCGGCCGACACCTGAGTGCCAGCCGGGGCCAGCGGTCTCGGGCAGAGCTGGCCAGGCAGGCAGCGGCACGTGACCGTCGTAGCTGACCGGTCACGGCGATAGCTCTCGACGCCCACTACCTAAGGAGATCGTCATGGCTTCCACACCGCCAGACGTCGGACAGCCGACCCGGGGGCTAGCACCGGCCGCGAGGATCGTGGTGAGCGCGGTAACAAGTGGTGGACGCTGGTCGCAGTGTGCCTGGGCACGTTCATGCTGCTGCTGGACATCACGATCGTGACCGTCGCCCTGCCGGACATCCAGCGGGCACTGCATTCCAGCTTCGCGGACCTGCAGTGGGTCGTGGACGCGTACGCGCTGACCCTGGCGGCGTTCCTGCTCACGGGGGCAGCCTCGCGGACATGTACGGCCGCCGCGTGCTGTACCTGATCGGCCTGGTGGTGTTCACCGGCGCGTCCGCGCTGTGCGGCTTCGCCACCAGCACGCTGATGCTCCAGCTGTCCCGCGGCTTGCAGGGGGCCGGCGCGGCGGTCATATTCGCGGTGTCGCTGGCGCTGCTGGCCAACGCCTTCCACGGCCAGGACCGCGGCGTCGCTTTCGGGGATAACCGTCACTGGCGGGTTCTGAGAAATTGCCTCATACTCGGAAGCGTGACGGCGGAGGGAGGTGCCGTGACCATCGCCGTTGAGGAACGGCGTCTTCGCAGCCTGTTCGAGCGGGTCGAGGTCGTGGAGGACGTGGCCAGGACGCTGCCCGAAGACGACGAGCGCCGGGCCAGGCTCCTGGCGGTGTCGGACAGCGCGCTGGCGGAGGAAGGCACCATCCGGCCGGTCATCGCGGCCCGGCTGCTCGGGCTGAGCGAGAAGACCGTCCGTGCCTGGGCCGCGGCGGGCGTCCTGACCGTGGCCCAGCGCTCGCCGCGGCTGCTGCTGGATGTGCGCAGTGTGCATGCGGTCAGTCACCTGGTCGGCGAGCTGCGGGCCGCCGGGCAGGACCGGGACCTGCTGGACCAGGTGTGGCGCCGTCTTGAGGACGCGGCCCTGCTGGATCGCGAGGACCTGCGCGATAGCCTGGACCAGATGCGCCGTGGCGAGGGCCGCGTGCTTCGCCCGGTCTCCTCTGCCAGCCCTCCGGAGAGCCGCTAGAGTCCGGGGCGTGCCCACCGAAGTCCTCGCCACGCCCCGCGCGGACCAGCAGATAGCCGGGCTGGACCGCACCCATGCCCGGGCGTTTGGCGAGTTCCTGGATGACCTGGCGGCCCGGGGTTGCAAAGCGCTGGGCTACCGGCTGAGCGGCCCTGCGCCCGTGGATCACCTGTGCGTCAAGCACCTGCGCGACTCTTTAAGGGTGGTCGTCGCGTTCGAGGGACAGCAGCGGGCCTGGATCTTGCTGGTCGGCCGCCACGATGACCAGGACCCCGGTCCTGAATGTCTATGCCGAGCTCTACCGCCTGCTCGGGGTCGAGCCGCCGGACAGTGCCGGACGGGATAAGCCGCCGTGCTGCGACGAGAACACGGACCTGCCGCCAGTCCTCGGCGCGGCCGTCACCGAACTTGTCGACCGTGCGGCGAAGGTCCGCAGGACAAGGCGCCAGCCGGCGTCGTTACCGGAAGGCGGCACGGCCGTGGAGCAAGGGTATGGACAGAAGCTCGCGCTCTTCGTTACGTGCCGTCGGCTCGCGCTGCAAAGTCGCGAAGTCATCGGGCACAAGGGCACTGTGGTGTCACGTTCTGTCACAGGCCTCTGCAAGCTTGACGTACCGTATCCGTCGATCTGGCGCCGTGTGGTGGTGGGCGAGACCGTCGGCAGAGCGCACAAGATTGGGTTTCTGTTGCTGGCGGGCACGGTCAGTATCTGGTCGCGGTGGCTTATTGGGGGGGATGCGTGGGCCTTGGCGCTTGCCGATCTGATCACGTTGGGCCGGGTAGCCGCAGTGAGGGCTTAGCGGTACAGCTGCAGGGCCTGGGTCGCGCTGGTGACGGCGGCGGGGATGTGTCGTGTCATGGTTTGCGCGGGGCCCAGCAGCATCAGTACGCGAGCGTGGGGCCCGGTGGCCAGACCGCGGGGCGGCCCGCTAGCGCCGCCCGGTGCAGCACCAGGCCCTGATCCCCAAACCCCGGGTCTCCAGGAAGCCGTCCATCGCGGCGGGGATCGACTCGGCATACAGGGGCCGCGCGGTCGCGGCGGCGGATCCGACGGCCCGCCGCAGACCTAAAGCCCATGGCTTTGCCCGGTCCTCAGTTGGCGCCTTTCTTCACCAGCCCGGTGATTGTTGCCTCGTCGGCGGCGCTCAGGCAGCGCTGGCGGAGGGCACGCGGCTGAGCGTCTCCTCGAGCCAGTCGAAGGTGCGCTGCGCGGACAGCAGCGGCGAGCCGACCTGGCAATGGTCCTCGGCACCTTCCTCGGCGGTAAAGTTCAGGAAGGTCTTGTCGCAGGTGAGCGCGTCGAACAGTTGCCTTGCCTGCCCGGGGAACCACGGGTCGCCCTCGGAGTCGACCACGAGGGTCGGGCAGGTGATGCTCTCGGCGACTCCGGCCAGCGTGTAGTCGAGGGCCTTGACGAAGTAGTCGGCCGGAGAAGAGGCCCGGAACGTGAAGATGCCGTTCTCGATGCCCCACCGGGAGTCAGTGCTCGCGTCCATCATCGCCCGCATCACCTCGTCGGCCCCTCCGGGATCGGCGCGCACCCAGGCGATGGCGGCCTGGCGCGACATGCCGCCGGGCAGCCGGGGTGCCATGAAGTCGAAGACGCCTCCGTTGGCGATGCACGCCGCGAGCCGGTGCTCGAACGCCGCGGCCCGGGGCGCAAGGTAGCCGCCGAAGCTGATGCCCAGCAGGGCGATGCGCTTTGGATCGACCGCCGCAACGCCTAGCACGTGGTCGACGACCGGCGTGACCACCGCCTCCCAGTCCGGCCGGAAGCCGAGGCCCTGCTCGCGGATCACCGCCCCCTGTCCCGGTCCCTCGAACGTGAGGCAGTTGATGCCACGGGCAGTGGCCGCCATCGCGATGGCACGAAGCTCCTCCTGGGTGCCGTCATACCCGGTGTGCACGATGAGCGTGGCAGCCCTCGCCCCGCTCACATCTGCACAGTAGAAGTAGCCCGGAAGCGCCGTCCCCTCGTAGGGGATGGCCACCCGCTCGACCGCCAGGGAGGTCAAGCCGAGCGCCAGCTCGAAACAGGCCCGCGCGCTGCGGGACAGGTCGGTGATGCGAGGGTCGCTCGGGTTGCCGTGCAGGTAGAACTCGGCGGCGCGGTAGTAGTTCGAAGCCCGGAAGTAGGCCTCCCGGGCGCTGATCGTATGACCGCGTTCCCGGCTTCGCTCGGCGATCTCGTGTACCCGGTGGGCGGTCTTCAGCCACTCGGTGGTCCAGCTGTCGAAGTCGCCCTCCCGGATGCGGTGCGCGGTCGACAGCACCTCGCCAGCCTCAGCATCACCCGAGGCGGCCGAGCCGAGCAGCCGCAGCACCTGGAAGTCGAACTGGGAGTCGTTGAAGATCACGCGCATCGCCGTCTCACCGCCTGGGCAGACCTACCGAGCTTGACCCGTCCACTGTCGCGGACCGCCCGGACCCGCGGCAGGGGCATTAGTCCCCAGAGCGCGGGACCGCTAGCCTGCCCGGGCCTCCGGCTTGTCACCGCCGCGGCGAAGGCCACCGTTATCCCGGGCCGGGCGGGCCGGACTGTTACCGGTCTTCCGGCTGGAGGCACCTGGCTGCCCCGTCAAACTGAGACGCCCCGGCCAGCCGTCACCAGCCAATGATCCCCCGCGGCCAACGCACCACGGCGGCAAGGTCAACTGCGCATTAACCTGCGCGGAGCTGCACGGGTGCTGTGACCAGCAGTGACCGATGTAACGCGGGCTCGGGCCGAACGGCCCTTGACGGCCCATCTGGCCGCGGCAACACTGAGATTATCACGATACGGATCAGATGTCCGTATCGTGGACAAGAAGGATGGCTGTCCTGAGGTCAAGGAGGAGCCGTGACTGTTATCGCCGGGGGAGAGACCCCCAAGGGACTGTTCGACACCGGCAACGCGCAGGCGGCTGGCCGTAGCGCGCCGGGTGTGTTCCGGTCGGAGACCTTCGATTTCCAGCTCATGCGCTGGCTGAGCCAGGCCCCGTACTCGGGCTCGGAACTCGGGGAGTGCTTCGCCACCGCGCACCTGATAAAG
>Ga0335075_10001168_pt1 | contig 43736 bp, 44 predicted proteins | sample Lox_Sample_24_FD_206723 | JGI IMG/M metagenome (GOLD analysis project Ga0335075, IMG submission 206723) | Soil microbial communities from Loxahatchee National Wildlife Refuge, Florida, United States - Lox_Sample_2.4 | ecosystem: Environmental > Terrestrial > Soil > Wetlands | place: USA...
GCGCGGGAGAAACTGGCTGTCATCACTGGTTAGCGAAGCGCCGTCTTGCAACACCAACAACCCGCGGCCCATCCGGCGCCATTCTCTCTTACGTCTCGCGACCGATTCGGATACACTGCCCACGGCGCACGAAGCGTATAAAACAGGAATTGTTTAATTGAAGTGGCCTAGCACCACTTGAGCCTCAAAGGCCCGACCATTCGGAGACAGAATGACCGACCAGCTCGTGGGAGCTCCGGCTGCCACGTCACGCCTTGAGCCCGACACCAGGAGAGCTGAATGACGGAGTCAACCACCGCTGGTGCCCCCCCGCGAGTTGCTCAACGGCTTGAGCCTGACGCCATCGGCGTGGCGCAGGACACCGTCATTGGCATGGCCAACGCCGCGCCAACGGTCTCGATCGGCCTGACACTGGCTGTGCTGGCCTCGGCCGCTGCGTACGGCGGCGGCGTGATCATTCTCGTGACGGCCATTCCGATGATCATCATCGCGAACTCCTACCGGCGACTGAACCTGTGGAACGCCAATTGCGGAGCTTCTTTCGAATGGGTCGGGCGGGCAATCAATCCGTACCTCGGCTTCATGACCGGCTGGCTCATGGTCTCCGGCAGCATCATGGGAACGCTCAGCGCTGCGCTCGTCCTCGGCCCGGACACTCTGGCGGTATTCGGGCAGAGCACGACCAGTCCCTGGCCCAACATCCTGATTGGCACCGCCGTCATCGTGGTGATGCTGGCCATAGCCATCGTCGGCATAAAGATCACCGCTCGCACGCAGGTGAGCATCGCCGTCGTCGAGTACGTCATCCTCATCGGCTTCGCGGTAGCAGGTCTGGTGTTTGTGCTCGGCCATCACCATGGCTCGTTCCCGATCACGAAGGACTGGTTCAGTCTCACGGGCATTGGCGGGCACGGGGACATCGCTATGGCGATCCTCGCGGCAGTGTTCATGTTCACCGGGTGGGAAGGAACCGTCTACGTCAACGAGGAAGTGAAGCACAGGCGGGTCAACCCGGGCCGCGCCGCGATCATGGCCGTAGCTATCATCGCCATCCTGCTGGCAGTTGCTCAGGTCGGCCTGCAAGGTGCGGTCTCGCCTGGCAACCTGCAGAAGAACTCGTCCGCAGGCCTGGTCTATGTGGCCGATGCGATAGGCGGCAGCGGCTGGGGCAAGGTCATGGCGCTCGCCCTGGCGCTGTCGGTCATCGCTTGTACGGGGACAGGCATCGTCATAGAGGCGCGCATGATCTATGGCATGGCTAGCCACCGGGTACTGCCGACATTCCTCGCCAACGTGTCCAGGCGATTCGCAACCCCCGTCTGGGCCAGCCTGCTGGTCGGCTTCCTGCTCACGGCCATCTTGTGGGCATACCTGTTGGCGTCGGGCAGTTTGCTGAACGTCTTCGAAGACGTCATAGCCATCGTGAGCCTGCTCTACATCGCCTTCTACATACTCACGGCGTTCGCGGCCATCGTGTACTACCGGCGCCGGGTCTTCAGCAACGCGTGGGACTTCATTATCGTCGCGCTGCTCCCGCTAGGTGCCTGTGCTCTCTTGGCCTGGGTCATGTTCAAGGTCCTGCAGACCGCACCGGCCGGGCAGATCTGGTCGATAGTGGGCATCGTTGGCGTCGGCTTGCTGCTGATGCTCTCCGCGCGTTTCATCCAGCGATCGCCGTTCTTCCAGATCCCGCTTGAGAGCGACCAGGTTGGCGAGCCCAAGCCCGCCAGCAGGTAGCGCAGTGGGAAATCCACTAGTAGTGCGGTGCAACCCTCCTGCGCTGCACATCCCCGTCGACAATCTGTACAGCCACATCGTCAGTGCGCAGGGCACGACGGTGCACCGAATCGGCGGCCAGGTCCCGGTGGATCGCGCCGGCAACAACCTGCATGCCGGCGACATGGCCGCGCAGATCCGCGAGGTTTATGACCAGGTGACAACCGCTCTGGCCGCGGTCGGCTGCGACTGGAGCAACGTCGTGCACATCTACACGTTCACCACAGACATGGACGCCTACCTGGCCGCCGAGCGTGACATAGCACCGGCATTCCTCGGGCCGGAACCGCCGGCATCGACCCTCGTCGAGGTCAGCCGGCTGGTCGACCGTGCCTGGCTGGTCGAGGTTCAGGTCGATGCCGTGAGCTGACAGTCACCGGCCCTGGCCGGACTCGGCGGCAAGGGGGAGCGTGACTTCCAGGGTGGTTCCTGCCCCGGGCGGGCTGTCCAGCCGGAAATGCCCGCCGAGTGCTTCGGCGCGGTCTCTGAGCCCGACTAGGCCGGAGCCGTGGCTGAAGTCCGCGCCGCCGCGGCCGTCATCGCGGACGCGCACGTCCAGGACGCCATCACCGGCGGTCACCTTGATCTCGGCGGCGGTGGCGTCGGCGTGCTTGGCGGCGTTGGTCAGTGCCTCGGCGACGGTGTAGTAAGCCGCCGTCTCGACCGGGTCGGGCAGCCGGCCCTCGATCTGGACGTCGACGTTGACGGGGACGGCGGCTCTGCGAGCCAGCGTCTTGAGAGCCGAAGCCAGGCCGCTCTCGGCCAGGATGGCCGGGTGCAGGCCGCCGGCGATCTCGCGCAGGTCCGCCAGCACGCCATCCAGGCCGTCGGCTACTTCGTCCAGCTGATGCACAAGTTCACCCGTTCCTGCCGAGGCGGCCGCCTCTGCGGAACGCAGGTCCAGGGCGAGGGACACCAGGCGTTGCTGGGCGCCGTCGTGCAGGTTGCGCTCGATGCGGCGGCGGGTGGCATCGGCCGTGGCCACGATCCGGGCCCGCGACGCAGTGAGGGCGGCCTGCGCTTCGGCGTTCGCGATCGCGGTCGCGGCCAGCTCGGTGAACCCGGCCAGCCGTGCCTCGGTGCCGGCCGGCAGCGGACCCGCACGGGATGCCACGACCATGACGCCCCACAGCCGGCCCCCGACGCTCACTGGCACGCCGACCGCCGCGCGCAGGCCGAAGGCGCGGACGGCATCGGCGACCTCGCCCGAGGCGCTGGCGTAGTCGTCGATACGCGCTGCCTGGCCGGTCTGGAACACCATCGTCTGCATGTTCCGTCCGCCGGGGTTCCAGCGAGAGCCGACAGGAATCGTGGGGCGGGCGCTGTCCCACGCCGCAAGCACTGTTTCCGTGCCGTCGGGGCCGTACCTGGCCATCGTCGCTCGATCGGCGCCAAGCAGTCGCCCGGCTTCCCTGGTGACTGCGGCGAACACTTCATCCGGCGAGGCTCCCTGGGCGACCAGCACCGCCACCCGCCGCAACGCTGCTTGCTCCTCGGCGTACCCACGCAACTCCACGCGTGCCTGGGCGCTGGCGACCGCGGTCGCGGCTAGTTCGGTAAAGCCTGCCAGCTGCGCCTCGGTGCCGGCCGGCAGCGGCTCCACGCGTGATGCCGCAATCATCACGCCCCAGATCCCGCCCTCGACATTGACCGGCACGCCAACAGCGGCCCGGAACCCGAACTCACGAACGGCATGGGCAACCGGGCCCGAACCGGCGTCATAGTCGTCGATCCGCGCCGGCCGCCCCGTCTGGAACACCAGGGTCGGAACGTTGTGGCCGCCGAGGCTTGGCTGAGCGCCGAGGGGGTATGCAGCGCCGGTGCTGCTCCACGCGCCAACTATGCATATAGCGCCATCGGGGTCATACCGGGCCATCATCGTGTGGTCGGCGCCAAGCAGCCTCGCGGCTTCCTCGGTGACCGCGGCGAAGACCTCGGCCGGATCCATACCGCGCGCCACCAGCGCTGCCACTCGCCGCAGCGCTGCCTGCTCCCCCGCGAACCGGTCATCGCCGGTCCGCCCCGGCAAAACCGTCATCGCCTGAATTCTATTCGGGCCAGCATCGCGCCTGGTCAGGAGCCGCTTCGGCGATGCGCCGGCCGGGGTCCTCAGCGCGCTGGCATAGCTGATCTGCTACTCGCCTGCGATGATGGCCGCCCGGCCCGCAGCCAGCTCGTCATCGGTGATCACTCCGCGGGCGTGCAGGTCCCCTAGCTCAGCCAGCCGTTGCTCGATTGACCTCGCAGGCGCAGGCGGCGGCGGCGCGGGCGGCACCGGCAGGGGCGGCGTGCTCAGACTCTGGTTCAGCCGGGCTTCAAGCTGCTCTCTGGCTACGAACGGGTTCAGTCCGCCGCGGCGCAGCACCGAATACCGCCAGATCGAGGTGCCGACACCGACGAGGACGACGATGACCAACAGAGCGATGAACCAGCCCGGAATCCCCGGACCGCCTCCAGGCATGGGCACCTCCGCTGCCAACTGGCTCGCATCTTACGGCCCTGGCCGCGCCGTTGACCGGAAAGATCAGGCGAGGTGCACGTACTCGTAGTCAAACGGCTTGCCGTTGATGCCGTTACGCGGCGGCGCGATCCACGCGGGTCCTGCAGGAAGCCGGCCTGGCCAGTGACGCCCAGATCTTCCTGGCGCCGGTTTCCCTTTACGGACCCTGACCTGCCCCGTCAGCTGCTGCCGCAAGAGTGGAGCGGCGCCAGGGCAAGCGCGCTGTTCAGGCGCCGTCACGGCGAGTGGTCACCGGCGGCGCAGGAACAGTGGCGCCGCGAGGCAGCGGCTGCCGGCCAGGTGTAGCAAGGGCAGGGTCGCTCGCGATAATCGACCGGTGACCGCCATCGAACGTCCTCTGCCGCCGCTGAACGTCGACGAGCGCACCACCCTCGAAAGCTGGCTCGACTTCCACCGTGCCACCCTTGCCATGAAGTGCGAGAGCCTGGACGATGAGCAAGCCGCCACCGCGTCTGTGCCACCGTCCGGCGTTACACTCACTGGCCTCGTCCAGCACATGGCCGAGGTGGAGCGGAACTGGTTCCGCCGGGTGCTCGCCGGAGAACAGTCCCCGCCCATCTACGACCCGCAAGCAGATCCTGATGGTCCGGACGGCGGCTTTGAGCTGGCCGAGGGCTCCACTCTGCGCGACGCCCTCGCCACCTGGCGCGCGGAGATCACCCGCGCCCGCGAGCACTGCGCCGACCGTGCGCTAGCCGACACTGGTCGCTTCATGGAGCAGGACGTCAGCCTCCGCTGGATCTACGTCCACCTGATCGAGGAATATGCCCGCCACAACGGCCACGCCGATCTGCTCCGCGAACGCATCGACGGCACCACCGGCGTGTAGCGCCGAATCAGCCGGGCCACGGCCGGTCAGCCAGCGTTTAGTGCCGTCAGGCCGCTCAGGTCCACGCAGTTCATCTCTTGCTTCCGCACCACTACTGCCAGAACCGAGGTGCAGGTGCGACAGCGGATGACCGTGCCTGGCGCCCTGACGTAGGCGATGGCCTCGGCGATCAGAGCGGTATTGCCGCAGTGCGCGCACGTCGTCTGCGCCGTGGTCATCTCCGTGCCGAAGACTTCGTGCAGCAGGCCGGCGATCGCGTTGCCGTCGAGTGCGCTGTCGTCTGGCCCGTACAGGTCGTCGGGCCCGAAGTGCCTGTCTGTCAAGGTGCCCCCACTCCGCCGTATCGTTCGGTCTTTATGCGGTCAGGCGGGTACCCGAGGCTGACGAGTTCGCCCGCAACGATCTCGACGAACGCTGTCGGCCCGCACACGAACGCCAGCGCCTGGCGGTCAGCAGGCCAGGCCACTTCGGTCAGCAGCGCGGCATCGACACGGCCGGAATGCCCCGCCCAGCCGGGCGGCTGCTTGCGCGTCAGCGTATAGACGACGTCTGCGCCATCGCCGGCCATGTCGAGTTCGGTGCGGTAGATCACGTCAGGCAACGTCTTGGCCGAGTAGAGCAATCGCACCGGCACGTTGCTGCCGATCCGGGCGCGGTGCCTGAGCATCGACCGGAACGGGACCACGCCTGAGCCGCCGGCCACCAGCAGCAGCGGCGTGCTCGCGTCATCTCCGTCCCAGATGAAATATCTGCCGATCGGGCCGCGTATCTCGATCTCGTCGCCTGGCCGCAGCTCCTCGGTCAGGTACGGCGAGACCTCACCGTTCTCCAGCCGCTCGACGGTCAGCTGAAGCGGCTCGCCAGGCGCCGACGCAATCGAGTAGGACCGCTCCGCGACGTACCCGTCGTCAGCCGTGAGCCGGATATCGACGTGCTGGCCGGCCTGGTGGCCGGCCCAGCCCGGAATTTCGAACTCGATCGTGCGGACAGCTGCAGTCTCCGGCCGCACAGCCGCGACGGTGGCGACCTGCCAGGTCAGTCGCCCGCGTACCGCTGTTCCCGCCATGGATCTCCGTAGTTGTTGTAGCCGTAGCGCTCCCAGAATCCGGGCTCGTCGTGACCGAGCAATTCGAGGCCGCGCACCCACTTCGCGCTCTTCCAGAAGTACAGGTGGGGTACTAGCAGCCTGGCCGGCCCGCCGTGCTCGGGCTGAAGCGGGGCGCCGTCGTAGCCATATGCGAGCCAGGCCCGGCCGCCGGTAACGTCCGCCAGCGGGAGGTTCGTGGTGTAGCCGCCGTCGCTGAACGCGAGCACATACTGCGCCTCGCGCTCCACTTGCGCCAGCAGCGTGTCCAGCGACACGGCCTGCCAGCGGGTATCCAGCTTGGACCACTTGGTAACGCAGTGGATGTCAGCGGTGACCTCCTGCGATGGCAGGTCGCGGATCTCCTGCCAGGTCCACGACCTGGCTGTCTGGCCGCCTTGCTTGATGCTGAATGTCCAGTTCTCCAGCGGCGTATGGGGAGTCGGGCCAGCGGACAAGACGGGAAAGTCCGTTGTCACGTACTGGCCAGGGGGCACGCGGCTCGGGTCGACATCAGGATCTCTGTGGCGGCCGTGGAAACCGCGCGAAATAGGGCTCATGGCTCCATCATCCCCGGCCGGCTCGAGCGCTAACTGCCTGCATCCAGCATGCCCATCAGCTTCGTGACAGTCGCCCAGTTGCGAGCTGTGCCTGCCGTCTGCACCTTGGAACTGGTGAGTCTGGCCGCGAGTTCGCTGCGGCCAAAGCCGTCCGGCGTATGCACGAACAACGTCCGTCCGACTACAGTCGCTTCGTCGCGGCTGCCCGCGTCCCTGGCCTGCTGCACCGCCGCAGCGATGGCGGCGATGCCGTCCCTGCCGACCTCGTCACGCCGGAACACGGCGTGCAGGCACTTGGGGTTCGTCTCAGCCGGGAACGGGTTGCCGGTGATCACCTGCCTGAGTTCGCCAGACGAGAGCACCACCACGGCAGGCCGGACGCCGAGTCGGCTGGCTATCTCCGCCTCAAGCATGTCAGCAAGCTCGGCAGTATCGGTCTCGGCACTGCTGAATACGAGGTTGCCGCTTTGTATATAGGTCGTCGCGTCAGCGAGCCCGACGGCAGCCGCCAGGTCACGCAGATCCGCCATAGCGACTTTGTTGCGGCCGCCGACGTTAATGCCACGCAGCAGAGCCAGGTACCTCGGCATAAGCCAGGACTATAACGGTCTTAAGGCAGCCAGCGCCGGTAGCGCCTGCGCGACGCCTCCTGCCAGACATTCGCCGCCTTCGCCTGCAGCCGGGCTCCCTCGCATGCGTCGCGACCGTAAAACAGGCCGTAGCTGAACGCGCTCTCCCCGGCTTGCCCGGCGGTTACGCCAAGCCGCCGCGCTACCTGACGGGCGACGACAGTGTCCTGGTGATCTCCCAGCACCGTTTGCAGCTTCTTCATTCGTTTGCCGAACCTGGCTGCATCCCGGCCCAGGACGGGCGCCACCGCCTCGGCGGCGTACCTCGCCTGCTTCGCCGCCTTGCGGGCCTGATGCAACGCGGCTTCGCGCGGTGTGCCAACAGGCGCCTCGAGCGCCGCGCGCATTCGGCGCTGCATCTTGCGGTAGCTTCGCGACACGGCGTCCGGTAGCGCCTGGCGCGCTGAGTCGCCGGCTGCCGGGCCAGGCGGCAGGTCGGCGGTCAGCTGATCCAGTTCGTCAAGCAGCGCGTAATACCGCGCCGACTTAAGGGCCGCAAAGACAGCTTTCATGCTCGCTGCCCTCGCCCCGGCTCCGTACGCTTCAACGCGGGCCTGCACAGGCCCGATGAGCTCGTCGGCTTCGCTGTGCCGCACCTGCTGACCGAGCCGTTCTGCCTGGACCTCGGCGTCCCGGGCTTCGCCGAGCACGCTGCTGAGCCACCTCAGTTCCGCAGCGAGATGATCGGTCTGCGGCCGGCTGACGACGGCGCCGAATGACCCGAGTGCACTGCGCAGGCGGCGCGAGGCGACCCGCATCTGATGAACCGAGTCTGGCTCAGCGCGGCGCACCTTGGGGTCGAGCGACTTCAGCTGCTCGGCCTGGCCGCGGAGGTAAGCCCCGATAGCTTCGCTGGCGCTGGCTGACGGTGCCGGTTCCGCCGGCCCGGATGACTCCCGCGGCCGTTCGCCAAGCACGCGCTCGAGCTTCGCGGACCGCGCTGACCGCTGCAGCCCGCTGTCGCGCAGCAGCCTGTCAGCGGCCGCGAGCAACGCTTTCTCACCGCCGGTCAGCTCGACTTCGACCTCGCGCCACGCGGTCGCGTGTTCGGAATCCTCCCCATCGTGAAACGCCACCGCGCGGACGCTGTCATCGGCCACCTCCGCGAGCGACTCACCGTGCGCCCCGAGGAGAGTGCTCACCCGCCGGAGCGTCGTGATCGCGGCGACGGGCACCAGAGCAGCGCCACGGGTCCGGGCCCGAACGAGGTCGGCCAGCTCAGCAGGGACGCGGCCAGCCCGGCCTGGCGGAAGCCGGATCTCCTCCCTGCTGCCGGGCGCGGCGGGCAGTTTCAGGTGCCAGCCAGCGTCGCTTCCGCCAGTCCGCCGCCTGAGCGTGATCCCTGCAGCAAGCAGGCGCAGATCCGCGGTGTCGTAGTACTCGGCAACCAGGTGCTGCTCATCGGGCCCGCGGACCGCGGTGACGTTCGGCAGCGTGTCGAGCTGCGGCAGCCCCGTCTCCGGTCCAGCCTCGTACTTGGTTTCAGTCTCGGTAACCGTCACAGCCATGCGCGCGCCTGCCCCGAAAAGTCCGGTTCATGCAGGGGTCATCATCCAGCAGATCCCGCACGTTCATTGCGAGTTCACTTTAGGCCCCTCGGCAGCCGGGGTGCCGGCTAACGACGTAGCGACCCAGTCGCTATCGCTGCTGCCAGCCGGCCTGGCTCTTCATCCGGATTTCACACCGCGTGTTCGGGGTCTGCACGCCTGGCACGTTCCCTAAGTATCGAACGCAGCGGAGGTCACCAGCTCCCGCGAACCTCCCGGCCGCCCCGAGGCCGGGGCGCGAGGCTGGCCCCGCCCGGAAAGGATCGACGTAATGGACTCTGGACATCGAGGTCACAGCCTGAGCCGGCACCTGCCGCCGCTTCCCGCTGAGGTCGCGGACCGGATCATCCGGGCGCTGGCGGCTCAGTCTGACCGCCGCAGGGAGGCGCGACCCAGCGGCTCCGCGGCGCAGGTCGCGGTGCCACCGCAGCGCACTGCCGCAGGGCAGTCCCTGGCAAGCTACGTTCCCCGCCCGCGCAGGGCCGTAGACCCCGCTTGAGGTGCCCTCCTGCGGGAGGGCAAGGAGACTTGGACATGACAGCAATAACACCGGCCGTGCTCGTCGGCGCAGTCCCGGCGCCGCGGCGAGGCCAGACCGGCAGGTCCCGGTGGCGGGCTCTGCTCGAAACCCGCTGGCGGGAGCGCCTGGAGGTGCTCACTGACCTGAGCGTTGCGTTCCACGATTCCGCCGCTCTGGCGCCGGGAACACAGGCGCGCGAATCGCAGCGCGTGCTATCTCGCCAGGCCGTCGTCGCGCGCTACGCGCTGGCAGAGACCGATAAGGCGCTGCACAGGCTCGCGACTGGCGAGTTCGGCCATTGCGAGGACTGCGCAGGCGACATCCCGCAAGCACGGCTGCTTGCCGAACCGGAGGCCAGGTACTGCGAGCGCTGCGCCTAGCGGCCGGCCAGCCGGGTGGCCGTCACGGATGTCCGGCTAACCTGAGGCTGACGGCATTGCACAGGAGCATCCACCTCCGAGGGCAGCCGCCCATCCGCGGCGCGAGCCTCGGGGCCGTGCCTGTGCGACCTGCCGCGTGTTAACCCTCGAGCTCGGATACTAACCACCAGTCTGCCTTGAGAGTCGGGGGTTGACGCTGATGCATCCAGACAGTCAGATGCCCGGCCGGCATCCTGTTTACGGCGACCTTCCGGCGCAAGTACACGGCCTGGCACGGCGATTCGGGCTACGCCGGCTTGAGCAGCGCTGTCACAGCCGGTGGGTGCTCGGCACGTACGTGCTCATCACCTCGGCTATCTCGATCGGGATCGTGTCAGTGGTCGCAGCCCTGACCAAGCAGCCCTTCCTGTTCCCCTCGCTGGGTCCGACCGCCTTCGTGTTGTTCTATGACGCCCTGGGCACACAGGCCGCTCCCCGCAACGTGTTCTGCGGTCACGCGATCGGGGTTCTGGCCGGGTATCTCGCTCTGGTCGTTTTCGGCCTCACCATGGCAAAGCCCGACCTAAGCGATATCACCGCCCCGCGGATCTGCGCGGTGATCCTTTGCCTGGTCCTGACAGTGTCCCTGATGGTGTGGCTGCACGTGCCGCACTCTCCGGCCGCCTCAACTACGCTGATGGTGGGGCTTGGCCTGATCCGCACGCTGCCCCAGCTGGTCATACTCATGATCGGCGTAGTCCTGATGATTGCGCTGGGCGCGATCATCAACCGGCTTGCGAGGGTCCCCTATCCGCTGTGGGCCCCGGTCAAGAAACCCACCTGAGCGCTGGCTATGTAACTGACCGGTCCCCCGCCGCCGATAGAGCGCTCTCCACCATGGTGACGAGATTCTCCAGCGGCACTTTCCCGTCGACTCGCTGGCCGTTGACGTAGAACTTCGGCGTGGCGTTCACGCCGTTCCTGACGCCTTCCTCGATGTGCCACTGAATCCTCGCCGCGTACGCGCTGTCGGTGAGGTCGCGCCGGAAGCGCGGGATGTCCAGTCCGATGACCTCGGCGTAGGTCACTAGCGAGTCGATGTCCAGGTGCGAGTAAGGCTGCAGGAGCAGGTCATGCATTTCCCAGAATTTACCCTGGGAAGCAGCCGCCTCGGCCGCTTCGGCTGCCTGCTCGGCGTGCGGGTGGAGCTGGGGGATCGGGAAGTTCCTGAAGACAAAGCGGATGTCTGCCGGGTGCTGGTCAGCCAGCAGGCGAACATCCCTGAAGGCTCCCCGGCAGTACGGGCACTCGAAGTCGCCGTACTCCAGGATCGTCACCGGCGCGTCGGCCGGGCCACGGACATGGTCGTCGTCCGTGACTCGCGGTGCAGTGAAAGCCTCCACGGTCAGTTCCCATACGCGATGTCGAGATAATTCATGACCTGGAGCTTATCCAGGCACCGGACGCTGCGCTGGGATCGGAAACTGGGGAGGCCGGGGCTAATAGTCCGGTATACCCCTAATATCCAGTTGGACGGCCCTGCGCGGCCGGTCGCCTGCGCCTAGGACCAGAACTGCGCCGCTGCCACGGGATCGGCGGAATGCGTCCACACTTCGGCAGCCTTGCCGTTCTCGGCGTGGATCACGTGAACGAGGTTGAGCTGAAGCTGCTTACCGGCCCGCTCGGCGCTGATCGTGACGAGCACGACCGTATGGTCATTGCTGACCAGGACGTCATGGACCTGCGGCCGGACCGAGCCGCCAGACAGCGCAGAGATCTTGGTTAGCTGCCCGATTACCTCTGCGGCGCCCTCGTAGTCACCGGCGAGCGGCCCTGTCCCTGCCACATGCCAGACGATGTCATCAGCGAAGAACTGATCCTGCAGCGCGCTGAGGTCGCCGCGGCCAAAGGCCTCGCTCGCCTGTCGCACCAAGTCGTCGTTCGGCTGCGTCACTAGGGCTCCTCAACGTCGGCTTGCCGCCCTTATCGTCACGGTTCCGCAAGCACGTCGTCAAATCGGCAGGTGATCAAGGCCGACCTGGCCGGCAGTCCTGAGAACTGCTCGTCAGGCGTGACTCGCGACGATGGCGGTCAGCACGGACAGGAGAAGGGATGACGCGCCGATCGCGCCGTGCAGCAAGGCCAGGCGGGGCGGGAAGGGCCACGCTGCGCTCGCGCCGCGGCCGACAGCCTGCAGGTTGCGGGCCACCCAGGCCAGGCCCAGCAGCAGGGTCACCACCAAGACGCTGAAGGAAATCCAGGCCAGCGGCTGGTAGTGCACGAACGTGAACATCATCCAGCACGCGATGCCCGTCACCGCCAGCGCGGGATGGCTGAACTCCAGCAGCGGGTGCTCTCCGTCCGGCGTGGCAACGCGGACGTGCGGGCTTGGCGGCGGCCCTCCCTCCGGAGTCATCGGAACGGCAGACATCCGCGTGCCTGCCAAGGCCTGCGCCGGCACGGCCTGCATGGCCGGTGCCGCTGACTGGGTAGCCCTGCGAGCCGCGCCACCGGCCCGCAGCAGGGTGATTCCGGCGACTGCAGTGGCCAGCCACAGCACCAGCACCACGATTGCCAAGGCGCGTCCTTCCCTATAGCGGCCCGGTTACCCGGCTGACCGCGGTCTGCGAGGGCCGCCCTGACCCAGGGACGGCTCAGTTCCGCGACTCAGGCTAGCTGACGCTGGCCGGCTGTCAGACAGCGCAGTGAGCAGTGGGCCAGCGGCCGGTGACCGGTGCCCGGGTGCTCGGTAAGCTAAGCACTGCTATGACCGAGCGTAAGCCGCAAGGCATGAGCTTCCGCTCCTGGATCGATCAGCAGATCAGCGAAGCCACCGAGCGCGGCTCTTTTGACAACCTGCGCGGGACGGGCAAGCCATTGCCCGGCCGTGCCGGCGATCCGGACGATCCTGATGCCTGGGCGCTCGACTGGGTGCGGCGTTCGGGCGTGCCGACTGACGAATTGCTGCCGACTCCGCTGAGACTGCGGAAGCAGGCTGCCCAGCTTGCCGAGAGCGTGCCGGATTTCGCCTCTGAGCAGGACGTTCGCGACGCCGTCGCGGAACTGAATGACCGGATCATGGAGTGGCGCCGGCTCCCCATCGGGCCGCCGATCTTCGTGCGGCTGGTTGACAGCGAGGCAATGATCGCCAAGTGGCGCGCCGATAGGCCCGAACCGCCGGCGGCGACGGCCGAGCCTGTGGCGCAGCCTGGCGACGCGGGGGCCGAGGCCCGCGGCCGCCGCCGGTGGTGGCGCCGGGGGCCTGGCTGACTGCCAAGTGGCTGGAACAGATCCGGGCTCTACAGATTCGAGACGATGACGCCGCCGTCGATCTGGTAAGCAGCCCCGGTGATGTAGGCAGCACGCTCCGAGGCCAGGAACGCGACCAGATCGCCCAGCTCGATTGGCTCCCCCAGGCGGCCGACCGGGATGCGCGCGCCGAGTGACCTGAGACGTTCCTGGAGTTCCGGGCTAGCCGGAGCGTCCTCCTCGATTCCCGGACTGATCCGTGCGGTGCGGAAGGAGCCAGGCAAGACGAGGTTGATCGTGATCCCGTCGGCGGCCAGGTCCGGCATCAGCGCCTTCATCAGGCCGGCGATGCCCGGCCGGGTGCCGTTGCTCAGGTCGATGTTAGCCACCGGCTGCTTCACCGAGCTCGACTGAATCCCGACGATGCGGCCCCAGTGCTTAGCACGCATATACGGCACGACATCGCGCACGAAACGCACGAAGTTCAGCGTTACCACCTCGAACGCGTGCCGCCAGTCCTCGTCGGTGAGGCTGGCGAACTGCCCGATCCGCGGCCCGCCCGAGTTGTTGACCAGGATGTCGATGCCGCCGAACCGTTCCGCCGTTGCCTCGACTACGGCATGTATGTCCGTCGGGCTGGTGAGGTCGGCCGGTATCGCGAGGACGTCCGCGCCCGTCGCTCCGCGGATATCCGCCTCGGCCGCCGCGAGGTCAGCCTCGGTGCGCGCGCAGATCGTGACCCGCGCGCCCTCGCGGGCTAGCGCTAGTGCACATCCCTTGCCGAGGCCCTTGCTGGCTGCAACGACAATCGCGACCTTCCCGGTCAGCCCGAGGTCCATGCGTCTCCTAACGGTCGGCAATGCGGGCAGCAGCCCGGCAGGCAAGCCTGGACGTCCGGCTGCTCCTGTGCCATCCTCCACGCAACGCCATCCTCTGCAGCGTGAGGGGCCAAGCCCATGGTGAAGATCGTCGATCACGGGACGTGGCAGCTTGCGGACGCTGATGAGGAACTCCATCCTCCCGGCCCAGAGTTGCTCTGGAACGAGTCGTTCTACTTCGACTTCGCCTCGCCCGACGGATCCATCGGCGGCTACGTGCGCCTCGGCTTGTATCCGAACTGGGACCGGGCCTGGTACTGGGCCTGCGTTGTGCGCCCGGGCAAGCCCGCAATTCTCGTTGCCGACAACGCAGCACCACTGCCCGCTCCTGGCAGCACGGACTTGCGGACAGCGGGCTTGCAGGCCACGCAGGAGATCGCGGAGCCGCTGCGCCACGCCAGAGTCGGGCTGGACGCTGTCGCGGCAGTGCTGCCGGAGGCGGCCGCCGCCTACGACGGTTTCGAGTCAGCCGGGCACGTCAGGCTCGTCCTCGACCTGGAATGGATTACCGCAGGGGGGGTCTACCCGTATAAAGACCTGCCCCGCTATGAGATCCCATGTGAGGTAACCGGCACCGTCACCGTCGGCGACGTGGAGACTACCGTGCGCGCCTTCGGCGAACGTGACCATAGCTGGGGTGAACGTGACTGGTGGCAGATTTCCTGGCTGTGGACTTCGGGCCGGCTCGGCGACGGCACGGCGTTTCACGGAATGCAAGCCAACATCGGGTTCGCGATTGGCTGGCCGTCGTTTGCTGTGCCGCCCGCTGGCGAGCTCGGCCACCTCACCGGATTCTGCGCGCACACCGACTTCCGCGCCGACGACTTCCCGCAGCGCTCACGACTGCGGTTGCCGGGCGCACCAATGACGGCGGTCCCGCTGGCGTTCGGCCCGGTCGTGATGGCGTCGCCGGACGGCCGGATTGCCCACTTCCCGCGCGCGCTCTGCAGGTTCGCAGCCGACGATGGCCGGACCGGGTACGGCTGGACCGAGTGGAACCAGCCGCCTGGCTGGCGCGAACACGGCTGGTCCTACCTGACTGATTCCCTGGAAGACCGAAGCGGTGAGCGCGAATGACCGCAGTAGTCCGCAGCGGGCAGGAACTCACCGCGGAATTCCTGACCTCGGCCCTGTCGGGTGAGCTAGGCGGGACCGCGGTCTCGGCCGTGCAAGCTGCTCCAGTTGGCACCGGGCAGGTCTCCGACAGCTACCGCCTGTCGCTGACATACGACGGCCCGGCGGGCTTGCCGCCGACGATGATCGCAAAAGTTCCGGCAGCCGACGCGGCGAGCCGGAACGCAGCCAGGGCATTCCGCACCTACGAGATCGAGGCCAACTTCTATAGTCAGCTCGCGCCGCGCCTGCCAGTCGCGCTGGCACGGTGTTACTACGCGGCCTATGACCCCGGGCCCGACGAATACGTCGTGCTGCTCGAGGACCTGACGCCGGCATTGCCAGGCGATCAGCTGGCTGGCCTGCACCCCGACGATGCCGCGGCAGCCATCCGTGAGCTCGCCGCGCTGCATGCGGCCGGCTGGGACGCCGCTGAGCTCGCCGCACTCCCCTGGCTGAACCGGTCGGGCCCGGACGGCGCGGGGACGCTGGCAGCCGTCCTCACCGATCTCTATCCGCGCTTCAGGGAGCGCTACGCAGACCGCCTCGAGCCGGGCACGCTCAGCCTGATCGAGGACTTCCTGCCGCAGGCCTCAAGCTACCTGGCGGGGGGTGCCGAGCCGCGCACGATCGTGCATGGCGACTTCCGGGCGGACAACCTGCTGTTCGGAGCGACGCGACCGGTGGTGCTCGACTGGCAGACCGCCGGCTTCGGCACGGGCACGGCCGACCTGTCGTATTTCCTCGCCTCCAGCCTGCCTGTTGCGGCAAGACGGCAATATGAGGAAGCACTCGTTCGGCGCTATCACGCCGCGCTGAACAGCGCCGGTGCGGAACTCAGCTGGCACGACTGCTGGACCGGCTACCGTAGGCACGCTTTCGGCGGAATCGTCATGGACGTCATCGCCGGGACGATGGTCAAGCAGACCGACCGGGGCGATGCGATGTTCGCCACGATGGCGCGCAGGCACGCGAGGCACGCGCTGGACCTGGACGCCCGTGCGCTGATTTAGCCGCCGAGCCCGCGCGCAAACCCGCTCGCGGCGCGCGCAGCATGCCGGCCAGCCCTGCGGCCGAAGAACGAGCCCTCACCGAGCTGCGCCCCGCTGTTGTAGCCAGCTCCGTCCTGCACGATGTTCGACGCGCACGCTCCGGCTGCGTAGAGGCCCTGGATAACCGCACCGTCAGGCCGCTGCACCTGCCCGTCAACAGTGCACCGCAATCCGCCGAGCGTGAATCCCGCGTAGATCGCCTTGCCCAGGCTGAGGTCGAACGCTGCCCACGGCCCGGTGTCCTGTGGCTCAAGCCAGTCCGGATGCTTGCCGAACTCCGGATCCTCGCCGCGTGCCGCAGCCGCGTTGTATGAGTTCAGGGTCGCCTCGAGATTGCCAGCCGGGATACCCAGGCCCGAGCCCATCGCCTCGACGGTCTCCCAGCCGTCGATGAACGGAACCAGCGGGAGCTCCGGGTACTCCATGTGCTCGCTGTCGACGATCAGGTACGCGGCGCTGCCGGGCTGCTCGAGTACGTACGCGGAGGTGCGGGCGTGATAGCTGTCCTCGGCCACGAAGCGCTTGCCGTCACGGTTCACGACTATCCCCGTGACGAGCTTCGCCGGCGGGTAAAACGGCGCGGTGATGAAGGCACGGTCCAGGTGCAGCGCCTCCGCGCCGGCTGACAGGCCCAGCTTGATGCCTGTGCCGTCGTCATAGCTGGTGCCGAGCACGAAGGGCTTCTCCGCGAGCTGCGGAACATGACGGGCGACCATCTCGGCGTTCATCACGAAGCCGCCCGCGGCGAGGATGACGCTGCCGGCCCGGATGACCCCCGTTCCCGTGGCAGTGCGCCATCGCACGCCAGTGACTCGCGCCGGCGTGGTAATCAGCTCCGTCGCGGCCGTTTCGTATCTGATCTCGACGCCGAAAGTAGCGGCCCGCCGCAGGAGCAGGTCCACTACCAGCTTGGCGCCGCCCGTATCGCCGGGCACCGGAACCTTGTGGCCCCGCGGCGCTGGCACGGCGATGTCCCTGAATGGCCAGACCTTCTCGTTGCCGGTGTACATCAGGCCCTGCGTGCCCGGCTGGATCACCGCCTTCTCCGGGTAATAGCTTCGCTCGAACTCGAACCCGAGGCTTTCAAGCCAGTCGCAATGCGCCGTACTGCCATCCGCATATGCGCGGACCTTCTCCGGCTCGGGATCCGGTGTCACCGCCATCAGGTAGGCGTACATCTCATCGGGGCTGTCAGCATGCCCCGTCGCGTGCTGCACGACGGTTCCGCCACCCAGGTAGAAATGGCCTCCGGCGAGCGCGCTTGTCCCGCCGGCGACCGCGGCGCGCTCAAGCACGACTACCGAGGCGCCTGCCTCGGCTGCCTCGACCGCTGCGCATCCGCCCGCCATCCCGAAGCCGACGACAACGACATCAGCGAAGGGTGGCGGCGGCTGCGACATCGTCATTCTCTCTCCCTGCTGGCCTGTGAGTGTGACGCGTCGGCTGCAACCCGGCACTCGACGCATAAGCTGCGATGATTACTCATCCCGTTGCGTCGCTTACATATGCGGATACATCTTTCAGATGACGCGCCGCAACGGGTTCGCGTCGTAGCGTTGTCGTATCACCTTGCCTTGACCTGTGGGGGGTAGAGGCGGTGGTTACGAAAGGCGGGGACGCCATTGTCTCGTAATGCCTCGCGCACAGCTACAGACAGTCCTGCACGGGCCAGAGCCGGCCTGTTCTCCCGCGGCCGCGACGCAGCCAGGCCATTAGGTCGGTCAGGCCGCTGGATCTGCCCTGACTGCCAGTTAGCAAGCCACGATCCGGCCGCCGCGCGGCTGGGCTTCTGCGTTCGCTGCAATGAGTTCACCGGCATGTGCGGTGCCGGGCGCAAGATTGTCTGTCCCGACGTGATGACAGTGACGAGCTGGCACACGCCGTGCACCAACCTTGGCGCGGTGGCCTGGCAGATCAGCCAGGGTGCGATCGCGGCTGTCGCCATGATCTGCCCGGAGCACGACCGTCAGCTCAGAGCAGGGAACCTGGCATGGATCCGCGACGCCATGCCGCTGGCGGCGGGGCATCGGGTCTGATCAGGCTGGGTCAGCAGGAGCCTCATCTGCGCGCGCGGGCAGTCGCTCGAACCGCGGCAGGCGATGCTGCGTGAACGAGCTGACGCCTTCACCAAAATCGTGACGGCCGAAGCTCTCGATCATCAGCGCCCGGGCTTCGCGCTCCGCAGCGAGAAGGCCCGCATGCATCTGCTGGTAGACCTGGCGCTTCATGATGGCCATCGAAGCCGGCGATGAGGTTGCCGCCAGGTCGCGCACGTACTGCTGGGCATGGGGCAGGACTTCGGCCTGCGGCAGCGCCGCGTTCACCACGCCCATCGCGGCCGCCTCCGTCCCGGAGATCTTGCGGGACGAGAACAGCAGGTCGAGCGCTACTGCCGGGCCAACCAGCCGCGGCAGCATCCAGCTGATGCCCCATTCAGCGATAAGGCCGCGCTGCGCGAACGCTGTCATCAAAATCGCGTCCTCGGCCATGAAACGCAGGTCGCACGCGAGCACGATCGGCACGGCCATGCCCGCCACTGGTCCGTTGATGGCAGCGATAACCGGTTTCGGGACTGACATCAGGTAGGTGTAAGTCCCCAGGTGCAGGTCCTCGCCGAACGCCGGGTCGCCAGGGTCGCAGGCAAGATCGGCGGTCTGCGCCTCGCTGCTCAGATCGCCTGAGCTGATGGCGGTGAGCCGATTCATGTCGGCGCCTGCGCAGAACCCGCGCCCCGCGCCGGTGATCACTATTCCGACCACGCGGGGATCGGACTCCGCCTGGCTGACCGCGTGGCGCACCTCGAAGCCCATCCGGTCCGTCCACGCGTTGAGCACGGCCGGCCGGTTCAGCGTGATCGTGGCAACCGGGTCCGCGACCTCGTACCGGATCTCCTGGTAGCCGATCTCGTCATCCGCTGTCACGGGAGGCCTCCCTCTGGCTCGGCGCGGACTGGCTCTGGAGGCTATTTGGGTGCAAGTCGCTCTCCACGTCAAGCCGGCCGCGCCGAGCCTCGTCAGGTCTCCGGATGTGCCACCGGTGTCAGGGCGAGCTTGGGCCCGGTACTAGGTCCGGGTCGAAGTTAGGCGCGGCCATCGACTCGTCATAGGTCGATCCCCAGTACCACTGGGTCGCCGATGAGCCGGGCACAATGTGCGGGACTCCGGTCGGGTCAGCGACCCACCACCGGATGCGGGACCGCATCCACGTCGGCAGCGCCGCGACATCTGCCTGTACCTGCGGCCACTCCGATAGCGACATGTAGACAATCGCAACCTGACCTGGGTGCGCCTTGAGCCTGGCGGATACCCAGCCGGGGACCTGGGACGGAGTCGCGCAGCCGGGCTCGACGTCGAGGGCGCCAGACCCCGCAGGATCCGTGGCCAGCGTGTCGATCCACAGGACCTGCTTCCGCCCGGCGACCGCCGCCGCCGGAACGGGACGCGCTCCGGTTGAGTAAGTGCCCACTATTGCCCCGGCGGGGACGGTCTCCGGCTCGACCGAGTCGTAGAACTCGTAGGGCTTCGACGGCGCAGGACTGGTGCTGGCTGTCGGCCGGGCAGCCGCCTGCTGGGGGCGAGGTGCGGCCGGATGGCCGGCCGGTGAGGCCGATCGCCGGGCCGGCTGGCGGCGCGGCGGGGCCGCTGGCCGGGCGGGCTGGCGGTGCGGCGGGGACGCTGGCGCTGGCCCCGTCGCGGCGAGAGGGCTGCCGCTGCCGGTCATCCCGGTGGCAGGCTTGGCGAGCGGCGCGGAGTTGCCGCGCGTGGCGTCATCGAGCGCGCGGGCCGCGAGTGGCCAGGATCCGCCGTGCGCGGGAGCCGCGAGCACCGCACTCGGACTATCAGCCGCTGGGCCACCGCGCCCGGAGGCTGGGACAGGCGCGGCCTCCGCGCTCGGCCGCGTGGTAGCGGCAAACGACGGCCCGGCAGAAGCTACGACCGCGGCACCGGCGATGGCCGCGACCGTCGCGGCGGCGGCTCCGATCTTCGGGAGCGAGCGCCGGCAGTCTGAACGGTTGGTAGAGGGCAGGGATCCTGCCCGGACGACGGGGGGGAGCACACAGAGCCTTTCGTCGGGCGCGAAGGAAGCGCTCGGCGGGCACCCAGGGCGCAGCCGGCCGATGGTGCAGCGGCAAGCGGAAGCGCATGGTGACGCGGGGCAAGGCGATAGGTTGCCTCGGGGGCAACAGCACGTGCTGGGTGCTTTCGGTTACTAGTGAGTAACGTCGAAAGTCTATCCAATTATGCCGAAATATTGATAACTGCGCTGTGACCTGGGTCACCTGCGTCAGGCCTAACTGGGGCCCGCTACCAGGGGCGGGTCGAAGTTAGGCGCGGCCATCGACTCGTCATAGGTCGATCCCCAGTACCACTGGGTCGCCGATGAGCCGGGCACGATGTGCGGGACTCCGGTCGGGTCAGCGACCCACCACCGGATGCGGGACCGCATCCACGTCGGCAGCGCCGCGACATCTGCCTGTACCTGCGGCCACTCCGCCAGCGACATGTAGATAATTGCGACCGAGCGCGGGTGCGCCTTGAGCCTGGCGGATACCCAGCCGGGGACCTGGGACGGAGTCGCGCAGCCGGGCTCGACGTCGAGGGCGCCAGACCCCGTCGGGTCGGTGGCCAGCGTGTCGATCCACAGGACCTGCTTCCGCCCGGCCACTGCAGAGGCCGGAACGGGACGCGCCCCGGTCGAGTAGGTGCCCACTATTGCCCCGGCGGGGACGGTCTCCGGCTCGACCGAGTCGTAGAACTCGTAGGGCTTCGACGGCCCGGAGCTCCGGCGGGCGCTGGTAGTCGGGCGCGCGCTGGCAGTGGGGCGGGCGCTGGCAGTGGGGCGGGCGCTAGCACTGGGGCGGGCCTGCGGGGCCGCGCGGTGTCCGGGCGACCGGCTGCCTGAGGGCTTCGTCTTGACCCTGCTGTCCGATGCAGCCGCAGGGTGGTTCTTTCGACTTCGCCCGCCGACCGGGTGCATTGCCATTGCGGCGGGCGCCGCGGCGGACGGAGACGCCGACCCGGTGTTGCGCGTGGCACCGAGCGACGCCCCGACTGATATGCCGGCGATGGCCGCTGCGCCAGCGGCAGATGCGGCGACGACGCCCATCGTCATGCCGGAGCGGCGCCGGTGGCGGGGGCCAGGGCTGGAGCTAGGGCTGGAGCTTGGGCCTTGGCTAAAGAAACGGCCATGGCTGGCCGCATGGAGCGGACGGTGCCGCGCACTCTTACGAGAAGGCAAGACTGACCCTGGGTCGGCGCGCAGGTTGCGCTCGGTTTCACCCAGGACACCTCCGGGTGACAGCCGAGAGCCGGCAGCCGGAAGAGCACGAGGATGTGACGCGGGTCAGGGCGAGTGTTGCTTAGCGGCAACCATTCACATGCACGCCTGGGCTCCTTGTGACGTAAGTGAAGTACGAGAAACGGCCAGGCGGGATGTAAACGCCCTAAATTGCCCTTGTGATGTGCATCACAGGGTCGCCGCGGCCCACCCGGGCAGAACCGGGCCGCAGTTTGAACGTCACCTCGCGGGGGATGCCCAGCCATCATCGGTTCAGCTCAGGGGGGAAGTTTTCGTGGGGAAACACGCGCGCGTTGGCCTGCTTCTGGCTGGGACCTGCTGCCTGCTGGCAGTCATGGTCGACTGGATCGTGGAGGAGCTCTAGTCCGAATTTGAGACGGCCACCCGGACCGGGAACCATTCCGGTGCGGGTGGCCATCTAAGCTGTTGCGATGGCCGACCACCTGGAGATGCCCCGGCCAGCTCAGTTGGTGCGGACAACGGGCTGGAGCCTGATCGAGTCTGTCGGACTACCCGTCACTGCCCTGGCGCTCGGTGCCTGGCTATGGGGGCGTGACGCCGGGCTGCTAGCGGGGCTGGCCGTGGTCTGGATTACCGCAGCCGTGCGCAAGATCCGCAGCGGGTCGGTGCCCAGCCTGCTGATAATCTCGGCGATCCTCCTCACCGTGCAGACCGCGATCGCGATCTGCACGGGTCAGCTATGGATCTTCCTGCTGCACTTCCCGGCCGGCAATCTGGCCCTGGGCATCTTGTTCGCCCGGACAGCCAGCGGCCCGAACCCGATCATTGCGCGGCTGGCTGCTGAGGTAGTGGCCCTCAGGCAGCCCACCACCCCGCATCCCGGCCTGCACCGTTTCTTCCAGGGCGCGACCTGGCTCTGGGCGGCCATTTTCGTGCTGCTTTCCCTGATCCTGGCGCTGCTGCTCGCCACCCAGCCAACTGCGAGCTTCCTGGTGATCTCGACCATCGCTACTGTCGTGATCATCGCCGCAGGGGCGGCGGTGTCGGCCCTGTGGTTGCGGGTTGTCCTGCGCAAGCACGGGCTGGGCTTCCGCTTCGCCGCCGCCTGAAACCTGGCCGGCCTTAACCGGGCCGGATCAGGCAGGAGTCACCTGAGCACGCGCGGGCATATAGAGGCACGTCGCTCGCGATACCGGCCACCGCTAGCGTTCCGGCCGGCGTAAGCGCGTTCACGGGGGGTGACGTGGTGCCGGACGCAGTGCTGCTATCCGGATCGCTAGGTCTCGGACACGAGATGATGATGCGCAGCAGCGCGAGCCTGCTCGAGCGCTCGGGGTGGCGCACACGCGGTATTGACAGCATGGCCCTGCTCGGCCCGCGTAGCGGAGCTGCGGGGCGAGCCGCCGTTCTGAAGGCTTGTCGCTATGCGCCCGGCATTTACGACGGGCTGCACTTCGCGCACCTTCGCACCGGGAGCAGGCTGGCGGACTTCATGGGCGAGCGAGCCGCGGCCAGGCTGGTGCCAGCCCTCGCGGCGGAGCTGGAGCGGCGGCCCGCCGACCTCATCTTCAGCGTGTTTGCGACCGGGGCCTGGGCAGCGGCGAAGCTCAAAGGCCAAGCACCTAACCTGCGGACCGTCGTGCTCTCGACCGACGTGAACCTGCACAGGATCTGGGTCAGCGAGGGCACCGACCTGTTCCTGGTTACCTCCCCCGCCGCAGCGGCATCGGTCCGCCGTTTCCTGCCAGGGGCGGCAGTGTCGGTCGTACCGCCACCCGTCAGGGCCGCCTTCTACACGGCCCCGTCGCAGCAGGAGGCGAGGCTGGCGCTCGGCATTCCTCCCGGCGACCCGTGCATGCTCGTGATTGACAGCGGGTGGGGGTTCGGCCCGCTGGCGGAGAGCGTGGCCACGCTGGCACAGGCTGGCGTGCACGTGCTCGCCGTGGCCGGCCATCAGCGCGCGACCGAGCAGCGGTTTCGCGCGCTGGCCCGCACAGTGCCGAGGGTCAGGCCCTTCGGCTTTACCGACAGGGTGCCTGAGCTAATGGCAGCGGCGGACGTGGTCCTTGCCCTGCCAGGCGCGGTTACGTGCAGCGAAGCTCGAGTCGTCGGCCGGCACCTGCTGTTGCTCGATGTCATGCCGGGGCACGGGCGGGACAATCTGCAGCACGAGCTCGAGCTCGGCGCCGCTGAGGTCTGCGGTCCGTCCGCTGCCGGCGTCGCCACCAGCGCGCTGGCGTTGCTCGATAAGACATCCCGGCCGGCGCCGGCACCAGCACCGGCTCCGCGGTGGGAGCCTGCCTTCGTCGCCGCTCTTCGTCAGATCGGCCTGGACCTGCGCCCTGAGGACGCCCTGGTCCCGGCTGCCGCGCCCGCCGTCAGGCCCGGCACGGAAGCTTCGCTGGCACCTCAGCGTGGCGGCCACGGATGACAGGAGGAACGTCCAGTATGCGCACACTGTTTCTGAACCCTCCGTCCTACGAAGGGTTCGACGGCGGTGCGGGGTCGCGTTACCAGGCGAAACGGGAGATTCGCTCGTTCTGGTACCCGACGTGGCTGGCCCAGCCTGCTGCCCTGGTGCCGGGCAGCAAGCTCGTGGACGCCCCGCCGGCCGGACTGACTCTCGGCGACGTTGTTCCGCTGGCTGGGCACTATGACCTGGCGGTGTTGCACACGAGCTCGCCCGGCTTCGCGGGTGATGTGAAGGTAGCCGAGGCGCTCAAGGCGCAGAATCCGTCGCTGCTCGTCGGGATGGTCGGCGCCAAGGTGGCGGTCGAGCCCGAGCGGTCGTTGCGCGCGTCGGCGGCGATCGACTTCGTGGCCAGGGAGGAGTTCGACTTCACGGTCGCCGAGGTGGCGCAGGGCCGTCCGCTGGCTGGTGTTGACGGGATCAGCTACCTGGCTGCCGGTGGCGAGGTGGTGCACAACGCTGACCGGCAGCTGGTGGCCGACATGGACAGCTTGCCGTTCGTGACGCCGGTGTATAAGCGGGACTTGCGGGCCGAGGATTACTACATCGGGTATTTGCTGCACCCGTACGTGTCGCTGTACACCGGGCGGGGGTGCCGGTCGCGGTGCACGTTCTGCCTGTGGCCGCAGACGGTGGGCGGGCACCGGTACCGGACCCGCAGTGTGGCCAGCGTGCTGGCGGAGGCGGCGCTGGCGCGGGAGCTGTTCCCGCAGATGAAGGAGTTGTTCTTCGACGACGACACCTTTACCGATGACCGGCCGCGGGCGGAGGCGATCGCCCGCGGGCTGGGTCGTCTGGGGCTGCGGTGGTCGTGTAACGCCAAGGCCAACGTGCCGCGGGAGACGCTGCAGGTGCTGCGGGATAACGGGCTGCGGCTGCTGCTGGTGGGGTACGAGTCGGGGAACCAGCAGATCCTGATCAACATCAAGAAGGGCCTGCGGGTTGAGCGGGCGCGCCGGTTTGCCGCCGATTGCCGGGAGCTGGGGATCACGGTGCACGGCACGTTCATCCTCGGCTTGCCCGGTGAGACCACGCAGACCATCCAGGAGACAATCAGGTTCGCCCGCGAGGTCAACCCGCACACCATCCAGGTCTCGATCGCCGCGCCCTATCCAGGCACCGAGCTGTACCGGCAGGCCGTCGAGAACGGCTGGCTACCCGAGGACGACGACGGCACGCTAGTGAGCGAGGCGGGCACCCAGCTGGCAGCGCTGTCCTACTCGCATCTTGGCCGGACCGAGATCCTGGATTCGGTCGACGACTTCTACAAACGCTTCTACTTCAGGGCGGGGAAACTCGCGGAGATGTCGGCCGAGATGGTTCGTCAGCCCGGCATTGCTGGCCGGAGGCTGCGGGAGGGCACCGAGTTCGTCCGGTTCCTTGGCCGGCGCGGCCGTGCGCCCGCGCCCCAGTGACTGGCAGCACAGTGACCGGCAGCCGACCTGGTGGCGTCCGATCTGGCCGGGTGCGGCCGGCGGGAGGGGAGCGAAGTCCATGCGTGTGCTGCTCGTGCACCCTAGTGCGCTGATGTACTCAGAGATCTTCTTGCGGCTCGAGCCGCTTGGCCTGGAGCGCGTGGCAACGGCGTTGCTGGCTGACGGGCATGATGTCCGGCTGGTCGACCTGCAGGTCTACCGGCAGTCAGAGCTCATGCGTCAGGTTGCCGAGTTCCAGCCCGACGCCGTCGGTTTCAGCCTCAACTACCTTGCCAACGTACCCGAGGTCGTGGACCTGGCGAAGCGCATCAAGGTCCTCTGGCCGGACTGCTTTGTTTTCGCCGGCGGCCACAGCGTGTCGTTCGTCGCTGAGCAGGTTCTCGGCCACGCCGGCGGAGCAATTGACGTGGTCCTCAAGGGCGAAGGCGAGACGAGCGCACCTGCACTTCTTGCCGCAGTGCCGGACCGGGCGCTGGGGGAGGTTCCGGGAGCCGTCACTGCCGACGGGCCAGGAAAGCCGCCGAAGATGCTGCACAGCCTGGACGACCACCTTCCGGCACGCCATCTAGGCGGCCGTCGCCGCAAGTACTTCATCGGAGTGATGGACCCCGCCGCGTCTATCGAGTTCACCCGGGGCTGCCCGTGGGACTGCTCGTTCTGCTCGGCGTGGACCTTCTACGGGCGCAGCTACCGCAGGCTCTCGCCGGAAGCCGCAGTCGAGGACATGGCCCTCATCAGGGAACCAGGCGTGTTCATCGTCGATGACGTGGCGTTCATCAAGGCCGAGCAGGGCGACGAGATCGCCCGGCAGCTCGAGCGCCGCCGCATCCGCAAGGACTATTACCTCGAGACCCGTTGTGACGTACTGATTCGCAATGAGGACGTATTCCGCCGCTGGAAGCGACTCGGGCTTAACTACATGTTCCTCGGTCTCGAGGCGCTTGACGAGGAGGGCCTCGCCGCATTCCGCAAGCGGACGACACCGTCAGTCAATAACAAGGCTCTTGAAGTTGCGCGGTCCATCGGGCTGTCGGTGGCAATCAACATCATCGCGGATCCTGACTGGGACGAGGCGCATTTCGCCTTCGTGCGGCAGTGGGCGATGAGCGTGCCGGAGATCGTCAACATCACCGTCCAGACACCGTATCCAGGCACTGAGACGTGGCTCACCGAGTCCCGGCGCCTCACCACTCTCGACTACCGGCTCTTCGACGTGCAGCACGCTGTGCTCCCGACCCGGCTGCCCCTCTACCGCTTCTACACCGAGCTGGTGAAGACGCAGGCGGTCCTGGCCCGTAAGCACCTCGGAGCAGCTGCCCTCGCCAAGACCACCGGGATCGTCGCACGGCAACTGCTCCGCGGGCAGACCAACTTCGCCAAGATGATCTGGAAGTTCGACAAGGTGTACAACGCGTCCCGGCAGTACTCCGAGCATCTGCAGCCAGTCGAATATCAGCTCCCGCCCCCGGCCGAGCATCCAGTGGTGATGCCCGACCGGAAGGAACTGTACGTCCACCCGCCACTGCAGCGGAGGTCCTGACCGATGACAAGCCTGGCCGGGCTGCGTGTTGCCATCTCCGGCGGTTCGAGCGGCATCGGCGCCGCTACAGCGAGGGCGTTCGCTGCCCGCGGCAGCCAGGTGGCGATCGCCGGCCGGAACGTGGCGGCGCTCAGGCGAGTCGCCGCGGCCACGAACGCAGTGGCCCTGCCCGGCGACCTGAGTGAGCCAGGATGTGCGAGGCAGACTGTCGAAGCGGCAGCCGGGGCCCTGGGCGGGCTGGACATCCTGGTATCCAACGCGGGGATCGGCTGGGCCGGCTCGTTTGCCTCGATGAGCGAATCGGATATCGACGCGCTGCTCGACGTTAACTTGCGGGCGGCAGCTCACCTGGCGGGCGCGGCGATACCGCACCTGAAGCGCGGCGGCGGCCGCCTGGTCTTCGTCGGATCTGTCGCCGGGCTCGTAGGCGTGCCGGGCGAGGCGTGGTACTCGGCCACTAAGGCGGGGCTCGGCTGCCTGGCAGACGCGCTGCGCGCGGAGCTACGGCAGGCCGGCGTCGGGGTGACGCTGGTCAGCCCCGGCGTCGTCGATACTGCCTACTTCCAGCGAAGGAACGAGCCCTACCAGCGACGGCACCCCAAGCTGATGAGTGCAGAGGCCGCGGCAGAGGCCATCGTCGACGCGGTGATCCGCGGCCGCGACGATGTCGTCGTGCCCTCGTGGCTGATGTTTCCGGCGCGGGTAAAAGCCAGCTTCCCGCGGCTGTACCGACTGCTGGCCGCACGTCTTGCCTGACCGTCGGGGCCCGGCTGCCGGCCGGGACGTTTCTGCGGGCAGCCAGCGGGGAAGAGGCGGTGGCTAGCCGCCAAGGGGGGCCGGGGATTGCCATCCGGGTTGTCCAGGTAAGCGAGGGTATGCCGATGAGCGAACAGGCCAGCGCGAAGCACGGGGCAATAGAAGACGACGCGATCAAGCGCCAAGACCGCAGCGAGTTGCAGGCCCGCAGCCAGGAATGGCCGGATCCGGAGTCAGCCGAGGCGCAGGCCGGCGCCATGTGGGCTCCCGAGGGTAGGTTCGCCGGAACTCCCCCGCTGGAGAACTGGCGAGCCAACGAGTTGCGCAGCGACCTGGCCCGCAGGCTAGACCGGACCGCTTTCCCGGCGACGCGGTCGCAATTGCTTGGCGTACTTGACGCGCAGGATGCTGGGCAGCGGCTGGTTGACCTGGTGTCCTCGCTACCCGACGGAACATCGTTCGGCAGCCTGAGCGAGCTGATTCGCGGCCTCGGGCTGCCAATGGAAGAGCGCCCCGGCGGGTAGCCCGAACTTCACGCGGGTTCGCGAATCGCCTATCGCGCCGCCTCCGCGACGGCGATCGCTTCATGAACGGCTGCTTGGTGACTGGAGCTGAAGGCCGCCTCGCCCGACCGCCAGGTAGCCCAGATGCGAGCGCGGAGTGCATACGGCACCCGGCGCCAGTCTCTGCGGCACATCAACCGGGAAGGGTCGATCGGTTCACCGCAGCCGATCACTGGGCAGCGCTTCGGGCCGGACGATAGCGGCAACAGAGCGCCGCCGGGGCCTTTGCCAGGGCCGGACGGTAACGTTCGCCGGGTTGGGCGCTCCAGAAGCATGTCAGTCATAGGTATGATCCTCACCTTCGTTGCTGAGGGAAACCTTAGAAGACAGCATCGACATTCCCGGCTATCCGGCGGAACGGCAGCACCGATTTCGCCGTTCCGAATCTCAAGCGGGCCGCCCCAGACGGTTTGACGTACGTGATCTGCGCCGCCGGGGTCTATCCCTGATGACCGCGACCGGCCGGGGCGGCTTAGTTCCATCCCGGCCGGTCGGGTCAATCCAGCGACAGTAGCCCGGCGCTGACGGGAGCGAACCCGCAAGCGTCAAGGTAGAACGGGCGCAGGTCATCATCGAAGTCGACATGGAGATATTCACAGCCCGCCGCCTTGGCGCCATCACGCGCGTGGGCGACAAGCCTGGTGCCGATGCCCTGTCCGCGCGCGGCGGCGGCCACCATGGTGTCTTGCAGCCAGGCATGCACGAGACCGTCCCACGCCACGTTGACAAAGCCCACGAGTTGCTCGCCCTGCCTGGCTACTACCCAGCCCAGGCTGTGCTGCCGGACGAGCTCGACCCAGTTCCACTCGGCCTCGCTGTACAGCCGGGTGCTGAAGGCCTCGGCGTGCAGAGCGTTGACCTCCTGATTGGTGAACAAGCCCCGCCACTCGTAAGTCGCTGTCACGGCTGGGCAGCCTAGCGCCGGAAGATATCCGCTGTCGCTTGAATTCCGCGGCGCAAGGCTGCCGGCGCTCCGCAGGCGCATCGCTGCTAACGTTCGCGCATGACGATCCCGCTCGGGCCGCCGACACTCCGGCTGATCGACGGCAAGAACTACGCCGTCCTCGCCACAGTGAATCCTGATGGCAGCCCGCAAACTTCAGTGATCTGGATCGGGCGCGACGACGAAGGCGTGCTGTTCACGACCGTGGCCGGGCGGGTGAAGCATCGCAACATGGTGCGCGATCCGCGGGTGAGCATCACCGTAATCGACTCGGCGGACGCAGAGAACTACGTCGAACTCCGCGGGCGGGTAGCCTCGATCACGCCGGACGTCGCCCGGCAAATCGACACGGAGCTGTCCTGGAAGTACGACGACCGGGATCCGGCACCGGACCGTCCCGGCGCGGTCCGCGTGGTCGTGCGGATTGCGGTGGAGAAGGTGACCGGGCGAGCGCGCAGCTGATGCCCGTGTTCGGCGACGGCGTCAGCGCGCACCGAGACCGAGCAGCAGGCCGTCGGCCGCAACCGCTGGCGAACTGGTCAGGAAGATGATCACGCCGTCGGCGGGAGCGATGATCTCCTCTAGTACCCCGGCGCCGTCGATCGTGCTCACAATGCCGATGACCTGGCCCCTTCTGACCGCGTCACCGGCGCCGACGGCGGGCTCCCACCAGCCAGCGTCCCGGCAGCGCAGCCACAGGAACCGGCTGAGCTGCGTCTGCTCCGGCAGCGTCTGATCCGGCCCGGCGGCCGAGGCGCCGGGAGCCTCATCAGCCATGCCGAGCAGCTCGAGCACGCCGTTCAGCCCCGCCACGTGCATCGCCACCGCGTGCTCCTGCACCAGGCCGCACTCGCCTGCCTCCGCGGTGATCGCCGGAATTCCGGCGGCCGCAGCCGCCCCGCTGCTGGTCCCGGACACGGCCCGGTCCGGCCCGGCAACCTGCCTGATCACGTACGGCAGCCGGTAGGCGATCGCAAGGTCACGTGCGCTGTCCTCGGCCGGACCCGCCTCGTAGAGTGCGAACGGCTGCAGCGCTTCGACCATGTCGCCGCAATGCGCGTCGATGTAGGCGTCCGAGCCCGTGATGAGCTCAGCGAAAGCGTCGTAGGCCAGGCGCTCGGCGAGCGTGCCGGCAGGGTTGCCGGGGAAGCAGCGATTCAGGTTCTTCCCGTCCTCGGGAACGACGAACGGCGTCCGGGCGGCAAACGCCGACACGTTCAGCACCGGCACGGCGCGGATCCGGCCGCTCAAGTCCCTGGTCTCCAGCTCGCGCAGCCAGCGGCGGACGCCAGCCATCGACGCGTACTCGCAGCCATGCACGCCCGCGATGACAGTAAGCAGCGGACCATCGTGCGAACCGGTCACCTCAACGAGAGGCACGGTCAGCCCGGCGAGCTCAAGACTGCGGCGCGTTACGGTCGGCGGCATTCCTACTCCTTCATTCGCATCGACGGTTGCATCGTTACACGCTGGCCGAGAGCACCTGTTCGGCTGCTGCGGCGACCGCTAGCAGGGCCAGGTCGCTCCCCCGCCGCCCGGCTAGCTGCAATCCCACTGGCAAGCCGGGAACAGCCGCGGGCAGCGTGACTGCCGGGTGCCCGGTGAGGTTGTACGGGCCGGTGAACCGGCCTTCGGCGGCATCGTCGCCGACTCCAAAGGGCGGGTCCTGCTCGGGCGCGCAGTACCCAACCGTCGGGCCGGCCAGCACGTCGACGCCGTCGAGGCTCGCGTCGACCGCGGCGAGCAGCTCGTCACGGTCTGCCAGTGCGGCGGCGTACTGGCCCGGCGTCACCGACCAGCCGAACTCCAGCAGCGCCCTAGTTCCGTCGGCGTACCTGCTCGTGTCGCGATGCTCGTGCACCCGGCATGCCTCGCAGGCCACGATCATGGCCAGTGCGTGCTCCCACCGCGGCAGCTGGCTGAGCCACGGCGCGCGGATCTCAGTGAGTTCGAAGCCGGCCGCCGCGAGTGCAGCTAGAGCACCGTCGAGCGCGGCGCGGACCTCGCTGGTCACAGAAGTATCGGCGAGCTGCGCTGCCAGCACGCCGATCGACCGGCCCGGCTCGGCCGGCGGCGGCGCGGGCAGGCCAGCGATGACCGCGAGCAGCGCCGCGCCGTCAGCGGCCGTCGCCGTCAGCGTCCCGGCGTGATCGCAAGTCGGGGAGAGCGGAAAGACGCCGTCCAGCGGCACGAGCCCGTACGTCGGCTTCAGTCCGGTCAGCCCGCAGTAGGCGGCGGGGATCCTGATCGACCCGCCTGTGTCGGTCCCGATCGCAAGGTCGCAGACGCCGGCCGCGACGAGCGCGGCCGAACCACCTGACGACCCTCCCGACGTACGAGACGGATCGCGGGGATTGCGCGTATCGCCGATGTCCGGGTGGGCGAACCCGGCCGCGTACTCCAGGCACTGAGAGGTGGCGAACACCTCGGCGCCAGCCGCGCGCAGCCTCGCCACGAGCTCAGCGTCCGCGCCGGCCGGCGCGGGATCGCTGGCCGGGCTGCCGCAGCGAGTAGGCAAGCCGGCCACCGCGACGATGTCCTTGACGGCCACCGGCCGCCCGGCTAGCGCCCCGGCAGGCGAACGGGACGGCGCACCTGCGACGGCCACGACAGCATTCAGCGGCCGGCCGAGCCGGTCCAGCCGCTCGAAAGCGGCGAGAAGGTCCAGGTTCGCTCGCGAGCAGGTGCGCTCGCCTCGCTCGATCGCCCGGATCAGTTCGGAGATCCGGCCCAGCAGGAAGCCCTCGAGCGGGGCCAGTATCGCCTCAACCTCCGTCTTGCGGTGCCGGATCGCAAGGTCGCGGTAGATCCCCGAGTGTGTCTTCGCCGACTTACGGTTGAACTCTGCCAGCCGGTCCAGCGAGCCGTCCACGTCCGCCGGGTCGAAGCCGTCGAGCGGCAGCGCCCGGGTCGGCGCCTGCGCCAGCACTTCGGCCGCGACCGCCGTCAGCAGCGGACGGTAAGCCGGATCGGCGAACACGGCGTGGATAGGCAGGTCGCTGACCGCCGTCGCGAACAGCGTCGCACCGTAGGCCTCCTTGGCCCAGGTGTAGCCGAGGATGCTGGTGGTCGCCTCGGCATCGGCGATGCCGGCTGCCAGCGCGGTTACCCGGTCAGTGAGGCGCCCGTCCAGTTCGCCGAGCAGGAACGTAGCCCTGTTTCCCCGCAGCACGACTCCCGGCTCGAGGACGTCCGCGCCGAAGTTGACCACTGCCGCGACGACGCGTTCCGGCCCGAGCGCCGCGCGGAGCACTGGTGCGGTGAGCCCGTTCTGCAGCGACACCGCGAAGCCCTGACCGTCCAGGCGGCCAGCCAGCAGCGCGCCGGCCGCCTGCGTGTGATGGGCCTTGACCGCGACTAGCACCGGACAGTCGATGCGGGCAGGCAGATCGGCGGGTGCAACCGCGCGCACGCGCGCCGTGAACTGCTCGACTGGGCCGTCGATCCTGATGCCGCTCGCATTTACGGCGCTGACGACTGCCGGGTCCGCGTCGCAGACGAGGACATCGTGCCCGTCACGTGCCAGTCCGGCCGCCACTGTGCCGCCGATCGCGCCACAGCCGAGAACGAGGTATCGCACGGCGTGAACGTTACAACACAGTAACGCCATGTAAACAGGGCTACCACACTATTTACAACGGGCTCACCCGTACCGCACATTGGGTTAGGCAAAGGTTTGCGTAGCTCGTCTGAGTGCTCCACAGCGACGTGTCACTCCCGGCCAAAAACCCCCTAAACCGGCCAATTTCATAGAGCACTACAGCGGCGGCACTTCCGCCGCCGCCCATCCCCCTGGGAGCTGCTTGTGAGATACCGACCAGCACTTCTCAAGTCCCTCATTGCCGGCTCAGCTCTGGCGGTGCTCGCCGGGTGCGGGGCGGCCACGTCACCGTCCAGTAACTCCGGCAGCAGCGGCAAGCCGGTGCACGGCGGCAACCTCGTCTTCGCTAACCCGCAGGACGCGCAGTCGATGGACGAGTCCACTGTCTTCGACAACAACTCGATCTGGATCCTCGAGCAGATCACTCAGCCGCTCTACACCGTGACCCCCAACGGCAAGGGCGAAATCCCGTGGCTGGCGACCGGGTACACCGAGTCAGCCAATCACAAGACCTACACGTTCACCCTGCGGCCGGGCGTGAAGTTCTCCAACGGCACGCCGATGACTTCGGCCGACGTGAAGTTCTCGCTCGAGCAGACGATGGCTGCCGCATCCGGGTGGGGCTACATCGACGCGGCGTTCAAGTCGGTGGAGGATCCCACGCCGTCAACCGTCGTCATCAACCTGAAGTACCCGTGGGCGCCGCTGCTGGCCGACCTGTCGCTGTTCGCGAACGGCATCGTGCCGAACAACTTCGGCGGGAAAACCGCGGCGCAGTTCTACCAGGCCCCGGTCGGGACGGGCCCGTTCAAGTGGGACTACTGGCACAAGGGCCAGGCGCTCAAGCTGGTAAAGAACACTTACTACTGGCAGAAGGGCCTGCCCTACCTGAACAGCGTCACCTGGACCGACGTGCCCAGCGACAACACAAGGGAACTGCAGGTCAAGAGCGGCCAGGCTCAGATCGACCAGTTTCCGTCGTGGTCGACCGTTAGCTCGCTGAAGGCCACGCCTGGCGTGACGATGGACCTGTTCAAGTCGACAGAGACCAACTACCTGGCATTTAACGAGAACGTCAAGCCGTTCCAGGACGTGCATGTGCGACGCGCGATCTCGCTGGCGATCAACCGCGATTCGATCATCAAGGCAGTCCTGTTCGGCAACGGCCAGCCGGCCAACTCGCTGTTCCCGCCGCAGGTGCCGTACTACGACCCGAGCACCCCGGGTCTCCAGTACAACCTCGCGCAGGCCAAGCAGCAGATGGCCGAGTCGAACGTGCCGCACGGTTTCACCACGACGATCCTTATCCCGGCCGGCAACTCCGACTACAACACCATCGCCACGATCCTGCAGGCCGAGCTCAAGCCGCTCAACATCAAGATCAACATCCAGACGCTCGACCCGAACACGGCGAACGCGAACTTCCAGAGCGAGAAGTACGACATGAGCCTGACGCTCTGGACGATGGACATTCCCGACCCGGACGAGCTAGCGACCTTCGGGCTCAACCCGGACTCCGGCGCGAAGTCGTTCTTCACCAGCTATGACAACCCGACGGTGGTCAAGGACGTGAAAGCCGCGGAGCAGATCGAAACCCCGTCCGCCCGGCAGTCGCTCTACAACACCATCCAGACCGACGCGGCACAGGACGCTTTCATGGCCTTCCTGTACTACTCGCCCTATCCCTACGTCACCACGTCGAACGTGCACGGCTTCTACGTCACGCCGCTCGGCAACTACCACATGCAGAACGTCTGGCTGAGCAAGTAGCCGCCACGGGCCACCACTGCCCCGGCGATTCCTTCGACCAGCGTGCCGGGCACTCGCGAGGGTGCCCGGCACGCCCGCCACATCCAAGCTGAAGCGAGGTCCTCATGGGCCGGATGACCTTCGTGTTCCGGCGGCTGCTGCTCCTGGTGCCGACGGTGCTCGGTGTCACCATCATCACGTTCTTCATGATCCACCTGATCCCCGGCGACCCGGCGCGCACGATACTGGGCATCCACGCCACCCCGCGCGCGATCGCGATCCTGCACCGCGAGTGGGGCCTGAACCGTCCGCTGGCCAGCCAGTACTGGCTGTTCATGGACCGGCTGGTGCACGGCAATCTCGGCATCAGCCTCTACTACAACGTGCCGGTATGGGGCCTGATCACCAGCCACCTTCCGGCAACGCTCTGGCTGATCTGCTACGCCGCTGTGCTGGCTGTCATTATCAGCGTGCCGCTGGCGATGATCGCGGCCAGCCGCAAGGACGCGGTCCGCGACCACATCGTCCGCGCGGTCCCGCTGCTCGGCCTCGGCATGCCGGCCTTCTGGCTCGCGTTGATCCTGCAGACCGAGTTCGGTGTGCGCTACCGGCTGTTCCCGGTCACCGGTTACGGGGCTGGGCTGCTCGGCCACCTGCACTCGATGTTTCTGCCTGCCGTGACCGTGGCCATCGCGCTTTGCCCGGTGGTCATCCGCAGCCTGCGGGCCAGCATGCTCAACGTGCTCGGCGCTGACTACGTCACCACCGCGCGGGCCAAAGGAGTACCGGGCCCGCGCCTGTTCATCCGGCATGTGCTCCGCAACGCCGTGATCCCAGCGGTCACCGTGCTGGGCATCAACATCGGCTTCCTGATCGGCGGAACGCTGATCGTGGAGCAGGTCTTCGCGCTTCCCGGCATCGGAGCCCTGATGATCAACTCGATCTTCTCGCGCGACTTCCCGGTCGTGCAGGGGATCGCCCTGACCTTCGGGATCATGGTGGTGCTGGTCAACCTGCTGACCGACGTGGCATATGCGTCGCTTGACCCGAGAGTGAGGTTCGACAGGTGAGCGTGATCTCACTTCCGGCAGGAGCAGGCTCGCCGGAGTCATCGCCGCAGGCGGCCGCCGCGGAACGAGCGCAGCCCAGGAGGCACCGCTGGTACCGTCAGCCCGCTCTGATGGCCGGCCTTGTGATCATCGGACTGATCCTGCTCGCGGTCATCGCCGCGCCGCTGCTCACCTCATACAATCCCGATACGCAGAATCTCAACGCGACGCTGGCAGGCATCAGCTCGCACCACCTGCTCGGTACCGACCAACTGGGACGCGACACCTTCTCGCGGCTGCTGTACGGCGGCCGGGTCGACCTGCGGATCGCATTCATCGCCGTACTGTTCCCGTTCGTACTGGGCACGATTCTCGGCAGCGTGGCCGGCTATTTCGGCGGCTGGATCGACCTCATCATCATGCGACTGGTGGACATCGTCGTCGCGTTCCCGTTCTTCGTGCTGATCATCGCGCTGGTCTTCGTGCTCGGTCCCGGTGAGCGCAGCATCTACATCGCGATCACGCTTGTCGGCTGGGTGTCCTACGCGCGGATCATCCGCGGCGAGATCCTGGTGGCCAAGCGGCAGGAGTACGTGCTGGCCGCGCAGTCCGGCGGTCTGTCGAACCTGCGAATAATGGCCAGGCACCTGCTGCCGAACGTGATCACGCAGGCGATCATCTACGCGATGTCCGACATCGTGCAGGACATCCTGGCCATCGTCACACTGAGCTATCTCGGCCTCGGCATTCAGCCGCCGACACCGGACTGGGGGACCATGATCTCCAACGGGCAGGACTTCCTCACCACTCACTGGCAGCTCAGCACGATCCCCGGCCTGGCCGTGGTGGTCACCGGTCTCGGGCTGTCCCTGATCGGCGACGGACTGGCCGACCTGCTGCGGCCGGGCCAGTGAACGGCGGGGAGAGCATGAGCCAGCCCTTGCTGCAGGTGGATGACCTGCACGTGCAGATAGCCAGCCGGCGAGGAATCGTCAGGGCGGTCGACGGGGTATCGCTGGAGGTGCCTGCCGGTGAGGCGGTCGGCCTGGTCGGTGAGTCCGGCTCGGGTAAGAGCATGACGCTGCGCGCCATACTCGGCGTACTGCCGCCCGAGGCCCGCGTCACCGCAGGCCGGGTCCTCCTCGACGGCGTCGACCTAGCACAACTCGACAACAGGCGTCTCAACCAGATCCGCGGGCCCAAGATCGCGATGATCTTCCAGGAGCCGATGAGCGCGCTTAACCCGGTGATGCGGGTCGGCAGCCAGATAGCCGAGGGTCCGCAGGTGCACATGGGCATGAACAGGCGGCAGTCCGCCGAGCGCGCACTTGAGCTCATGCGGCGGGTCGGCATTCCCGATCCCGAGCGGAGGTTCAGCTCGTTCCCGCATGAATTCTCCGGCGGCATGCGGCAGCGCGTCATGATCGCGATCGCGCTGTCCTGCGAGCCGTCACTGATTCTCTGCGACGAGCCGACCACGGCGCTCGACGTGACGATCCAGGATCAGATCCTGCGACTGCTGGTCCGGCTGTGCCGGGAGTCGGGGACGAGCCTGGTCTTCGTGACGCACGACCTGCCGGTCGTCGCGCAGGTCTGCCACCAGCTGGCGGTCATGTACGCAGGCCGGATCGTGGAGCACGGCTCAGTGGAAGGGGTGCTCACGCAGCCGTGTCATCCGTACACGCTCGGCCTGGTCAGGTCCGCGCCCGACGTCGATCACCCCCGCTCGTCGCTAGTCGCTATTCCCGGCGCGCCACCGAGCCTGGTCAGTCCCCCGGCGGGCTGCCGGTTCCATCCGAGGTGCAAGTTCGCCGAAGAAGACTGCACAGTGAGCGACCCGCCGCTGCGCCTGCTCGATGCCGGGCACGCGACCGCGTGCCTGCACTACGAGCGCTGCCTGGACGAGCTGCGGACCGAAGGAGCCGACCGATGACCACAAAGCCACTGGGCGGCGGCACGGCTGCCTCTACTGCTACCGGGTCCGCGCTGCTTCCCTCGCCGGACGGGCCGCTGCTGGAAGCGACGGACCTGGCAGTCAGCTTCTCCCTCGGCTCGGCGCTGATTGCCCGGCTGCGGCATGAGGCACACGTCCTGCACGCGGTCGACGGAGTCGACCTGACGATCCCCCGCGGCGAGGCACTGGCACTCGTCGGTGAGTCAGGATCGGGCAAGTCGACCCTGGCGCGGGCGCTGGCCGGCCTCCAGCGAACCGACCGGGGCGAGATCCGCCTGGACGGCAAGGTCTTGCCGCCCCGGCGATCGCGCGCCGACCAGCGCAAGATCCAGATGGTCTTCCAGGACCCGTATTCCTCCCTGAACCCGCGCCTGACCGTCGGCGGCATCCTGCACGAACTCCTGCGGGTGCACCACGTGGTACCCGGCAGTGAGGTGGAGTCCTACACCCGAGAGCTGCTCGGGCTAGTCGGTCTCGGCGAGGAGTCCGTGCACGCCTACCCGCGCCAGTTCTCCGGCGGGCAACGCCAGCGGGTGGCCATCGCCAGAGCGCTGGCCCTGCGGCCGGAGTTGCTTGTCGCTGACGAGCCGGTCTCGGCGCTGGACGTCAGCGTGCAGGCGACGATACTGAACCTGCTGCAGGACCTCCGCGCTGAGCTTGGCCTGACGCTGCTGCTGATCTCCCACAACCTCGCAGTAGTGAGGCATCTGTGCGATCGGATCGCGGTCATGTACCTCGGGCGGCTCATCGAGGTCGGCCCGACCGAGACGTTGTTCGCCGAGCCCAGGCACCCGTACACCCAGGGACTGCTGGCCGCGATCCCGCGAATGAGCTTTACGGCCGACGGCGACGCTCCCGCCATCAGCGGCGACCCGCCGAGCCCGCTTCGGATCCCGGCCGGCTGCCGGTTCCGCACCCGCTGCCCGATCGCCCAGCCGATCTGCGAGCAGCAGGACCCCGTACTCACCGCATCGAACAGCGACCCGGCACACAGCGCAGCGTGCCATTTCGCCTTTGCCGACGCGCCTCCGCGCGCGACGGCCGCGGGCGAAGCAACCGGCGAAGGGGCGAGGTCATGAAGGTCTTCTTGTCCACGGACATGGAGGGAACGGCCGGCGTTGTCGACTGGCAGCAGTGCGTCGGCGACGGCCCCGAGGCACAGGCCGGCCGCAAGCTGCTGCTTGCGGAGGTCAACGCGGCAATCGAGGGCGCCATCGCGGGCGGCGCGACGCAGATCGTGGTAAATGACTCGCACTCCACCATGCGGAACCTGCCCGCCGATCAGCTCGCCGGCCAGGCATCCTACGTGTCCGGCAGTCACAAGCCGCTGTACATGATGCAGGGCCTTGACGACAGCTTCGACGCCGTGCTGTTCATCTCCTACCACGGCTCGGTCGGCGCGCCAGCCGGGCTGTCGCATACTTATAGCCCGCGTGCCGTCGTGGAGGCGCGCATCGACGGCACGGTAACCGGCGAAGCCGGCATCAACGCGCTGGTCGCCGCGCACTACGGCGTGCCTGTCGTGCTGGTCACCGGTGACCGCTGCGCGTGCGAGGAATCGGCCGCGCTGATACCCGGCATCCATCAGGCAGTGGTGAAGGAGCACGTCAGCCGTCTCGCGGCTCACAGCATGCACCCCGAGAGCGCCCGCGAGCTCATCCGCGAGCGCGCCCGCTCGGCCGTGGCCGCAGCCACGAGCGCCGCGCCGCCGCCGCTGGACCCTGGCGTCCTGGAGTTGTCGGTGCGGACGACAGATATCGCGGAAGCGGCCAGCTGGGTGCGCGGCGTCGACCAGTCGGGCCCGCGAGAGCTCCGGATACACGGGCAGACCAGGCTAGCCACCTATCGCGCGTTCTGCGCGGCCATCCTGCTCACCCGCTCAGTCGCGGAGAATGTGTGACAGCCACGCATCGACCAGGCCAAACCCGGGTCGCCGTGGTCACCGGAGCGGCAGGCGGCATCGGCGAGGCAGTCTGCCGTCGGCTCGCGGCTGACGGTCTCGCGGTCGCCTGCCTGGACGTCTGCGAAGCCGAGGTCACTAAGCTGGCAGCCGAACTGCCGACCGGGCTCGGCCTGACGGTAGATGTCCGTGATGCGGCGTCGGTCCACCTCGCCGCGGACCGCATCAGGGCTGAGCTGGGCGTGCCGTGGCTGCTGGTGAACGTCGCCGGCGTCTTCAGCGTCCAGCGGGTCACCGACCTGGCCGAAGCCGAGTGGGACCGCATAATCGACACTAACCTGAAAGGACCGTTCCTGACTTGCCGAGAGTTCTTGCCTGACATGATCGGCGCGAGGGACGGTTGCATCGTGAACGTAGCGTCGACAGCGGGCATCCGAGGTGGCCGCCAGCGTGCGGCGTACAGTGCCTCGAAAGGCGGGCTGGTCCAGCTCACCCGCAGCCTGGCGATTGACCACGCCCCGGACGGCGTTCGCGTCAACTGCGTCTGCCCTGGACTGATAGATACGTCGATGGCTGACTGGATTCGCTCCGACGAAGTGGCGCTGGCCAGGTGGGCGGGCAATCTACCGGCCCGGCGCATCGGCCAGGCCAGCGAGGTAGCCGATGTCGTCGCGTTTCTTGCCGCCGACGGCAGCAGCTTCATGCACGGGGCCGTGCTGATGGTCGACGGCGGCGGTACCGCTTGAGCAGTCACGCCAGCCTGAGCAGTCACGACGGTGCGCATGACGGGCCGCCGCGATGAGCCGCACCGAGGAGGACGCTGGCGCGGCTGACCCGCCCGCCGCACCCCTGCCGGCCGAGGCTCAGGCAGCCGGCCGGCCGCCGGCGGGGTCGCGCCGTGCCTCGCGGCTGGTCGACATCGCGAGCGCGGCAGGCGTGCACGTGTCTACGGTCTCGCGGGTCCTGAACGGAGACCCGGCGCTGTCAATCAGGCCAGCAACCATAGAGCGCATACTCGCCGCGGCACGGACGCAGGGCTACCGTCCCAACGCCGCGGCCCGCGCACTCAAGCAGGACCGGACTGGCGCCTTCGCCTTCGTCGTCCCGCTGCTCCGCAACCCTATCTGGGTTCGGCTGCAGCGCGGTGCCTTGCAGCGGGCAAGCGCGCGCGGCTATGTGGTCATGATGCTAGAAGAGCCCGAGGAAGACCCCAAGCCGCCGAGCGCGTATCGCTACCTTGTCGAGGAGAGCCGGGTCGACGGGCTACTGCTTGCGACAGCGCTAAGGCAAGCCGGCCCGGAGGCGGTCGTTCGCGGGGTGCCGCACGTCTACGTCAACCGGCGCGGTCCCGATCGCGGCAACGACGTCGTGATGGACGAGCCAGGCGCGGTCCGGCTCTTCGTCGAGCACGTGGCCAGTCTCGGTCATCGCAGCGTTGTGCTCATCGACGGGCCGCAGGATGTCGACACCGTGCACCGCCGGGTGAACGCAGCCCGCCGGTACTGCGCCGAGCTGGGCATGGCGGTAACCATCCGGCACGCGCCGGCCACCGAAGAGGGCGGCTGGGACGCTGCCCGGCGCACGCTCCAGGCCGGCCCGGTACCGACTGCATGCGGCGTGGGCAGCATCAACCAGCTGTACGGCGCACTCGCTGCCTTCCGGCATGCCGGGGTGGCAGTGCCCGGCGAGGTGTCAGTGGTCAGCTTTGACGAGGACGAATGCCTTGCCTTTCTCGAGGTCCCGGTCACTAGCGTCAGCATGCCGCTGGAAGAGCTAGGCAGCGCGGCCGTCGACGCCCTCGTCGCCCGGATCGAAGAGGGCCCGGCCGCGGACGTTCTGGTTCGCGAGCCTATGTCGCTAGTGGCGCGTTCCTCGGTGGGCCCTGCGCCTGACTGGTCGCGTGACGTGCCGAGGCAGCGCTGCGGTGAGGAGACCGATGATGTCTGAGCTGGCGGGCAAGGTAGCGGTGGTTACCGGTACGGCACACGGCATCGGCAACGCTATCGCCGCGGCACTTCGCAGTGCGGGCGCCGACGTCCATGGTGCCGATATCCGCGGTGCCGATATACGCAGGGACGGTCCGGCAGGAGAGACGGACGTCGTCGACCTGACCGACTCGGCTGCGGTAGCTGACTTCTTCGCACGGATCGGCGGGGTAGACATCCTGGTCAACAATGCGGGCGGGGTCTGCGGTCAGGTCGGCCGCACGCTCGAGCAGGTTACCGATGAGGACTGGGCCGCCGTGGTGAATGCCAACCTCACCACGGCCTTCCACTGCACGCGGGCAGCCGTGGCCGGCATGAAAGAGCGCGGCTGCGGCCGCATCATCAACATCTCGTCGGCGGCCGGGCTCACCGTCAGCAAGACAGGCATCCAGGCGTACGCGAGCGCGAAGGCGGGCATGATCGGGTTTACCCGCCAGATGGCGCATGAGCTCGGGCCGTTCGGCATCACGGTGAACTGCATCGCCCCCGGCTTCATCCTCTCGAATCCGACGACCGAGGTGCAGTGGCAGAGTTACGGCGAGGACGGTCAGCGTGAGCTGATCCACGGCATCGCGATGCGCCGGCTAGGTGAGCCAGAGGACATCGCGAACGGCGTCCAGTTCTTGGCCTCCGCGCGGTCGGGCTGGATTACCGGACAGGTCATCGCCATCGACGGCGGCAGTGCTTTTCAATGACGGGCCTTTCGGCGACGGGCATCCAGTGACAGTTCAGCACGCGGCGCTGAGGTTCGCCGCCAGCGACGAGGACTACCTGCGTGAACTAGCTGAGTTCGTTGCCGTGCCCAGCGTCAGCAGGGACGCCGATCACGCCACCATGCTGGCAGCCGCCCACTGGCTGGCCGAGCGGCTGCCCTTCGCGGCCGGCCGGGTCGAGGAGACGGACGGCCACCCGGTGGTGCGAGGCGAGTGGATCGGCGCTCCGGATGCGCCCACGATCCTGGTGTACGGGCATTACGACGTGCAGCCGACCGGCGACCTCGCTGAGTGGGTCACTCCGCCATTCGAGCTGGCGGCAGCCGACGACGTCGTCCGCGGACGCGGTGTCAGCGACGACAAGGGCCCGGTCTACCTCGTGCTCAAGACGGCACGGGCCTTCACCGAGCAAGAGGGCCGCCTGCCGCTGAACGTGAAGTTCCTGTTTGAGGGCGAAGAGGAGATAGGCAGCCCGCACCTGGCCTCGTATGTCCGGGCGAACGCGGCGGCGCTGGCGGCCGACCTGGTGATCTCCGCTGACGGCGCGATGTGGCGGCCGGACGAACCGTCCCTCTCGATCGCGTCCAAGGGCCTGGTGTCGGCGGACATCGTCGTCGAGGGGGCCGGCACCGACCTGCATTCCGGCCGGTACGGCGGCACGGTTGCCAATCCGCTGCACGCGCTCAGCCAGATCCTGGCCAGCCTCCATGATCCCGCCGGCCGTGTCACGGTGGCCGGCTTCTACGACGCCATTCCGCCGCTGACGCTCCAGCGCCGCCGTGAGATTGGAGCGGTCTCATTCGACGACGGCTCCTACCTCCGCGACCTGGGGCTGAGCGAGGCGCACGGTGAACCCGGCTACAGCACGCTGGAGCGGCTGTGGGAACGGCCGACGCTGGAAATCAACGGCGTCAGCGGCGGCGGCAAGTACACGGTGATACCGCATGTTGCCGTCGCCAGCGTGTCATGCCGCCTCGTTCCCGGCCAGGACCCGGATGCGATCATCGGGCACCTCGCCGCCCACGTCGCCCGGCAGCAGACACCGGGCGTGCGCGCCCGGCTGGAGGCAGATGACGCACGGGTACCTGCCTACACGATCGCGGCCGATCACCCGGCTATCAGGGCAGCGACCGTCGCGCTCGAGACGGTCTACCCTGGCCAGCCAGTACTGCTGGCGAAGATCGGCGGGACGCTGCCCGCGGCCGGCTTGTTCGAGCGGGAGCTAGGAGCTAAGACACTGTTCTTCTCGTTCTCGACCGCCGACGAGAACCTGCACGCCCCGAACGAGTTCCTGCGCATCGCGCGGCTGCGCGAAGGCATGCGGGCCACCGAAGCGCTCTGGCGCTTCCTCGCGGCCGGCCCGCACCGCATCGGAAGGACTGGTTGTGAGTGAAGTCGCCTGGGGGGCGACCCCCGCTGAACCCGCTCAGGGCGCGACCCCTGGCGCGGCATACACCGCGTACTCCTACCTGCCCGCAGGTACGCTGCCAAACTTCGAGCTCACACCGGAGTTCGGCCGCGTGCCTCCCTATGCCGGGACGGACCTGAGCGCCGAGCAGGCAGCACGCTCCGCCACACTGCTGCGCGACAGCCTGGTGATCAGCCTGCACGATCACCCCGTCCGGTTCCCGGCTGACATGGGGCAGACTCCCGCCTACAACCGGACCGGGCGGCAGCACGCTGCCTACGCCGGCCTGCACG
>Ga0335075_10001170_pt1 | contig 43696 bp, 41 predicted proteins | sample Lox_Sample_24_FD_206723 | JGI IMG/M metagenome (GOLD analysis project Ga0335075, IMG submission 206723) | Soil microbial communities from Loxahatchee National Wildlife Refuge, Florida, United States - Lox_Sample_2.4 | ecosystem: Environmental > Terrestrial > Soil > Wetlands | place: USA...
ATGACATCGTGCCGCCGGGAAAACGGTCCTGCCCCTTCCACAGCCACTACGGCGAGGAGGAGATGTTCTTCATCGTGAAGGGCAATGGACTTCTGCGGTATGGAGCGGAAACCCGCAAGATCCGCAGCGGCGACCTCATCTGCTGTCCGACTGGGGGCCCGGAGACCGCCCATCAGATCATCAATGACTCGGACGCGGATCTGGCGTATCTGTCCATCAGTACCCGGCGGCCGGTGGAGGTCTGCGAATATCCGGACTCGAGAAAGATCGGAGCATACGGCGAGCGGATGAGCCACATGACCAGAAGCGGTGATCACCTGGACTACTGGACGGGCGAGATATGACGCTCGGTGGACGCTGCCTGTGTGGCGATATCCGCTATCGGTGCACGCCGCCGCTGTACCCGCCCACACTGTGCCATTGTGAGTCCTGCCGGCGGGCAGCCGGGGCACACGCGGTGGGATGGCTGACGGTGAGGTCGCAGGAACTGCAGTTTACGGGGACGCCGCCCCGCGAATTCGAGTCTTCGCCCGGAGTCCATCGGACGTTTTGCGGTCGCTGCGGAACGCCACTGACCTACCGCAATGCCCGCCGTCCGGGCGAGATCGACCTGACCATCTGCAGCCTCGAACGGCCGGAGGCGGTGACCCCGAGCGATCACATCTGGATGCAGGACGCACCCGCCTGGGACAACCCGGGTGACGGGTTGCCGCAGTATCCGGCCGGGCGCTCCGGAAGCTGAATGAGCGCGCCAACGGCGATCGTGGGTGTGACCGAGCATGGCAACTCGGCGGTGCTCGTGACGGTCTGCCTTGACGGCAGGCTGCTGGATCGGCGGCGCATCGATCTCACGCCGCCCGGCACACCCACGCACCCTCACCACCACGAGGGGTCGTGGGCGGTGGGGCGGTATTTGAACACTCCGGGTGCGAGAAGGCTCTCGCTGGCCGATGCGGTATCTCTGGTGGAGCGCGTTGCGCACGCGGCCGGCATGGGCGCCCGGGATGCTCTCGATGCGCTGGCGACGTCAGTCCTGGTCCGGATCACAGGCATTGCGCTTCGCAGCTGTCCGTCGCTGCCCGCAACCATCGAGAAGCGCATCAAGGACAGCAGGACGCAGACCTGCGCGGACACGGTGATGTATCGCCAGGCTCTCGCGAGCGCCGCGACGGCGCGCGGCTGGTTCGTGCATTGGTACGAGCGTGAGCGCATCTTCGAGGAAGCCGCCGCTGCTCGTGGCTGCGACGACATCGCGCCGGACCTGATCGCCATGGGCAAGGCGGCGGGGCCGCCATGGACGGCGCATCACAAACAGGCGGCCGCTGCGGCGATCGCGGCCGGAGGTTCAGGCAGGCGTTGAACCCTGCCGCGTCCGCAGGGTGTGCTGGACCAGGACGGCGACGATGAAAAGAATGGCGGCGCGCAGGGCGATCACGCCGCGGGTCGCCATGTCGTTCACGTGTCCGTCGACGACCACGCTGGGCAATGCCGAGAAAACAGCTCCTCCGTGATGGCCGTTTCCCGGTGGCAGGATGTTCATATAGAAGCCGAACGTCCCGGAAAACAGCGCAATCAGGGCAAGCCCGACCCAGAGCCATCCGGAGCGGACCCGTTGACGCAGGGCGAGGGCAATGCAGCCGACGGCAACCAGCGGTCCCAGCAGATAGTCGGCAAAGAAGCCCGCGGCCGAGATGAGCCCGGTTTCGCTGTTCGGGATGCCACCGGGCCACGCCGCGTGCACCGGCGCCAGTACCCGGAACATCGACCCGTCGATGAGGGCCAGAACCACGACAAGGGCGAGGAGCGGCATCAATGCCAAAACGGCCCAGGGCGCGCGGGCCGTCAGCGAACGCGGGGTCCGTTCGATCATTGCCTTCACCAGCTGCGAATCCGTGCCCAATACGGCGCGGGCGCGGTCTTCGGCGGCCTTCTGCCCGAATCCGGCGTCACGCTCGCGCGCGATCAGGTCGGCCAGGTGCTCGCCCAATTCGATGATATAGCGCCTGACGTGACGGGGTGCGATACCGGCCCGCAGGAGCTGGAGCCGGATGCTTTCAAATGATTGCGGCATGGCGGGGTCCCTCGATCACTGCGCGGATGGTATCCGCCAGTGACGTCCAGCTCCTGGCCAGAGCCCCGTACCGCTTGAGGCCGACGGCCGTCGGGGTGTAGTAGATGCGGCTGCGGCCTTCGACCGACTTGCGACGTGACCTCAGCGCGCCTTCGCGCTCGAGTGTATGCAGCACGGTATAGACCACGCCTTCGCCGAGGCTCATGGCATCCCCCGTCTCCGTGCGGATCGCCTGGACCAGTTCGTACCCGTACATTTCCCGATCCTGCAGCAACCTCAGGATGATCAGCTCGGGGACGCCCGCCATGAAGTTCGGACTGGATGCGCGCGGCATTGCAGCATACCTCTCCTCGAGAGGTATCTTATACCTCTTTCCAAGAGGTATGCAAATCAGCTCATCGGGGGCTTGTAGACCTTGGCCACCTTCTTAGAAATCGGAATCGCCTTCTGCAGATCCGCCGCGGTGTACAGCGGGATGGTCTTGAAGGAATCGAAAGTGCCCGCCGTGATGGCCGGAATGATGCCGCCGATGTATTCGGCATGGCCCGGCGCCTCGATGATCATCGCCAGGCCGTATTCCTGTCCGAACATGCCGTAGAAGCCATGGAGCTTGCCGCCGGCCGCCTCCACCGTCTGGCGCGCGATGGCTTCCCGATCACCGCCCTTTTCGACAATACCCTTGATGGCCGCCGCGGAGTATTTGGCCATCAGCATGTACATCGCCATGTCTGCGTCCTCCGGTTGCCGCCGGATCGAATATAGACCCAATTCAAACAGCCACTCAAAAGAATCGCTGATGCGCTGCCGCAGCATCGGGAGCCGGCGCGGCATGTACCAATACCTGCCAGGCAGGCATGACCATGAGCACCCAGCCGGCGAAACAGAGCGCCGGCCGCATCGGGAATCCCAGTCGCCCCGAGAGCATCACGATCGCGTGGGCGACGCGCAGCCAGAAGAAGCCGATGGTGCAGGCTACCGTAAGCGACTGCGGTGCACCCAAGGCTGCATCTGGCGCTGACCCGGGGGCCGCACGAACTGCTGCGTCTTCCCCGCGAAATCGGCGAGCCAGCAGCGCCGTGAAGGTCAGCCATTTGACTTCCGGCGTCATCTGAGACCCCCTTGTCGCAATGCATCAGCGGGCTGATGACGCGCAGGCGAGTATCCTAGGTCTTCCGGCTTATGCTTCGAAGGGGAAGGACTCATGACGGCGCGCGACTGCCGATACGCAGCTTTGCTGACATTCGCTTTGCTTGCATCGCCTGCGTTCGCTCAACTGAGCGGCCCGCTCACCCTCAGGGAGCAGGGCAGCTTCTTCGTGGGAGGCGAACACAAAACCGTCAATGAGCCCGCGACCAACGGACTGCCTGCGCAGACCGGCGACATCACCGTCAACCAGATGTACGTGCAGTACCAGATCCCGCTGAAGGGCGGCGCGCACGTCCCCGTGGTCTTCGTCCATGGGTGCTGTCTGAGCAGCAAGTCCTGGGAGACGACGCCGGATGGACGCATGGGGTGGAACGAGTATTTCGTGCGCCGGGGAAGGTCCGTGTATCTGGCGGATCAGGTCTCGCGCGGCCGGTCGGGCTTCGATCCGAGCGCCTTCGATGCAGTTCGAACCGGCGCGGCACCACTGACCCGGATGCCCGGGATTCTGGATGCCACGCACCAGTTCGCCTGGACTGTCTTCCGCTTCGGCCCGAGGTTCGGCGAGGCGTTCAAGGACGAGCAGTTCCCGATAGGGGCGGTCGAGGAACTGTACAAACAGATGATTCCCGACCTGAACGCGACGCTGACCCAGAATCCCAGTCCCACGCTCACGCAGATGGCGGCGCTGGGCGTGAAACTGCACGGGGCAGTCCTCATCGGTCACTCGGAGTCAGGGTTCTATCCGGAACAGGCCGCGCTGGTGGATCCGTCGGGAATCAGGGGACTGGTCACGATCGAGACGCGCTGCGATACCGCCCTGACCGCCGCACAGCTGGCCACGCTGGCGCGCATTCCGACGCTGGTGATGTTCGGCGATCACCTCGCCGATGTGCAGGCGCCGTTCAGCTGGATGGACGCGCTCAACAGCTGCGATACCTTCGTCGATCAGATCAAGAAGGCCGGCGGCGATGCACAGATGATGTACCTGCCGGCGATGGGCATCAAAGGCAACAGCCATATGCTCATGCAGGACCGCAACAGCAACCAGCTCGCCGAGCTCGTCGTCCAGTGGATCGACACGCGCGTCGAGCAGGGCAAGTCCCGCGCACCCTGACGGGTGGGCGTAACTGCCCGCAGCGATTCACCAGTAACGTTCCTGGAACCCCCGGCTCAGCAGGAACCGCGGTTGCGCGCCGAGATGGGCCACGGGTGCGGCGGCGTGCAGCAGCAGGGAGTGCAGGAGGATCACGTCACCGGCTGTCGCGGTGTTCTCCAGGACTTGCAGCGGGATGCCCTCGACATGCTCGACGCGATCATGGAAGCGGGCAATGCGCGAGGAATTTTCACCGGGCGTGCACAGGTCCCGGATATACGGGTGCCCCGCGAGTGAGCGGCGCAGCTGCGCGGCGCGGACACCTGCGGGCGGCGGGTTCTCGCAGAACCACCTGTGTACCAGGCGGTGAGACCCACTGAGAATGTTCACGCCGCCGCAGCGCGGCGCCACGTCGGTGAGCATGGCATGCACCATGACCCCGCACGGCGGGCTCAATCGGCCGGCGTAGTTACCATCCAGGTGCCAGCCGCTGCTGGGCACGCCCCACGCCGAGCCCGTCGGGAACTGCAGGAAAAAGGCGCCCCAGTCCCTGGGAGGGTCCCAGGGCTGTGATTCCAGCGCCGCATCGATGGCGGCAATGGTTCGCGGGCTCCCGACCGCTCGAAATGCAGGATCGCCTTTCAGATGCTGAAGATGTTCGGGTCGTCCTGTCGTCCACGTCGAGGAATCCTCACGGCGGATGCCGGCGCGGGCGAGTCCCGCCCAGATGACATCGCACATCCGCGCCGCCTCCTCGGCACTGAATGCGGCGCGGACACGAACCCACCCGAAGGTGCGGAAGTGTTCCAGGTCGATGCTCAATGGCGCGTGACCGCCTCGACCATCGCCAGCAAATCCGCTGCGGCCCGCAGGTCGCCGGACATGATGACGACGCGCAGGCTGTCCCTCCCTTCGTCGTAGGACGATGCGACGTTCATGAGCGCACCGTGCGCTCGGGGAGCCTTGGCGGCGCCCATCAGCGCGGTGGTGAGCCGATCCGCGCGGTCGCGACTGAGGGCCTCGATCTGGATCACGAGGGTCGCATCCGTGCGGCCGTGGAATCCCGGATGGGCGCCCTCGATGGCGGGACTCGCTCCGCCCGTGAATGCCTCCAGGTCGGAGCGGGCGATGCGGTACTGCTTGCCGATGCGGGTCGCCTTGAGCCGCCCCGCGGCGACGTAATTACGGATGGTCCGTACGTGCAGGTTCAGGCTTTGCGCCACCTGCTCGACGGTGAAAAGCGCCTCGGACACCACACACCTCCTGTCTGGAGGCCCTTATATTACTCTATTTTCGAGACAATTAGTGAACTATTAGGAATTTAGGGAAAACCCTCAGATGGAATGCGCACCCATCTGGTTGGAGATGAATTCCGCCTGGCGCAGTGCCAGCGCCACGATGGTCAGCGTCGGATTGGCTGAACCGGGCGTGGAGAGGGCGCTGCCGTCTGAAATGAACAGGTTCCTGATGTCGTGCGTCTGGCCGTACCCATTGGCCACGCCATCGGCGGGATCCTTGCTCATGCGCGCCGTGCACATGTTGTGGGTGGCGGGCGTCTGCCGGGACGCCACGACCCGTATCGCACCCACCGCCTCATAGAGCGCCTTCGACTGGCGCTGGGCATGGGCCCGCATGGCGGTGGTGTTCTCGTGCTCGTCGACGTGGATGTTGGCGACCGGCAATCCGAAGCCGTCCTTGACCCTGGGGTTCAGGGTGATGCGGTTGGTGTCCCGCGGCATGTCCTCGCCGTTGATGAAGATGCCCGCCATGTTGCGGTAGTGCTCCAGGATGAAGGCCAGGTCGCGGCCCCACAGCGTGCTCGGCAGTCCGGCGAGCGGCAGGCTCGGCAGGTCGAGGGCCGCGAGTTCCAGATGGTAGCCGCCGGAGAAACCCCGGCCGGGGTCGTGCCGGGTCTCGTCCTCCACGATGCCGGCGAGCGTCGTGCCGCGCCAGAAGTGGATCGGCTTGTCGAACAGCCCCCAGACGAAGCCGCCGGTGTGGCTGCAATAGTTGCGGCCGACCTGGTCGCTCGAGTTCGCGAGACCCTTGGGGAAGCGGGCGGATTCGGACAGCAGCAGCAGCCGCGCGGTCTCCACCGAATTGCAGGCGACGCAGACGATCCGCGCCTTCTGGCGCTGCTCCTTGCCGTCCGCATCGCGGTAGACGACACCCGTGACGAGGCCGTTGGCGCCGTGCTCGATGCGCGCGGCCCGACACTCGATGCGCAGGTCCAGGTTGCCCGTCGCTTCGGCGCGCGGAATCTCCGTGTAGAGCGTGCTCCACTTGGCGCCGGTCTTGCAGCCCTGCACGCAGAAGCCCTGCTGGATGCACAGCCCGCGGCCATCGGCTGGCCGCGTATTGATGGCCATGTAATTGGTGTGTACGTGCTTGTAGCCGATGCGCCGGGCGCCGTTGTACAGCACCTTGAAATGGCTCGACGCCGGCAGTCCCGGGACGCCGTTGCGGCGCGTGACCACCATGCGCTTCTCTGCAAGGTCGTAGTAGTGCTCGAGTTCGGCGTAGTCGATCGGCCAGTCGATGAGCGATGCGCCCTTGAGATCGCCGTAGGTGGAACGCGACTTCACCTCCCAGGGCCGGATCCGCGGCGTGGCCCCGGTCCAGTGCACGGTCGTGCCGCCCACCGTCTTGCAGGTCCAGGATGGCAGCGTCGGGTAGTCGATGCCGACGGTCGAAGACCCGGAAAAGGTGCGGGGCTCGAGCCAGGTCAGCTGCGCAAAGGCATCCCCGGGTACCTGTGAGAAGGTCGCCAGCGACTGGCGCGCACCCGCCTCGATCAGCACCACCTTGATGCCGCGGCGGGTCAGTTCATGCGCCAGCGTCCCGCCGCCGGCACCGGATCCGATGATGACTACCGCGCCGGAATCGTCGTGTGAAATCTGCGCCACAAATCCCCCTCAGGCACCGGGCACCGGGCCGCTGTCCGCGAGTGGGACCTCGGGCAGCCAGTGCAGGTCGTTGAAGCCGCGCAGCAGGTAGCCGCCCTTGGAAAAGGCCTCGCCTTCATAGCCGAAGTAGGCGTAGGCCATGGGCGTCGCGTACAGCACGCCGAGCGTCTTGGTGCGCATGGTCTTGAAGAAATCCGAGCCCTCGAGGGCCGTGAGGGCGTGTACCCGCGCCGTTTCGGGCTCGGTCGCAAACGAGGATCCGAGCCTGCGGATGCCTTCACGCAGCATCGTCAGCGTGCCCGGATCCCTGGCGGCATCGGCGTCGACCGACTGGATGACCAGGGCATAGGCCGCATCGTCCAGCCTGTCGTGCGGCGCCAGCGTGCGCGCCACGCTCATCAGCGTCGCGCCTTCGCTGCTCGAGAGGGCTTTCAGTTCCAGGGCCCAGGCGCGGCCCGGCGCGAGCAGCGCCAGGGGGCTGCCGGCGGCGATGAGACCGGTCAGTACACCGGAGGCGCCGAGAAACTCACGGCGCGGGATCAGAGTCTTCGGGTTCACGTCTGCTCCTGACTCAATCGCGGATCGAGAGGAGCTTAGATACCACGAAAGTTCCGCGGCGGACAGTCGCGCCCGCGGCGGCATCCGAAAAGCTAGGGGGTCGGCTGCGGGTTGCCGTCGGCGCGATAGACGCTGAAGTCCCGGGTTTCCAGATCCCGGCCCTGGTAGGACGTGATCCGTAGCCCGAACAGCTGAAAAAAGAGGCTGATGCCAATGGCTAGATAGGCCAGATCGAAGCGGATCAGATGCGTGAAATAGAGTTGAATCAGGGCGAAATAGAGCCCAAAGATCATGCCGCCGCGGAACGAGTTCCGGAAGCGGGTCTGGCGGATGCGGAAGGTGTCCGCGTCGGACATGTAAGGGTCGACGCGCACCACCGGCAGCGGGCCGACGACCAGCCGTAGCATCTGTATCAGCAGCAGCCCACTCGCGCCCCCGCACAGCAGGACCATGACCAGGGACTGCGGTCGGTGCCGGTATGCCAGCACCGAGCAGGCGAGCGCAGCGGTGATGGCGACCAGGCCCAGGCAGATCAGCAGGGGTGAAACGAAGTCGGTGATCCTCCAGGGCCGCAATTGCGCGGAGCGTACGCTCGGCGGCGGCATGGCGCGGTATGCCCGGATCAGCTTCATCGACCAGGGCAAGCCGATGTATAGCGGCAGGATCTGCACCACCATGCAATAGAGCATCCAGCTCGCCAGTTCCCAGGCAGGGACGCCCTTGATGAGCCCGACCGCGAGTGCGATGGCGGCGCCGACGCCGATGATCCGGTGCATTGGCCTGAAGAAGGCCAGCCTGCGCTGGATTCGCTCGCGGGGAATCGGGTAGAGCCGGGGATATTCCCCGGGTGGGTAGCGCGTGAACATGAGTGCCCAGAAATGGTGGCGCCGCACTGGCGTCAGGAAGGACAGCACGAAGATCTGGGCTGCGAACACCACTGCGATCAGCACGATCTGGATAGCAGCACCCATGACTCACCCCTTCATGACGCTGGCAAAGGCATTGCGGATCTCGGAGTCCGTCAGCCCGAGCGCACGCAGCGCGGCGACGGTCTGGGCCAGCACCGGCGCTGCCCGCGCCCCGATATCTACCCTGGAATGCTTTCTGCCGTCGTGATGCACGAACGAGCCCTTGCCGCCGCGGGTCTCGATCACGGCATCGCGCTCCAGCAGGCGGTAGGCCTTGGCAACAGTGTTCGGGTTGATCTGCAATTCCGCGGCAAGCTGACGGATGGTCGGGAGCGGCGTGTCCGGCTTGAGCTCGCCGCTCTTCACCGCCTCCCGGATCTGCGTGCTGACCTGCAGGAAGACCGGTTCCGGAAGTCGTTCATCGATGGAGATGCGCATGCCTGCCGTCTATGTACTACTTGTACGCATAGTACAAACAATACAGACGCCACGCAAATCCGGATCGGGGCCGGGGTCAGTTGCCGTTTCGCGGCGCCGTGTAGATCACCTTGCCGGCCACGACCGTCAGGACCGACCGCAGCCCACGCAGCGACGCGTCGGGGACCTGCTTCGCGTCGAAGTAGTCATTGCTCAGCACTACCAGGTCACCGAGTTTCCCCGGTTCGATCGATCCCAGCCGGTCCTCTTCGTGGAAGAACCAGCCGTTGTCGGCGGTGTACAGCCTCAGGGCCTGCTCGCGGCCGATGGTCTGGCCCGCATTGACGAGGTGGCCGCCGGCATTGATGCCCGTGACCATGAAATAGATCATGTTCCAGGGGTTCAGGGTCGAGATCTGGGCCGAGTCGGAGCCCGCGCCGGCATGCACCCCACTGTCGAGAATCATGCGCACCGGCGGCCCGGCATTCGGGGCGCTCGAATCCGACAGGTAGGTGTACGGGTGGATGGCGATGCCGGCACCGAGGGCCTTGAAGCGGTTCACCGTCGCCGCGTCGATCTTCGGTACATGTGCGACCGACCAGCGCAGGTTCGCGATGGGGGTGACTGCATTGACGGCTTCGAACGTCGAGGCGGTGAGCTGATCTTCCGCCAGCGACAGACTGTGCTGCTGGAAGGACCAGCCGTGCGCGGCAATGAATTGCAGGGCGGGCAGATAATTCGGTGGCGTGGACACCGGCCCGAACAGCGGCCAGCTGGTCGCGAACTCACCGATGCCCGAGATGCGCATCATGTCGTCGCCGAAACGATTGAAGGCATTGAGCACGCGCTCCCGGGCCAGGGGAAAATCCTGCCCCTGGTCCATGCTCAGGAAATAAACGCGCAGGCGGGTCGTGAGCCTGCCTTCGCGGTGCAGTGCCAGCAGGGGCTCATACATGGCGAACGGATCGCCCGAGGCGAGCCCGTCGAACACGAACGCGTCCTTGAGGTCCCGGGTGCCAGGCTCGACGAACTCGCCCATGTCGACGTTGGTGGTGACGCCGAGACTCGCCGAATAGGCCATGGCATCCAGTGCGCCCTGGCGCCGGTCGGCGGCGGTCTGCAGTGCGGCAAGTGCATGCAGGGCCGCGAGCGAGGGTGCGCCCGCCGCAATTGCGCCATTGTCCGCGACCGCGACCCCATGCGCCGCCAGGTAGCCCTTGCCCCTGGAATTGGTGACGGCCGGACCGGTGAATGCCACGAACAGGAGGGCGGGGTTATCGGGGAGTGCCTGGTCCAGCTCCGTCAGCATCGGCACGCGCTTCTCGGCGAGCTGTCCCGGAACCCACCCGCCCATGGCGGTGATCCAGGCTCCGCCGGCAACGGTGTGGCTGCGGGCCGCGAGGGCGGACTCGACCTCCGCGATGCTGGTGGCGGACTCCAGCCGCGTGTCGTGACCGGGCCGTTCGCTCAGCAGGACGAAATGGTTGTGGTTGTCGATCAGGCCCGGGACGACCGTGCGGCCGTGCACATCGAGCACCTTCAGGCACGGGTTGCCTGCACCCGTCCCCGCCACGAATCGCCCACCCTCGATGGTCACGGAGGAGAGGACCGTACCGCGCGCATCCATGGTATGGATGTGACCGTTGACGATCCGGAGATCGCGCGCATCGCTGCAGCGATCTGGGGCCTTGCCTTGGGCCATCGCCGACAACGAAACGCCTGCGAGCAGCAGGGCCGCGAACCCCCCGGCCATTTCCCTCCTCCGAAGCCCCCCCGTCGCTGCCGGAGCGGCCAGTGTATCAGGAGTGGCTGCGGCCCTGACCCGAGCCCGACTCCTGACTGTCATCCCGGGCGGCATTGACGCGTTGCACGAGATACGGTGACAGTCGCGGCGCACATGCAAACCCTCGCTTTCAGAAAGCTGTTAGTGGCGGCGACGGCGGTCCTGGTCGTTGCCGGCTGCGCTTCGGGCCCCACCCCGGCTTCGCGCACTTCTCCCGACATGCCCTGGCTGGAACGGATGACGTTCGGCGTCAATTCCGGCGTCCTGGCCGATTACCGACGGCTGGGACGAGACGGGTACCTCGCCGCACAGCTCAGGCCCGGCGATGGCCGCCTGCCGGATGCCGTGGCGACAGCCATCGTGCAGCTGCAGATCAGCAACAGCGATGTCGCGCAACTGCTCGCAAGCGTGGTGACCGAACAGAAACGGCTCAATGCCCTGCCCGATGGACCCGAGCGACAGGCGGCCCGCCAGGCGCTCAATACCCGGGGCAATGAACTCGTGTACGAGGCGCGGCGCCGGGAGCTGCTGCGCGCCATCTATTCCCCCGCGCAGCTCAAAGAACAGATGATGTGGTTCTGGCTCAACCATTTTTCGGTGTTCGAGCAGAAGGCCAACGTGCGCTGGCTGGTCGCGGACTACAGCGAGCGGGCCATCCGGCCGCACGCGCTGGGGCATTTCAGGGACCTGGTGATGGCGACCCTGGAGCATCCGGCCATGCTGGAATACCTGGACAATGCGCAGAACGCGGCCGGGCATCTCAACGAGAACTACGCGCGCGAACTCATGGAGCTGCACACCCTGGGCGTCGATGCCGGCTACTCGCAGCACGACGTGCAGGAACTGGCGCGGGTGCTCACCGGTGTCGGCGTGGCAGGTCCCGCACCGCCGCATCTGCGGCCGGAACTGCGCGGTTACTACCTGCGCGATGGCGCCTTTGAATTCAATCCGGGGCGGCACGACTTCGGCGCCAAGCAGCTGCTGGGACATGCGCTGACCCGGCGCGGGTTCGCGGAAGTGTCGGAGGCGGTCGACCTGCTGGTGCGCCAGCCTGCCTGCGCGCGTTTCATTTCCCACAAGCTCGCGGTCTATTTCGTGGCTGATGAACCGCCGCCCGCACTGGTGGCGCGCATGGCACGGACCTTCCAGGAGAGCGATGGCGACATTGCGGCGGTCCTGCGCACCCTTTTCACGGCGCCGGAACTGGCGGCGCAGGCCGGCGGCAAGTTCAAGGATCCCATGCAGTACGTGGTGTCGGCCGTGCGCATGGCCTACGACACGCGGATCGTCGAGAACATGCACCCGGTGGCGAACTGGCTCGGGGCCCTCGGCGAACCCACTTTCGGGCATCAGACCCCGGATGGCTATTCGCTGCAGGATACGGCCTGGTCGAGCTCCGGCCAGATGAGCCGCCGGTTCGAAATCGCGCGCACCATCGGTGCGGGCAGCGCGGGGCTCTTCGATCCGGAAAACGGGGGCCCGGCGACAGTGGTGGGTTTCCCGTTGCTGACCACGCCCGTCTACTACAGCGTGGTGCAACCTTCACTGTCGGCGCAGACCCGCTCGGCCCTGCAGCGCGCCCGCTCGCCGCAGGAGTGGAACCTGTACCTGCTGGCGTCCCCCGAATTCAATTCGCGTTGACCTCCTCGAGGACATGCTCATGAACCGTAGACACTTGCTGCGCACCGGTCTCGCCGCGCCGGCACTGACGCTCGCCGGACGGCTGTTCGCGGCACCGCCGTCGACGCCGCGTTTCCTGTGCGTCTTCCTGCGCGGCGGCTACGACTGCGCGAACCTCCTCATTCCCCACTCCAGCAGCTTCTACTACGAGAGCCGGCCGCGGATCGCGATCGCGAAGCCGGATGCGGCCATCGGTGACGGCGCGCTGGCGCTGGATGCCGACTGGGCCCTGGCACCCGCGGTGCGCGATTGGCTGGGGCCGATGTATAAGCGAGGCCAGGTGGCGTTCATTCCGTTCGCGGGCACCGAGGACCTGACGCGCAGCCACTTCGAGACCCAGGACAGCATCGAACTCGGACAGCCGTTGACCCCGCAGCGCGACTTCCGTTCCGGATTCATGGCGCGACTGGCGAAGACGCTCGCTGGGGCAACGCCCATCGCCTTTACTGACACGCTGCCGCTGGCGTTTGCCGGCGACGCCGGTCTTGCCAGCATTTCCCTGCAGCGGGCCGGCAAATCCCCCTTCGATGACACCCAGACGGCGGTACTGCGCAGCCTGTACCTCGGCAATCGGCTGGAATCGGCCGTGACCGAAGGCCTGGAACTGCAACAGCAGGTCGCACAGGCCGTGCAGGCCGAAATGGCCGCGGCGAACCGCGGTGCCATCAGCACCCGGGGTTTCGAGCTGACGGCCGAGCGCATGGCGCGGTTCATGCGCACGCAGTACCGGCTGGGGTTCGTGGATGTCGGCGGCTGGGACACGCATGTGAACGAGGGCGGCGCCCGCGGCCCGCTCGCGACCAACCTGACGAGCCTCGCCAGCGGACTGGCCACCTTCGCCGATGCCCTGGGCGATGAATGGAACAATACCGTCGTGTTCGTCCTGTCGGAGTTCGGACGCACCTTCCGCGAAAACGGCAATGCTGGCACGGACCATGGCCACGGCAGCGTGTACTGGGTGCTGGGCGGAAGGATCAGCGGCGGTCGCATCGCCGGTGAGCAGGTGCGTGTCGAACGAGGCACGCTGCTGCAGGACCGCGACTACCCGGTCCTCAACAATTACCGCAACGTACTCGCGGGGCTGTTCGCAAGCCTGTGGGGTCTGTCGGCGCAACAACTTGAGACGATCTTTCCGGGTGCCCCGGCGGCGGATCTCAAACTCGTCTGAAAGTCCCCATTTTGGTGCGCGCCGCGCCGGACCGTGCGCTATGTCTTTGAGTGGGCTTGCGGCCTTGCTGGTACATACGTTGCATCGAAGCGGGAACGAATCGCCGCTTCAACTGTCCCAAAGATGAGAGGACGGACTATGCGCAACGCACTACTGACCTTCGGTCAAGACTCCTATTCGGGTCTGCTGCCCAGCCGCTCGACCGACCCCACCACGCGGGTCCAGCTGTATGACCCGGCCACGTCGGTCATGAACGACTTCACCCGCCAGTACCCGGTCACTGTCGACGAGGATCGCCAGATCGGCGCGGCGCTGCGCGACATGGCAAGGCTCGGCGTGCGTTCCATGCTGGTCGTCAACGAGCTCAAGGTCGTGGGGTTCATCACCTCCTATGACATCGAGGGCGAACGCCCCATCCAGTACATCCAGCAGTTCCACGGGGTGCGGCGCGATGAAGTCCAGGTCGGACAGGTCATGACGCGCTGGCACGATCTCGTGACGCTGAACTGGGCGGATGTGAAAAAGGCACGCGTCTTCGACGTCCTGCGTGCCTTGCAGTATGCCGATCTGATGCACCTGCTGGTGATCGACCGCACCAGCGCGGGCGCCCAGGCCCGGGGCCTGTTCTCCCGCGCCCGGATCGAAAGACAGCTGAGCATTGCGCCCGCAATGACGGCCTGAGAGGGCCCGCCGGCAGTATCATCCGAGGCCTTGGCTCCGGGGCTTCAAGGGGACTGTCGTGAAAATCCTGACTTCCGTTGTGTCCATGATGGTGTTGAGCCTGACCCTGTGCGGTCAGGCCGCGACGATGGATCTGAAACTGTCCGGAAAGACCGCCCTGGTCACCGGCAGCACGGGCGGCATCGGCTACGGCATTGCGAAAACCCTGCTCGCCGAAGGGGCGCAGGTCATCATCAACGGCCGCACGCAGGAGTCCGTCGACAGGGCGACGGCGACGCTGAAGCAGGCCACCGGCAAAACGCCCCTGGGCTTTGCGGGTGACATGAGCAAGGCGGAGGACATCGCGCGGCTGGGCAGGACCTATCCCAACGTCGACATCCTGGTGAACAACGTCGGGCGTTTCATCCCGCGGGAGTTCACGGCCTCGACCGACCAGGACTGGTACCAGACCTTCGATCTCAACGTGATGTCGGGCGTGCGCCTTTCGCGCCTGTACCTGCCGGGCATGAAGCAGCGCAACTGGGGCCGCATCATATTCATCTCCAGTGAAAGCGCGCTGCAGATCCCCGTCGAGAGTGTCGCCTACGGCATGAGCAAGGCGGCGCAGATCGCGGTCGCGCGGGGCATTGCCGAGGGCTGCGCGAAGACCGGCGTCACGGTGAACAGCATCCTGCCTGGTCCGACACTCGATGCGGATGATCCGCGAGCCGCCGCCCGCTTTGGGGGTCGACCGCAGGCGGACGTGGAGGAGCAGTTCTTCAGGACCGCACGGCCCACCTCGCTCATCAAACGCTTCGCGCGCACCGAGGAGGTGGCCTCGCTGGTCGCCTATGTCGCAAGCCCGCTGTCATCGGCGACGACCGGCGCGGCGCTGCGGGTGGATGGCGGCGTGGTCAAGAGCGCCTTCTGAGGCGAGCCGGAATCGCGAAGGTCAGGGCCTCGATTCCTTGGCCACCAGGTATCGGACCAGGCTGAACAGATCATCGATGTCCCGCAGCGAGTCCATGTTGATGCGGTACTTGCCGTTGACCACGATACAGGGAGTGCCGGGAATCTTCATGGCGACCACCTGTGCATCGGCGGCCTTCATTTTGGCTTCCACGACGGGCGAGCGCGCGGCGGCGAGGAACGTCTCGGCCTTGACGCCGGTCAGGCGGGCATAGCATTTCGCGACGTCCTCGATCGAGGGCAGTGGATTCTTGATCCGGTGCGTGTCCGAGTCGATGGTCTGCAGTTCGCCGGTCTCCCAGATGGCATCGAAGATCGCCTGGTGGGTGCGCGTTTCGATGCCCAGCTGCTGGGCCGCGAAGAAGCCGCGCTGAAACACCACCCAATCCTCCTGCGGCAGGAAGGATGCCGGCAGGAATGCCATCTGCGCATTGGCCGGCAGATCCTTCTCGAGCCGGTCGATCACGGGCTGGAACTGGTTGCAGACCGGACAGCCGAACGAGAATACCTCGAGCACCTCGACCTTGCCCGGTGCGACATGGGTCGGCTGGGTGGGAGTGATGAGATCGTAGTGGGTGCCCTGGATCCAGGTCTGTGCCGCCTGCGAAGCCGGCGCCAGGACCAGTGCGAAGGTCGCCAGCAGCGCCAGCACGCCGCGCTTCAGGGAGCAATCAAGCATCACGACGTTTACCTCTTGCTGCTGCCTTGCGCGGCAGGGCCGCTTTCCTTGTCCACGAGGTACCGCACCAGGCCGACCACGTCATCCGCGCTGCGCATCGTTTCCATGTTGATCCGGTACTTGCCGTTGACCACGATGCAGGGCGTGCTGGGCACGCGCATCGCCAGCGCCTGGGCATCCGCGGCCCGCATCCTGACATCGACACCGAAGGAGCGCGCCGTGGAAAGGAATGCTTCCGGGCTCACGCCCGCGAGGTGGTGGTAGCACTTGGCGGCATCCTCGATGGAAGGCGCCGGAGTTCTGAGCCGGTGGGTGACCGGATCCACGATCGCCAGTTCGCCGGTCTTCCACACCGCATCGAACATCGCCTGGTGGGTGCGTTCGGCGATGCCCAGCGCCTGGGCGGCGAAATACGCCCGCTGCAGCATCGGCCAGTCCTCTTCGGGTTTGAAGGAGGCGGGCAGGAAGGTCATCCGCGCATTCGCGGGCAGATGCGCCTTCAGGGTCTGGATCACGGGCTGGAACTGGCTGCAGGCCGGGCAGCCATAGGAAAAGATCTCCATGACTTCGACCGTCCCCGCTGGCACGGTGGTGTGCTGGGCCGGTGAGAGCAGTTCGTACTGGGTGCCCTCGGCCCAGGTCTGCGTGGCCTGCAGGACGGGCGATAGCAGGACGGCAAGACCACCGATCAATACCGCGATCAGACGTTTCATCTCGGCTGCTCCTGGGGTACCGGACGGATGTACAGGGGAAGCGGCGGTTGCGTTTCGTAGGCGCCTTCGAGCTTCGCGCAGTCCTCGGCGGTCAGCTTGAGGTCCAGCGCCCGGGCGGCATCGTCCAGGTGGCCGATCTTCGACGCGCCGACGATGGGTGCGGACACCCCGGGCTGGACGAGGAGCCACGCCACCGCGACCTGCGCGGGAGTGGTATCGCGGGCCGCCGCGACGGCCGCGACCGCATCGATCACCGCCTCGTCGGCCCTGCGGTTGAACCGGTCGCGTGCCATGGGAGAGTGCGAGCGGAGGGTATGCGCGCGGCGGCTGCCGGCCAGCAGGCCCCCGCCGATGGGACTGTAGGGAATCAGGCCGATGCCTTCCTCGCGGCACAGCGGGATCATCTCGCGCTCCTCCTCGCGGTACAGCAGGCTGTAGTTGTTCTGCATGCTGATGAAGCGCGCCAGGTGCAGCTGATCGGCGCGGTACAGCATTTTCGTCAGCTGGTAGGCCGCCATGGTGGAGGCGCCGATGTAGCGCACCTTGCCGCTGCGGATGACATCGGTCAGCGCCTCGAGAGTCTCCTCGATGGGCGTTTCGCGATCGAAGCGATGGATCTGGTACAGATCGACGTAGTCCATGCCCAGCCGCGTCAGGCTGTTGTCGATCGATTCGAAGATGTGCTTGCGCGAAAGGCCGCGCTGGTTCGCCCCGGGGCCGACGGCCTGGAACACCTTGGTCGCGATCACCTGGTCATCGCGCTTCACCCCGAAGGTCTTCAGCGCCTTGCCGAGGATGTATTCGCTTTCCCCGGCCGAATAGACGTCCGCGGTGTCGAAGAAATTGATGCCCAGGTCGAGGGCGCGCCGGATGACCGCGAAACTCGGTTCCTCCGCCAGCATCCAGTCGGCGCCGCTGCCGAAGCTCATGCAGCCGACGCAGATGCGCGATACCCGCAGTCCCGATCTGCCTAGCCGGACGTACTCCATGGGCACCTCTTCAGTTCATGGTCACGATGACCTTGCCGCTTGCGTGGCCGGTCTGCTGGTAGCGGATGGCATCCGCCACCCGATCGAGGTCGTAGCGACGGTCGATCACGGGTTTCAGCTTTCCGGACTGCATCATAGCAGCCAGGGTCATGAGGTCCGTCGGGCCGGAGAGGCTTGCGAACACGGGCATCAGCCGCTGTTTGGAAAACTTGGAAACAATCAGGGTCTTCGCGAGCCCCTGCAGGGGTCCGAGCCACGCGCCCTTGTCAGTGTCGCCGACCATGATGTAGGTGCCGCCGGGACTGAGCACCCGGCGGTAGGCGCTCAGGGAATGATTGCCGGACAGATCGAATATGACGTCGTACCGCTCGGCGCCCTGCGTGAAGTCCTGCGTGGTGTAGTCCTGGACCTGGTCCGCACCCAGCGACCGGACGCGCTCCAGGTTGGCGGTACTGGTAACCCCGGTCACCGATGCCCCGAGAGCCCTGGCAACCTGCACGGCGAAGGTGCCCACGCCTCCGCCGGCGCCGTTGACGAGAACCTTGTCGCCGGCGTGCACGTGTCCCACATCGCGCAGCGCCTGCAGCGCGGTGATGCCCGCCACCGGCGTGGCCGCGGCCTCCTCGAAGCTGACGTTCGAGGGCTTCAGGGCGATGACCTGGGTTTCGGGAATGCGCAGGTACTCGGCGAAGGCGCCGTCACCGCCACCGAAAACCTCATCACCCACCTTGAACCTCGTGACCAGTCTGCCGACCGCGACCACCGTGCCCGCGAAGTCCGTCCCCAGGTAAACGTCCTTCGGCGATCCCCAGCCGCTGCCGGCGCGCATGACATAGGGCTCCCCCAGCATGAAATGCCAGTCGAGGGGATTCACGGAAGAGGCGTGCACCCGCACCAGCACGCCATGATCGGCAGGCACCGGCCGCTCCACGGCCTCGACGCGCACTACATCCGCGCTGCCATAGCAGCGGTTGACGGCGGCCTTCATCGGCACCTTCGGCGCCGCCGTCGGCGCCGCGCCGCAGGGGGAGTTGTGGCTCAGGGCAACCGCGAGCCCCGCGATGCCGAGGACGATGACGCCGAGGATGGATAACAGGATCTTCCGGAGCAGGGACATCGCAAGACCTCCGCCGACAAAGCCCTCCCTGATCCGCCGCGCCGCGGATCAGAACCCGATCGAGATCGACTTCACTTCCGTAAACGAGAGCATGCCCTCGCGGGCCCCTTCACGGCCGATGCCCGACTGCTTGAAGCCGCCGAAGGGCAGGCGCCCGCCCGGGCCGCCCCCGTTGATGGTGATGGTCCCGGCCTGGATGCGGCGCGCGAGACCATGGGCCGCCGCCAGGTCGCGCGTCCAGATCTTGGCCGCAAGACCATACTCGGTATCGTTGGCGCCGGCCGCGATGCCATCGAAGTCGGCGGCATCCTCGAAGCGGATCACGCTCAGGACCGGCCCGAAGATCTCGTCGCGGAACACCCGCATGGCCGGACCGACGTTGGTGAGCAGCGTCGGTTGCACGAAGTGGCCGTCGCGCTCGAGCCGCTTGCCGCCGAGCACCATCTGCGCACCGGCGCCCTGCGCCTCGGTGATGTACGTCATCACACGTCCGAGCTGGGTTTCCGAAATCAGCGGCCCCATCTGCGTCGCGGGGTCGAGGCCGTGACCGAGACGCGCCTGGCCGAAGATTTCGCCAATCGCATCCACCAGCTTGTCGTGCATCGAGGCGTGCACGAACAGGCGGGTGCCGGCGGCGCAGTACTGGCCGCTCTTGAACATCGACTCGGCGGCAATGGCCTTCGCCGCCCGCGGCAGGTCCGCATCGGGCATGACGATGACCGGCGACTTGCCGCCCAGTTCCAGGGTGACCCGTTTCATGTTGCCGCCCGCGGCAGCGAGAATGGAACGGCCGACCCGCGTGGAGCCGGTGAAGGTGATCTTGTTGACGTCGGGATGTTCGGCCAGCGCCTGGCCGGCGCCGCTGCCGAAGCCGGTGACGATGTTCACGGCGCCGGGTGGGAAGCCGGCCTCGAGAATCAGTTCCCCCAGCCGCAGGGCGGAGAGGGGCGCGAGTTCCGCGGGCTTGAGCACCACGGCACAGCCCATCGCCAGGGCGGGAGCGAGTTTATGGACGGCCATCAGGAACGGTGCGTTCCAGGGCGTGATGGCCCCGACGACACCGACGGGTTCGCGCACCACGTACGCCATGCCGCCCGCGAGGGCAGGGGTCATCGGCACTTCGCCGGCGATCTTGTCGGACCACCCGGCGATGTTGCGCAGGTTGTTGATGGCCATGGTGACGTCCACATGGCGCACCGAACCCACGGGATTGCCGGCATCGAGGCTCTCGAGAACGGAGATTTCCGCGGCGTGTTTCTCCAGCAGATCCGCCAACCGCAGCAGCAGCGCGCCGCGGGCCGCACCGGCCATTTCGGCCCAGGGACCGCGGGCCATGGCGGCGCGCGCCGCCTGCACCGCCCTGTCGATGTCGGCGGCCTCGCCCAGGGCCGCTCTGGCCAGTACCGCACCGGTGCCCGGGTCGGTTACGTCAAATGTCTTGCCGGACTGCGCCCTGACCCAGCGGCCGTCGATCAGCAACTCGCGGTCGCGGGCCAGGAATCCCTGCTTGAGCGCGGCATGGGAGGCGTCGGTGGAAAGAATGTCCATGGGGAACGTCCTGAAGCGAATTTCCGCCGAGAATACCGCGACTCATTACCATACGTCATGGCGAAGCCCACGGCGGACATTACGACCTCCATACAGCTGGTCCTGCAGCTCATCCGCGCGCAGCATCCCGTCTACGCGGAGCTGCCGGTGAGTGATGGCGACTCCGGCTGGGACAACGACATCTATCGGCTGGGCGGTGCGCTGGCAGTGAGGCTGCCGCGGCGTGAGGCCGCGGTGGCGCTACTACAGAAGGAGCAGCGCTGGTTGCCGCAGCTGCAGCCGCGGTTGCCTCTGCCCATTCCGGCGCCGGCCGCCATCGGCGAGCCACAGGAACCCTACCCATGGCCCTGGAGCATCACGCCCTGGTTCGCCGGACAGACACTGGATCACTCCAGGATCGGGTCCGACCAGGTCGAGGTGCTGGCCGGCTTCCTGGCGGCATTGCATACGCCAGCGCCGTCGGATGCGCCGCAGAATCCCTGGCGGACCGTGCCGCTGGCGCAGCTGCAACCTTCCTTCGATCGCTGCCGGCAGGCGCTTGCCGGGGGTGAGCATGAAGTGGACGCAGCCTCGTTGAGGCTGTGGGAAGAGGCGGCGCGCACACCGCTGGACGTGAAGCCCACCTGGATCCATGGTGATCTGCATCCGCGCAACGTGCTCGTCAAAGCGGAGCGCCTGTTTGCGGTGATCGATTGGGGGGACATGGGCGCAGGTGATCGGGCGGTGGATCTTGCGGTGTGCTGGATGTTGCTGCCGCAGGCGCAGCAGCGCGAGGAGCTGATGCGCCGCTGTGCGGGCGTATCACTGCCCACCTGGTGCCGCGCCCGCGGCTGGGCCCTGTTGTTCGGCCTGCACGTGCTCAGCGCCGCCGATCCCCAGCACCGCCAGACGGGCCTGCTGACGATACAGCGGCTGCGCGAGGGTCCTTGATTCGGAACTAGGACTGCTTGTCAGCCGTGAACCTGTCGGTGCGGTTGCTGCGCACGTCGCGATTGACGATGTGCAGTGTCTTGCCATCGGCGGACACGGTCATGCGCTCCACGTCCACCAGCTTGCCGTGCTGGTAATCGGATTCTTCGACGGCATTGGGCCCGAGTTTCTTCAGCACCACCTCGGTGCCGGTCGGGTCGCCCTTGATCGGATACTTCTTGCCATCGAATTTTGCATCGTAACTCTGGCCGTTCTGGCTGAACGTGAAGCCATCGTCGGTCATGCCCAGGGTCTGCAGCAGGCCCGAGTCCGATGCGCCCAAGACCTTGGACTGAACCCAGGAACCCGAAAGTGCATTCTCACCGGCAGCGGGCGGAGCTACCTGCGTGTGGAGGACTTTGTATTCCACGGGTTCGGTGCCATAGTTCTGGGTATAGACCTCGGTGACCGTCTTGCCATCCGCGGAAAGTGTCATCTTCGAAGTCCAGAGAGTCTTGCCCTTCAGTTTGCCCACCAGAGCCAGCGAAGTCGGTGCGACGGTTGCGGCGATGGTGTCGGCATCCTGCCCCTTTACTTTCTGATCGGTCCCGTCGGCCTTGACCGTGTAGGCCGGAGTGCAGCTGGAGCAGGTGTAGCTGCTGTCCGTGATGACGACCACATCCGGTTTCTTGGACAGCTGGATGTGATTGAGGCTGGTCTTCCAGGTGCCATCGAAGGGGCTGGCGGCGAAGGCCGCGCAGGGGGCCAGCGCGACGGCGGCGCATATCCACATCGAGCGTGTGATCATGTCGGCTCTCCGGTGGGCGGGTGAGGGTGAGAGACTACGCCGGCCGGGGTTCCGCCACACCTTGCGTCGCACCAGGCACTCCGCGCTTGCGCCGGACCCAGGGTCCGGCTTTAGGGTGCTGCGCGGAGGCAGGACAGTGGCGGACAAGACCGACAAATGGCTCAGCGCAGCAGATTGTGCGGCGCGTACCGGACTTACGGTGCGGGCGCTGCGTGTTTACGAGCGCGAAGGCCTGCTCAAGCCCGGACGGGCGGCCAATGGCTGGCGGCGCTACGGGCCGGATGACCTCGCGCGGCTGAATACCGTTTCGGTGCTCAAGGCGCTGGGACTGACCCTGGCACAGATCCGCAACCTGTTGCGGGAGACTGCGCCATCGCTGCTGAGTGTCCTTAAGGTGCAGGCGAAGTCCTGGCGCGAGCGCCAGGCCGAGGCTGCGAAGGCCTTCGGACTGGTCGAGGCCGCCATAAACAGACTGCAGCACGACCAGCAGCTTTCCCTCGAGGAGCTGTGCGAACTGGTGAGTGTGCTGCAGGCACGGAGTACCCCCATGCAGGAACGCGCAACGATGATGGCCGATCTGATGAAGGAACTGCTCAGCACCGAGGAGCAGTGGCAATGGCAGGCCTGGTGGGCGGGTCATCCGGAGGACATGAACCGCAACGCCCTGTACCTGCGCGAGCGCCTGCAGCCACTGGCGGTATTGCAGGAGCAGCTGAACCAGGAGCTGCCCGCCTCGGATCCGGCGGTGCAGGAACAGGTGCGGCGGATGAATGCCCTGCTGAACCGATACGGCGTCCGGGAACGCACCGTGCGCATGATGGACTGGAATCCGGAGCTGACCGCGCGGTTCATGGAGCTGGGAGTCATCGCGCGCGAGCGCAATCCGGACAAGGGCGTCCTGCCGTTCCCGCTGATGAGCCGGCAGTTGACGCAATTCCATGAAGATGCGATGAGCGCTTCCGCGGCCTCGCAGGCTGTAAATGCCATCTTGCATCGGGTGCGGCCCTTCATCGACGCCGGCACGGATCCCGCGGCCCCGGACGTGGATGCCGTCGTGAGGGATCTGGCGACCGTGTGCGCGCAGCACGACCTGGGAGACCCCTGGACATATCTGCGGTTCACCCCCTTCATCTTCCGCGTCAGTCACCGGCCGTTGCCGCCGCCGGCCGAACAATCCTATGAATTCCTGGCGCGGGCCGTGAAGCTGCGTGGCCTGAAGGAGCCCGAAGCAGCGGCACCGATCACCGCACAGGTTCCCGCGGTGCACTTTACGGCCGGCGAACTTGCCGCAATCCGTCGCGCGTATGCCCGCCAGATGGGACTGATGGCCGGCGTGATCGATGCCGGGGTCGAGGCTGCCTTCGCCGCGGTGGAACGCGAGAGGTTCCTGGGCGAGGGGCCATGGTCCGTGATGAGTATCCTGCGCGGCACGACCATGATGACGCCGGATCCGAGTCCCGCGCACCTGTACGCCGACAATGTGGTCTCGATCGATGCCGGCAAGCGCCTGAACAACGGGCAGCCCTCGCTCTACTACCGGCTGTTCGCCGAATGCCAGGTCCCCGTGGGCGCGCATATCGTCCACGTGGGCGCAGGCACGGGCTATTACTCGGCGATCCTTGCGGAACTTGCAGGTCCTGCAGGACGCGTGACCGCCATCGAGTACGAGGCGGACCTGGCGGCGAAGGCGCGCCGCAATCTGGCATATCTGCCCCAGGTGTCGGTCCTCCATGGCGATGCCACCCAGGTGGAGTTCGAACCCGCCGATCTGATCTTCGTCAGTGCCGGCGCCAGTCGGCCGCTGGCCCATTGGCTGGACCGCCTGAAGGACGATGGCCAGCTGGTGCTGCCGCTGACACCGGACAAGGGCATGGGGGTGATCTTCGGCATCCGGCGCCGCGGGGAACGATATTTCGCGAGCGTACTGTCGCCAGTGATGATCTATCCCTGCGCCAGTGCGCGGGACCCGGTCTCCGCCGCGGCGCTGGCCGAGGCGCTCAAACGCGGCGGCGAGCGCGGCGTCACGCGTCTGTATCGCGGCGAACCGGTACCCGAAGAGAACGTCTGGCTGCGCGGGGATGACTGGTGCCTGGCGCTGGCGTAGCACCGGCCTGCAGCACTCAAGCCAAAGCGTGGATGCCGTGTGTGGCGCGGGTGTCAGCCGACTCCTTCCGTGTATCGGGATGCACCCACCCCTCGTTTACCGGCAGGCGCTGCGAGCATCAGGCTTCCACTTCCCTAAAGTAGCGATCATGAAGGCAGAAGACCCTCCGGCCGCTGCAGATATCGCCCACAGTCCGGACGCCCGCCGGGAGTCCGACCGAGGCCGGACCGCTCGGCGACCCACCGATATCCCGGCCAAGGGTTGGATCGACGTTAGCTGGCGGGCCGCCAAGCGCTTCAGCGCAGACAATGTCTCGCTGATCGCCGGCGGGCTCGCGCTGTACGTTCTGCTGTCCGTGTTCCCGGCACTGGCGGCGATGGTGTCGATCTACGGGCTGTTTGCGACGCCGGCGGATCTCGCCCATCAGATGGGCGCGTTCGCGGGGATACTGCCCCCCGGGGTCTGGGATATCTTCAACACGCAGCTGCGGAACATTACCCATACCGGCGAGAAAACCCTGACCTTCGCGGCCTTCCTGGGGATCGTGATCGCTCTGTGGAGCGCACGCTCTGCGATGTCATCGCTGATGACGGCAACCAACGTTGCCTACCACGAACGCGAAAAGCGCAGCTTCGTCCGAACGACCCTGCTGTCCCTGCTCTTCACGCTCGGTGCCATCCTGGGATTCCTGTTGATGCTCACGCTCGGCGTCGCCATTCCGCTGCTGATGGCGGCGTTCGGCACGGCGGATTGGACCAAGGTTGCCGTGGATGCCGTGCGCACGGCACTCCTATGGGTCATCACGATTGCCGGTCTGAGTGTCGTCTATCGTTATGCTCCGGCACGACAACATGCAAGATGGCGGTGGGTGTCTGCCGGGTCCATCATTGCGGCGACCTTGTGGCTGGCCGCCAGCGCCCTGTTCGCCTTCTATGTCACCGACTTTGCGAGCTACGCCAAGACCTACGGTGCGTTGGGAGGTGTGGTCGTGCTGCTGATGTGGTTCTTCATTTCGAGCGTCGTGGTCGTGCTGGGCGCACAGATCAATGCGGAACTGGAGCGCCAGACCGTCAAGGACACCACCGTTTCGGGAGATGCGCCTCTGGGCCAGCGCGGCGCGTTCGCAGCCGACACCGTCGGTCCGGCGGTGCGCACCAGGGGCGACGACGGAAAACATTGAGCATCCGACGCGGGCGGCTGCCCTGCAGCTTGTAATCCGGACCGGTTACATGTTAGCTAGCGGTAGGCGGCAATCACCACGAGCCGAATCGCAGGGACGTCGGCACAATCAGCCGCTCTTGGGGGTCCGCCGTGACGATTCGCCAGGTCTGCCTGATCGCCACATCGCTGGGTGCATTCGTCATTGCAGCGTCCGCTACCGCACAGCAGAACGTACCGTTCGCCCACGGCGTACCGGTGGCCCCGACCGGACTTGCCCATCAGCCCTTGGGTAAGGGTCCCTTCCTCTACAGGACGGCCGAGCAGCAGGACATCCGGGTCACGGTGCTGTACCGCGACATCGAGTACCCCTACGCCTTGGCGTGGTTGCCGGGCGGCGAGATGCTGTTCACGCAACGTCGCGGCCAGCTGCGCATCGTGCGCAACGGGATCCTTGATCCCAAGCCCATCGAGGGCGGACCCGCGTCCGTGTTCGCGGGTGAATCCGGCGCCATCGGCGCGGTGCACGGCTACATGAACGTCGCGGTGGATCCGCAGTTCCCCCAGAACCATCTGCTGTACCTGAGTTACACCAAGCCGATGGGCGAGAAGAAGTCGGCGGGCGCCGTCGCGCGGGGGCGCCTCGAGGGCGGCCGGCTGCTGGACGTGAAGGACGTATTCGTTTCCCCGGACGTGCACGGGGCGCTGGCGATGACGGTCACGTCCGATGGCATGTTGTGGCTTGCCACGGCGGGCAATGGTGAAGCCCAGAACCCCAACTCGCTGGCCGGAAAGGTGCTGCGGCTGAAGAGCGATGGCAGCGTGCCGGCCGACAATCCGTTCGTCGGCAAGGAGGGCGCGCGGCCGGAGGTCTATTCCCTCGGCCACCGCAGCGTTCTGGGCTTCACGCAAAGTCCCGTCACCCACGAGATGTGGATTTCGGAGATGGGGCCCAATGGCGGCGATGAGATCAACATCATCAGGCCGGGTCGCAACTACGGCTGGCCGCTGGTGAGCCTGGGCCGCACCTATCCGGGTCCCTGGCAGGCCAAGGTCAACGAACCCACCCATGCCGGGTATGAGCCGCCGGTCATCTACTGGATGCCCTCCATTTCGGTGACCGGGCTCACGTTCTATACGGGGGATCGGCTGCCGAAGTGGAAGGGAGACCTGTTCGTGGCAGGCGTGCGCTTCGGTGAAATCCCGGGCACCGGCCGGCTGGATCGCGTGCTGCTGAACGCCAACATGGAGGAACTGCGCCGCGAGGAGCTGCTGGTGGACCTGCATCAGCGCATCCGGGACGTGAAGCAGGGGCCCGATGGGCTGTTGTACGTCGCGACCGATGAGCCGCAGGGGGCGATCCTGCGGATCGAGCCCGCATTCAGCCCCCCACGCTGACGATGATGCGGGGCCGCGACCTGCACGCGGCACAGCGCCCGGCCCCCCCTGCCGTCCCATTTGTGGGCGACCCTCTTGATGATTCACTGCAGCACGAAGCCGTACGCGAAGTCCGCGCCTCAGGGGGACTGAAGTGTGAATTAACGGCAGGGATGGCGCACTATCGGGGCAAGGAATGGACCCGGCGGAGGTGTCTTCATGCGCGATGAGATCATCGACCTTGCCCAGAACTACCTGCTGCTGGACACGGACGGAACGGCAGTCCTGCTCCCCGGCGGCGGCGAATTCTGGAGCCAGCTGATGTCCGGATCCCCGACCGATGCCGGTATCCGACGCCTGGCGTCGAGCGAAAAAGGCCGGCTGCTGACATTGCTGTCCGCCAGTGCCGATTGGAAGAACTGGGAGATGCATCCGGCGGGCGATGAGATCCTGTTCATGCTCGAGGGCGAAGCGACATTCCACCTGGAGCTGTCCGACGGCCTGAGCGAGGTCATCCTCAGCGCGGGACGGGTTCTCGTCGTGCCGAAAGGAGTCTGGCATACCGCGAAGATGGATCGCCCGATTCGTCTGTTGGCGATCACGGCCGGTTTCGGCACGCAGCACCGGCCGGTCAAGACGCCGGCCTAGAGTTCGCCGTCGAAGAAGACTTTCACCGCCGCCAGGCACACGGGCGGCACCAGTCCAGCATGATAATCCTCGAGCACGGCCAGCGCGCCGCCATCGGTGGCGCCACCGGCGACGGCCGCTGCGGCAACGGCGGTCTTCAGCACGCCGAAGGCAGTCTGGTAGGCGGCATAGGTTCCCGTCGGCGTGGTATCGACGTTCAGGACGGTGACCGGTGTCGTCGGGGGATGGGTGGTCCAGTACTGCTGCATCAGCTGGGTGTTGAAGAAGAATACGTCCGGGTCGCTGGCGCCGCCACACATCAGGATCGGGACGGTCGGCACCCAGTCGCGCAGATCGTTCATCTTGAAGGCCTGGCGCAGCGTATTGGTGGGATTGGCCGCCGGCTGGTTGGTGGTCACGGTCGGGAAGCCGCCATCGGGCGTGGCGGCGGCATCGGTGAGGTAGGACTCCCGGTACGAATTCAGCACTAGCGGCGGATCCCCGAAGCCCAGCGCGAAGGCCGGCGCCAGGTTCGCTGGAGTCTTCGGCGGTGTGATGGACTGGTACTGCGGCGCCGGCGGGGTCGCGCTGAACAGCGCGTTCTGCGGCAGCAGCCCCTGCGAATAGATCGTGGTGATGGGCGTGGTGCTCGGCAGCAGGGTCGCGATGCCGCTGGCGTACTGGCTCGTGAAGACATCCGTCGGCTGGCTGTAGAGGTTGCCGTAGGCCTGCTGGTAGGAGCCGACCAGCATCGCCGTATTCAGTGTCGCGCTCAGGTTCACTTCGCCATTGAAGATGGCATCGCCGAAGGCTGCCAGGGCATAGGGCCCGGACATGGGCGCCGCGGCCGTCACGGCCTCGTTCGCACCCTGCATGGCGCGCGCCGTTGCCATGGCCACGAACCCGCCCTGCGAGTAGCCCGTGATGAACAGCTTGCCGCTGTCCGTGGACGGTGGCGCCAGCTTGCCGGAGAGGGCCGTGCGGGCTGCCGCCAGGGCATCGATCATGTCCTTCGACTGCGGGTCCGCCAGAAGGTACGGATGGTAGGCCAGGGTGGAGGTGTCATAGCCGGCGTAGTTCGGGGCGACGACGATGTAGCCTTGCGAGGCGAAGACCGCGGCCAGCAGCAGTCCCTCATCGTTATCGGCACGCGAGAGGTCCGCGATGTTGAACGTCTTGTCGGGGGTCGTGCCATGGGCGTACTCGACGATGGGCCGTCCTCCGGAACAGCCGGTGCCCGTGCCGGACGGAATCATCAGGGCGCCGGACGCCTGGGTCGACTCGCCCTTCGCGCCCACGGTGTAGTACTCGAAGTGATACACCGTCACCGTACAGGTCAGCGAGCTGGACAGCTGCAGGAACTGCGCCGCCGTGCTGTTGCCCATGAGCAGCGTCCGCAGCTCGCCCGGACCATACGAGCCGGTCATCGTCGGTGGATTGGTGATCAGCTGCCCGCGCTGCGGGGACGATGAGCCGGGAGCGGAGGAGGAGCCGGGCGAGGTTCCGAGGTTGCAGCCACTCAGCAACGCCGCGGCAATGAGGCAGGTCAGAGTGGCTTTCATGGGCAACCCGGTTGCGTTCAGTGGTGAGCGTCCGCCGGCCGGCCGAGGAAGCGGTCCGCCCACGCGATGAAATACCGGAAATTGGGAACGTCGGTGTGCCCGCCCTCGTGCTGGCGCCATGCGAGCTGGCCTTCCAGCAGGCCGACGCCGATGTCGGGCTTCTTCGCGTGCTGGTAGTCATCGCCCACGCCGAGATCCTTTGCGCCCAGCAGCCGGAACACCTTGCCGGCGGCGACCGTCGCCATGTAGCTGCCCTGCTGGTCGAGCCAGAGCGCATCGCCGGCGCTCGGTGAACCGTAGCTGATGAAGGTCAGCCGCGGCGCGCACAGCGCGATGAGTTCGGAGGAGTCCACCGGCAGGTCGCCCGCGGTCTTCGCGCCACCGCGGGCCTCGGAGGCGCCGTACTTGAGGAAGTTGCCGGCCATCCAGTGATACTCGCCGGCGCCGGTGAGCGATTCGACGGCTTCGCCGAAGTTGCGGCGGTGGGGCTTGGCGCCACCCTCGCCCGAGGAGCCCACCAGCACCATCGCGAAGCGGGTGTCGAAGGCCATGGTGATCAGTGCGGCTTTGCCGTAGCGGGACACGCCCTCGATACCCACCTGCGCGGCGTTGATGTCCGGGTCGTGGCTCACGTAGTCCAGCACCCGGCTCGCGCCCCAGGCCCAGGCCCGCAGTGCGCCCCAGTCATCGGGCTTGCGCGGCTGGCCCTTGTTGGTAAGACCGATGACGCCGCTCAGGAGCCCCGCGCCGTTGTCGGCCTGCACCGCCGTGGGATCCAGCTGCGCCACGGCCCAGCCGTCGGCCACCAGCTGCGTGACCGGATCATCCTTGGGCCGCGGCGCCGGGAAGAACGGCGGCGTCGGGATCGGCTGCCAGGCCGGGTGCTTCTCCAGCACATCCGCGAGCGCCGGGTTTTCTTTCACCATCGCCGCGCGCAGCGCCGCGTTCATGCGCGCCACGTCGGCCGCCGAGGGTGGCACCGGCGAGGGGAAGTTCGTGCCGATCGAGAACATGATCAGCAGCGGCATCGGTCCGCTGTGGACCAGGGGTTTGATCAGCATCACCGGGAAATCGACACTGATCGCGGGATCCGCCGAGTTGTCGAGGTGTCCGGTCAGCAGCGTGGCGCTGACCGGTACTGCGCCGACGCGCTCGTTCTCGGATGCCTTCACGGTGAAGGACACCGCCGGCGTATTGGCGGGTATCCTGCCCAGGACCTCGCGCTCGAAGTCCTCGATGATCTGCGGGCGGCGCTGCCTGTACCACTGCGCAGCCGTCGTCACCTTCGTGCCGTTGTTCATGCGCAGCGGATCCGGATAGTCCGGATAGGGATTGGCGCGCGCCTCGTCGTAGTTGGCGTGATTGGGCGCGTCGGCATCGGCGTTCGGTCCGGGGCGCAGTTGCGTGATACCCAGCTGCTGCATCATCTGCCGGTGATCCGCCTCGGTGGCCCGGGCCTGCTCGGAAGGAGCCTGTGCGGCGGCCGGCAGCATGGCCAGGCCCGGCAGCAGGCCCAGGAGCAGACTCAACCGGTTCGCGTGCTTCACGTGGATTCTCCGTGGTTATTGTGGCGTGGGTACCCGTGATGGGGATGTCGGCAAAAGGCTGATAATCGCGCGAGGATGGCGCAGCATCAAACGCGGCTGCACCACGACGTGGCAGTGGGCGCCCATCGCCCGTGACGAAGCGTGTTGAATTACAACGAATTCAACGCGGGGACGGGCGCAAGCGACGATGCGAACGGAACTTGCAGCGCCAGACCTCCACCCCAGTCAGGTTTCGCCATGCCACTCGAAACCATCGCGTCCGATGAGCGCGCTCGATGCAGCGGGTCCCCAGCTGCCGGCGGTGTAGCCCTTGGGCGGTTCGGCCAGGTTCGCCCAGCCCTCGCGGATGGGATCGACCCAGCGCCAGGCGGCATCCAGTTCGTCACGTCGCATGAACAGGGTGAGGTTGCCCTTGACCACATCCATCAGCAGCCGCTCGTAGGCATCCAGCGGGCGCTCCTTGAAAGTGCCGGCGAGGTCCAGCGACAGGTCCACCGGGCGCAGCCGCATCAGTTCCCCGGGGAGCTTCGTCTGGATGGTGAGGGTGATGGCCTCATCCGGCTGCAGGCGGATGACCAGACGGTTGGGAACGTTGGCGCCGTGGGCGGGCTCGAAGATGTGATGCGGCACATCCTCGAACTGCACGACGATCTCCGACAGGCGGTCCTGCATGCGTTTACCCGTGCGCAGGTAGAAGGGTACCCCGGCCCAGCGCCAGGTCTCGATCTCCGCCTTCAGCGCGACAAAGGTCTCGGTCATGCTGCCGGGGGGGACGCCCGGTTCCTGCAGGTAACCGGGAACCGGCTTGCCATCGACCGCGCCGGCCCGGTATTGCCCGCGGACCGTCTTGTGCTGCACGTCGAGCTCCGTCATGGGCTTGAGGGCGTGCAGCACCTTGAGTTTTTCGTCGCGCATGGCGTCCGCGTCGCTCGAGGCCGGCGGCTCCATCGCGAGGATGCACAGCAGCTGCAGCAGGTGGTTCTGGACCATGTCGCGCATGGCGCCGGTCTGATCGTAGAACTCGCCGCGGCCTTCGGCGCCGACATGCTCGCCCACCGTGATCTGCACATGGCTGATGCGCCCGCGGCGCCACAGCGGCTCGAACAGCGTATTGCCGAAGCGCAGCGCAATCAGGTTCTGGACCGTTTCCTTGCCGAGGTAATGGTCGATGCGATAGATCTGCCGTTCCTCGAAGATCGAACCGACCAGCTGGTTGATGGCCGCGGCCGAGGCCCGGTCCTGGCCCAGCGGCTTCTCCAGCACCACCCGCGACTTGGGGGTCACGATCTTCGCGCGCCCGAGATTGCCGCAGGTGGAGGTGAAGAGACTCGGCGCCATCGACAGGAACATCACCCGGACGCGATCCTCGCTGCCGCGCAGCTTCTCCGCGAGCCGGTCGAAGCCCTCCGCCACGGTCGCATCCACCGACAGGTAGTCGATGATGCCGACGAACTCCTGCCAGTGGGCCGCGTTGAACTCGCCATCGACCAGGTGCGGCCGGCACTTGTGCTCGACTTCGCCGAGGTAGTGCTCACGCGTGTGCTGGCTGCGCGCTACGGCGATGATGCGCGAACCCGCGGTGATCTGGCCCGCGCTCACCCGCCGGTACAGCGCGGGCAAGAGCTTGCGCATGGCCAGGTCCCCGGTGCCGCCGAACAGGATCAGGTCGAAGGGTTCAAGCTTCTGCATCGGTGTAGCGCCCTTGATGGGGAAGACCGCAGAATAACGCAGATTTGTTGACAGGAAAGTTGAACATGCGCAATTGGGCACCCCTGCATCCGCGCATCGCGGAAGTCACGCAACGGATCCGGGAGCGCTCCGGAGCCGAGCGCGATGCGTACCTCGCGCGCATGGACGCGGCCGCGCACACCATCGTGAGCCGGGCACGCCTGTCCTGCACCAATCTTGCACATGGATTCGCCAGCGCCGCGGCGGCCGACAAGGAGGCGATCCGGCAGCTGCGCTGGCCCAACATCGCCATCATCAACTCCTATAACGACATGCTCTCGGCGCACCAGCCGCTGGAACGCTATCCGGTGATCCTGCGTGCTGCGGCGCGCGAGGCGGGTGCCACCGCGCAGGTGGCGGGCGGGGTGCCGGCGATGTGCGACGGCATCACGCAGGGCATGCCGGGCATGGAGCTGTCGCTGTTCAGCCGCGACGTGATCGCCATGGCAACCGGTGTGTCGCTGGCCCATGGCATGTTCGATGCGACGCTGTGCCTGGGAGTCTGCGACAAGATCGTGCCGGGGCTGCTGATCGGGGCGCTGGCCTTCGGCCACCTGCCGACCCTTTTCGTGCCCGGCGGCCCGATGCCCTCCGGCATCGCCAACAAGGAGAAGGCCCGGATCCGCAAGCTCTTCGCCGAAGGCAGGGTGGGCCGCGCGGAACTGCTGGAGTCCGAGGCCGGCAGCTATCACTCCGCCGGCACCTGCACCTTCTACGGCACCGCCAACAGCAACCAGATGCTGATGGAGGTCATGGGACTGCACCTGCCCGGCAGCGCGTTCATCCCGCCGAATACGCCGCTGCGGGATGCGCTGACCGCGCAGGCCGCGCGCCACGCCGCGCAGATCACCGCGCTTGGCCACGACCATCGGCCGCTGGCGCGCATCGTCGATGAACGGGCCGTGGTCAACGCGGTGGTGGGACTGCTCGCCACCGGCGGCAGCACCAACCACACGCTGCACCTGATCGCCATCGCCAGGGCGGCCGGACTGACCCTCGATTGGGAGGACTTCCATCGGCTCTCGGAGGTGGTGCCGCTGCTGGCGCGCATCTATCCCAACGGCAGCGCCGACGTGAATCACTTCCATGCCGCCGGTGGCATGGGCTTCCTGATCGGCGAACTGCTGGCCGCGGGCCTGCTGCACCCGGATGCGCGCACGATGGTGGGAGCCGGGCTGCGCGACTACGCGCGCGAGCCCTTCCTGTCGGACGGTACCCTCCACTGGCGGGACGCGCCCGAGGTCAGCGCCGATACCGCGGTGCTGCGCCCGGCCAGCGATCCCTTCAGCCGCGACGGCGGTCTCAAACTGCTGCGCGGCAATCTCGGGCGCGCGGTGATCAAGACCTCGGCCGTCGCCGACGCACATCGCGTGGTCGAGGCGCCGGCGCGGATTTTCGCGGACCAGGAGGAGGTACTGCGGGCGTTCCGGGCGAAGGAGCTGGACCGCGATGTCGTGGTGGTCGTGCGCTACCAGGGGCCTCGCGCCAATGGCATGCCGGAGCTGCACCAGCTGACTCCCGCGCTCGCCTCGCTGCAGGACCGGGGCTTCCGCGTGGCGCTGGTCACGGACGGGCGCATGTCCGGGGCATCGGGTAATGTGCCGGCGGCCATTCACCTCACGCCGGAGGCCATCGACGGTGGACCCGTGGCGCGCTTGCGCAATGGCGATGTCATCCTCCTGGACAGTCATACTGGCATCCTGGAGGCCCGGGTCACCGAGGCGGCGCTGCACGCGCGGACCGTGGAGCCCGTCGACCTTTCCGCCAACGACAGCGGCACGGGCCGCGAACTTTTCAGGCTGTTCAGGGCGCATGCCGCGGGCGCTGAGCAGGGTGCCGGCGTCGCGGCCTTTGGAGTCGAACGATGAAGATTCGGGAAGTCCTGGCCCTGGCGCCGGTGATTCCGGTGCTGACCGTCGCAAAGCGCGAGCATGCGGCGCCCCTGGCGCGGGCGCTCTATGCCGGGGGCCTCAAGGTGCTGGAGATCACCCTGCGCACGAAGGCGGCCTTCGAGGTCATCGAGGCCATGCGCGCGGCGGTGCCCCAGGCCATCGTGGGGGCGGGCACGCTCATCAAGCCTGCCGATTTCACCAGCGCCGCCGCCGCGGGTGCGCAGTTCGCCGTCACTCCCGGGTTCACGCCGCAGCTGGCGGAAGCCGCCGCGAGCGCGCGATTTCCCCTGTTGCCGGGCATCGTGACGCCGTCGGAAATCCTGCAGGCGCTGCAGTTCGGCCATGACACGCTGAAGTTCTTCCCGGCGCAGCCGGCCGGCGGCATCCCCATGCTGCAGGCCTTCGCCGGCCCTTTCGCCGAGGTGACATTCTGTCCCACGGGCGGTATTTCCCGGGACAGCGCCCCGGCCTTTCTGAAGTTGCCCAACGTGCTGTGCGTGGGCGGCTCCTGGGTCGCCCCGCCGGCGCTGGTCGAGGCGGGCGACTGGGCCGGGATCGAGGCCTTGGCCAGGGACGCCGCCGCCCTGCCGCGCTGAATCCCGGGCCGTGACCGTTTGGTGACACTTCCGGCGCCGCCCGGTGGTGTGCTGGCGGCATGGACAGGATCGGCATCGTGGGTGTGTCGTATCGGCACGCGACCGCCGGTCAGGTTGCGCAGTTCGCGGTGCCGAAGGAGGCGCTCGCCGAACGGCTGGGGCAGCTGCGCCAGGCCCTGCAGGGCGCCGAAGTGCTCTATCTCTCCACCTGCAACCGGGTGGAGATCCTCTATGTCACGCCCGAGGCCGCTGCCGACCGCCGGGCCGATGTCTTCAGGGCCCTGACCGGGCGTGCGCCGCTGAACGGAGAGGCGACCTCGGCGCTGCGGGCCTGGACCGGCGAGGCGGCCGTGGAGCACCTGCTGCTGGTGGCCTGCGGCATGGATTCGGCGCAGGCCGGCGAGCAGGAAATCTACGTGCAGCTGCGCACCGCCTGGCAGGCGGCGCGCGAGGCGCGCGTCTCCGGGCCGCTGCTGGATCGCATCGTCAGTGAGGCCATGGCGATGGCCCGGCAGGCGCACCGCATCGCCACCCACGATGCACCCTCGATGGCGGACCTCGCCGTCGCCCGGGTGGTGCAGCGCCTGGAAGGCGGCCGCTCGGGCCCGGTCGGCCTGGTCGGTGTCTCGCCCATGACGCGGCGCTGTGGCCTGATGCTGCACGAGCGGGGGATACCGGTCCTGGTCATCAACCGGACCCTGGACACGGCCCTGGAACTGGCCACCGAACTTAAGACCACCGCCGTTTCGCTGCAGGCCTTCCGCGAGGACCCCCTGGCGCAGGGCTGCTCGGTGCTGGTGTGCGCGAGCGGCGCGACCGATGCGGTGATCGACCGGCAGGTGCTGGTGAAGCTCGCCGCCGAGCGGCCGCTGCTGATCGATTTCGGGCTGCCCCCCAACGTGGACGTCGATGCCGCCCGCATGCTCGATTTCACGCGTGTGGGCATGGATGATCTGGTGCAGACTGCGCGGGACGGCCGCGTCGCGCACCTGATGCGCCTGGCGCCCGTGCGCGCCGCCATCGATTCGCACCTGGCGCGGCTGCGCAGCGACCTCGCGGCGCGGGCCATCGGTCCGCAGCTGAAGCAGCTGCGCGATGATTTCGAGCGCATCACCGAGGGTGAAGTGAACCGGCTGCTGCGCGAAGTGCTGCAGGACCTGCCCGAGGCGCAGCGCAGCCAGCTGTGCGGCTGGGGCCGCACGCTCGCGCACCGCCTGGCGCACCTGCCGCTGTCGGGCATGCGGGCCGCGGCCGAGCACGCAGGTCCGGAAGCCACCGAGGCCTTTTTTCGGGAAGCCCGTTTGAGCCGCAAGGACCATGCACAAGACTGACCCCTACGTCCGTTCCGAGGCGCTGTACGAGCGCGCGCTGCGCGTCATTCCCGGCGGCGTGAACTCCCCGGTGCGCGCCTTCCGCGCCGTCGGCGGCACACCGCTGGTCATCGCCCGCGGCTCCGGTCCCTACATCTTCGATGTCGACGGCAACCGCTACCTGGACTTCGTCGGCTCCTGGGGACCGCTGATCCTCGGTCACGCCCATCCGAAGGTGATGGAGGCCATCGGCCAGGCCTGCCGCAACGGCACCACCTTCGGCGCGCCCTGTCCGGGGGAGGTCGAACTCGCGGAGCGGGTGGTGGCGGCCTATCCCGGCCTCGAGCAGGTGCGCTTCGTCTCCTCGGGCACCGAGGCGACCATGAGCGCCATCCGCCTGGCGCGCGGTGCCACCCGGCGCGATCTCATCGTGAAATTCTCCGGCTGCTACCACGGCCACGCCGATCACCTGCTGGTGGCCGCCGGCTCCGGCCTTGCGACCTTCGGCACCGCCACCTCGGCCGGGGTGCCGGCCGGGTTCGTGACCTCCACGAGGGTGCTGCCCCTGGATGACGAGCAGGCGCTCAGGGACCTGTTCGAGAAGGAAGGGCCGGCCATCGCCGCGGTCATCATCGAGCCGGTGCCCGCCAACCACGGCCTGCTCCTGCAGCGCAAGGCGTTCCTGGAGCTGCTGCGCGAGCTCACCCGACGCCACGGCGCGCTGCTGATTTTCGACGAGGTGATTTCCGGATTTCGCGTCGCCCGCGGCGGCGCGGCCGAGATCCATGGCATCACGCCCGACATGGCGACCTTCGGCAAGATCGTCGGCGGCGGCATGCCGGTGGGTGCCTTCGGCGCGTCGCGGGCCATCATGAGCCATCTCGCCCCGGACGGGGATACCTACCAGGCCGGCACACTCTCCGGCAATCCCGTCGCCATGGCGGCCGGTGTCGCGACCCTCGATGTGCTGCAGCAGGAAAAGGCCTGGGAGCAGCTCGAGGCGCGCGGTGCCCGGCTCGAACAACTGCTCGCTCCCATCCTTGCGAAGGCGCCTTTCCCGCTGCACCTGGTGCGGCAGGGCTCGCTGCTGTGGCTGTCGCTGCATGGCGAACCGGTGCCGCGCCGGGCGGCAACGCTCTCGCCGCAGGCCGCGGCCCGCTTCAGCAAGATCTTCCACGCCATGCTGGAGCGCGGGGTCTACATCGCCCCTTCGGCCTACGAAGTGATCTTCGTCTCGCTCGCCCACTGCGAGGATGATCTGCAGCGCTTCGCCACGGCGCTTTCCGAAGCCGTGGCCTTCGCGGCGGACTAGTCATGAAGGGCAGCCGCGTATTCCAGATCACCGTACTGCTGCTGGTCGTCGTGGCCGCGGTGACCGTGGGCTACTGGTTGTTCGACCAGCACCAGAGGAGCGTCGCCAAGACCCAGGAACTGCTGCGCCTCTACCAGCAGCAAGGCGCCGCCGCGCGCTCCATGCTCGGCTCGGGGATGCCGGTGACCCAGGTACAGGAACTGTTCCCGGATCTGTCGGTGGGCGCGGGCGAAGTCGGCGTGGCACCAGCCCGTCTGGCCGCACTGCTGCGCGAGCAGCAGCGCTGGCTTTCGCAGTACCTGTGGGAGGGCGGCTTTTTCCTGGTGGCGCTGCTGGCGTGCATCGGGGTGATTTTCGCGGCGTTGCGCGCCGAGGCGCGGGTCCTGGCCGAGCAGGAGCAGTTCCTGGCGCTGGTGTCGCATCAGTTCAAGACCCCGCTCGCGAGCCTGCAGCTGTCGCTCGAGACCATGAGCCTGCGGCAGCTGCCACCGGAGCGCTCGCGGGCCCTGGTGGAGCGCATGCTCGCCGACCTGACGCGCATGGAATCCATGGTGGGCCAGATCCTCGACAGCTCGCGCCTGTCCCACGGCCGGATGGAACTGAAGAGCGAGGTGGTGCTGCTGGACGCCGCGGTGACGCGCGTCGTCAGCCAGTACCTGGAACGCGCACAGACCGACCACATCAGCATCGAGTCGCAGATCCCCCGCGACCTGCAGGTGCTGTCCGATCCGCTCGCGGTGGATGCGGTGGTGCGCAACATCCTCGAGAACGCACTGGCCGCGGTGGCGCCGGTGGGCGGCGGCAAGGTCACGCTGACCGCCCGCAGCGTCGGCTCGGAAATCGAACTCGCGGTGCGCGACAGCGGCATCGGCTTCAGGCCTTCGGACCAGTCGCAGCTGTTCCGCAAGTTCTCGCGCCTGAACGCGGGCGCCGGCAGCAGCTACTACGGCACGGGCCTCGGGCTCTTCATCGTGCAGCGGCTGATGCAGCTGACGGGCGGCCGCGTCAGCGCCAGCAGCGAGGGCCTCGGGCGCGGCGCCGAGTTCCATCTGTACTGGCCGGCGGTGCAGGCATGAGTGAGGCGGGGTACCACGTGATGGTGGTGGAGGACGATCCGCACCTGGCCGCGGGGGTCGTCGAGAACCTGCGTGCCGAAGGCTACGAAGTGGATTCGGTCGGCGACGGCCGCAAGGCCGTGGAGTGGTTCGAGACGCACAGCTGCGATCTGATCATCCTGGATGTGATGCTGCCGGGGCTCGATGGCTTCGCGGTATGCAGCGCGCTGCGCGAGCGGGGCATGACCACGCCGGTGCTGTTCCTGACCGCGCGCGGCGATGCCGTCGACCGCATCAAGGGGCTGGAGGCCGGCGGCGATGACTACCTCGCCAAGCCCTTCCACCTGGAGGAATTCCTGCTGCGCGTGCGGGCCATCCTGCGCCGCTGGGACTGGTACCGGGCGAGTGCCCGCACCCTGGGCTCGGATGTGCTGAGGTTCGCGGGGAACGAAGTGGACTTCCGGACGTTCCGCGGCCGCGCCTGGAACGGCGAGGCGCAGGAACTGACCGAGAAGGAAGCCATGATCCTCAAGGTGCTGGCGGAGAAGCCCGGGGAGATCGTCTCGCGCGAGGACCTGCTGGAGAAGGTCTGGGGCTACGACGTGTTTCCCTCCACGCGCACCGTCGACAATTTCATCCTGAAACTGCGCAAGCGCTTCGAGCGCGATCCGGCGAATCCGGTGCACTTCCTCACCGTGTGGGGCGTGGGCTACCGGTTCGTCCCGGAGCAGCCGTCATGAGCGCGTCGGCCTTGCGCATCGGCACGCGGGCCTCGGCGCTGGCGCTGTGGCAGGCGAACAAGGTGGCGGCGCTGATCCGCGCGCAGCCGGGGGCACCGCCCGTGGAACTGGTGCACATCAGGACCGAAGGCGATGTGCGCACCGACATCCCGCTGTGGGCCGCCGGCGGCCGTGCCTTCTTCACTAAGGAAATCGATCGCGCGCAGCTGGCGGGCGAGGTCGACATCGCCGTGCATTCGCTGAAGGATCTGTCGACCGTGCTGGCCGAGGGACTTGCGTTGGCCGCGGTGCTCGAGCGCGAGGATCCGCGCGATGCGCTGCTGACCCGCCATGGCACGCACCTGGAGGATCTGCCGCCGGCGGCCCGCGTCGGCACCAGCAGCCTGCGGCGCCGCGCCTTCCTGCTGCGTGCGCGGCCGGATCTGCGGCTGCTGGAACTGCGCGGCAACGTGCCGACGCGCATCGAGCGGCTGGAGGAGGGCAAGTACGACGCCATCGTGCTCGCCACCGCGGGCTTGAAGCGCCTGGAACTGGAGGGGCATATCGCGGCGCGCCTGGAGCCTGCGGTCATGCCACCGGCGGTATCGCAGGGCGCCATCGGCGTGTGCGCGCGTACCGGGGACGAGCCGGTGCTGCAGTGGTTGCGGGCGCTGGACCACGTCGGGACGCGCATCGCGGTGACCGCCGAGCGCGCGCTGCTCAGGCGTATCGAGGGCGGCTGCCAGGTGCCGCTGGGGGCCCTGGCGGGCATCGCCGGGACGCAGCTCACCCTGCGGGCCAGTGTCTGCGCGCTCGATGGTTCGGCGTTCCTCGACGGCCAGGATGGCATCCGGCTCGACGGGCCGGTGTCGCAGGTGGCGGCGGCGACGGCCCTCGGCGTGCGCGTGGCCGAGCAGCTGCTGGCCCGTGGCGCGGGTGAGATCATCGCCGCGCAGCGCCGTCCCGCGGCTCCGGAGCTGCCGTGAGCAGTGGCGCATCCGCCTGGCCGGTGGTGGTGACCCGCGATGAGCCCGCCGACGGTCCGTTGAGCCGCGAATTGCGGGCACTGGGCCTGGCCGTGCTGGGCTGGCGCGTGCTCAGCGTCGGTCCGGCCGCCGAGACTTCCGCGCTGACGGCGGCGCTCGCCCGGCTCAATGAATTCGGGTGGCTGGTGTTCGCCAGCCAGCATGCCGTGGCCGAGATGGTGCGTCGGGTGCCGGTGCCGCCGGCCGACGTGCAGATCGCCGCGGTGGGCGCGCGCACCGCGCAGGCGCTGACCGGGTCCGGCTGGCCCGTGAGTCTCGTGCCCGGGGAGCACACCGCCGAGGCGCTGGTCGCTGCGCTCGCCCCGCGGCTCGCGCCCGGAACGAAGGTGCTGTTCCCCGCAGGCTCGCGCTCGCTGCCGACGATCCGCGAGGGCCTCACGGCTGCCGGCGCCGCGGTCACCCAGGTTGACACATATTCGACCCGGTCTGCGCCTTTGGATGTACGGACCTGCAGGGACTGGGTCGGACGGCGCGCCATCGGCGCGGTCACCTTCACCAGCCCCTCGGCCGTTGAGGAACTGGACCGGGCGCTGGGACCACGGACATTCGATGAACTTCTGGAGAGTGCCGCGGCGATCACGCTGGGTCCGACCACCGGTCGGACGCTGGCGGCGCGGGGTTTCCCCAGCGTGCTTGCCGTGCCGGGGACGCTCTCCGGCATGGCCCGGACCACTTACCGACTGCTCAGGATGAGATGACATGGGATTTCCGAAGGCTAGACCGCGCCGCCTGCGCCAGAACGACAGCTGGCGGGCGATGGTGCGCGAGACCGAACTGACCGTTGCGGATTTCGTGTATCCGATGTTCATCGTGCCGGGCACGAAGGTGCGGCACGCCGTCACGAGCATGCCCGGGGTCTCGCAGTTCTCGGTGGACGAGGTCATCGAGGAGGCGCGCCGGGTGGCGGGCGCGGGCGTGCGGGCCATCATCCTGTTCAGTGCCCCGCAGACCAAGGACCCGCAGGCCTCCGCGTTCCTGGATCCGCAGGGGCTCGTGCCGCGCGCCGTGGCCGGCATCAAGTCCGCCTGCCCCGGGCTCCTGGTATGGACGGATGTATGCCTGTGCAGTGCCACCGATCATGGCCACTGCGGGCACGTGCTGCCCGATGGCACCATCGACAACGATTCCTCGATCGCGACCCTGGCGAAAGTGGCGCTGGTGCATGCGCGCGCGGGCGCGGATGCCGTCGCGCCCAGTGACATGATGGACGGCCGCGTCGCGGCCATCCGGCAGATGCTGGATCACAACGGCTTCTCGGGCACGCCGGTCGTTTCCTACGCCGCCAAGTACGCTTCGGCTTTCTATGGCCCGTTCCGCGAAGCGGCCGACTCGGCCCCGGCCTTCGGCGACCGGCGCTCCTACCAGATGGATCCGGCCAATGCCCGCGAGGCGCTGCACGAGGTGCTGCTCGATGTGGAAGAGGGCGCCGACATGGTCATGGTGAAACCCGCAGGTCCCTATCTGGATGTGATCCGCCGCGTGCGCGAGGCGGTGAACATCCCGGTGGTCGCCTACCAGGTGTCCGGCGAGTACAGCCTGCTGAAAGCCGCCGCCGAACGCGGCTGGGTCGATGAACGGGCCGCGGCGCTGGAATCCCTGATCGGCATCAAGCGCGCCGGCGCGGACCTCATCCTCTCGTATTTCGCCCCGCAGATGAGCACATGGCTGTGAAGTCCAACGGAACCGACCTGGAACCGGTATTCATCCGCGCCTGCCGCCGCCAGGAAGTGACGCACACCCCGGTGTGGGTGATGCGCCAGGCCGGGCGTTACCTCCCCGAGTACCGCGAGCTGCGCTCGCGCGTGGACTTCGTGACGCTGACCCGCAGTGCCGAGCTCGCCGCGGAAGTGACGCTGCAGCCGGTGCAGCGCTTCCCGCTGGATGCGGCCATCCTGTTCAGCGACATCATGACGCCGCTGCAGGGCATGGGCATTCCGCTCAGCTTCGAACCGGGCCCGGTGGTCGCAACGCCGATCCGCAGCCTCGAGCAGGTGCAGGCGCTGCCGCCGCTGAATCCGGAACGCGACGTGCCCTTCGTGCTGGATGCGGTGAAACTGGTGCGCAACAACGCGCCGCGCGGCGTGCCCCTCATCGGTTTCGCCGGCGCGCCCTTCACCCTCCTGTGCTACCTGGTCAGTGGCAAGCCCTCCAAGGAGTTCGGCATCGCCCGCAGCTTCCTGTACAACCAGCCGGAGGCGGCGGGCCTGCTGATCGATCACCTGGCCGATGCCATGGCCAACTACCTTTCCGCGCAGGCCCGCGCCGGGGCGCAGGCGCTGATGCTGTTCGAGTCCTGGGCGGGCCTGCTGGCGCCGCCGCAGTTCCGGCAATACGCGCTGCGCGGCGCGAAGCGCACGCTGACCGCGTTGTCCAAGCTCGACGTGCCGCTCATCTACTACGCCAACCAGGGGTCGGCGCTGATGGAGGAACTGCGCACCTTGAACGTCGATGTGATCGGCGTGGACTGGCGCTCACCGCTCGGCGCAGTGCGCAAGGCTCTGGGTCCGGACAAGGCCGTGCAGGGCAACCTCGATCCCGCGGCGCTGTTCGCCTCGCCCGAGGAACTGAAGCGCCAGATCGACATCGTGCTGAACGAGGCCGGCACGGCGCCCGGTCATGTCTTCAACCTGGGGCACGGCATCTGGCCGGATACCGATCCGGATGCGGTGGCGCGGCTCATCGATCATGTCCACATGCGCACCTCGCGCCGGGGCCGGGGCTGAGCCCGTGGACACTCCGGTGGCAAGCACGGCGGGGACCGCGGCAGGCGCGGATGGCTTCGCACCCATGGCGGCGGCCTTCTTCAGTGACCTGCAGTCACGCATCTGCGCCGCCTTCGAGTCCTTCGAGGAGCGCGCGCGCTTCAGCGTGCGTCCCTGGGCCAAGCCCGAAGGGCATCGCCTGCAGGGCGGCGGTGAAAGCCGGCTGATGCGTGGCGAGGTGTTCGAGAAGGTGGGCGTCAACTTCAGCCACGTCTGGGGCTCCTTCCCGCCGCAGTTCCGCGGCCAGATCGCCGGCGCCGCCGAATCCGAGGGCCGGTTCACGGCCACCGGCATCTCGCTGGTCGCGCACATGCAGAATCCCTACGTGCCCGCCGTGCACATGAACGTGCGGTACCTGTGCACGAGCCGCGCCTGGTTCGGCGGCGGCTCGGATCTGACTCCCACCTTTCCGTTCGCGGAGGATACGGCGGATTTCCATGCTGCCCTGAAAGGCGCCTGTGACGGTTATCGCCCGAATGCCTATGCCGAATACAAGGCCTGGTGCGACCGCTACTTCTTCCTGCCGCACCGGCAGGAGCCGCGCGGAGTCGGCGGGATCTTCTTCGATGACCTCGCCAGCGGTGACCTGCAGCGCGACTTCGCGTTCGTGCGGGCCGTCGGCGAGGCCTTCCTCGATATATATCCAAAAATCGTCCGGCGGCGCTGCCGTATGCAGTATGATGCGGACGCCCGTGAAAAATTGTTACTAAAACGCGGACGCTACGTGGAGTTCAACCTGGTCTATGACCGCGGCACGAAGTTCGGATTTGCGACCGATG
>Ga0335075_10001171_pt1 | contig 43692 bp, 23 predicted proteins | sample Lox_Sample_24_FD_206723 | JGI IMG/M metagenome (GOLD analysis project Ga0335075, IMG submission 206723) | Soil microbial communities from Loxahatchee National Wildlife Refuge, Florida, United States - Lox_Sample_2.4 | ecosystem: Environmental > Terrestrial > Soil > Wetlands | place: USA...
CACCCGACGCGGCGACCTTCTGGGCCAACCTCAAGGCGGGTCGATACAGCATCAGCGACATACCGCTGGGGCGGTGGGACCCGGAGCTTTACTACGACCCCGACCCACACGCGCCCGACAAAACGTACTCCCGAATCGGCGGCTGGGTCCGCGAATTCACCTGGGAGCCGCTGGCATGGCGGCTGCCGATCCCGCCGGCGGTCAGTGCGCAGATGGACGACGGGCAGAAGTGGTCGGTTGCGTGCACACGGGCTGCGCTGCTGGACGCCGGCTGGCCTGACTGGACGGTTGACCCGGAACGGGTCGCCGTCATCATCGGCCACGCCATCGGCGGCGATAAGCAGCACCTCACCAACCTGCGGATCCAATTTCCCAAGTTCGCCCGCGACCTCTGTGCCGCACCGACTTTCGCGGCACTGCCGCCGCAGGTGCGCGATGCCGTGCTCGCCGAAACCCGCACGGCGTTCCTCAGCGGCTTCGGGGAAATCACCGAGGACAGCATGCCCGGTGAGCTGGCGAACGTGGCCGCGGGCCGGGTGGCGAACCTATTCAACTTCCGCGGCCCGAACTTCACCGCCGATGCAGCGTGCGCCTCGGGGCTGGCCGCGATGTCCGCGGCCGTGCGCGGTTTGCAGGCCGGTGACTTCGACGTCGCGATCAGCGGTGGTGTCGACCGCAACATGGATGCGGCGGCGTTCGTCAAGTTCTGCAAGATCGGCGCGTTGTCGGCTACCGGTACCCGGCCGTTCGATGCCGGGGCCGACGGTTTTGTGATGGGTGAAGGCGCCGCGCTGTTCGTCCTCAAGCGCCTCTCCGATGCCGAGCGCGACCGGGACCGGATCTACGCGGTGTTGCTCGGCGTCGCCGGCTCAAGCGACGGGCGGGGTAAGGGCATCACGGCACCCAACCCGGTCGGGCAGCGGCTGGCAGTCGAACGGGCCTGGCAGGTCGCCGGTGTCGATCCGGTGCAAGCCACCTACATCGAGGCGCACGGTACCTCCACCCGCGTCGGCGATGCGACGGAACTTGCCAGCTTGACTGATGTATTCCGCAAGGCCGGGGCGGCGAACAGGTCGATCGCGCTGGGCTCGGTCAAGTCCAATATCGGTCATCTGAAGGGCGCGGCCGGGGCGGCGGGCCTGTTCAAGGCGGTGCTCAGCCTGCACGAGAAGGTGCTGGTGCCCAGCCTGCATTTCGAGCACCCGAACGAAAGCGTCGACTGGGACGACATCCCGTTCCGGGTCAACACCGAACTTCGGCAATGGCCTGCGCCCGACGGCGGCGTGCGCTGCGCCGGGGTGAGCGCATTCGGGTTCGGCGGCACCAACTTTCACGCCGTCGTCGAGGAATACGTGCCGGGTCGGCACCGCATGCCCGATGCGAGCCCGTCGTTCGCCGGGGCGACGATCCAGCAGCGGTCCCCTGCCGCGTCGACCTCCGCAAAGCCGGTGAGCATTGCGCCCAAAGCGCCGCTGCGCGGAGCGGCCGTGGTCGGCGGCGCCGACGACGGCGAAGTGGCCACACAGCTTGAGCGGCTTGCCGCCGAGGCGGGGTCCATAGTGGCCGGGCGTGCCCCCGCGCCGGCCGCTCCGGACTCCGTGTTGACGAGCGCAGCCGTACGGGTCGCCATCGACTATGCCGATGCAGCCGAGCTGGCGACAAAGGCGACTAAAGCGGTCCAGGCGCTACGCAACGGTAATCCGGCCATCCTGCAGATACTGCGCGCCCAGGGTGTCTTCATCGGCCGTGGCGCACCGGGCAAGGTCGCATTCCTCTACACCGGCCAGGGTTCGCAGTACCTGAACATGTTGGCCGACATGCGCGACCGCGAGCCGATCGTCGCCGCGACGTTCGACGAGGCTGACCGCGTCATGACGCCGCTGCTCGGTGAACCGCTCACCGACTGCATCTTCGCCGAGAACCCTGATGAGGCCGTGAAGGAGCGGCTGGAACAGCAGCTTATGCAAACCGAGATCACCCAGCCGGCGGTGCTGGCCACGGATCTAGCCCTGACCCGGCTGCTGGAGGCATACGGCGTGCGGCCGGACATCGTGATGGGCCATAGCCTCGGCGAATACGGCGCCCTCGTGGCCGCCGGCGCGCTGTCATTCGACGCTGCTCTCGAAGCAGTCAGCGCCCGCGGCCGAGAGATGGCCAGCCTGTCGGTGCCCGATAACGGCGCCATGGCGGCGGTAACGGCACCGCTGGCTGAGATCGAGCGGATCGTCGCTGAGACAGACGGATACGTCGTCGTCGCGAACATCAACAGCACCAACCAGGCCGTCATCGGCGGAGCCACCGATGCCGTCGAGCGTGCTGTCGCGGTCTTTCAGGCGGCCGGCATGAACGCCGCACGGATCCCGGTCAGCCATGCGTTTCACACGTCGATCGTGGCGCCGGCCAGCGAACCGCTCAAAACCGTGCTACGCCGGCTCGACCTGCGTCCGCCGCGTCTGCCGATTGTGTCGAACGTGACCGGCGAGTTGTATCCGGTCGACGCTGACGTCGACACCATGCTCGACCTGCTCAGCCGTCAGGTCGCTTCACCAGTCCGGTTCGTCGACGGGCTGCGCACGCTCTACGCGGCCGGTGCTCGCGTCTTCGTCGAGGTCGGCCCGAAGAAGGCGCTGCATGGCTTTGTCGAGAACGTCCTCGGCGGCCTGACTGAAGACGGCGTGCTGGCGCTGTTCACCAATCACCCGAAGATGGGCGGTGTGGCCTCGTTCAACCAGGCGTTGTGCGGGCTCTACGCTGCCGGGCTGGGCTTCACCGCGCCGCGCGCTACGGCCGTCGGCACGGCGGAAAGTGAGGCGATCGCAATGACCACAACGACCACAATGACCACCGAGCAGTACGCCGAACTGGGTCGCCTGGTCGTCGATGTCGTCGAGCACGGGACAACCGCCGGAACCCGATCAGCTCCCCGGCCGGCCGGCACCGAATCGGTGGTGATAACCGGGGCGGCCCTCGGGCTGCCCGGGGTGCAGCGGGTGTTCGACGACGAAAACATCTGCCGCATCCTCGACGGCCAGCAGTTCATCGATACGATTCCGCATTCGGTGCGCCGGGCCGTGCTCGACCGGCACATCACCCGCCTGGTGAAGCGGGCGTCCGGTGATCCCACGTTCGAGACGATCGACAACGAGGCGGACGTCATCAAGCTGGCCGGCCGCGCCGCGCCACTGGATGTGGTGTCGGAGTTCGGGGTGGACGCGGCCCGCGACGCCGCACTGGATTCGACCACCCGCCTTGCCATCGGCGCGGGCTTCGATGCCCTCCGCGACGCCGGAATTCCCCTCGTCATGCACTACAAGACCACAACGCTGGGCACCCAGCTGCCCGACCGATGGGGGCTGCCGGAATCGATGCGTGACGAGACCGGCGTCATCTTCGCGTCCGCGTTTCCCGGCTACGACAACTTCGCCCAAGAGCTGGAGCACTACTACATCGACCGGAGCAATCGCGAGCAATTGGTCGCGCTCGAAGCGGTGCGAGCCCGGATGGGCAGCGACGGATCGGCCGCGGCGGAGATCGACCGGCGCATCCACGAACTTCGTCACGCCCTCGAGTCCAACCCGTACGTGTTCGATCGGCGCTTCATCTTCCGGTGCCTGCCGATGGGCCACTCGCAGTTCGCGGAGATTATCGGCGCCCGCGGGCCGAACACCCAGATCAACGCAGCGTGCGCCAGCACCACCCAGGCCACCGCGGTCGCTGAAGACTGGATTCGGGCCGGTCGCTGCCGCCGGGTGATCGTGGTGTCCGCTGACAATGTCAGCTCCGATGCGCTGCTGCCCTGGATCGGGTCCGGGTTCCTGGCGTCCGGCGCGGCTGCCACCGACGACATCGTGGAGGAAGCTGCTACACCGTTCGACCAGCGCCGCCACGGGATGATCGTCGGCATGGGCGCGGCCGCCTTCGTCGTGGAGTCCGCCGAGGCCGCCCGGGAGCGCGGGCTACAACCGATCTGCGAAGTCCTCGCCACGGTCACCGCAAACAGTGCGTTCCACGGCACCCGGCTCGACGTCGAGCACATCGGCGGCGTCATGGAGGATCTGCTTGCCCGGGCCGAGGCTCGCGGCGTCGACCGGCATGCCATCGCGCCCAGCACAGTGTTCGTGTCACACGAGACCTACACGCCGGCCCGCGGCGGCAGCGCGTCGGCCGAGATTCACGCCCTGCGCCGGGTTTTCGGCTCGGATGCCGACGCGGTGGTGATCACCAACACCAAGGGCTTCACCGGACACGCGATGGGCGCCGGCGTGGAGGATGTCGTCGCCATTAAGTCACTGGAGACAGGCGTGGTTCCTCCGGTGCCCAACTTCAAAGAACCGGATCCAGAACTGGGCCAGCTCAACCTGTCGATCGGCGGAAGCTATCCAGTGCGCTACGCACTGCGGCTGGGCGCCGGGTTCGGCTCGCAGATCGCCATGACGCTGATGCGGTGGACACCGGTGCCCGACGGCAGCCACCGCGCACCAGACGAACTCGGGTATGAGTACCGGATCGTCGACCAGGCTGCCTGGCGGCGGTGGTTGACGACGGCGGCCGGCATCCCCGACGCCGAACTCGAGGTCGTCCAGCACCGGCTGCGAATCGTCGACACCGGCGCGCCGGTGCAGGCTGCTTCGGCCGCGATACCGACACAGGCGCCGACGGTGCAGTCCGCGTCCGTGGCGCCCGCGCCCGCCCCTGCGGAGCCGGCACCCGTCGCAACGGCACCCGCGCCGGCGTTCCAAGCGCCACCACCCGCCCCGGCGGGTGACGAGATCACCGACACCGTGGTCGGCACCGTCGCCGAACTCACCGGCTACCCGCCCGATCTGCTCGACCTCGATCTCGACCTGGAAGCCGACCTCGGCGTGGACACCGTCAAACAAGCCGAGATCTTCGCCGCCATCCGAGGCCACTACGGCGTTGCCCGCGACGACACCCTCAAGCTGCACGACTTCCCCACCCTCACCCACGTCATCGGCTGGATCCGCGACAAAACCGCCACCCAGGCAGCCCCAAAAAAAGCGCTGGGTGACGCGGCCGCGGCGTCACCGAGCGAAGCACCCGCAGCGCCGACCGTCCAAGGCGACATCGCCGCGACCGACCGGATCCCGCGCCGGGTTCCGGTAGCCGTGCTGCGACCGGATTTGAAGATGTGCGTGCCGACCGGGGTGACTTTGGGCGCCGGCATCCGGGTGGCGGTGATGCCCGATCGGGGTGGAGTCGCCGACGCGCTGGTCGGTCGGCTCTCTCGCCTCGGCGCCGAGGCGTTGGTGCTAAGTCCGGACGACGACCTCGACGCCGTCCTCGCGGACGCGGCGATCGACGGCGTGTACTGGCTCGCCGCCCTCGACGACGAGGGCGCGCATCGGGACATGGACCTTGCCGGCTGGCAAGAAGCACTGCGCCGTCGGGTCCGCAACCTTTACCTCGCCATGCGCCGGCTATACGAGCGCAGGCCGTTCCTCGTCGTTGCCACCCGACTGGGCGGGTATCACGGCTACGACGAGGCGGGCGCCACCTGCCCACTGGGCGGCGCGGTCACCGGTTTCGCCAAGGCCTACGGGCGCGAGCGCCCCGATGCCCTCGTCAAGGCCATTGACTTCCCGGCCTTCCCCGTCACTCGGAACACCTCGACGCTCGCCGACGTGCTCGTCGACGAAACGCTGCGCGATCCCGGCTGCGTCGAGGTCGGTCACGCGGGCGGCCGGCGTTGGGGCGTCGGTCTCGCGGACCGCCCCTTCCCGGACGCCGAGCGGGCCGAAGAGGTTGGCCAGATCGTCGGCGAGGACCCAGTTTTCGTCGTCACCGGCGCCGCCGGCAGCATCGTTTCGGCGATCACTGCGGACTTGGCCGCCGCGTTCGGCGGCACCTTCCACCTGCTCGACCTCACGCCCGAGCCCGACCCCACCGACCCAGACCTGGTCCACTACGCCAACGATCGCGACGGTTTCAAGTCCGAGGTCGCCGCCCGGATGCGCGCGCAAGGCCAGCGCCCTACACCGGTCCTGATCGAACGGGAGCTGGCCCGCCTCGAGCGGCTGCAGGCCGCGCTGGCCGCGGTCCGGGCCGTCGAGGCCTGCGGCGGCACCGCCCGTTACCACAGCGTCGACCTCACCGACGCCGCCGCGGTGGAGAAGGTCATGTCCCAGGTGCGAGAGACCAGCGGGCGCATTTCGGTGCTGTTGCACGCCGCCGGCATCGAGGTCAGCCATGCCCTCCCGGACAAGGAACCCCGCGAGTTCGACTTGGTGCTCGGGGTCAAGGGTGACGGGCTTTTCAACGTGCTGCACGCCGTCGGCGACATGCCGCTGGACGCCGCGGTGGCGTTCAGCTCGGTGGCCGGTCGGTTCGGCAACGTCGGACAGACCGATTACAGCGCCGCCAACGATTTGCAATGCAAGGTGTTGAGCAGCTTGCGCCGGACCCGGCCGGGGATACGCACGCTGGCGCTGGACTGGACGGCCTGGGGCACCATCGGCATGGCGACCCGCGGATCGATCCCGAAGATCATGGCGGCGGCCGGAGTGGAGATGCTGCCCGCCGAAGCGGGTGTCGCGTGGATCCGGCGCGAACTTAGCGCGGGCATGCTCGACGGCGAGGTCGTCGTCGCCGGCGCGCTCGGCGCGTTGGCCGCCGGATTTCACGAGACGGGCGGCATCGACCCGGCCGCGCTGACCACCGCGGGCCCGATGGTCGGTGCGGTCGTTCGCGCCAGCGTCCACGACGGCTTGGTGGTGCGCACGACACTGGACCCGACCGCACTTCCGTTCCTGGATCACCACCGCATCGGCGGCACGCCGGTGCTGCCCGGCGTCATGGGCATGGAGGCGTTCGCCGAGACCGCCCGGTTGCTCGCCGCTGACCTGCACGTGGCCGCTGTGGAGAGCGTGAATTTCCACGCGCCGCTGAAGTTCTACCGTGACGAGCCGCGCACACTGACGATCACCGCGCTGCTGCGACCGGACGGCGAGGACCTGCTGGCCGAATGCCGGCTGTCGGCCGAGCGCCAGCTACCCGGCGCGGACGAGCCGCAGCGCACCGTGCACTTCACCGGCTCGGTTCGGTTGACGGCCAAGCCACCAGCGCCCGCCGTCACCGACACCGATTCGGCCAGCGAAACCACGTCGCTGACCCCGGAACAGGTCTACCGGCTGTACTTCCACGGCCCGGCCTATCAAGTGGTCGGTTCGGCGTGGAAGCACGGCGACGGCGCCGCCGCCCGGTTCGCCGCCGACCTGCCGCCGCAGGTGGATCAGCCGGTGCTGATCGGGCCGCGACTGGTCGAACTGTGCTTCCAGACCGTCGGGCTGCTGCAGGCCGGCACCGAGGGCGTGCTAGCCCTGCCGATGCGCGTCGGTGCGGTGCAGTTCACCGGACAGCCGGCGGAGCGCGCCGGGCTGGTTGCCACCGCACGTCCCGACGGGTGCGGGGGCTTCAACTGCGGCATCCGCGACGACGAAGGCACGCTCGTGCTGCGGGTCGACGGATACCGCACGGTGCCGCTGCCCGACCCACCGCCCGACGACATCATCGCCCCGATCGTCTCGGCCATGAGGAGCAGCGGATGAACACCCAGCTTCGGCGGCTTGCAATAGTCAACCGCGGGGAGCCCGCGGTACGGGCACTGACCGCGGTAGCCGAACTCAACCAGGCGGGCGACCAACCGCCCATCTGCACGATCGCGCTCTACACCGATCCGGACGCCGAGGCGTGGTACGTGCGCGAGGCCGACGAAGCCGTGCCACTGGGCTCGGCGACGTATGTCGACCCGGCCGACGGCACGCGCCGGTCGCGGTATCTGGACGAGGCGGCCGTCATCGCGGCGCTGCGCGGCGCCGAAGCCGACGCGGTCTGGGTCGGCTGGGGGTTCGTGGCCGAACACGCGTCGTTCGCGCAGGCCTGCGAGCAGGCCGGCATTGTGTTCGTCGGCCCGGACAGCGCCACGATCCGACTGCTGGGTGACAAGGTCGCGGCCAAACGCGTCGCCGAACGGGCCGGCGTGCCCGTTGTGCCCTGGAGCGACGGGCCGGTGAACGACGCCGCCGAGGCCCTCGCAGCCGCGGAGCGACTCGGGTATCCACTGGTGGTCAAAGCCGCCTCCGGCGGTGGCGGCCGGGGCATCCGGATGGTCGCCAACGAAGCCGAACTCGCCGCGGCGCTGCCCTCGGCGCAGGCCGAGGCGCAGCTGGCGTTCGGCGATCCGACGGTATTCCTCGAGCGGCTGGTGCCGGCCGCCCGCCACGTCGAGGTGCAGGTGATCGCGGACGGGCACGGCACCGTGTGGGCGGTCGGCATCCGGGACTGCACCCTGCAACGCCGGCACCAGAAGGTGCTCGAGGAGTCTGCGTCGACGGTGCTCGATGCCGCGCAAGAGCGGGCGATCCGCGACGCGGCGGTGCGCATGGCCGCCGCGGCCGGCTACCGAAGCGCGGGCACGGTTGAATTCCTGGTCGACCCGACAGACGGCAGCTACCAGTTCATGGAGGTCAACACCCGGTTGCAGGTCGAGCACCCGATCACCGAGGCGACGACGGGCCTGGACCTGGTCAAGCTGCAGCTGCTCGTGGCGCGCGGCGGGCGGCTCACCGGCACTCCCCCGCAGGTGACCGGCCACGCGATCGAGGCACGGCTGTGCGCGGAGGATCCCGAGAACGGCTTCGCGGCCGCACCGGGCCGGCTGGCGCGGCTCCGGCTCCCCGCCGGCGCCGGCATCCGCGTCGATGCGGGAGTGCGCGAAGGCGACCGGATCCCGCCTGACTTCGACTCGATGATCGCCAAGATCGTGGCCTGGGGAACCGACCGCGCCGAGGCCCTGGCCCGCCTTCGGCGCGCGCTGCGCGAGACCACGGTCGTCGTCGAGGGCGGAACCACCAATCGCTGCTTCCTGCTGACGCTGCTCGACCGACCGGAGGTCAACGAAGGCAACTTCGACAACCACTGGCTGGACCGGCTCACCGGCGAGGCGGCGCACCTGCCGGCTCCCGACCCGGTCGCCTTGCTGGTGGCCGCGGTGGAGTCGTACGACCTCGACGAGGCCGCCGAGCGGCTCGCGTTTCATGCCCGCGCTGCGCGCGGTGGAGCCGAGTTAGCGTCGGGGGTGGGTCATCGGTGTCGCCTGCGTTACCGGGGCCAGCAGTACGACTTGTACGTGTATCGCACCGGCGCTCAGACCTACCGCGTCACATCCGGCGCCGGCATCGCCGACGTCGTCATCGCCCAGCGCGACGGGTACCGGCGGCGAGTGGCGGTCGGCGCGCGGCTGCATTGGGTCGTGACGGTCATGGAGGGCGCCACGCTGCGGATCGACGTTGACGGCGCGGCCCATGCCGTCTCCCGCGACGACGGCGGCGTGGTGCGGTGCGGCGGGCCGGCGTTCGTACTCGCGATCCTCGTCGAACCGGGTGACCAGGTGGCCGAGGGCGACCCGCTGGCCGTGGTGGAGAGCATGAAGATGGAGACCACCATCACCGCGCCGTACGCCGGCACCGTCGCCGCGGTGGAAACCGCGGCGAACGTACAGGTCGAGGCCGGCGCGCCGATCGTCCGGATCACCACGTCGCAGAACGATCACGGCCATGCCGCCGGCGCCGTCGACTTCGCCGGGCTGGCCGCTGCCGAGCAGGACGACACCCCGCCGTGCGAGCCGGTTTACCACGCGCTGCGCGGCTACCTGCTCGGCTACGACCTGGACCCCGGCGCGGTCGGCGCGATGCTGGCCCGGCAACGCGAGCTCAGTGAGACCGGCGCGGCGGCCGACACCGACCTGCTGCGCTGCGAGAACGAGCTGCTGGACCTCTTCGCCGATGTCGGCTCGCTGTATCGGCCCCGCGGCGAGGAGGACCACGACGAGGCGCTGCTCACCGGAAGCACCCAGGAGTACCTGCTGTCCTACCTGCAGTGGCTCGACCCGGAGCGGGCCGGCCTGCCGGATTCCTATGAGCGCCGGTTGGAGCAGGCACTGCTGCGGTACGGGGTGCGCGGCTTGGCCCGTACACCCGAACTCGAGGAAGCCGTTGTCTGGATGTTCCGCTCGTTTCGCCGGGTCGCCGACCTGGTCCCGGCGGTGACCGCCATCCTCGAGCGCCGCCTGCGCCACCAGGCCGAGCTGGCGCAGGCGGCCGACGCGCCGATGCGGGCCCGGCTCGACCGCCTGGCCGCCATCCAGGGTCGCCAGCGGATGGTCGCGGAACTGGCGCGCGACGTTCGGTTTCACTACTACGACGAACCGCTGCTGGCGGTCACCGTCGCCAACGAATACGCCGGCGTAGAGCGCGATCTCGATGCGCTGCTCGATCGTCCCGACAGCGCCGACCGGGCCGAGCGGATCGACCGGCTGGTCGCCTGCACGCAGCCGCTGCGGGCCGAGCTGCTGCGCAGGTGGCGCGGCGCTGACGACCCCGGGCTGCACAGCGCGCTGCTGGAGATCTACACCCGCCGGTTCTACCGGATCAGGGAACTGCACGACCTGAGCATCGTCGAGCAAGAGGGCAGGCTGCTGGGGACCGCCGACTACGACCACGAGGACCGGTCCATTCACCTGGTCACCGGGTATGCCCGGCTGGAGGAACTGCCGGAGCTGTCCCGGGCCATCGCCGGTCACCTGACCATGACCGACGCCGGACGGGAACCGGTGGTGGATCTCGCGCTATGGCGACACGGCGAGGCTCCCGACGATGATGTCATCGACGCCATTCTCCTGGCAGCCGAAAAGGAGCTGTCCGATTGCCATTTCGGCCGCCTGCTGCACCGGCTCGACCTGACGGTGACGACCGTCGACGGCGCGGCGCCCGAGCGCTTCCGCACCCATCACGTGACCTACCGCCAACGGGACGGCCAGTTCGTCGAGGATCCCCTGTACCGCAACCTGCACCCGATGCTCGCCAAGCGGCTGGACCTCTGGCGGCTGGCGAACTTCACGTTGAATCGCCTGCGCTCCCCCGAGGACGTGTACGTGTTCCACGGGGTGGCCCATGACAACCCGAAGGATCATCGGCTGTTCGCGCTCGCCGAGGTGCGTGACCTGACCCCGATCCGGGCCGCCGATGGGACGGCGCGATATCCGCGGCTCGAACTGATGGGTTCGCTTGCGCTGTCGGCAATTTGGGAGGCGCTGGCGTCGTTTGACGCACGAGACCGCCCGGTGGCCAACCGGATAGTGCTCTACGTCCGACCGCCGTGGAACGTGCCACGCGAGGCGTGGACGACGTTGGCCCGGTCGTCGGCGCCGCTGGCGATAGGTGCCGGCCTGGAGAAGCTGGTGCTGCGCGTCCAGTTCCCGGACGGTCGCGACCGCGTGCTCGACGTGGAGGGGCTGGGCGAAGGCGTGACGGTGCGGGAACGCCCACCGGGGCAGATACCGGTCCGCTCGTTGACGCCGTATCGGCAGAAACTGTTGCGCGCAAACCGTATTGGTGTGCCTTATCCGTATGAGATCGTGCGTATGCTCACGCCGCCGGCCGAGGCGGTGGCGCGATTCCCCACTGGTCATTTCATCGAGCACGACCTCGACGAAAACGGGGACCTCGTACCCGTGTCACGGCCGTACGGATCGAACGCCGCCAACATCGTGGTTGGCCTGTTGACCAACAACACCGAAACGGTGCCCGACGGCATGACCCGGGTAGCGCTTTTCGGCGACCCGACCCGCGGGCTGGGCAACCTGGCCGAGCCGGAGTGCCGGCGGATCATCGCGGGGCTGGACCTGGCCGAGCGGATGGGTGTGCCGGTCGAGTGGTTCACGCTGTCGTCCGGGGCGAAGATCGCGATGGACAGTGGTACCGAGAACATGGACTGGATCGGCGCGGTGCTGCGCCGCCTCATCGAGTTCACCCAAGCCGGCGGTGAAGTGAACATCGTCGTCACCGGGGTAAACGTGGGTGCTCAGCCGTACTGGAATGCCGAGGCGACCATGCTGATGCACACCCGCGGCATCCTGGTGATGACTCCCGCCAGCGCGATGGTGCTGACCGGCAAGCAGGCACTGGACTTCTCCGGCGGGGTGTCGGCCGAGGACAATTTTGGCATCGGCGGCTTCGACCGGATCATGGGACCGAATGGCCAGGGCCAGTACTGGGCGTCCACCCTCGCCGACGCATGCGAGATCTTGTTGCGCCACTACGAGCACACCTACGTGGTGCCGGGCGAGAAACGGCCGCGCCGACGCAGCACAGTCGATCCGGTCGACCGCGATGTGCGCTCGGCGCCGCACGCCAACATCGCCGGTTGCGACATGTCGACGGTAGGAGATGTCTTTTCCGCCAACCACAATCCGGAACGTAAGAAGCCGTTCGACATGCGGTCGGTGATGAGGGCGGTGGCCGACGCAGATTCAGATCCATTGGAGCGCTGGGGTGAATGGCGCGCCGCCGAGACCGCAATCGTATGGGACGCCCACATCGGCGGTATTCCGGTGTGCCTGCTGGGAATTGAATCGCACACCGTGCCGCGACGCGGATTCGTGCCGGCCGGTGGTCCTTCGTCGTGGTCCTCTGGGACCCTCTTCCCTCAGTCGTCGCGCAAGCTGGCGCGCGCGATCAACGCCGCCAGCGGCAACCGCCCGGTCGTCGTATTGGCGAATCTGTCCGGCTTCGACGGTTCGCCGGAGTCAATGCGTCGCTGGCAATTGGAATACGGCGCGCAAATCGGCCGGGCAGTGACCAACTTCCGCGGCCCAATCGTCTTCGTGGTGGTATCCCGCTATCACGGTGGTGCCTTTGTCGTGTTCTCCAAGATGCTGAACGAACAACTCGAAATCGCCGCCGTGGAAGGGTCATTCGCGTCGGTGATCGGCGGCGCGCCCGCGGCCGCCACCGTGTTCACCCGAGAAGTGGATGCTCGCACCCAGCGGGACCCCGAAGTACGCGAGGCGGCCGAGCGGGCCCACGCAGCGAGCGGATCCGATGCAGGCTTAGCGCGTGCACAAGTCGCCCAGATCACGGCGACCGTTCGCTCAGCGAAACTCAGCGAAGTCGCGGACGAGTTCGACCGGATCCACACCGTCCAGCGCGCGCTCGCCGTAGGGTCGGTGGACCGGATCATCAGCGCCGAGACGCTGCGGCCCTATATTGTCGACGCGCTCGAGCGGGGAGCATCGGCCCCCGATCAGGATATGTCAAAGGTGTAGCTAATTACCGAACCGACGCAGATCTTGTTGCACGGCAGTCGCTTTGGAGCAGCGCTGCAGAATCAGCTAGTCGAGGGGCAGCAAGAGCAGCTGTCGCGAAAGGCATAACCACCGGTGCAGTCAGGTATAACGTCGGTTGAGTCAGAGTAGGACGTTGCCAGCAGGCATGGTTGGTGGCCCGAGCACATTTCTGACCTCCCCGTTCACCCTGCCGCATATCTAGCTTAAAGCTGTAGCGGCCGGTCCAGCCAGGAGTGCCGGGGTTCCGCTGCCGCCAGCACAGCAGGATCGCCAAGGGCGACTGGCGGCGGAGCCGCCATCTCCGACGCGACGGTCAGCAAGAATCGGCCGTCACGCCGCCACCAGCCGGCAAAAGTCGGCCCTTCAACAGCACGTACGGTCAACGGGCCCCAGCCGTCTGCGCGCGATGCGGCCAACGTCACCTCGAGGGTGCGAGTGTCCCGGCGCAATCCCGTGCGCAACACTTTCAGCGCGCTTTCTTTCGCCGACCAGATCAGGTTCGCGGCTGCGTCTCGCTCGTCGCCGGCGGGGCGCGACGCAACCAGCCGTTGCTCGGCCGCGGTGAAGAAATCGCCGACGAAGCCGGGCCTGCGCGGCTCCACCAGTTCTAGGTCACAGCCCACTGGGTGACCGGAGGCAGGGTGCGTCACGCACACCGCCCAGCCGCCGCGATCGGTGATCGACACCTCAACGGCCAGCGGAGCTCCGTTGACACATACGTAGGGCGCACCGCTGGCGGCATTGCGGACTTCGATGCCGGCCAGCGCGGCCGGGTCGGTGGGCCGGCCGGTGACCGCAGCGACGGCATGCTTGGCGACCAGCCGTCGCAGCAGATACTCGTTGCGCCGCTTAGTGAATCGCAGCCCGGCCAGCCTGGTCGCTTCGCCGGGCGTCAGCCAGTGTTGTGCTGCCGGCAGCGCGTCCTCGCCCATTGCAAGCCACCGATACCCGCCCTGATCGGATGGGCGCTCGCCCATTGGGACCTCCCGAGAACGCCGGTCTGCTGAATCTACCGCCGCGGGTTCTTCCGGGACGATCAAGGCGTCCCGGAAGAACCCGCCGTGTGCGCTGGCGCCGGTGATGATGATCGTCCGACCCGCCATGCCGTCCTTTCCGAGCCGCGCCGTGAAGAACCTTTCGATCAGACCGCCCTCGACGCGTCTGCGGATCCGTCATCGTCGGGCAGCACGTGAGGCCGATCAATGAGTCCCGATTGCACCAACGCGTCATCGACGAAGCGCTGCACCGGTCGCGAACGGAAGAATCCGGCGTGGCCGCCCGGGTACCACACGATCTGGGGTCGACCCCAGTGCTCCCAGAGCCGGAACGTCTGCGCCCTCGGATGCACCAGCTGGTCGGCAAGCCCGGCGTAAATAAAACGGCCCTGCATCGGCACGCGGGGAACCAGCGACAGCGGCGAGATCATCCTTCCGATGGGTTCCGCCAGCGCGATCGTATGCCGGCGCGGGTCATCGCGCGCAAGGCCCGCGTGGCGTCCCAACAGTTCGACCAGGTCCGCCACCGGTACGCCGAGGATCGCGCAGGTGAGGCCTTCTTCCAGGCTTGCCACTAGCGACGCGATGTAACTGCCCAGCGACATACCGTTCAGCCCGATCGGCGAGTCCGCTTCCTCACGCCGTATCCACGACAGCAGCCGCCGGATGTCCCAGACACTTTGGGCTGTGGCGTGCACATCGTCGAGTACATCCTCTCCGGGCAACACGGCACCCTTCGGCAGGCCACGTGCGCGGGGGCCGTGCATCGGAAGGACCGGCAGGATCACGTTCAGACCGAGACGCTCATGCAGGTCCCAGGCACGGAAAAGCCTCAAATCGATAGTGCCACGGCCCATTTCCGTACCGTGCACACACACCAGCCACGGCCGCGGTTCGCGGTGCCGCAGCATCAGGGCATACTCGCGGTTGTTGGCGGTATAGCCCAGCCACCGTTCGGCTCCCGGTTCGCCGGGGTGCGGCGCATACCCGCTGTCGAAGACGACGCGTCGGAGCGAGCGCCTGCGACCCCCCACCGGCGTGACCTTGACGTACCCGACAGCCGGAGGTGCGGCGAAGAACCCTTCCGGCTGGTCGAGCCAGCCTTGCCCGCCGTAAAACTCTAGCGCCGCAACCACTTCCTCAGTGATCCGTTCGAATCGTTGCGGATCGCTGAGCGGCCGATGCATCCGCAAGCCAGCCAGCACGATCTCGTCGCGCAACGCGTGCGCCGCGAGCGCGAGTGTCGGGCGCGCCAGCGGAAGCTCACTGCGCTCACCGCTGGCATAGTCCCGCCACGATTGAACGTAGTAACGGCGGGTGTTTCGGAACGCCTTGACCACACCACCGACGAGGCCGGCTCCTGGAAGACGCCAGGAAGAAGCGCCGGCTCTATTGCGTTGCGCGTCATCGCCGGTGTCCGGTGCTGCCATAGCCAGTAACGGTAACCGACACCGAACGGCTCGATAGGGACTTAAGTCCCACCACCAACCAATCAAAGACCCTCTTGTGCCGGCTGCGGTCACCCTAGACTCCTGGCCAGCCAGTGTGATAGGGACCCGTCAACGACTATGCGCCACCGCGAGAAAAGTTATGAGTGACATCGATATTGACAACACGGAACTCGCCAAGTGGGATCCCGATTTCACCGAGCTGGCGACAAAACTGTTCGCGCCGATCATCAATCGATATTTCCGGGTGGAGGTGCGGGGCTTAGAAGCCATCCCGCCCGCCGGCGGTGTGTTGTTGGTATCCAACCACTCTGGCGGTGCGTTGACCCCTGACCCGCTGGTGTTCGGCCCAGCCTTCTACGGCAAGCTCGGATATGACCGTCCGCTCTACATCCTCGCCCACTACGGGGTGTTTTTCACTCCGTTGCGAAGCTACTTAGGCCGCATCGGCACCATCCATGCCAGCCCGGAAAACGCCGCGAAGGCGTTACACTCCGGTGCGGCCGCGCTTGTATACCCTGGCGGCGATTTTGACGCGTACCGGCCGACGCTGAGCCAGAACGTCATCGACTTCAACGGCCGCACCGGGTACGTCCGAATCGCCATCGAAACCGGCGTACCGATCGTACCCGTCGTCTCGATCGGGGCCCAGGAAACCCAACTGTTCCTGACCCGCGGCGATCGGCTGGCAAAGCGATTGGGCCTGCACCGGATTCGGCTCGATATCCTGCCTGTCACAGTCGGTTTGCCGTTTGGCATGACGATGTTTTTCCCGGCTAATTTCCCGCTGCCCACCAAGATTGTCAATCAGGTGCTCGAGCCGATCGACATAACTAGGCGATTCGGAAAGAAGCCCGACGTCGCCGAGGTCGACTCCTACGTCCGCTCGGTGATGCAGAATACCCTTGACGGGCTGGCTTGCGAGCGGCGGTTCCCGGTGCTGGGCTAACCAAGTCCGACTAATCCGATTTCGCCCCCGCCCGCGGGGCGCGCCCGAGCCGCTGTTCGAGCTCGAGCACCTGTTTGGTGGTTTTGAGCACGGTGTCGGGGTTGAGGCTCATCGAGTCGATGCCGATCTCGACGAGGAATTCGGCCATGTCGGGGTAGTCCGAGGGCGCCTGCCCACACAGTCCGGAGTGAATCCCGTTGCGGCGGCAGCCGTCTACGGCCAGCCGTATCATCTGCTTGACGCCCTCGTCACGCTCGTCGAAGTCGAATGCGACGATCTCGCTGTCCCGATCGACCCCCAAGGTGAGCTGGGTGAGATCGTTAGAGCCGATCGAGAAACCGTCGAAGTGCTTGGAGAACTCGTCGATCAGCACAACGTTGTTGGGGATCTCGCACATCGCATAGATCTTGAGGCCGTTCTCGTCTCGCCGCAGCCCGAGCTCAGCCATCCGGTCCAGGACCTGCTCGGCCTCGGCGACGCGTCGCACGAACGGCAGCATCAGGATGACGTTGGTGAGCCCCATCTCCTGGCGGACCCGCTTCATCGCCTTACACTCGAGTGCGAAGCCCTCGGCGTAGGCGGGGTGGGCGTAGCGGGAGGCTCCGCGGAAGCCGAGCATCGGGTTGTTCTCACCGGGCTCGAAGTCTGCCCCGCCAATAAGGCTGGCGTACTCGTTGGTCTTGAAGTCGGACATCCGCACTACGACGGGCTTGGGCCAGAAGGCCGCAGCGATGGTCCCGATCCCCTCGGACAGTCGCTGCACGAAGAAGCTCTCCCCGTCGGGGTAGCCGCGGGTCAGCCGCGCCAGCTGGGCGCGCGCATCGGGATCGGTGACCTTGTCGGGGTGCAGCAACGCAAGTGGGTGGCCCTTGATCGACTCGCTGATAATGAACTCCATTCGTGCCAAGCCGACGCCGTCGTTGGGCAAAAACGAGGTCTTGAACGCTAGGTCCGGATTGCCGAGGTTGAGCATGATCTCGGTGGCGGGCCGGGAAGCAGCGGTGATTTCGTTCTGCTCAACTGAAAATGGAACCTCTCCGGCGTAGACGCGCCCGGTGTCGCCCTCGGCGCAGGACACCGTCACGGTCTGGCCGCCGGCCAAGCACGCGGTCGCGCGACCGGTACCCACTACGGCGGGGACCCCAAGTTCGCGAGCGATGATCGCGGCATGGCAGGTCCGACCACCCCGGTTGGTGACGATCGCCGCAGCGGTCTTCATCACCGGCTCCCAGTCCGGCGTGGTGGTGTCGGCGATCAGCACCTCCCCCGGCTTGAAATCTGCGAGGTGAGAAAGGTTCTCGATCAAGTGCGCCCTACCCGAGGCGATCTTCTCGCCCACCGAACGACCCTCGACCAACACGTCGCCGGAGCCTTGGAGCACATATCTCTCCACGGTGGTCACCGGGCGCTGAGAAGCGACAGTCTCCGGCCGGGCCTGGACAATATAGAGCCGCCCGTCGATTCCGTCTTTCGCCCACTCCATATCCATCGGCCGCCCGTAATGTCGCTCAATTTTGATCGCGTAGTCGGCCAGCTCCAAGACATCTGCGTCGGTGAGGCAGAACCGCTCCCGGTCAGCTTTGGGTGCGGGAATGTTGCGGGTTGTCTCTTTGGCCGAGCCCTCGACGAAGACCATCTTCACCGCCTTATCGCCGAGCATGCGGCGCAACACCGCACGGTGGCCCGTCGAATAGGTGGGCTTGTGTACGTAGAACTCGTCCGGGTCAACCGCGCCCTGCACCACGTTCTCGCCGAGGCCGTAGGCGCCGGTGACCAACACGACATCGCGAAAACCGGATTCGGTGTCCAGGGAGAACATCACGCCCGACGATGCGAGGTCGGAGCGCACCATCTTCATCACACCGATCGAGAGCGCGACCTTGAAGTGGTCGAAGCCCTGGTCGACGCGATAGTGGATGGCACGGTCGGTGAACAGGCTGGCGAAGCAACGCCGGCAGGCGTCCAGCAGCGACTGCTCGCCGTGAATGTTGAGAAAGGTGTCCTGCTGGCCGGCGAAGCTGGCCGTCGGCAGGTCCTCCGCCGTCGCGGAGCTGCGCACTGCCAGACTCACATCCTGGCCGTACTCGCTCTGCAACCGCCGATACCCGGCGAGTACTTCGGCGGCGACATCGTCGGGCAGGCCAGCGCCGTAGACAATCTCGCGGGCTTGCTTGCCGCGGCGTGCGAGGTCGGCGACGTCGCTGGGATCGAGCCCGTCGAGGGCGGCACGTAACGGCTGCGAAGCACCCGCCGCCTCGAGCATCCGCCAGTAGCCGGCTGCAGTGATGGCAAAGCCGTTCGGTACTAAAACCCCCTCGCCGGAGAGCTTGCGGTACATCTCGCCGAGCGATGCGTTCTTTCCGCCGACTAGCGGAACGTCTTCGATCCCAAATTCCTCGAAGAAGCGTACGTATTCAGGCATGTTCATGCTTACTCCTCTCGTAACCGATCGAGCAGGGCCATCGCTTCGAGGCCTAGCCAGGTTGCTTGCAATGCCGAGATCGCCCGATGGCGGGCGCCGAGGCCGCCGTCCGCGCGTTGAAGCAGGGCGAGTTGTTGTTCGACAGCGTCGAGGTAGCGCAGGCGCCGGTGTAGGGCACAGGCGAGTGCGAGGCCGCCCCGGAGCGCGCCGACCGAGGTGGTTCTCGCATCCGGCGTCAGCCGCAGGCCGACGAGTTCGTCTTCGCAACTGACCAGGAAGGTCGACAGTCGCAAGTCGGGTCGCCAATTCGGGTTGACCAGCCGGGCCAGACGGAGACCCATCCCCGTCGTCTCCAAATCGGCTCCCGGAGAAGCCCATCCACCGCCGGCGGCGCGCGCTGAATCCAGCAGTGCTTCGATGCTGTCTCGTACTGATCCATCAAATGCACTGTCGCGTAGGCGCATTAATTCGCAGAGGTGCACCGCGTCGACAATCGCCGCGCGCCAATCTCGCGGCCCACCGCAGTCGCAGAAGGCGTGAAGCCGGGCATCCAACCACTGATCCGGCGAGAACTTCGGCTGCGCTCCGAGTACGTCGAGCGCGCGAAGCGCAGCCCAGCCGATCGTCAAGGTCGGGTATCCGCCATCGTTGTCCTGCAGGCCGCGTAGCCAATCACCCGCTTGCTGTGGCGCGGGAATGTCGACGTCGAGCAGCCTGAGCGACTCAAGAGCAGCCAAGGTGTCGGGAGCATTGGGCTCCTCAACAGCCCATTGCGGCGTGCGATAGAAGCAGTAACCCCCTTCCGGGGTGCGCCGCCCCAGCACATACCGACCAATCGCCGCTCGGTCCAGAGATCCAGAGCCCGTGCGTGTGCCGCACCCCACAGGCATTTTCTCGGCACTAGTCATTCGCGGTCCCACTAAACGAATTCGATGGTATGTCCGGGCATGAGACGCTCGACCCGGCCACGGCACTCGATCTTGATCACGTTGCTTTGTTCGGAATCTGAGCTGATCTTCGCGCGACGTCCGTTGATTTCCAGGTGCAGACGGTGGCCACGGTACCTGAACGGAAACGCCAGCCGCCCCAGCTCCTCGGGCCACAGCGGGGCCAGCACAATGCGGTCAGCACGAAACTCCAGGCCGGTGAAGCACCGCTGCAGCAGATCGACGCTGCCGGCCATTGCCGCCAAGTGGATACCCTCGAAGGTGGTGCCGTCCTGGAGGTCTGCGATGTCGGACATCAAAACCTGCTGAAAATATTTCATGGCCCGGTCGCGGTCACCGCGGGCCAAAACCCAGGAATGCACGACGGCACTCAGCGTCGACCCGTGTGAGGTCCGGGATCGATAGTATTCAATGGTTTTCGGAATCTGGTCGGGAGTGAACCGGTAGCAAAGCCGATCGAAAAGCTCACGCAATTCGTCCGAGGAGAGCAGATAAAACAGCATCAGCGCGTCGGCCTGCTTGGATACTTTGTAGTTGTTGACGTTGTCGTCCTCGGCTTCCAGAATGCGATCGAGACGCTGAATGTTGCCGTATCGCTGGCGGTAAGCATGCCAATCCAGCTCGGCCAGTTGCTCGTAACCCTCGAATTGGCTGATCACTCCGTCGTGGAACGGCACGAACATTCGTCGGCTTACGTCCTCCCACCGGTCAAGCTCCGGTCCATCTAACTCAAGCCTTTGCAGTAAATCTATGCGGTCGGAGAGTGGGAGCAGGTCGAGTGCCTCCATGGCCCTCATGATCACCCAGACCGCCATGACGTTGGTGTAGGCGTTGTTATCGATGCCGTCGTAGACGCGACCGGGGTAACCCGAGTGGAACTCGTCAGGTCCGATGACCCCGCGGATCATGTAGCGTTCGCGCTCGGTGTCGAAGCTGGCCAAACTGACCCAAAAGCGGGCGATTTCGGCCAGCATTTCGGCCCCGTACTCGATCAGGTAGTTCACGTCGCTACTGACCTGGTAGTACTGCCACACGTTGTAGGCCACAGCGATGCCGCTGTGATGTGCGCGGGCGCTGGGGTCGGGGTTCCAGCGACCGGAGCGCGGATTCAAGTGCAGCTGCGGGCTTTCCTCACGTCCGTCGCTGCCCGATTGCCATGGGAACATCGCGCCCGCATGACCGGCGTCTGCGGCGGCCCGGCGGGCCTGCGGAAGCCGCCGATAGCGATATTGAAGAAGCGATCGCGTTACCGTCGGGAGATGCATGTTCAAGACGGGAAAGATCAGCAACTCGTCCCAGAAGATGTGTCCCCGATAGGCTTCGCCGTGCAAGCCGCGGGCCGGCGCCCCGGTGTCCAGATCGGCGGTGTGCAGTGACAAGGTTTGCAGCAGATGCAGCAGATTCAGACGCACGATCCGCAGTTCGTCGGCGTTGTCGCCGATGTAGATGCTGAGTCGCTCCCACAGATGCTCCCAGACCACAGTGTGGTCATGAAGTAGTTGGGCGAATGGGCCAAGGCAGTGCAGGTACTGCTCGGCCTCGTCCGCCGGCGCGGAAACCGCTGGATCGCGGCCGGTGACGATCACCGCGACCTTCTCCAGCCGCAACGTCTGCCCCGCTGCCAGATCAACCGCGATGTCGTGACCGATGCGGGTCGCGTCCTGCACGAGCTGGTATTCCGCCTCAGCCGGCCCGTCTTCACACCAAACCGTATTGCGCGCCGCCACTGCCACCGGTATGCCAGATCTCACCGTGGCAACGCCTAAAAGGACGGAGTCACTTGATAACTCGTGTGCCTGTGTCACCATGATGTGCTTGCTGGATAATTCTCGGTAGCGCTTCACCAGCCGGTTCTCGACATCGCCGTGTATAGCTGATCGAAATTCGATTGTCCCTGACCAGTTTTCGGCTTTGACCGTCATCTCCATAGCGGCAACGTGATGTAGATGCATTGCAGCGAACCTACGTTGCGTCACTGCGGTGGTACGCCCGCCGGCGTCGCGGAAGCGAAACTCCCGGGTTAACATTGCTCGCCGCAGATCAAGGGTTTGCGAATACGCGAGCAGCTCGGTGGCATCGACGTCGAACCACGGCCCGCCGTCGATTCGGAACGTCAACGGCAGCCAGTTCGGCAGGTTCACCAGGCTTTCATTGTCTAAGGTGCCGCCGTCGAGGTGGTCAATCAGCCGGTTGTAGATGCCGGCCGAATAGGTGCCGGGATAGTGAACCTCACCCCAAGTTGACTCGGGTGTGCAGCCGCGGGTGGCGAAATATCCGTTGCCCACTGTGCATAACACTTCGCGCAGCGGTTCGCGTGAGGGGTCATACCCGCCAAAGGTAACCGACCATGGATTGGTGGATTCATCGTGCTCAGTGGTGGTCTCCCGCGCGAATCGCTCGATGAATTCACGGACCGCGACAAGACCGGTAAGAGCGAACCTAGCGGCCGACGGACGGTTCCCGTCTTCGCTATGCCGCACGACGATGCCGATACCGTCACGCCGGACGGCGTCGAAGGCGTCCTCGTCGCTGAGATCATCGCCGATGTAAATGGGCAATAACGGATCGGATTTAGCGATGCGATGCACAATCCATCGGAGCGCTTTTCCTTTATCCCACTCGATATTCGGCCGCAGCTCGATGAGCTTGCGCCCACTGGTGACCCGAAGACCGGTGCGTTGTCCGACGGAATGCACGGTGGCGATAACCTCGCGCACAGACTCCGGTGCGGCGTTGCGATAGTGGACGGCCAGGGTGTATCGCTTGTGCTCGACGAAAACACCGTCGAGGAGCGCGAACCGGTCGGACAACTCGCCCGCTACGGATTCGAGCACACCGACTGCCGCCTCGGCGGACGCATGGCGGTGCACGGTGGCGTCGGGTGCTGTTGTCTCGAAGCCATGGCTCCCCGCATACCAGACGCCGGGCAGCCCGACGCGGGGCGTCAAGTCGGCGAGGTCGCGTCCGCTGAGCACCACGACATCACATCGCACGGCCAACGCTTTGAGCGCGTCGGCGACGCCTTGGGCCATCGAGGCGGAGTCGGGGTCGTCGACGATGCCACACAGCGTGCCATCGAAGTCCAGCAGCACCACCGGACGTCGGGCGCCCACCGCCACAGCGATTTGCGCGTAGGACAAAAGCGCATCGGGAAGCGTCGACATCCGCCGATCCCCGACGCGCACCATGATGCAGGCAAGGTCGTCGACCACGGCGTCCGCACCACTTCGGCGCAGCTGATCGGCATGCCCTATGCGATCGATTCCGATCACCAGAGCGAAACCTGCGCGGCGGCCGGCGCTTATCCCTGCGTCGGTGCCCGCAATGACTACACATCGCTCGGGCAGCACGCCCACCTGGAGCGCAAGGTCCAGCAAACATCTCGAGTCCGCTTCACCCGCTCCTCGATGGTGGCCGTCGTCGACACAGACGGTCACGATGTCGCGCACGCCGGCCAAAGCCTGGTCGCCACTGCGTCCGGATGAATAGACGCCGATGCGCAGACCCGCATCGTGCAGCTTGCGCACGAGCGCAATCGTGGGATCGAACACCGGGTCAATGCACGGCGGTTCAGCCACGACATCATCGAGGCGGAAAATCACCGCGTCGTAGCAGCGCGGATCGATTGTCAGCGTCATCTCATGGCCGCAGGTTGTCCGCAGTCGTGCTGTTCGTCATGGCGTCCTCCGGGTTCTGGCCTGACTCCCACCGTAAGAATGACTGGGCGGATCTCCCTAGGGTCCTTGGTCCCGACGGCATCGCTGAGAGTCCTACGACCATGCGGTTAAGGACTAACGCCCCATGATCGGCGACGCCATCCGGCCTAGCGTTTTGCTTTGACTGAGGAGGGCGACAAATGTCAGCGCACGCCAAGGGCTACGGCATCATCGTCGGCGCCGATGGATCACCCGCATCAAATGCCGCCGTCTGTTGGGCCGCGCATGATGCGGTCCTGCGCCATATTCCGCTAACCGTGGTCCATGTGGTCAGTCCCATGGTCGCGACGTGGCCGCACAGCCCGCTGCCGGACGGAGTTGCGGTATGGCACGAGAACGAGGGACGCCGGATTCTGGCGAATGCGCTCAAACTCGCCCGAGAGACTGCGAAGGATCATCCGCGGGTACCCATCGAATGCGAGCTGGTTTTTTCGGCCGCCGCTCCAACGCTTGTCGATCTGTCCAAAGAAGCTGAGCTGGTGGTGGTGGGGACCTACGGGCGTGGAGCGTTGGCGCGCGGTCTGCTGGGTTCGGTCAGTTCGAGCCTGGTGCGGCAAGCACATTGCCCAGTCGCAGTGATCCGGGACGAAGATCCGCGGATGCCACATCCCGCCCAGGCGCCCGTGCTCGTGGGAATCGACGGCTCGCCGGCCTCGGAGCTTGCTACCGCGATCGCGTTCGACGAAGCGTCGCGGCGCCACGTCAACTTGATAGCAGTGCATGCATGGAGTGACGCCGAGATTCTCGAACTTCCGGGTTTGGATTGGTCTGCGGTGAAGGCCGAAGAGGAGCGCGTTCTGGCCGAAGGGCTGGCGGGTTGGCAAGAACGCTACCCCGATGTGACGGTGCACCGGCTCTTGGTTTGTGACCGCCCTGCCCGCGTGCTCGCCGAGACATCGGAGACCGCACAGCTTGTCGTCCTCGGCAGTCATGGGCGGGGTGGATTCGCCGGCACGCTCTTGGGTTCGGTCAGCAACGCGGTCGTTCAAACTGTGCGCATGCCCGTGATCGTGGCCCGGCAATCGTAAAATCTTTCCGGCATAGCAAGAGCTTCGATGAGGCCAACGGACTGTGCCCGCCCGATCGTGGCTGGCATCGACGGATCTACCGCTGCGGTCCACGCGGCTCGCTGGGCGATCGACGACTCGGCAATTGGCTACCACGCTATCCCGATGTAACGGTGCACACCCGTTTCGTCGGTCCGCACGGCCACGCACTGGCCTCCTACCCGAACTGTTCGGTCCTGCTGGTGCGCCGGTAGTAGTCGAATTGACGAACGGCCCGAGGCACCGGGACTTCTGTCCCTATCGGCGCGGTGTGCGTAATGGTCGGATAACCCCAGGAGATCAATAGGTCTCACCCTACGCTGTCGGTAGTGGCTGATGGCGCCTGCTGGAGGTCCTAGACATGAGTTCTTCTCACCCGGCGCAGCTCAGGACGCGCATGTTCGCCCGAGTGCTCGGCCCATTCTTCGTCATCGCCTGTATCACCGCCGCGGCACGCACTTCCGAGATGTCCGCGCTGATGTCCGATTTCGCCGCGAACCCGTTGTGGTCATGGGTGGCGGGCCCGTTTGTGCTCACAGGCGGCCTGGTCATGATCGCGCTCCATTCTTATTGGCGCGGCGCGGCCGCCATCGTGGTGTCGATCATGGGTTGGCTCGTGACGCTGCGTGGGCTGTTGCTGCTGGCCTTCCCCTCGGCCTTCATCTCGATGGCCAACTCGATGATCGGCATGGCTGACCTGTGGCGTGCGATCTGCATCGTCTTCACCGGGATCGGCCTTTACCTGACCTATGTCGGCTGGATGCCTACAGCTGATCGATCGGTGCCACAAGCGGCAAGTGCAACTCCAGATTTGCCGCGCGCCGCGTGACGTAGAAAGATCGGAGATATCATCATGAGCCAAACCGCAGTAGTTACAACGGTTGTTGCTGTTGTCTCGGTGTTGCTGTTACTGCTCGCCTCGATCCGGGTGGTCTGGCAGTACGAACGAGGTGTGCACTTCCGGCTCGGTCGGGTCGTCGCGGTGCGAGAACCCGGCCTGCGATTGATCATTCCGGTCATCGACCGTTTGTGGCGAGTCTCGATGCGCATCGTGACGATGCCGATTCAGTCACAGGGCATCATTACCCGCGACAACGTGAGCGTCGACATCGCGGCGGTCGCCTATTTCCGCGTCATCGACGCTCGGAAGTCAGTCGTGGTCATCGAAAACGTCCATGCCGCAATTGATCAGATCGCCCAGACCACCTTGCGTAACGTTGTCGGGCAACACTCTCTTGACGAGGTGCTCGCTCAAACCGAAAAGATCAATGCCAGCATCCGTCAGATCCTCGACACCACCACGGTGGAATGGGGCGTGGAGGTCACCCTGGTAGAGCTGAAGGACATCCAGCTTCCGGACAGCATGAAACGCGCGATGGCGCGGGAGGCTGAGGCCGAACGCGAGAAGCGCGCCAAAATCATTGCCGCCGAAGGCGAAGCACGCGCTGCCGCCGCGCTGGGCGAAGCATCCGACACCATGATGGTGCACCCGCTTGCCCTGCAGCTGAGAAATCTTCAGACCCTGGCCGAACTCGGGGTGGAGAAAAACACGACCGTCGTCTTTCCCGCCCCCCTGATGAGCGCGATCGGGGAACTCACCGGCTTCCTGACCCGCGAGTCGGCTGCCTCACAGCCCACCACGCCGAACGGACTGGCGCATGAGGCGCTCACCCATGCTGTGCAGCACTGATGCCGGACCGCCAGCCGGCCGCGCTTGACGGGCCGCGATGAATGAGGCGGTGAGCGTTAGTAAGGTCGGCGTCCGCGACCGCGTGGTCGTCAGCTCCGAATCGCAACGAGTGCGCCGGATTGGCCTGCTGGCCTTGGTCGGTGCATGTGGACTGCTGATCATGCTGGTGGCGCAGGACCATTACGCTCCCGATTGGTATGCGATGAGCCGACTGACATGGTCGCTGGCACTGTCGCTGGCGGTGATATCGGCCGCGCGCGGCATTCTGCTGGGTCGACCGGTGACGATCAGCCACGCCACGGCGGCAGCCGCGGTGTTGGCCACCGGCTTGGCCAGCCACCTGCTGTCATTTCAGTTGCTCGGCGACGGACTCGTCGCGAGCGCCGGGGTGGTGCTGACGTGGCCGGTCCCGTCGCGGCGGGATCCCGCTGCGCTGGCGCGAGTGTGGCCGCTGATCGAAGCGACCCACGGTGATCCGCTTGCCCCGTTCGCGATGCAATCGTCAAAAAGCTACTACTTCAATGCCGAAAGCACCGCGGCAATCGCCTACTGCGCGCGGCTTGGCCTCGCAGTTGTCAGCGGCGACCCGATCGGGCAGCACAGTCATTTCCGGCAGCTCGTGAGCGACTTCGCGGCGACGTGTCGCAGCCGTGGCTGGCGCATCGTCGTGCTGGGCTGCGGTGAGCAATGGCTCGGGTTATGGGGCGATCGCGCGGTGATTGGCCAATCGCTTCGGTCGGTGCCCATTGGGCGCGACGTGGTCATCGATGTGTGTCGATTCGACATGGCCGGGCGGAGATACCGCAACCTGCGTCAGGCAGTGCAACGCACACACAACGTCGGAATCACCACTGAGATAGTGGCTGAACAACAACTCGACCACACGCTGACAGACGAGTTGGCAGAAGTGCTATACGCGTCGCACCGCGGGGCGCGTCTCGAACGCGGGTTTTCAATGATTCTCGACCATGCGCTCGAGGGTCGGTACCCGGGAATCAGGTTGATCATCGCGCGAGATCGTCGCGGGCGCGTGCAGGGGTTTCAACGCTACGCAACGGCCGGTGGGGGTACCGACGTGACCCTAGACGTACCTTGGCGGCGTCCGGGGGCGCCAAACGGGATCGATGAGCGAATGAGCGTCGACATGATCTCGGACTGTAAAAAGTCCGGCGGACAGCGGCTTTCACTGGCATTCGGCGCGTTTCCGGAAATCTTCGAGAACGACAACCGCAACCTCATCGAAGGTATCTATTACGTGCTTATTCATCTGGGTCGCTCGTTGATCAAGCTCGAGTCGCTGTACCGGTACCTCCGAAAGTTCCACTCGTTCGGCGAACGCCGCTATGTCCTGATCTCGCTACGGCACATACCCGCCGCATTGGTGGTTCTGCTGTCGCTGGAGTTCATGCCACGCCGGCGGCATCTGCGGACTCGCCGGGTATGCAGCGAGACGTAGGTCGGTGACGTCGCGCGAGATCTCCCGGTCGTGGCGGTCAGTGACGTAAGGCCTTAGCGCCCAAGGCCAAAGGCCTCCTGAACGTTAGCAGTTCCGCGTCTACCGTCAGGTGCACCAAGGCTCAGGAGGCAGGATTGAAATGTCGGAGCGCTTAACTCCGCTGGGAATACTTGTCGGCGTCGACGGATCCACCGACTCGGAGGCGGCCGTGCGGTGGGCCGCGGACGAGGCGGTGATGCGGAACATCCCGCTCACACTTGTCCATGTCCTTCCCACGCCCGAGGGCGGCTGGCAAGCCTGGGGACTGTCGACCACACCATTACCCGCAGATCTTGAAAAGCTGGACGAACAACACGCGTGGCAAGTGATCGAGGACGCACTGAGCATCATCACGGACAGCGCCACCGACGATAGTTCCTTGACGATCAACAGCGAAGTGCTGCGTGCGCCAGTTGTCCCAACACTTGTCGACCTCGCCAAAGATGCCGCGATGATCGTTGTCGGAAGCCACGGTCAAAGTGCATTCCGACGGCTGCTACTCGGCTCGGTCACCACCGGGCTCATCCAGCACGCACACTGCCCCGTCGCGGTCATCCACCAGAACGCACCCCACGGTCGGTTGTCGCATGCACCGGTCGTCGTCGGAATCGACGGCTCTCGCACCTCAGAGCGGGCCACTGCGATAGCTTTCGAGGAGGCCTCCTGGCGTGGAGTGGACCTAGTGCCCGTACACGCAAGTTGCGATGTCGCCATGCCCGACATTTCCGGTCCGAAGCAGTCGATCATCGAAGTCTCAGCCGCCGAGACGCTGGCTGAACGCTTGGCCGGGTGGCAGGAACGCTATCCGGACGTCACCGTACATCCGGTGGTTGTGTTGGACCGGCCGGCACAACATCTCCTCACGCAGTCGGATTCGGCGCAACTGGTCGTTGTGGGCAGCCACGGCCGTGGTGGATTCGCCGGCATGCTGCTCGGCTCGGTCAGCAACGCCGTCGCACAAGCCGCCCGCACGCCAGTCATCGTTGCCCGCCAACAATGACCCGAGCAGCCGTTCGGAGGAAGTCTAAAGATGTAGCTTGGTGGCGGGTTTGTGGGTGGAGGCTTCGACATCGGTGACGGTCAACTCAAACAGCTGATGCGCCAGGTCAGACAACGCTCGAGCGAGCGCGAGCTCGTCACCGATTGCGGCCACTGGTTCGTCGGCTGGATCGAGTCGTGCCAGACCAACTCCGACCAACTTGGTTCCGCGCCATGACAATCGCACCTTTGCCCGCGTGCGCTTTTCGTGCTCGTCGACTTTTGCGTCAAGTTGCCAGGTTTTCTTACCGCGATTGTCGTGCGTCATCTTCATGTCGTCCTTTCTCCGGTCGGCAGCAGCCGGCTAGCACGAGAAATCCGATGTGACGAAATCATTCATCTGCCGATGCACGCGGCGTTTGATGCTCAGCAGTACCCCTCGCGTCATCAGCGCAATTGCAGGTCTGGCCAGCTCCACGGCAACCACCTCACCGGGGTGGCGCAAGCCAACCCGGGCTCGAGCGAGGATTCGAGTATGGCTGGCCCAATGCGGCTGAAGGTGGAATGACCATACTGCCTTCGGGAGATTCGGCGAAGTGGCCCGAAGCACAATGCTTCGTTCGGGCGTGATCGATTCGACACGCAAAGACAGCCCGTCTTGCAGCCCCATCCAGCCTTTCGGCGTGAGGTGCAGAGCATCGCCCACTGCCAGTTGCCATTCCGGGTGAACTCGATCAGCGCTAGGCGCCCGCAGACCGATCAGACCGCCCGGATTCTGCCCGATCTGCAACAACCATGGCCAGATAGCCGATGGTGGTGCACCGATCCACGCGCCTTCGGTCACTTGGATGACCGGCTCGCCAACCAATTCATCACCCGGCAACCGCACCTGGCACTCCTCTTTACTGGCGCCCCAGTTGCGGTAGTACCGCCGTGCGACGTAGAGGCCTGCGGTCAGCGCCGCGATTCGCGTGATCCGTTTCGGGACAGCTGTCATCACACCAGTCTGATTAGCGACCTTGTTCTGTCGCCAGGGCCATTGGTCCTCGGTGGAGCCGCCGGGTGAGGCTACCCGGGCGCAGCGGCGGCGGGCCGGCCGGAAAGGGGCCAATGGACCCTCAAACGAGGACTATCGCCTCCTGATCAGTCGCGACGCAAGCCATAGCGTTCCCGGTAGTGATTTTCGAATCGTCGATGCTCGGGAGTGCAAATGTTTGAGGATTTCCCACCGAAGTCGGTAGTCGTCGGTATCGATGGTTCGCCCGCTGCTATTCGGGCTGCGCTATGGGCCGTCGATGAAGTAGCCGGCACAGATATCCCGTTGCGGCTGCTCTACATCAGGGAACTGACTCCTACCCCCAGCCGCAGCGAAACCCGAGCGGCAATGGCGAGCGCGGAGGAGGCAGTGTACGACGCTTACCACGCCGTCACTGCGGTGGGGAAGCCGGTGAAGGTCGAGATGGAGATCGTCGATGGCCGCCCGGTGCCGACGTTGATTCAGACTTCGGAGTCGACTCGCCTGCTATGCGTCGGCGACACCGGATCCGGCCAGGCCTCACCCGCCGGGTTCGGTTCTACGGCAACTGCGTTGGTGCACTCGGCGCACTGCTCGGTGGCGGTCGTCAGAGCCGACCACAACCACGAGCCAACGAAGAATCAGTTGATCGTGGCCCACGTTGCCGGGTCAGCCGACGACCCCGCCGTCCTGGCGTCCGCTTTTGAGGAGGCGTACCGGAGAAACGCTGCGCTGGTGGTGATGACGGCGTGGCGTTCCGGCTTCGATGACCTGCAGAGCGACCGCCTTCTCGACGACCGTGAGCGCCGGATGCGCGCCGTACTCGATCGCTACGTCGCAGTTTGGACGCCGCATTATCCAGAAGTCGAGGTACGCAACGTTGCTGCATACGGTCCGCTGCTGAACTACCTCACCGAGCACGCGAAATCGATTCAATTAGTAGTCGTTGGAGCTACTCAGACCCATGAGGTGCAGCAACTTCTCAGCCCGGCTGCGGATCCTGCCTTGTGCCACAGCTGTTTCGCCCTGCTCGTCGCCCGGTAAAGATTCTCGTTCGGACAAGGACCGGTCCGGTGACCGGTATCTAGGTGTAGAACGAGTCGAGGAGTTCCCTGTTTCGCTCAGCCACAACCGCCCGCTTTACCTTCAGTGACGGTGTGAGTTCGCCGCCCTCGACGGTCAGGTCGCGGTCCAGCAACGCCCATTTCTTGATCGTTTCCCACCTGTTGAGCTCGGCATTGAGTCTGCCAATGTGCTCCTCGATCAGGTCGCGCACCTCCTGCAACTTGATCAACTCGTCGTAGGAAGCTGCAAGCAACCCTCGTTCAGCGGCCCAGCCGGCGGTCAGGTCGGCGTCCAGGGCGATCAGCGCGACACAGAAGTTACGTGCCTCCCCGAATACCAGGAACTGGCTGGCGTAAGGGCACAGCGCGATGAACTTCTCCTCGATCGCCGGCGGCACAATATATTTGCCGCCTGAGGTTTTGAACATGTCCTTGATGCGGCCGGTGATGGTGAGGAAGCCTTCGTCATCGAGACGGCCCTCGTCTCCAGTGCACAGCCATCCATCGTCGGTGAACGTCGCCGCGGTGGCTTCGGGCATGTGGTGGTAGCCCGCCATGACATTGGGGCTGCGAACCTGAACTTCTCCGTCGGACGGGCTGATGCGCACCTCGGTTCCCTCGAAGGGCAGGCCGACCGTACCGAGTTTGACGTGATCCGGTCGGTTGATAAAGCCGCCGCCCGCGGTTTCGGTGAGTCCGTAGCCCTCCAGGATGAGCAGTCCCGCTGCATGAAACCACTCGGCAATCTCGCGATTCAGCGGCGCCGACCCGGAGACAAAGAACCGGATGCGACCACCGAAAACCTGGCGTACCTTGCGGAAAACCAAGCGGTCGAAGAGCTTGTACTGCAGGTTCGTTAGCGGTCCTGAATGGTGGCCGGCCCGTCGGCGTCGATCCACGTCCAGTCCGACCGCGAAGGCCTTTTCGAACAGCGTGGCCTTGCTCCCGCCTTGCTGCTGTGCGGAGGTGACGATGCGTGCGTGCGCCTTCTCGAAGATCCGCGGTGCGGCGGCCATGAAGGTCGGCTTCACGATTGCGGCGTTCTCCACGATCTTGTCGACTTGGCCGTCCACCGCACTGATGAACCCGCAAGCCAGTTGGGCAGCCAGCAAGACTTTCCCGAACGAGTGGGCCAATGGCAACCACAACAGCTGCAGATCGTCCTCGCCGATCACATGGAGAGCGGCCACCGCCGCACCTTCATACACCCAGGCCCTGTGGTCCAGTCGGACACCCTTGGGCCGGCCGGTAGTTCCGGACGTGTAAATCAGCGTCGCCAACTGCTCCGGGGTGATCGCCGCGACGGCTTCACGCACGCACTCCGGGTGGTCGGCCAGGTACTTCTCCCCGAGCTCGGCGAGCTCATCGAGGGTCAGGACCCAGTCCCCATCGGCTGAACCGTCGAACATCACCACCTTGGTCAGAGCCGGCAATTCGGCGCGGCATGCCGTCAGCTTGGCCAACTGCCCGGCGTCTTCGGCGAAAACGATCCGGGACTCGGAGTCGGCCAGGATGTAGGTGGTGTCGGTCGCGTTGGTGTTCGCATAGACAGTGGTGGTCGCTGCGCCGGCGGACATAATCGCCAGATCCGCCAGGATCCACTCATATCTGGTGCTGGACGCGATACCGACCCGCTGTTCTGGCTCGATACCCAGGGCCAGCAGGCCGGCCGCCAGCGACTCCACCCGGCTGGCGGTGTCTCGCCAGGTAACCGACACCCACTCGCCGTGATCCTGGTAGCGAAACGCTTCCCTGTCCGGCGTGGCCCGGACCCGATCGACGAAGAGCGCGGCGACGTTGGTTGCGCCGCTGGTCATTTGCACAATAGTGGAAGTCATTGCGACCCTCCGTAGTTCGCAACGCGAAGCGTTGCCACGCTCAAAGCGTGTGATCGATACCTAACACGGACAACGCGGTGCGGACCATCTGATTGGTGAATCCCCACTCGTTGTCATACCAGGCCATGATTTTGACCAGGATGCCGTCCACGACGCGGGTCATCGCCGCGTCGATCACCGAGGCCCGCGGGTCGCCGACGATGTCGGTCGACACTATCGGATCCTCTGCGACGCCGACAATCCCGCGGTAGCGATCGCTGTCGGCCTCGTCACGAAAGATGCCATTGATCTCGTCAGCGCTGGTGGGTCGTGCGGTGACCGCCACGATGTCGGCGAGCGAGCCGACCGGGATCGGCACGCGCACCGCCACACCGTCGAACCGGTCGGCCAACTCGGGGAGCGCGCGAGTGGTGGCGAGGGCGGCGCCGGTGGAAGCGGGCACCATGTTCAGCGCGCCGGCTCGTCCGCGCCGCATGTCCTTGCTCGGCCCGTCGATCAACTGCTGACTTGCGGTGTAGGCGTGCACCGTGGTCATCACCGCGCGGACCACCCCAAGCCGGCGCTGCAAGATCTCCATCACCGGCGTGATGCAGTTGGTCGTGCAACTGGCACAGGAAATGATCTGTTGGTCTTGGCTCGCGGGGCTGGTGCCGTGCACCACCGTGGCGACGCCGTCGGTTTTCGCCGGTGCGGATAGCAGCACGTACTTGGCACCTGCTGTCAGATGCGCGGCGAGCTCGGGCTCGCGGCGGAACACCCCGGTGCACTCAAAAACCAGGTCGACACCAAGTTCAGACCATGGCAGTTCGGCGGGATTGCGGTACGAGTACACCGGAATTCGCTGACCGTCGAGCACCAGGGCGTTGTCTTCGACGACAACCGGCCGAGCGTAGCGGCCGTAGACGCTGTCGTAGCGAAGCAGGTAAGCGAGGTTGTCGACGGAGACGACATCGTTGACAGCCGCCACGCGGATGCCCTCGATCTCAGTCAAAACTTTCAGCGTGGCTCGCCCGATGCGGCCCAGCCCGTTAATGGCTACCACCGCCATATTCGACTCCTTCGAACGCCAACTGATTCTTTGATCCGACCACCTGGCAGCACCCGACTGGCAGAGGAGAAAGTCCCTGCTGCAGAATGCTGTTGGTCGCTGCTCATGGCATCAGCCGGCAGGACAAATCAATCCATAGTGACCGTCGTAGCGGTGATACAGCACGGCGGCCCGACCTTGGTCCACATCGACAAAGAACAGGAACGGCAGCCCCAGCAGAGCGAGTCGCTCCTTTGCGCGCTCGAGCGTGAGTGGCGGTGTCGGTTGTGGACTGATGGTCAGCGGCAGATCGTACGGCGCGAGTTCTTGCGGCGCCGACTTGACCTGTGCGAGGCGGTATCCGGTCGGCTCTGTCCGGTACAAGACGCTGGCCTGCTTCGTTCCTTTTTCGGTGAACAAGTGGAAGTCATAGTCGAGCAGCTCCATCTCCTGCGCTGCCTCGTCGATCGTGCGAGTACCCAGCGTGAAAGACTTCCGCCGGATGACTCGACGCTGGTCAGCCGACCGCGGGAAATAGTTCGGCCGATGCGTAGGCTCAGATTGGTGACGCCATTCATGTGGGCCAACTTGAGAAGTGTTGCCTCGTTTCGCTTCCCAGTGTTCGGCAACGCGCTCGAGCCGATGCCGCAGTCGCGCCTCGAGTCGATCGACCGCTTCACGGGCGGTATCGCCCTCGACCTGGGCGCGGACGAGCCGACCGTTGACGTCCAGGTTGCCTTGGGCGACTACCGGGCGCGACACCGCCGGATCTGGATGCTTGCTCAGCCTGACCCGGGCATGCAGCACGGGTTGGTGTGCGAGCCGGCTGAGCCCACCGATCTTGTCCTGTACGTAATCGTCGATACCCGGTAGCTGACCGTGCGTGGTCACGTCAACGTGAATGGCCGCCGGTAAATCGCCTCTCTGTCGCATGCTTTCGTTGGTACGCTGTCGGAAATCAACGCCGTAGGGCCGAAGGTCACTGGGAAACCGGTCGACCGTCACTGCCTAAGGAAAGTTTGTGCCAGCGCCGTAGCAGATATCGGCGGAATTCATCGGCGCCCCACACGACGAATGGAAACGGCACCAACATGAGCAGATCCGCGGCCGGCACCGGCTCAGTGCCCAAGAGTGATTGCGAAAGCGGGACGTAGACGAACACCGCTGCCAAGACGATTTCGGCGGCGACGCCGGCGAGCAGGTATCGGTTGCTGAAGACCCCCACTGACCAAAGCGAAGCCCGCTGCGTGCGCACCGCGAACGCTGTACCGATTTGGCCGGTGATCATGCCGAGAAACGTCATGGTGGTCGCTTGCCGGTAGGCGTGATACAGCGGCGTCCCCGCGTCGACCGATGCGCCGGGCCGCCATCCCGCTTCGAACAGAACGTAGAAGTAGCCGACCGCCGCCAGAGCCGCAACCATCACCCCGAGAAAAAGCCACGCGCGCAACAGCATCGGGACACGGATGACTCCTTCGTCACGGGGCCGAGGCGGACGTTGCATGATGCCCGGCTCGGCTGGGTCGCGACTAAGCGACAACGCCGGGAGTGTTTCGCTGCCGACATCAAATGCCAGAAGTTGCAGGATGGTCAGCGGCAACGGTACAGCGCCACCGCTAAGCGCAAACACCATGAACGGAACGACCTCCGGAACGGCGTGCGCAAAGATGTAGACGATGAATTTGCGGACGTTGTCATAGATGCGACGGCCGGCCTCAACCGCGATAACGATCGAGCCGAAGTCATCGTTGGTGAGGACCATCGTCGCCGCTTCGCGTGCGACGTCCGTCCCGGAGAGCCCCATAGCTACACCGATATCGGCACGGCGCAACGCTGGAGCGTCGTTGACGCCGTCGCCGGTCATTGCCACGACGTGGCCATCACGGCGAAGCGCCTCGGCGATGTGCAGCTTCGCTTCGGGCGAGGCGCGGGCGAAGATCACCTCCGGGTGCTCACGGATGAGCGCCGCAAGCTGGCTCTCCTCCAGTTGCTCGAAGTCTTTGTCGGTGACGACGGTCGGATGCGGGCTAGTGATGCCGATGCGCTCTGCGGTGGCGGCGGCGGTGAGCGGGTGATCGCCGGTGATCACGATGATGCGGATGCCCGCAGTGCGACACTTCGCGACGGCGTCAACGACGCCTGTCCTCGGCGGGTCGAGCATGGCGATCAAGCCGACGAAGCACAAGTCCTGCTCGGCGGAAGCTCGACGGTGCGGCGCTCGCTTTTTGGCAGGCAGCTGACGTTGAGCGAAACCCAGCACGCGTAAGCCCTGCGCAGCAAAGGAATTGACCGCTTCTTCGATGCGGTGTCGTTGTGAATCATCGAAGGGCAGCGATTGCCCCTCGACGTCGAGGATGTGGCTGCACCGCGTTAACAGCGCCTCCGGCGCGCCTTTGGTATGCACAACAGGTGACCCGTCCTCGGATCGGTCGATCGTCGACATCAGCTTCACCTCGGGGTCGAAATGGAACTGCCAGCGCCGGTTGGCCTCTCGTGTTGAGAGATCAGTCTCGGCCCCGAGGACCCGGGCGGCTGTGAGCACCGCGATCTCGGTGGGATCGCCCACTGCGCCCGCGGGATCGTCTAACCGGGCATTGTTGCAGCGCGCTGCGATACGGCCCAGCGATCCCAGGGGTGAAGACGCGTGCGGCTTGAGGCCATCGGGATGCTCGGGATCGATGTCGGTTCGGCCGGCGATGGTCCACACGGCAACGGGCGTCATGCGGTTTTGGGTTAGTGTGCCGGTCTTATCGGTGCAGATCACGTCGGTGGAACCAAGGGTCTCGACGGCGGAGAGGCGTTTCACAAGCGCGCCACGACCCGCCAGGTCACGCACCGCCACCGCCAGTGCAAGGGTGATCACCGGCAACAATCCCTCCGGCACCATCCCGGCCAGCAGCCCTGCGGCGAAGATCAACGAATTGATCAGGGTCAGGTGGGCGGCAAGCGTGGCCACCGGGATGAACGACAATCCCAACATGACTGAAACGGCGGCGATCAACCAGGCCGCCCGCCTGACCTGGCGCTCCAACGGGCTCGGATCGGGTTTGACCCGTTCGGACAGAGCGGCGATCCGGCCGATCTCGGTGCCCATGCCGGTGGCGAACGCAACTCCCCGGGCGTGCCCACCGGTACAACTGGTTCCGCTGAACACCAGATCATGTGCCGTCAACAACGGCACATTGACGTCAGCCATCGCCGCCGAACGCAACGCAGGCACCGATTCCCCGGTCAGCGCCGACATGTCCACCTCGACTGCGCCGGCCAGCAGCCGAATGTCGGCGGCGATGCGATCTCCCTCCTCGATGACCACGACGTCACCGGGCACCAACCGCGAGGCGTCGATTTCGATGACGACCCCATCACGTTCGACTTTGGCCCGTTGCGGCAGATACTTGGCCAGCGCCTCCACGGCCCGCTCGGCCTGCAGCTCCTGCACGAAGGAGAACGCGGCATTCAACAGGATGATCAGCACTACTGCTGTCGCCACCACGTGCGATCCGACGATCACCAGCAATCCCGCAGCCAGCCACAGCAGCAGTGCCAGCGGATGAGTTAGCTGGCGTAACAATGCCTTCGGCCACTGCCGGCCGGCGCGACGCTGCAACACATTCGGCCCGTATTGCAGCAGACGCCGCTCTGCCTCACTGCTCGACAGGCCCTTGCGGCCACTGCGCAAATCGCGCAACAAGCGGTCGGCGGCCTCTTCCGGGTCGAGCCCGGGCGGCGAGACCCAATTGCGGTGTTGGCTTCGCACTTCGCCATAGTGACAACGCCCCCCACCGATTTGATAGGAGCCGACGGAATCAGTGCTGAGGGACCTTTGGCCCTACATCAACGAGGCCGTCGCCGCATTGGACAACATCCTGCGGCGAATGAGCGAGCACCACTACAAGAAGAGCGCGCTGCTTCGGTCGCTTCACTCTTGGCGACCCCGCCCGGCAGACTCCGATCAGGCAACTTCATAACGACATCGCGTGATCTGGCTCGCCCGACGAGTGGCCGCGCTCCGCCAGCGCCCGCATGAAAAACGTCAGGTTGGCCGGCCGCTCGGCCATTCGACGCATGAAGTACCCGTACCACTGGGTGCCGAACGGCACATACACCCGCACCCGGTTGCCGGCGCCCGCCAGCCGCGACTGCTCGTCGTCGCGGATGCCGTACAACATCTGGTACTCGAAATCATCTGTGCTACGCCCGGTTTCGCTGGCCAATGGGGGCGCCGCGTCAATGATCACGGGGTCGTGCGAGGCTACCATCGGGTACCCCGAGCCCGCCATCAGCGTCCGAAGGCAGCGCAGGTATGAGTCGGTGACCGCGCCGGCGTCCCGGTAGGCCACCGATGCCGGTTCATCGTAGGCGCCTTTGCACAGCCGCACTCTGACCCCGGATGCGGCGAACTGGACGCAGTCGCCGTGGGTGCGCCGCAGATAGGCCTGCAAAACCACACCTACCCAAGGGAAATCAGCGCGAAGATCGGCGGCGATCGACAGCGTCGAATCCGTGCTGGTGTGGTCTTCGGCGTCCACAGTCACCCATGCGCCGACCTGCTCGGCCCGCTCGCAAATGGTGTACGCGTTCTCCAAGGCGATTTTCTCGCCGTCGCGGTCCAGCGCCTGCCCCAATGCTGAGATCTTGCACGACACCTCTAGCGGGCGTACACCGTCATGGGTGGCATCCGGCCGCCGGCCCAACGCGTCGAGAAGCTGGAGATAGGCGCGCACGGTGGCATTCGCGCCGTCGATGTCGGTGACATCCTCACCGAGGTAGTCGATGCTGACCAATCGGCCCGAATCCCGCAGGGTCGCAATACTGTCCAACACCCTATTCAGCGACGCCCCTGGGACGAACCGGTGCACCACTTTGCGAGTGACCGGCAACCGTTCAGCGGTGCGCCGCAAACCGTCGGAGCGGCCGGCGGCCAGGATCACCGGGCGCAGCGTCTTGGCGAACAAACCGCGTTTGATGGGGGCGACCCACTGCGCCCGGCTTCGCCGCGCTGGCGATCGCCCCCGTCTGATGGGGGCGACCCACTGCGCCCGGCTTCGCCGCGCTGGCGATCGCCCCGACATCACTGCTCCGCCATGTGCGGATAGATGTGGTCGGTGGCCGGGACGAACGTCTCCTTGATCGAGCGGGCCGACGTCCAGCGCAACAGGTTCAGCACCGATCCGGCTTTGTCGTTGGTGCCCGATGCGCGAGAGCCGCCGAACGGCTGGCGGCCTACTACCGCGCCGGTGGGCTTGTCGTTGACGTAGAAGTTACCTGCGGCGAACCGCAGCCGGTTCTGTGCGGCCAGCACCGCGTCGCGGTCGTCGGCGATCACCGCACCGGTCAACGCATACCGTGAACCGGTGTCGATGACGTCGAGGATCTGCTGGTACTGGTCGTCGGGATAGACGAACACCGACAACAGCGGACCGAAGTACTCGGTGGCGAACGCCTCGTCAGTCGGGTCGTCCGACAAGAGCACCGTCGGGCGCACGAAATAGCCTTCGCTGTCGTCGTATTCGCCGCCGACCGCGATCGTGACACCGGCCGTACCTTTCGCACGTTCGATCGCGTCGACGTTCTTGACGAAGGCACGCTCGTCGATCAGGGCGCCGCCGAAGTTGGCGAAGTCGGTGATGTCGCCAAAAGGCAGCTCGGCGGCGGCGGCCAGGAAGTCGTCCCCCATCTGCTGCCAGACGGAGTGGGCAATGAATGCCCGCGACGCCGCCGAACACTTCTGTCCCTGGTAGTCGAACGCGCCACGGATCAGCGCGGTGCGCAACACATCCGGTTGCGCCGACGCGTGTGCCAGCACGAAGTCCTTGCCGCCGGTCTCACCGACCAGACGCGGGTAGCTGTGGTAACGCTCGACGTTGGCACCGACCTCGCGCCACAGCCGCTGGAAGGTCGCGGTCGATCCGGTGAAGTGGATCCCGGACAGTCGCGAATCTGCCAGCGCGACATCGGAAACCGCGTAACCATCACCAGCGACCAGATTGATCACACCGGGCGGAAGCCCAGCCGCCTCCAGCAGTTGCATAGTCAGATATGCAGCGAATGTCTGCGTGACCGAGGGCTTCCACACCACCGTGTTCCCCATCAGCGCCGGCGCGGTGGCCAGATTCCCGGCGATTGCGGAGAAGTTGAACGGCGTTATGGCGTAGACGAACCCGTCCAACGGACGGTAGTCGGTGCGATTCCACTCCCCGCGTACGCTCAGCGGCTGCTGCGCCAGAATCTGGCGCGCAAAGAAAACATTGAACCGCCAGAAATCGACCAGCTCGCAGGGTGCGTCGATCTCAGCCTGGTAGGCGGTTTTCGATTGCCCGAGCATGGTGGCGGCCGCGATGGTCTCGCGCCACGGCCCGGCGAGCAGATCGGCGGCGCGTAGAAAGATCGCGGCGCGTTCGTCGAACGGGGTGGCCGCCCAGTGTGCTCGAGCGGCCATTGCCGCATCGACGGCGGCGGTGGCATCCGCGTGGTCGGCATTGGTCAGCGTGCCCAGCATCGCGGCATGCCGGTGCGGCTGCACGACGTCGATCCGCTCACCGCTACCCATGCGATGGGCGCCGCCGATCACGTGCGGCAGGTCTATTGGGTCATCAGCCAGCGCCGTCAGCGCGGCCTGCAGCCGGCTGCGTTCGGGCGAATTCGGTGCATAGTCGTGGACCGGCTCATTGGCGGGCAGGGGAACATCGGTGATCGCGTCCATGTCCCCAGGATGACTGCCGGCAACCCGCCCGAGCTTAGCCGATCGGCCAACATCAACCCGAGTTCCTAGTAGGATCAGACAATATGCGAATGGCCGGTGTCGGACTGGGTCAGCTGCTGTTGGCCCTGGATACCACCGTCGTGAGCCTGATCGAGGCTCCCCACGGGCTGGACCTGCCGGTGACGTCGGTGGCACTGATCGACTCCGACGATGTGCGGTTGGGCCTAGGCCGGGGCGCGGACTCGGCAGACGTGTTCTTTCTGCTCGGCGTGGGAGACAGCGAAGCGCAGCGCTGGATCGAGACCGGCCCGGCCGATCGCGCCGCGGTAGCCATCTTCGCCAAGCGACCGTCCGACGCCCTGGTGGAACGCGCCGTCGCAGCCGGTACGGCAGTCGTGGCAGTGGAGCCGCAGGCTCGCTGGGAGCGGCTATATCGGCTGATCAATCACGTCCTCGAGCACCATGGCGATCGCGCGAATCCGCATTCGGACTCCGGCACGGATTTGTTCGGCCTGGCGCAGTCGCTGGCCGACCGGATTCACGGCATGGTCAGCATCGAGGACGAGCAGTCGCACGTGTTGGCGTATTCGGCGTCCAACGATGAAGCCGACGAGCTGCGGCGACTGTCGATCCTCGGGCGCGCCGGACCTCCCGAACATCTGAAGTGGATCGGCCAATGGGGGATCTTCAACGCGCTGCGGGCCGGCGACGATGTGGTCCGGGTGGCCGAGCGGCCGGAGTTGGAGCTGCGGCCCCGGCTGGCTGTCGGTATTCATCAACCAGCCCGGGACACGCGCCGGGCGCCGGTCTTCGTCGGCACCATCTGGGTGCAGCAGGGCTCCCGGCCGCTCGCGGACGACGCCGAGGAGGTGCTGCGCGGAGCCGCCGTGCTGGCCGCCCGCATCATGTCGCGGCTGGCGGCCCGGCCGTCAACACACGCGCTCCGGGCCCAGGAGCTACTGGGCCTGACCGATAGCGGGCCGGTCGATGTCGAGACCATCGCACGAGAACTCGGAATCGCGGCCGACGACGGTGCCGCCAGTGCCGCTCTGATCGGTTTTTCCACCCCCGATCAACACACCCGGCTCGCCGATGTGCTGGCATTGAGCGCCAGCGCTTTTCGGGCCGATGCCCAGGTCGCGTCGCACGGTTCGCGGGTGTACGTGCTACTTCCACACACCGCGAAGCGGTCGTCACTCACCTCCTGGATTCGCGGGACCATCAGCGCGTTGCACAGTGAATTGGGACTGCAGTTGCGGGCCGTCATCGCCGCGCCGGTCACCGGGCTGGCCAGCCTGCCCATGGTGCGCGCGGAGGTGGACCGGGTATTGGATAGCGCTGAGCGCCACCCGGATTCGTTCAACTCGGTGACATCGCTCGCCGAAGCGCGCACCACCGTGCTGCTTGATGAGATCGTCACAATGATCGCCGCCGACGAGCGGCTCATCGACCCTCGGGTGCATGACCTGCAGGCCCACGACCCGGCGCTGGTCCCGACACTGCGGGCCTATCTGGACAGCTTCGGCGACGTCGCTGCCGCGGCCCAGCAGCTACATGTCCATCCCAATACCGTGCGCTACCGGGCCCGCCGGATAGAACAGCTGCTCTCCACCTCGCTGGCCAATCCCGATGTACGGCTGCTACTTTCACTGGGACTACGGGCTACTGAGCGATCTGCCTAGAGGCTGAGGTCGTGCGTTGGTAGATCTCGGCCAGGAACTGCTGGACGGCCACCGCGGCATGGGTGGCCCGCACCGACCCGAAGATATCGAAGGCGTGTTGGGCGAACGGCATTTCGGCGTAGGCAACCGGCTGGCGACTGACTTCGCGCAGGCGCGCGGCGAATGCGCGCGCCTGTTCGACCGGGATCAACGAGTCGTTGCGACCATGCAGCACGAAAAACGGTGGTGCATCAGCAGATACGTGCGTGATCGGTGAGGCGGCGCGAAAAGCCTCTGCCAGTTCGGCCCGCCGCAGCTTGAACACGTATTTCGCCAGCGTCGGCACCATAAGCGGGTGGATCGCATCGTCGGTCCGAGTGAAGTCGTAGAGGCCGTAGAACGGAATGGCCGCCCGCACGCTGGTATCGGCGTCCTCGAAGCCCGGCTGAAACTGGGGATCGTTCGCGGTCAGGGCCGTTAACGCCGACAGGTGCCCACCGGCCGAGCCGCCGGTGATCGCTATCCAGTCCGGGTCGCCACCGTATTCGGCGATATGCTCCTTGGTCCACGCCAGCGCCTGCTTGACGTCGACGATCTGGTCGGGCCAGGTGGAGCGCGGGCTGAGCCGATAGTTGATCGCGACACACACCCAGCCCAACTCGGCGAGGTGACTCATCAACGGATAAGCCTGTTGGCGTTTGCTTCCCACCATCCAAGCGCCGCCGGGAACCTGTAGCAACACCGGCGCTCGTCCGCCACGGTCGAGGTCCGGCCGTCGCCAGATATCGAGGTGGTTGCGTGAGCCGTAATCGCCGTAGCTGATGTCGGTGTTGTGCGCGTAGGCACCGTAGATCCGCATCATGCGGATGATGCCGGGCTTGCCGGCGGTGCCCGCACCTGCCGGCCGTTTCCACAGATCGCTCGACTCGGTACGGCGATCGGTGCCCAACCCCGCGTCGAGCGCGGCGGTGAGCGGCAGGTTGGCCTGCCGGCCCAGGCGGTGCAGACCCAGCAGTCCCAACCACGACACCACCGACACCAGCCAGCTGAACCTGCGCAGCCGCGGCGAGAGCCTGCGAGTTATCGCAGCCAGCAGCCCAACCTGGCCCGCGAGCATCTCCAATGGGAGCTCCGACGCGAACACTCCGAAACCGAAGGCGTACAGCGAGGGATAGCCGCGTTTGCTGAGCGGTTGGTAGCCGTTGGCGGTGACCACGAGTCCGGCCAGCGAACCCAGCACCGCTGCCAGTTTCTTCACGACTGCCACTTAACCATCCACTGCGCGGGCACTCGGTCGGCGGGGTGACGCCGGTGGGTCGTGAATCACTCAAATCACTTTTGTCACAGCAGCTTACCCGTGTGGATAACTTGGGCGGATGTCGGTCGGACGCGATTTATTCGAACACGCATTCGAGTAGTCGGGGGGAGGACGTCGGCGCGTTTGACGCGCTCACCGCTGACGTCGAGCGCCTGCTGGCCTTGTCGTTCGACGTGCTGACCACCCCCGAGCGGTTGGCCATGCTGGCGCGCTGCGAGCGGTTTCGCCGCCAGCTGCCC
>Ga0335075_10001172_pt1 | contig 43685 bp, 42 predicted proteins | sample Lox_Sample_24_FD_206723 | JGI IMG/M metagenome (GOLD analysis project Ga0335075, IMG submission 206723) | Soil microbial communities from Loxahatchee National Wildlife Refuge, Florida, United States - Lox_Sample_2.4 | ecosystem: Environmental > Terrestrial > Soil > Wetlands | place: USA...
GCGCCAGGCACGTCGTCACCGAGAACCGCCGCGTTCTCGATACCGCCGAGCTACTGCGGGCTGGGCGCCTCGACCACATCGGCCCGCTGCTGACCGCGTCGCATTCATCCCTTCGCGACGACTTCGAGGTGTCCTGGTCCGAAGCCGACGCCGCTGTCGATGCTGCGATGGAAGCCGGAGCACTCGGTGCCCGGATGACGGGCGGCGGATTCGGCGGCTCGGTGATCGCCCTGGTCCCCGCCGCAGCCGCTGCCCGCGTTAGTGCTGCCGTGACGGTCAGATTTGCCGGGCACGGCTGGCCCACCCCCGCGATCACACCTGCCGAACCATCGCAGGGAGCCGGCCGGCTTTCTTGACCGGCAGCACAGAGCTGGCTTGGGTGGCGTGCGGGAGCGGGCGTCGCGTGGCCGTCGGCAGGCGGTGACTAACGCGTCTCGGGCAGGATTAGACCAGCTGACAGCTGACGAGTGCCACGCCCGCAGAGCAGGCCGCGCAAGCCGGCGCGAGCAGCGGTAGGTCCAGGTGCGCAAGCCGGCGCACGGCTCAGCCGAGCTCGCGCAGCCGGCTGGCCGCGGTTTCCGGTGCGACATCATTGGCGAACGCGCCGATGCCGGACTCCGACCCGGCCAGGTACTTTAGCTTGCCGGGCGCCCGCCGGACGGTAAACAGTTCCAAGTGCAGGGCGAAGTCGCTGCGGTCAGCTAGCACGGGTGCCTGGTGCCATGCCGAGATGTACGGTGCAGGCTGCCCGAAAAGCCGGTCGAACCGGCGCAGCAGGTCGAGGTACAGCTCGCAGAATTCGGCACGGGCCGCCTCGCTCAGCGCCGGCAAGTCGGGGACGCGGCGGCGCGGATACAAGTGCACCTCGTACGGCCAGCGTGCGGCGTGCGGCACCAGGGCTACCCAGTGCGTGCCGGCCAGCACGATCCGGGCGCCGTCCGCCAGCTCAGCAGCCAGCAGGTCGTCAAACAGGTTGCGCCCGGTCTCGCGGCTGTAACTGGCGCACGATTGCAGTGTCCTGGCGGTGCGCGGGGCCACGTAAGGGAAGGCGTAGATCTGCCCGTGCGGGTGCGAGAGCGTTACCCCGATCTCGGCTCCGCGGTTCTCGAAGCAGTAGACCTGCCTCACCTCGGGGAGCCGGGCCAGCTCCGCGGTGCGGTCCACCCAGGCTGCCATGACAGTCGCCGCCTGATCTGCGCTGAGGTCAGCGAACGAGGCGTCATGACGCTGGGTGAAGCAGACTACCTCGCAGCGGCCGGCCGCCGGACGCGCGCACAGCAGGCTGTCCCGGCCTGACGGCTGCGCCGGGGTAGCGGGCGTTCCCGTCGGTTGGCTGGTAAAAGCAGGGAATCGGTTCTCGAAGACGACAACTTCGTATTCCGGCGCCGGGATTTCAGTGCGGCGGCCGGCCGTCGACGGGCACAACGGGCACTGCGATTCGAGCGGCTGGAAGGTGCGGTCCTGGCGGTGGCTGGCGACGACCACCCACTCGCCGAGCAGCCAGTCGAACCGGGCTTCGGACTGGTATACCGCCGGTGCCAGCTGGCGCCGGTCGGGGTAATCGGTGGGACGGGCGGGGATCGCGCCGAAGTAGATCAGCGTCCGGCCGTCCGCCATCGTGATGGCGGTTTTCCGCGTCGTCGCGCCTGCTCCTGTTCCGCCAGCCACGGTTCACTATCCCAGGCGGATGCCTGGCGACGAGCGCGGGGGAACGGCGCGCGCAGGTTTGGGCCGTGCGGAGCGGGTAGCGAGCCCGCAGGGTCAGCCGCCCATCGTCAGTACGCCGCAGCCGACTGCCTCAGGGCCGCGCCAACGAGGGCCATCTGTGGCGGGCGTGCTCGATGGCCGGGAACTCACGAAGAACGCGGAGGAACAATGCGCACCACCATCAACCGGCAGTACAGCAGCTCAGCCAGCCGAGCCGGCGACGCGGTCGAGAAGGCCATCAGCCTGTGGAGCAGGGGTGTCCAGGAGGTCACGGATCGCACGCGCGTGCGTCCGACGCTGCCGCGGGTCGACCTGGTGCCGCCAGTCGAGCGTTACTTCGACTTCGTCCAGCGAGCCGTAGAAGCCAATCGCGGCCGCACTGTCCGGTGGGCGAAGTCGGCCACGGCGCTGTCGGATGCCGTGCGGCAGCGGGCCGAGTCAGCCGGGAACGTCGTGCGAGGCGGCGCCGAGTCGGCCGGTGTCCGCGTGCGTGGCAACGCGGGCGCCGTCGAGCAGGTCGCTCGCGAGGAATCCGCGAGGGCCGCCAAGGTCGCCCGTCTGCAGGCCGAGGAGACCCAGCGGACCGACCAGGAACGGGTCCGTGAGGCGCGCTCGATCGAACGCGACCGGAGCAGGCAGGTTAACGAGCGCGCGCGAGAGCGGTACCAGGACATGACCAAATCCCAGCTGAGCGGTCTGCTCGGGAAACGTAACCTGCCCAAGACCGGCAGCCACGACGAGCTCGTCGAGCGGCTCGCTGAGGCCGACGCCAGGTGATGTCTGGCCGCTGGATCAGCCGAGCGGCCAGGGCCACGGCGCAGGAAGCGTGGCGGTGACGCGGCTCTGCCGACAGTCGTGATTCGCAGGAGTGAGACATGGAGCGCATGAGCACTCTTGATGCCGGGTTCTTCTTCGCTGAGCACGCGAACGCGCCGATGCATCTCGGTGCCCTCGCGGTGTTCGAGGGTGCGGCGCCTTCTGACCAGGAGCTTGCTGGCCTTTATGCCGCCAAGCTGTCGCGGGTCCGGCGCTACCGCCAGGTGGTGCGGACGGTGCCGCTGCACATCTTCAGGCCGGCCTGGGCCGATGATGAGCACTTCGAACTCGGCCATCACCTCCGACGCGCTGCGGTGCCGAGGCCGGGCCGGGCCAGCCAGCTGCACCGGTTAGCCGGCCAGATCTATGCTCAGCCCCTCGACCGGACCAGGCCGCTGTGGGAGGCCTGGCTGCTGGACGGGATCGATGCCGGGCGCTGGGCGATCTTGTCGAAGGTGCACCACTGCATAGTGGATGGCATCGGCGGCGCGGCGCTCATGGCCGAGTTGCTCGATCTGTGCCCCGATGCCGGGCCGCCGGCCCAGTCTGAGGTCTGGCAGCCGCAGCCCTGGCCGTCACTGCCTGACGCCCTGGCCGGCGGCCTCCGCGACGCGGTCATCTGCCCGCTGCAGGCACTGGCCGGCGTGCCAGGTCTGCTGCGGCAGCGGCTGCCGGCCGGGCCGGAAATGGCGGCGTTCGCCGGCGGCCTGGCCAGTAGCGCACGGCGGCTCGCGGAACCCTCGGCCAGCTGCCTGAACGGGCCGATCGGGCCCGGCCGCCGATGGGCCTTGACCACTGCGAGCCTGACCGCGGTGCGTGAGATCCGCGCCGAATTCGGGTGCACGGTCAATGACATCGTGCTGGCTGCGATCACCCGCGGCTTCCGCGACCTGTTGCTGACACGTGGCGGACTTGCCGACGGGCTCATCGTCCGCTCTCTGGTGCCAATCTCGATCCGCTGCGAAGACGAGCACGGGGCGGTCACCAACCGCCTGTCAGCGGTGTTCAGCAACCTGCCGGTGGCCGAATCCGACCCGATCCGCCGGCTGCAACTGGTCAGCGACCAGATGGGCCAGATCAAGCGCACCCGCCAGGCGGCGGGCCCGGAACTGCTCACTCAACTGCTGACTGCCGCCCCGCCTGCCCTACTCAACGCCGGAACCCGGGCTGCCTCGCGCATCCGCCAGCCTCTCGTCCAAACCGTCACTACCAATGTCCCCGGCCCCCAGTTCCCCCTGTACCTCCTCGGCCGGAAAATGCTGCAGGCGCACCCGTATACCCCGATCGCCGACAACGTCAAGATGGCCGTCGCCGTCTTCTCTTACCTCGGCCAGCTGTCGTTCGGCATCACCGCAGAATCCAGCGCCGCTTCCGATCTCGGCATCCTCACTAAGGGCATCAGCCGCGGCCTGGCAGAACTACATCCCGAACGAGCCCCCGCCAGCCGGGCCGGGCTACGGTCGGATCGCTAGCGGCGCAGCTGCTGCCAGCGGTCAGCGATCTCTGGCCGGCCAAGAATCTCCAGTGCGCCGGTCGCAGTGCGGTTAGTCAGCCAGAGGAGCAGGTCGCCGCGGGTCCCGCGAATCGCGGTGTCCGCCTTGGCATGCTGCGGCCTGGCCGCGCCGGCAGCGCCGAGGTCGATCCACCATTCCACCGGGCCGTCAGTGGCATGCAAGTGCAGCGTGCCCTTGAGGTCCGGGCCGCCGGCCTGCGCGAGCAGGCCGGGCAGGAACTCGGTGATGAACTCCTCGATGCCCGCGGCCGCGACGTCGCCGTCCAGGGGCGCAGCCGGCGAGCCGTCATCTGCTGCGACCGCGTGCTCGGCGTCGAAGCGATGAATCGCCACCTCGACCGCCAGGCGCCGGTCCCACCAGGCCACCCGCTGGTCGCCAGTGCTCGAGAATGTCCACGTCGCTGACTGCGGGTCTGCCGACCCAAGGACCGTCGTGACCTGATCAAGGTTGCCGAGGTACCAGCCCGGAAGCTCTGCTGGCTCCGCTGGTCCCGGCGCGAGCTCGCGCCGGCTCACGCGCCGTCTGCCGGTGACGATGGTGGCCATCCAGCTGAAGATGCTGCCCTGATGCCGAACCAGCTCGGCGGCATCCCAGCCGGGGCAGTGCGGCACTGGCGCATCCCACCGCGTGCTGGCGGCCGCAAGCAGCGATCGGGCGTCGGCCGCGGCGCGATCAAGCAGTGCGCCGGGTTCCATAGCGGCTAAGTCTGGCATGCCCGCAACTGGCGCCCGCTAGGACACGCTCGCGCCGATGAGGTGGCCGATGCCGAACGTGATCAGTGCGGCCGCGCCGCCGAGCAGCAACTGCCGCAGACCCGACCGGACGGCCGAGCGGCCGTTCAGCACGCCGATGCCCGAGCCGACAGCCACCAGGGCAGCTGCTGCCAGGACGATCGCGGCGACGAGGGCGGCGGTGCCGCCGCCGGCGAAGTACGGCAGGAGCACCACGAGCGCACCGGCGGCGAACGTCAGCAGGCTTGAGATCGCGGCGGATACCGGCGATCCGAGCTGACCAGGATCCAGCCCGAGTTCTTCACGGGCGAGCGTGTCGAGCGCGACTTGCCGGTCGGCCATGATCCGATCAGCCATCCGCATCGCATCCGAGCGCGGGAGCCCTTTTGCGCGGTAGAGCAAGACGAGCTCGTCGTGCTCTTCTTCTGGCTTCTCCTCGAGCTCCTGCGCCTCGAGTGCGATCTCGCGCTGATACATCTCCCGCTGGCTGGCCATCGACACGTACTCGCCCGCCGCCATCGAGAACGATCCGGACAGCAGGCCGGCCGTACCGGCGAGCAGGATCACCGTGTGCGAGGCGCCGGAGCCCGCCACGCCCATGACCAGCGCGGTGTTGGACACCAGCCCGTCGCTCACACCGAACACGCCGGCCCGCAGCGAGCCGGACCGGTCGCCGCGGTGCCACGGCTCACGCCTGGCGATCTGCTGCTGCGGGCTCGGGCGGCCGCCCTCGATCAGCTTGGCGATCGTCCGCGCGTGACCGTGCTCATCGGCCGCCATGGCAGGATCCGCGTCCGGATCGCTGTCGTACCTGCCCGCATCGGCTCGCTCTGCCCGCTCGATCAGCGGTAGCACCGCACCGGGGGACAACCTGGTGGCTGCGGCCGAGAGCAGCCGGGTGCGCACGCTTGGCCGCCCTTCGGGCGGCACGGTCCCGCCGGCGCCGCGGATCTTCTCTTCCCAGTGCGCGGCGTGCCGCCGCTCGACGGTCGCGAGCTCCTCGAAAATAGCCCGCCGCTCGCCGGTCTCGGCCGCGGCGATGCGGGAGTACAACGCCGCCGCATCGCGCTCGCTGTCAAGCAGGTCACGCCAGCGCTTCACGCGCCCCCGGTCGTCGTCGCGGTTCATCTCGCCCCCTCGATGAGCTCTACGCTCGATGTTGTCAGCCGACGCCGGCGCCGGCCTGCGCGGCCCGCGGCGCGGCCGGGAACAGGACGCCAGGGTTCAGCAGGCCGAGCGGATCGAAGGCGGCCTTGACGGCCCTCATCAGGTCGATCTCGGGCTGGCTGCGGGACAGTCCCAGCCAGGTGGCCTTTGCCCGGCCGATGCCGTGCTCCGAGCTGATTGACCCGCGGAGGCTCGCCACCAGCGCCAGGACGGCGCCAGTGACTGCCTCGGCGTCTGCGTGCAGAACGTTGACGTGCAGATTCGCCTCGGCCAGATGCCCGAAAACGATGAGCCGGGCCGCGGGCCCGGCGGCGGCGACCGCGTCCGGCAGCCGGCCGACGAGTTCGGCGAGCCGGCCGGCCGGGACGGAGACGTCCAGCTTCACCGGGATGCCCGCGGAACTGATCGCCTCGGTGTGTGCCTCGCGCAGCTGCCACAGCCGGGCCCGCTCCGCGGCCGACGAGGCCACCGTGGCGTCGAGCACCTGGTCGCACTCCTGGAGCGCAGCCAGCAGCTCATCGAGCGGGTCCGTATCGCCCGCGACTTCGATCAGCACGTACGCGCCGCCCGTTCCGGCAAGCGGCACCGGGGTGCCAAGGTAGCGCGCGACGAGCTCCAGCCCGGCTGCGAAGCAGAGCTCGGCCGCGCTGACTCCGGCCAGCCTGGCACGCAGCCCGGCGAGCAGCTCGACCGCGTCAGCCGTGTCGCGGACCGCGATGAAGGCGAGGGCACGGCCGGGCTCGGGAGCGACCAGCCGGAGCCGGAGCCGGGTGATCACTGCCAGCGTGCCTTCCGAGCCGGCCAGCAGATGACCGAGGTCGTAGCCGGTGCTGTCCTTAGCCAGGCCGTCCAGCCGGGAGATGATCCGCCCGTCGGCAAGCGCGGCTTCGACACCGGCGACTTGCTCACGCATGCTCCCGTGACGCACCACCCGGATGCCACCGGCGTTCGTGGCGACCATGCCGCCGACGGTGGCTGAGTCGCGCGCGGCTAGGTCGACGCCGAAGTCCAGGCCAGCGGCCCGCGCTCGAGCGGTCAGCGCGGCCAGCCGGACCCCGGCGCCGGCCGTGACCTGGCGGGCGGCTGGTGACAGCGCGGACAGCTCGTCGAGCCGGGTAGTGACCAGCAGCACCGGCGGGTTGTCGCCTGGCTCCGGGCCTGGCACGCCGCCACCGACCAGGCCGGTGTTGCCGCCCTGGACCACGACCGGCACTCTGGCACCGGTGCACGCGGCGAGCACCCCGGCGACCTGCTCAGTGGTTGCTGGCCGGACCACGGCGCGAGCGGTGCCGGTAAAGCGGCGGGTCCAGTCGGTCTCGTACGACGCACGCAGGTCCTTGTCGACCAGCACATGCTCCGGCCCGACGGCGGCCTCTAGCGCGGCCGCCAGCGTCAAGACAGAACCCGCAGTCGCACCGTCGGATCCATCGCCCGAAGCCGGGAAACGACCTCATCGGGATAGTCAATGCCGATATCGGTCAGCGCGTACCCGAGGTCGCCGCGAGTGCCGAGGAGCTGTGCTTCGACGTTCACGTGATGCGCGGCGAGGACCGAGTTGATCTCGGCTAGCACGCCGGGAACGTTCTGGTGCAGGTGCGCGAGCCGGTGCGTGCCGGTGGCCGGCGGCAGCGCTACCTGCGGCAGGTTTACCGACAGCGAGGTCGAGCCGACGGCGACGAAATCGGCCAGTTTGGCACCGACGAAGCGGCCGATATCGGCCTGGGCCTCCTCGGTCGAGCCGCCGATGTGCGGAGTGAGGATGACGTTCGGGAGGCCACGCAAGACGGATTCAAATCCCTCGCCGGCCGAGCGCGGCTCCGCCAGGAATACGTCGACGGCCGCTCCGGCCACGTGGCCGGACAGCAGGTGCCGGCGCAGTGCATCATGATCGATCACGAAACCGCGGCACAAGTTCAGGAACAGGGCTCCGGGCCGCATCCGGCTGAATTCCTTCTCGCCGAACAGCGAGCTGTTGGACGGACGGCCGTCGACGTGCAACGTGACGACGTCGGAAATCTCGAGTAGCTCCTCGAGGTTGACGCTGCGCTGCGCGTTGCCGAGCGCCAGCTTGTCGGCGGTGTCGTAGAACACGACTCGCATGCCGAGTGCTTCGGCGATGACCGAGAGCTGCGCGCCGATATTGCCATACCCGACGATGCCGAGCGTCCGGCCGCGAACCTCATGAGCGCCGTTGGCCGACTTGTCCCAGATGCCGGAGTGCAAGGCCCGGTCCTTCTCGGTCAGCCTCCGGGTGAGCGCGATGATCTCCGCCATCGCGAGCTCAACAACGCTGCGGGTGTTCGAGTACGGGGCGTTGAAGACGGCGATTCCGCGGGATGAAGCGGCGGCCAGGTCGATCTGGTCGGTACCGATGCAAAATGCCCCGACGGCGATCAAGTCAGGGGCCGCCGCGATCGCGGCTGCGCTCAGCTGAGTCTTCGACCGGATGCCGAGGATGCGGACGCCGGGCAGGGCGGCGGCAAGCTCGGCTTCGTCCAGAGCTGAACGCCGGGTAGTTACCTCGAGTCCGGACTCCTCGAGGAGCCGGACGGCTTCAGGATGGACGTTCTCTAGGAGCAGCGCCTTCACTGGCCCAAGGTTAACGGACGCCATGTTCTAGTCAGTCCGCTGGCGCAGGCGACCGGCGCGCAACCGGGCGTTCCCGCCCTGTTGGTTACCTGGCTCGGGCCGGCACGATGGCGCGGTACTCATCGGGCAGCTGGACTGTCGCGTCGAACCAGTCTTGGTCGCTCACTGCCTCGGACAGCGTCGCGAACACGGCGCGAGCATGCCTGGCGGTTTCCTCAAGCAGGCCCGTCTCGTCCAGGTCTGCGCCTTCCTTCCTGGCCACCTGACGAAGGAACTCCTGCACCGGCATCCGCTCGGCAGCCGGCGTGGCCGACATCCCTCGGCGCAGCGGCGCATGCAGCACCGGATCGAGCCTGGCTATCAGGTCCTCGAGCTGGCCGGCCTGAAGACGCACGGCAAGAATCTCCAGACCCGCGGCGGTGATCTTGCGCGCAGTCTCGTCGTCGGCTCCGAGCCGCAGGGCGACCCGGCCGAAGAACTGGTCAGCCGGCATGATGTCCAGGTACCTGCGCTGCGCCTCGGCGACAAGCGGGTCGAAGCCCTGCCCTAGGCCGTGTGCCAGGTGCGCCACCTCAGCCGGACTGAGCGCGTCGCCCAGCGCGAAGAACACGGCGCGCGCGTGCCGCAGGGCGGTCTCGACATCGGTGTCCTCGCGGTCGGCCACCTTGTTGAGGAACTCATCGATATCGAACGGCGTCGCGTCGGTGACGGTGTAGATCCAAGGTTTCAGCTGGACGGGCAGCTCCCGCAGGATGTGCAGGGATTCACCGCGGGGGAGGCGCTCGGCGAGCGTCTGCAGGGTCGCGTGCACGGCGAGTTCCGCTTCCTCGCTGCTCAGGCCTCCGGCCGCACGGCGGATTACCGCGATGATCTGCTCGTAGTCCATGTTCCGCCCCCGCTCGCGCAATCAGCCGGGTAACCAGAGCCGGACGCCGGCTGCCTACGGTGCATCTACCCGGACGCCACCACGGCAGTCAGTCCGAGAGTTGCGACACTTCATGGGACCCTGCACCGCATACCTATACATAGCGGTCGCGAAACGTGCAGTCTTCCATGAAGAGTCCGTGCTATCCGTCAGCCGTGGTGTATCGCGACGCTGGCGCGGCAACAATCAGACAATGCAGGCGATCGTGGTAAGTAAGCCCGGCGCACCTGACGCGCTCGAGGTCATCGACGCGGACATCCCGCAACCGGGCCCCGGCGAGGTCCTGGTACGCGTGCTCGCGGCCGGAGTCGGGCCGTGGGACGTCCGCATGCGCAGCGGCGAGTTGCCGGGAAGCTACCCGTATATCCCAGGCGGGGAGTTCGCTGGCCTGGTGGAGGGCGACACTGGCGCGGAGGCGGCGTTCAGCGACGGCGAGCCGGTGTACGGCTGCACTGGTCTGACCGGCTGCTACGCGCAGTACGTGACCTGCCCGGCTGAGCAGCTCGCCCCGATCCCGGCCGGGCTGTCTCCGTCCGATGCCGCCGCGGTGCCGATCGACGGGCTAACCGCCGAGCAGGGCCTGACCGATATCTTGCACGTCGGTGCGGGTGAGCGCGTGCTGATCACCGCCGCGGCCGGCGGCCTTGGCCATTTCGCGGTGCAGCTCGCGCGCATACTCGGCGCGTCGGTTATGGCCACCGCGAGCCCGCAGCACCACGAGTTCGTGCACAAGCTCGGGGCGGCCGTGGTCGTGGACCATAACCAGGCGAGCTGGCCGGACAAGGTCAGGGATGCAACCGACGGCGGCGCCCAGCACGTGCTCGCGTGCGCCGCGCCCACGCTCGGCGGTGCTGCCCGTGCGGCTCGTGACGGCGCCACGATCGCCACGCCCGTGCATGCCACCGAGTTTCCCGAGGCGGACCGGGTCCAATGGAAGGCTTACGACGGGCGCCCGGAAGGCAGCCGGCTGATCGGGATGGCCCCGTGGTTCGACGACGGGTCCCTGTCGGTTGAAATCACGCGCAGGTACTACTGGCACGATGCGGCGGCGGCGCACCGCGAGGCGGCGCAGGGGCACACCCGCGGCAAGCTGGTCCTGATCGTGGACGACGACCTCGCGGCCCGACTGGGCGTGTGATCCAAACCAGACCCCCCACCGCGGGAACGCGCAGTCCTGGCTTGCCGCCGCGGGCCGCGCGCGGACTTGCATCGACTGCAATAATAACCCCACCGCAAAGTTAGTCTTTGTTTGATGTTATACTGACTGCATGTCACTATCTGGAGCCGGGCCGCTCGCTGGGGAGCGCCCGTCGTTGCGCGAGCGGAAGAAGCTGGCCACCCGGCTCGGTATCCGCCGGGCCGCGCTCGATCTTTTCGCCGAGCGAGGGTTCTCCCGTGTCACGGTCGAGGACATCGCGGCTGCCGCGGACGTCGCGCCCCGAACGTTCTTCAACTACTTCCCATCCAAGGAAGCTGTATTTTTCGGCGCCGACCCTGGCCTCGTGGGGCAGCTCCGGGCCCGCCTGGTCAGCGACCAGCCAGGCCAGAGCGCTCTGGACGTGCTCCGCGGCGCCCTTGCCGACCAGGTCCGCACGATCCTGACCGAGCTTGCCGAGCTTGGCGGCGATCCGCTGCGCTGGGCCACCCAGATGAAGGCGGCGCAGGCTGATCCTCAGTTCCGGGCGGCGCAGGCCGCGCACGCGGCCCAGACCGAGGCGCGCCTCGCCGCCGCGCTCGCCGAGCGCCTCGGCTGCGACGCTGAGCGCGATCCCTACCCGCTGATGCTCGCCAGCGCGGCGATGGGCGTTCTGCGGGCGACGTTGTCGTTCTGGGCATCCTCGGGCGGCACGATCCCGCTTGAGGGGCTCACCGACGCGGCTTTCCAGGCGCTCGCCGACGGATTCCCTGAGGACTGCGCGCTGCGAGGCACATCACACCCGACCGACCGCACGACCAGTCAGCTTGCCGGGTCCCGGCAGCTTGGAAAGGAGCAGACCCGATGAGCGCGCCACGTCATGCCGGCGGGACCAAGCGAGCAGCGGGCGGCCCGGTGCCGGCCGGCCCAGTGCCAGCCGGCCCAGTGTCAGCCGGCCCAGTGCCAGCCGGCACAGTGTCAGCAGACGCAGTCGCCGCGGCCGGTAACGGCGCACTGCCCGGTCTCAGCCGCCGCTCGGTTCTGCTTATCATCGGCGCGCTCATGCTCGGCATGCTGCTCGCGGCGCTTGATCAGACCATCGTGTCCACCGCGCTGCCGACGATTGTCGGAGATCTCAAGGGCGGGGCGCACATCGCCTGGGTTATCACCGCGTACTTGCTGGCGACCACCGTGTCGACGCCGCTGTGGGGCAAGCTCGGCGATCAGTACGGCCGCAAGACCTTCTTCCAGGCGTCGATCGTGATCTTCCTGGTCGGCTCTGTGCTCTCCGGGGTCAGCCATTCGATGTTCGAGCTGATCGCGTTCCGCGCGGTCCAGGGTCTGGGCAGTGGCGGTCTCATGGTCGGCGCCCAGGCGATCGTCGGCGACATCGTCTCGCCGCGCGAGCGCGGCCGGTACGTCGGCCTGTTCGGCGCGGTCTTCGGCGTGGCCAGCATCGTCGGCCCGTTGCTCGGCGGTGTGTTCGTCGACGACCTGACCTGGCGGTGGATCTTCTACATCAACGTGCCGATCGGGATCATCGCGCTGATCGTGGTGGCGAGCCAGGTGCCCGGCAAGCTCAGCCGCGTGCATCACGTCATCGACTACATCGGCACCACGGTCCTCGCCCTCGCGGCGACCGCGTTCATCCTGCTCACCAGCCTCGGCGGCACGACCTACGGCTGGAACACCGCGCCCATCTGGATCCTCGGCAGCTGCGGCGTGGTACTCACCGGCGTCTTCGTCCTGGTCGAGCGGAAAGCCGTTGAGCCGGTCTTGCCGTTGCACTTGTTCCGGCTGCGGGCATTCTGGGTGACCAGCGTCGTCGGTTTCATCGTGGGCTTTGCGATGTTCGGCGCGATCACCTACCTGCCAGCTTTCTTCCAGGTCGTCAGGGGCGTGTCGCCAACGCTCTCCGGCGTGCAGTTGCTGCCGCTGATGGCCGGGTTGCTGATTGTCTCCATCGGCTCGGGTCAGCTGATCAGCCGCACCGGCAGGTACCGGTTCTGGCCCATCGCCGGCTCGGCCATGATGACGCTGGGCATGTACCTGTTGTCGCTCATGGGCGTGGGCACGTCATCGGTGCTTGACTCGCTGTACATGCTCGTGCTCGGCATGGGCATCGGCGGCGTCATGCAGGTGCTCGTCATCATCGTGCAGAACGCCGTACCGCACTCCGAGCTTGGCGTTGCGACCTCGGGAGCGACGTTCTTCCGGTCGATCGGCGGCTCGTTCGGGACGGCGATCTTCGGTGCCATCTTCGCTAACGTCCTCGTCGGCAACCTGGCCAGGCACCTGCACGGCCTGACGCTGCCGTCCGGGTTCTCCAGCGCGAACGTGACGCCAGCTCTGCTGTCGCACCTGCCGCCCGCGATCCACCAGGGCTTCGTCGCGGGGTACGCCGAGTCGATCCAGACGGTATTCATCGTCGCGGTTCCGATCGCGGCACTGGCGTTCCTCGCCACCTGGCTTATCCCGCAGGTCGAGCTCAAGAAGTGGTCGGTTCCCGAGCCCGCCGCGGCGGCAGAGGCTGCCGTGGACCAACGCCAGCAAGCGTGATTCGCCGCGGATCAGGTGTCGCTTTCGGCTTCCTGACCGGGGTTGCGGTGTTTCCCCGCGCCTGAGACGCTCATTCCGGCACTGCGGTGACGGAGGGGACAAGTGGGCGCTCAGGTCAGTGACACGAATGGAATTAACGGCCAGCGGGAGCAAGAGCAGTCCGGCCGCGCAGCCGCCGCCAATCCTGCGCTGCGCACGCCCGGTTCCTTGCCGTATCCGGAACGCGCCGCGGGGACGGACACGATCCCGCAGGTCAAGCACATCGTCGTGCTGATGATGGAGAACCATTCCTACGACAACCACCTGGGCATGCTTGACAGGGCCGGGGCCGACGGTTTCAAGCTGGGCGCGGACGGCACACCGGTCGAGACGAATCCGTACCCGGACGGCACGCTGCAGCACGCGTTCCGGATGCCGACCACCTGCCAGCTCTCCGGGAAGCCAAGTCAGACCTGGACCGACAGCCACATCCAGGTAGCTGGCGGCCACAACGCCGGATTCGTCAAGTCCGGCAGTGGCCCGGTGGCGATGGGCTACTGGGAAAAGGCCGACTTGCCTTTCTACTATTCGCTCGCCTCGACCTTCCCGATTGCCGACCGGTACTTCTGCTCGCTACTCGGCCAGACCTTTCCCAACCGGCGCTATCTGATGGCAGCGACTTCGCTCGGAATGGTCAACGACGGTGTGCCGGATCCGCTCCGCTACCCGGCGAACGGGACCATCTTCGACCGGCTGCACACGGCCGGCGTGTCATTTGCCGACTATTACTCGCTGCTTGAGTCGATCCTCCCGGCGCCGACCATGGCCCTGTTCCCTGAACTCCTGGTGAAGTACGCGGGCCACCTGCACGACATAGATGACTTCTTCAGCGCCGCGAAGGCAGGCACGCTGCCGGGATTCTGCCTGGTCGAACCTTCGTACACGAAGAACTCCGAAGAAAGCCCGCAGAACATCGCCTACGGCGAGCAGTTCGCTGCCTCGGTCATCGACGCCGTCATGACCGGACCTGGATGGAAGAACACGCTGCTGATCTGGACCTTCGACGAGCATGGCGGCTACTACGACCACGTTGTGCCGCCGGCGGCCGTCGCCCCTGACGACATCCCGCCCGATGCGTCGGTCGCTTACACAGGCTTCCGGCAGTACGGCTTCCGGGTGCCGTGCGCGATCGTCTCGCCGTGGGCCCGGCAGGACTACGTCTCGCATGAGATCTTCGATCACACCAGCATCTGCGCGCTCGTCGAGCACAAGTGGAATCTGCCCGCCATGACCTACCGGGACGCGAACGCCAACAGCATGCTGGACATGCTGGACTTCAGCACCGCCGCGTTCGAGACGCCGCCTAAGCTCGCCCGCCCGCTGCTGGACACTGACCCGGCGGCGCTTGCCTGCAACACCAGCGGGCCGGGCAAGATCCCCCCTCCCGGTTCAATCAGCTAGGCCGGTTCAATCAGCTGGGCCGGCCCGCTGCGAGCGCAGCCAGCTCATTGTCTTGGTGACCTGCCAGGTCCTACGCTGCCGGATAACTGCCGTGACAGGACTCATGAGGAGGGCATGCCGGGATGGCCGAGCTACAGGGGAAGTGTGACGAGCGCTTCGGCGAGCTACGAAACGCGCTGCAACAGAACGTGGACTCGGGATCGGAGCTTGGTGTTTCGTTCGTCCTCGACCTCGACGGCGAGATTGCGATCGACCTGTGGGGCGGTTACCGCGATGAGGCCCGCACGCAGCAGTGGGAACGAGACACCATCACTAACGTCTGGTCAACCACTAAGACCGTCACCAGCCTGGCGGCACTGATGCTCGCCGACCGGGGCGAGCTGGACGTGGACGCTCCGGTTGCCAGGTACTGGCCGGAGTTCGCGGCGGCCGGAAAGCAGGACGTGCTGGTCCGGCATCTGCTCTCGCACTGCTCGGGCGTGTCCGGGCTCGACCAGCCGGCTGTCATGGAAGACCTTTACGACTTCGACAAATCCACATCGCGCTTTTCCGCGCAGGCTCCGTGGTGGCCGCCCGGCACGGCGTCCGGCTACCACGCGCTCAACTTCGGGCACCTGGTCGGAGAGGTCCTGCGCCGGATCACCGGGACAACGCTCAAGCAGTTCGTAGCCGATCAGATCGCCGGGCCGCTCGGTGCCGATTTCCAGATCGGGGCAGCGGAGCACGACTGGGGGCGCATCGCGAACGTGGTGCCGCCGCCGCCGCTCCCGTTCGACCTCGAGGCACTCGGCCTGGACAGCCCGGTCGTCAAGACCTTCACCGGGCCGCCCGCCGACGCTGCTGCGGCTAACACCGCTGCCTGGCGGCGTGCCGACATCGGCGCCGCGAACGGCCATGGCAACGCGCGCTCGGTAGCCCGGATCCTGTCGGTGATCTCCCGCGGCGGCGAGGTCGACGGCGTCCGCCTGCTCCGCCCGGAGACCATCGAGCTGATCTTCCGCGAGCAGGCCGATGGTGTCGATCTGGTACTGGGCGTTCCCCTCCGGTTTGGCATCGGCTACGGGTTGCCCCAGCTCGATTCACTGCCCTACGTTCCGGACGAGAAGATCTGCTTCTGGGGCGGCTGGGGAGGCTCGGTCATCATCATGGACCTCGGCAGGCGCATGACGATCTCGTACATGATGAACAAGATGGGGCCGGGCATCATCGGCTCGGACCGCAGCGAGCAGTACGTGCGCGCCGTCTATGACGTGGTCGGCGGCTAGCCGGCTGCCTCACCGCGCTCGAGTGCCAGCAGGGAGATGGCCGCGAGCTCGTTGGTAACCAGCACGTCGAGGAAGCCACCGCGCAGAGCGCCGAGGATCGCGCGCGTCTTGTGTACTCCGCCTGCTACCCCGACGACCTTCGGGATGAGCTTCAGGTCCGCGAGCTCGATGCCGATCCGGCGGTCGTGCAGCGCGATGTTCACGACGTTGCCGCTGGCGTCGAAGAACTGGCCGAGTATGTCGCCGATAACGTTGTGCTCGCGCAGCACCGCGAGGTCGGCCTGGCTGAGATAACCAAGCTGAACGATCGTCGCGTCCGCCGTCGGGGTACCGACGCCGACGACGGCCTGCTGAGCCTCGCACGCGTGCGTGAGCACCTGCTGGATCGTTGGCTCTTCGCGCAATGCGGCAGCCAGTGCCGGTGATGACGCGTAGGTCGGCGCCGGGATAACGGCCGCCGTCGTCGCCAGCTCGCCATCAGCGGCAGCGTCGCCCTTGGACGACAGGATCGTCTGGAGGTAGCCGTCGACCCCGCCAGTCAGGGTCACCATGTGAACCGGGCCGACCGCACCGAAGTTCGTCGCTGCGATCACCCGTGACACCGTCTCGCCCCATCCGACGCCCAGGCTCCCGCCTGGCCTCAGGTGCGTGCTCAGGAACTGCGCCCCGCCAAGGCCAACTCTCGCGTTGAGCGCGTGATGATCGGCGGGCTCCTTGTCGTGATCGGGAACGACAAGTGCCTCCGACAGGTCGAACACGCGTCGCAGCTCGGCACTCAGCTCGAAAGCGTCCAGGTACTCGGCATTCAGGTTGATCGAGACCAGGCCGACGCGGCGGGCACGGTCGAGTAGCCGGCCGACCGAGGCACGCGAGACGGACAGTCGCTTGGCGATCTCGTCCTGGGTCAGCTCGTCTTTGTAGTAGAACCACGCGGCACGCAGCAGGAGCTCCTCCGCGCTCCAGCGGCCGACGTCGATCCTGGTGCTTTTCACAAGTGGCCTCGCTCAGGGCTTCCGACAGCGGTGTCCGCACCACGTGAACGGGTTCGTCGAAGCTTAACTCCCGGTCTGGCAACAAGCCAGCGATGATGAGCAGTCGCTCAGAGTCTTGACATATGCCCACGGTGATGTAGAAGGATCTTACCCAGTCGCTGCCATTGCGATTTCCGGGAGGTCGGATGTCAGCACCCTCGGCGCCAGGCTTGCGCGACGCGGTGATCATCGTCACCGGCGCGGGGAGCGGTATCGGCGCGGCGGCCGCGCGTGAGCTCAGCGCGGCGGGCGCGAGCACAGTGCTCGTCGGCAGGCGCAAGGAGGCACTCGAAGCGCAGGCTGATCTCATCGCCGCGGCAGGCGGCGGTGCTTTCTGCGTAGCGGCGGACCTGGCAGAGCCGGATAGCCCTGGCAAGATCGCGGCAGCCTGCCGTGATCGCTACGGCAGGATCGACGGGCTGGTCAACAACGCGGCGATCGTCAGGCACTGGCCGATCGGGGAGTGGACCACCGAGGCGTTCGACGAGCACTTCGCTACGAACGTCCGCGCTCCCTTTTTCCTGATCCAGGCTGTGCTGCCGGACCTGCTCGCGTCCACCGTGAAGGCGGTGGTGAACATCAGCTCGTCGTCCGGCTCGCTTGAGCTGACCGGCCAGTCGGTGTACGGGACGACCAAGGCTGCGATCAACTACCTGACGAAGACGCTGGCAGGCGAGCTCGCGTCAGCCGGCGTGCGGGTGAACTGCATCGCGCCGGGGCCGATTGACACACCGATCCACGCGACCTGGGCCAGTGACCTGGATGAGGCTTACCGATGGCTGGCGCAGCAGGTCCCGCTCGGCCGGATCGGAACTGCCGACGAGGTGGCGCGCTGGATCGCACTGCTGCTGAGCCCGGTGGCGTCGTTTATCACCGGGGCAGTCATCCCCCTGGATGGTGGCCAGGTGCTGCACCGTGACTGACGGCGCCGTGGCTGATGGCGCGGTCAGAGCCAGCAGCACGCCGTTTCTGTCGGCCGGGATCCTGACCGCCGACCTGACCCGGCTAGGCACGGAGCTGGACATCGTCCGCGGCCGCGCGGACTTCGTGCACGTCGACGTGATGGACGGCAGGTTCTGCCCGCAGCTCACCGTCGGCCCGGCGGTCGTGGCCGCGGCCGCTGCAACGGGCATTCCGGTGGACGTGCATCTGATGGTGGACGAGCCCGGCCGGATCCTGCCGGAGGTCGTGCGGGCCGGGGTGTCGATCGTGACCGTGCACGCCGAGGCGAGCCGGCATCCGCACCGGGTCCTGACCGAGCTCACCGAGCTGTCGGAAAACGTGCATCCGGTTGTGCGCGGCTACGCGCTCAATCCGGGCACGCCGGTCGGCGTAGTCGAGCCGGTGCTTGAGCTGATCGATCTGGTGCTTGTGCTCGCGGTTGACCCTGGCTGGTCAGGACAAGCTCCGGCAGCGAATACACCGCGCCGCGTTGCGGCAGCACGCGAGCTCGTGCAGACGGCCGGCCGGCCGGTCCTCGTCGGCGTGGACGGGGGAGTGACCCTGCGCAACGCCGCCGAGGTCGCGTCGTGGGGCGCCGATCTTGTGGTCAGCGGCAGCGCGATCTTCGACGGTCGCGACGCGGCCGGCAACCTCACCGCCATGCTCACCGCGCTGCGGGGTCAGCCCGCTGCTACAACCGCCGCCCGATCAGGAGGCATGCAATGACCGACACCGCCGGACGCATCGTTACCCCGGCTACCCCGATGGCAATCTCGCAGATCGCGATCGTGGTTCGCGACATGGAAGCGTCGCTCAAGGCCTACACCGAGAATCTCGGCTGGGGCCCGTGGAGCGTCTTCGACTACAAGCCGCCGCTGCTGCATGACACGAGGGTCCGCGGCGAGCCCGTCGAATTCCGGATGATCGGTGCCGAGACGAAGGTCGGTGATCTCGGCTTCGAGCTCATCCAGCCGGTCAGCGGTCCGAGCATCTACCAGGAGTACCTCGACACCTTCGGCGAGGGCGTGCAGCACATCGCCTGCATGAAACACAACGACGCCGATAGCGACCTGCTCAAGGAGCACTGGCGCGAGCGCGGCGCTGACGTGCTGATGAGCGGCCGGATCGGCGAATCGATCGAGTTCTACTACCTGGATACCGGCCCGATCATCAAGTGGGTGCTGGAGTCAGGGAACGGCCACGCCATCGAGCTGCAGCCGAGCTACATCTACCCGTCGTGACGCGCTGACCGGAGGAGGGAACGACCCCATGCCCGACAACGACGAGCTCACCGACGGGGCGCGGTTCCAGTCGGAGGTGGCGCCGCCGGTCCACGTCAGCAAGCTCAAGGGCGCTGGCGCTCTGGACTGGGGCATGCAGAGCCGGCTGGCCAGGGTGTTCAGGCCCGCGACGAACCGCACCGTCATGCTCGCGATCGACCACGGCTACTTCCAGGGACCGACGACGGGCCTGGAGCGCGTGGACCTCTCGATCGTGCCGTTGCTGCCCTACGCGGACGCGCTGATGACAACCCGCGGCATGGTCCGCTCGACGATCCCGCCGACCTGTGGCGCTCCGATCGTCTTGCGTGCCAGCGGTGGTCCGAGCGTGCTGAAGGAACTGTCCAACGAGCAGATAGCGGTCGCGATGGACGATGCCCTGCGGCTGGACGCCGCCGCGGTCGCTGTCCAGGTGTTCATCGGCGGCGAGTTCGAGACCCAGTCGATACGCAACATGACTCAGCTGGTCGACGAGGGTCAGCGGGCGGGCGTGCCGGTACTCGCCGTGACCGCGGTTGGCCGGGAGCTCACCAGGGACGCCAGGTACTTGCGGCTGGCCGTGCGGATCTGCGCGGAGCTAGGCGCGCACGTGGTCAAGACCTATCACTGCGCGGACGGCTTCGACACGGTGACGGCGAGCTGCCCGGTGCCGGTAGTGATGGCCGGCGGCCGGAAGCTGGCTGAGCTCGAAGCTCTCACCATGGCATACCGGGCCATCGAGAGCGGAGCAGCCGGCGTCGACATGGGCCGCAACATCTTCCAGAGCGACCACCCGGCCGCGATGATCCGCGCCATTCGCGCAGTGGTGCATGAGTCGGTTAAGCCGGAGCACGCCTACGACGAGTTCGTGCGGTCGGCTGCGCAGGGCACCTGAGGCACCCGCCTCGACAATCAGGGAGGCACGACCATGACCCAGTCCACCAGCCCCGCCGACCTCAGTCCGCCCGCCACGTCGGGCGGCAGCCTGAAGTCCGGCGCGATCAAGCTCCCCGGCGTGCTGATGCAGAGTGTGACCAGCATCGCGCCGGCCATCGCCGGGATGTTCACGGTGCCATTCATCGTGCTCAATGCCGGCGTCAGCGCGCCGATGGCTTACCTCGGCGCATTCGTGATCGCCCTGCTGCTCGGCTACGTGCTCGCCCAGTTCAGCAAGCACCTCTCGTCGACCGGCAGCTACTACACCTTCGTGTCGCGCTCCCTCGGCGGCCGGTGGGGCTTCCTGGTGGCGTGGGTGTACCTGCTGTTCTACCCGGTGGTGATCGCGCAGGTCGGATCCTTCATGGGGTCGACGCTGCAGTCCACGCTGAAGGCCGAATGGGGTATCACCTTCGAGTGGTGGTGGTTCATGGTCTTCCTGATCCTGTTCGTCGCGTGGACCGCCTGGCGCGGGGTCGAGCTGTCAGTGAACTTGCTGATAGTGCTCGGGATCTTCGAGGCTGTGATCGTGCTCGCGGTGGCGCTGAGCGGATTCGCGAGCCCCGGCCCTGGCGGAGTGAACCTGAACTGGATCTCCAACTCTTTCCACAGCAGTAACCTGCACGGCCTGTTCCTCGGCGTGGTGTTCGCGATCTTCGCGATCACTGGCTGGGACGCTGCGGCCCCGCTGGCCGAGGAGAGCAGCGACCCGAAGCGAACCGTTCCGCGGGCTGTGCTGGGCTCGATCCTCATCATGGGCGTGTTCCTGGTGGTGGTGTCCTGGGGGCAGACAACCGGGTGGGGCACGACCAAGCTGACGGCCTTCGCCAACTCGTCCCAGCTACCCGCCTTCGTCCTCGGCCAGCGGTTCTGGGGCGGTGCCTGGATCCTCGTGCTGATCGCCCTGTTCAACTCCGCCATCGCGGTCTCGATCGCGTGCACGAACGCCTCCACCAGGTTCCTGTACGGGATGGCCAGGGCGAAGGCGCTGCCATCCTGGCTGCTGAAGGTGCACCCGAAGAACCAGACTCCGACGAACGCGGTCATCACCCAGACCGCCATCAACGTGGTGCTCGGCCTGATCCTGCCGGTCATCATCGGGGTATCCAACGTCTACAACGTGACCGGCACCTGGTTCACGTTCGCGCTGGCGTTCGTCTACATCGTCGCCAACGTCGGCCTGTACCTGTTCTACCGGCGCGAGCACCCGACTGAGTTCGGCTGGGGCAAGCACGTCGTGATCCCGGCTATCGGCTCGATCGCGCTAGCTGTCGTCGTCTACTACTCGGTCGTGCCGCTGCCGGCCTGGCCGGTCTCGCTCGCGCCGTTCATCGTGCTGGGCTGGCTGGCGATCGGAATCGTGGTCGTCTTCGCGGTGTACCGCGGTCGGCGAGCTAACGACCTGTCGCTCGCAGGCATCGCCATGGGCGAGGCGGTCGAGCACGCGGTGGAGGAGCGCCTGCTGGCGCATGACGAGTTGCCGTCCCCGGAAGGGGAGCGGTAGCCCCGGCTGGCACGTGCGGCGGCCCGGCTCCGTTGCCCGGGCCGCCGCACGAGCTATCTGCCGCCCAGCGCGCGCGCGGTCAGGCGGTCGGTGTCGACGCGACCGCGGCCGAAGGCGTCCATCTTCTTCCACCGGCCAGGCAGGTCGAGGATTTGCAGGTGGCCGACGCGTAGCGGCAGCGCCGGGTCGACGATCAGGTTGTCGCCTTGCGGCTCCAGGCCAAGCCCGGCCCGCAGCATGAGCAGCGGCGCGCCGGTCGACCAGGCCTGCGGACTGCACGCGGTCGGGTACTGCACCGGATAGCGGGTTGTGCCGCGCGGGTAACCGCCGAACGCTTCCGGCAGCCTGCCCTGGAACAGCTCGGCTGCCTCCATGATGCCCGCCACGATGCAGGCGGCCTCGTCCTTGAACCCGTAACGGCGCAGGCCCCAGGCGATGAACGAGTTGTCAAACGGCCATACCGTGCCGACGTGGTAGCCGATCGGGTTGTAGCGAGCCTCGCCCTCGGCAAGCGTTCGGACGCCCCAGCCCGAGAACAGCCGCGGCCCGAGCAGATGCCGCGCGATGGACCGGGCTTTGGTCGTATCGACGATGCCGCTCCACAGCAAGTGGCCGATGTTGGAGGTCAGCGAGTCCACCTTGCGGCCGTCGCTGTCGATTGCGACCGCGAAGTACTCGCCGTCCTCGACCCAGAAGTCGCGGTTGAACCGGCGCTTCAGGTCGGCTGCTTCCTTCTCAAGCCGGTCGGCGAATGCGGTGTCATGCCACACCTGGCGCGCCAGCCGGGCGCCGCGAACCTTGGCGTCGTAGGCGTAGCCCTGTAGCTCGCAGGTAGCGCGCGGGAATCCGGGCAAGTCGCCGTTGCGATACGAGATGGAATCCCAGGAGTCCTTCCAGCACTGGTTCTCCAGCCCGGTTTTCTGATTGCGCCGCTGGTAGGAGACGTAGCCGTTGCCCTGCAGGTCGGCGTACTCGTCGATCCAGTTGAGCGCGGCCCGTGCGGCGTGCTCGAGCTCGCGGACCAGCTTGGTATCGCCGGTCCAGCGCTCGTATTCATCGAGCAGCACGACGTACAGAGCCGTGGCGTCGGCGTTGCCGTAGTACGGCGAATGCGGCCGCTCCTCGAACGCCGTCATCTCGCCGTACCGCATTTCGTGCAGGATGCGGCCAGGGTCCTCGTCCCGGAAATCGTCGATCCTGGTGCCCTGGCGCTCGGCAAGCGCGAGCAGCGTGGTCGAGGCGAGTTCAGAGGTGAACGGCAGCGCCTGCAGGCTGGTGAAGATGCTGTCCCGGCCGAAGATCGTCATGAACCAGGGCAGGCCCGCGGCCGGCAGCGCCCGGCCAGGCAAGGTGAGCGTGGTGAAGCGCAGTGCGGCCAGGTCGGTCAGGCAGCGCCGGTAGATGTGCCCGACTGCCTCCCAGTCGCACTCAACCGCTGGCACTTTCTGGAGCCATTTCTGCAGGCCGTGAGCCATGTCTTGGCGCACCCTGCGGCCCTGCCCGCGGATCCCGACCGGCCCGTCCTGCGCTCGCGTCCCGGCGCCGGCGCGCACCTCGTCCTGCGAGCCTTCCGATGCGACGACATCCAGCTCAGTGCTCCACTCGCCATGCGCTGGCACGGTGACGTTGAAGGTGAAGCCGTTCTCATCGACCTTGGCGGACTCAGTCGAGCTGATCCAGGTCTCACGGGCATAAGTCTCCCGCTGGTATCGCAGCACGAGACTGCCGTCGACTACCTCGTTCCCGTACTTGCCCTTTTTCTTGAGCGCGTCCTTGACCTCAAACAGGTCGGCGAAGTCGCTTGCGGCTTCGACCCTGATCACCAGGTCGACGGGCGAGTTCTCGTGGTTGAGCGCGCGCAGCTTCTCCCGGAAGCCGTCGGCGACCTCGCGCTCGCGTATGATCGACAGCTTCGCGTCGACGTAGACCGTCCCGCTGCCGGGTACCAGGAAGAATCGCGTCTGGAAATACTGCACGTCGTCAGTCGATAGCGCGGTCAGCCGCTGGCCGTTCACTGTCAGCACCCACCGCGACAGGAACCGGGTGTCAAACGAGAACAGCCCGGTCGGGTCGGTACGGGATGCCTCGATGTCACCCCGGTCGTCGCTGACGACGAAGGTGTTGCCTTCGAGGATCTGGACGAGCTGGTCGCTCACATCGGCCTCCGCTGAGCCATCACTGTCTGCGAACTGATCGGCGCGACCCGGCCGGTCGAGCCGGGCGGCCCTGGCAGGCACCGCTGGAACATCATCAGGGCGGCCATGCTGCCCTCACAGGTCAGCACGCCGCGCAGCAGGGCGGCCTGGGCGTTCATCCTGCCCGTGACGATGGCCTCGAACGTGGGATGGTCGACATGGATGACGGCGTCCGCTGCCTTGTTCTGGCGGCTGACAGCGACGTCGCCGTTGCTGACGGCGACATACCAGTGCTGAACCTGGCCGCCGTCGTGCACGTCGAACCGCAGTGTGGCCGTATCACCCTCGAAGGTAGCCAGGTGGCCCGGCGCGGCGAGGTCGGCGAAGAACTGGCTGATCGGGTCTGCCGTCATGGTCGGCGACCCGGCGCGAGCTGTCGGCATAGCCGGTTATTTGATCAACGTCACGCTGCGCCAAACGAAAGCCGGGATAACTTTGCCGGCCGGTGCGGCATCCTGGCCCGGCAGTTTGCCCGGCGCTCAGGCGCTGGCTACGAACTCGTCGATCGCAGCCGCGGTCGGCATGCCCGGCCGGGCCCCGTCCCGCGTGACAGCGAGGGCCGACGCGGCGACGGCTCTCGCGACGCAATCCGGCAGCGGCCGGGCGGCGGCCAGACTCGCAGCGAGCACGCCGGTGAAGGTATCGCCGGCCCCGGTAGTGTCGCGCACGGCCACGTGATGCCCTCGGAAGTGCTCGGTGCCGCCGGGACTGGCCAGCAACGCGCCGTCCGGCCCGAGCGTGACGATCACCGGCGCGCCAGTGCGCCTGGCCAGGGCGCTCGCCGTGGCCTCCCGCCCTGCCGGGGAAAGGCCGGCCAGCCGCGCGATAGCGGCGAGCTCGCCGGCGTTCATGGTTACGATCGCGCCGGTCAGCAAGTCCAGGGAACGGGGTAGTACCGGGGACGGGTTAACCACCAGGTCGATGCCCGCCGAGCGGGCTGAGTCGGCGGCCGCCTGGAGCGCGGTTGCCGCAATCTCGAACGACAGCACCAGGACATCGCCAGCGGCCAGGCACAGCACGCTCAGCGAAGCGGTGACATGGCCTGGCGGGATAAGCGCGTTGGCGCCGGCGGCGACCGCGATCTGGTTCTCGCCCCGAGCGGTGTCGACCAGCACGACTGCGTGACCGGTCGGCGCGTTGAGGCGCTCGATCGCGGTGGCGTCGACGCCGTCGGCGACGAGCGCATCGACGGAGGGCTGACCGTCTGCGGCGCCGACGGCCCCCACGAAGAAAGTCGCGGCGCCTGCCCTTGCGGCCGCCACCGCCTGGTTGGCGCCTTTGCCTCCGTCATGCCTGGCCAGCGTGCCGCCAGTGACTGTCTCGCCCGGAGCTGGAAGCTGCGGCAGCCGCATGACCAGGTCCACGTTTACCGAGCCGACGACGATCACGCGCCCGGGGCTCATCGGGCCATTGTCGCCTAGCGAAGCTGGGGCTGAGCGGGCAGGGAGTGATCCCAGTCAGACAGCAGCGTCCGGATGCCGGTCACCAGCGCGATGGGCTGGTCGAGCATGACGTGGTGGCCTGCCGCGGGAATCTCGATGACCGGCGCTCTGCGGCCGAGCTTGTCGTACATGAGTTCGGTCGTCTGCGGCGGCACGATGCCATGCTCGGCATGGAAGAGCGCGACCCGGCAGTCGAGTTGCCGCAGGAGTTGCGGTGTTGCCGCCGACCGGCCGAAGACGGCAGGGTCGAATTTCCAGCTCCAGCCGCCCTCCACCGGGCGGATCGAGGTCGCCGCCACGTGCGCCCGGATATAAGGCAGGGCAGGCTGGTCAGGTATCGGGCGGAACCGGCTGATCGCCGCCTCGCGGGTCGGGTAGACGCGCAGCGGGCCGAACGCCCGCTCGTCCCTGGCGGCCTGCTGTTCTGGCGTGATGTCCTGTACCGGCGAGTCGATGACCACGATGCCGGCTAGCTCCGCGCCGTGCAGGCCAGCTGTCCGCAGCGCGACGAAGCCGCCCATGCTGTGCCCGACGACGATGGGTGGCCCGGCAAAGCCGGCATCCGCCGCAACGGCCATGACCTCAGCCGCCCAGCCATCCAGCGTGTACTTCTCGGTCCGGCCGCTGTCACCGTGGCCGGACAGGTCAATGGCAACCACGCGGCGCCCGCCAGCCAGCAGCGGGGCGATGTGATCCCACCAGCGGCCATGCGCGGCGCCGCCGTGGACCAGGATGATGCCGCTGCCTGCGCCGTCGCCGAACTCGCGGTAGGCGATCTCAGTTCCGGCTACGGTTACCGAGGCGGACACGACGGGTGCGGCAAGCGCCTGAGTGAACCAGGCAGGCGGCTCGGCCAGGGGCGGCGGCGGAGTATGTGTCATAGCTAGTAGCGAACCAGACTGGCCACGCCGGTTATAACCGGTGTATCCATATTGCGGATTTACGCCGGGCTCTCGGCCCAGACGCGCTCTAGCACGCCGGCAATGGTCGTCTCGGGCTGCGCCCCGGAGATGCCGTATTTGCGGTCGATGACGAACAGCGGGACTCCGGTCGCACCCAGGGCCTGCGCCATCTGCTCGTCGGTGTCGACGTGCTCGGCGTACCGAGCGGTCCGCAGGACAGCGGCGACGTCATCGGCGTCCAGCCCCGCCTCGGTAGCCAGCCGGGTGAGCGACTGATGGTCGAAGATCGACTCCTGGTCGGTGAAGTAGGCCCGCTGCAGCCGCTCCATCAATTCGTCCTGCCGCCCTGTTTCCTTGGCGAGTTGCAGCAGCCGGTGGGCGTCGCGGGTGTTACCGCTGCGAAGGCCGCCCATCCGGAAGGTCAGCCCGTCCGCCGCGGCACGCTCTTCCATCTGTCGCTGGGCTTGATCAGCCTGCGCCGGACTCATCCCGTACTTCTCCGCCAGCAGGTCGATCGTCGGCGTTGTCACGCCGTGCGGCGCGGTCGGGTCAAGCTCGAACGACCGGTACACCACCTGAACCTGGTCGCGGTGCTCGAAGCCCGCCAGCGCTCGCTCGAAGCGCTTCTTGCCTAGATAGCACCACGGGCACACGACGTCAGACCAGATCTCCACTTGCATGCCAGTAGCTAACAATGAGCCATCCGCGACGCTTCCCTGCAGCGCTGCAGAGGCCTGATCCGCGCCTCGTACTGCCGCCGGGCCGGGCCGCGCTGGCCCTACCGCGGGCCCGGTCCGGCGGCAGGCCGGTGGGTCAAGCCGTCAGCGGCTCGCTGCTCTGGCAGGGCCATTCACCTGACGACCACGTCTTCGCAGCAGGGTGTCGGACCGGCCACGACCACGGCGTGGCTGACGATCGTTCCGGCACTGTGCTGGGCGAGCGCTCCGCCGGCCAGCAGGGCTCCGGCGGCGAGGATGGAGGCGATGGCGATGCGGATGCTGGTCATGTGCTGTACCACCCATCTGGTGTTGGAGACGGCTGCACGCCACCTGCGCACAGTCATGAAAAACAGTCATTCTGCTACTACATTGCACTACAGACGACAGTCAGGCATAACTAGATCAGTCAAGGCGACCTTGACTGCGCGTGAAGTTGCCCGATAACGTCCAAGCGGCGGCATAAACGGTCGCCGTGTTCCAGTTGGCGGCTTAGCGATCAGGGTGAGGATGGCCACCGGATACGTCGTCCCTGAACAGCCAGACTGGACCCGGCCGAGACTGGCTCCCGCAGGTGACAAGTTCGCAGCCGTGCGCTGGCAGGACGGTGCCGCCAATGTGTGGATCGGTACTGGTAACTCACCCATGCAGCTCGTGTCCGATCTGCAGCCATGGCGGCTGCGTGGTTACCACTGGGGGGCCGGCGGTGACGGTCTCGTACTTGAGCTGCAACTCCCCGGCGCAGAGCAGCACGTAGTAGCCTGGCTTGACCTGCGCGCCCGGACCCTGACCAGGCTGACACCCGGGCTTGGCGCCGATGCGCAATACGCGGGGCAGAGCGACGGTGACAAGCCGAGCATCCTGATCGGCGTACGACATCCGTTCACCAGCGGCTTCCAACTTCAGGCTGTCACGCCAGGCGGCGCTGTGCTGGCCGAGTGGGAGTCACCGGACCGGCCGGCCGGCCGCTGGCTGGCAAGTGCTACCCAGGCGGTTGCGGTCCATTCCGGCGACGGCCCGTGCGAGTGGTGGTATACGGGGCTGGCCCGGCCGTCATGGTCGCGCATTCTGACCATGCCAGTGCGGGACGGCGAGCTCTCCGTCCCGCTGGCGTTCGGCGAAGCCGGGTCGGCGCTGTACGCGCTGAGTTCAGCTGGACGCGACACAATTGCCCTGGTCTCGATGTCAGCCCCGGATTGGACGCCGCGCGTCCTGTCCGCCGAGGAGGGCTTCGACGTCACCTCAGTTCTGATGTCGCCGGACGGCACCGGCCCTGACCTGGTGACGACGACCAATCCGGTGACTCCGCAGACCGCGTTGACCGATGATGCCGCTGCAGACCTGAGCCAGCTGAAGCAAGTTGCCGACGGCGCGGCGGCCGCCATCATCGGCCGGAACCAGACTCACTGCCTGGCCGAAGTGTCCATGCCGGTCGGTGGTCCCGTGCTCGTCACGATCAGTCGCGCTTCCGGTGCCGTGAGCAAGCCGCTGGCACGGTTTGCCAGCCTCGCCCGCGTCAGGACTCAGCGGCGGGACCCCGTCAGTTACCCGGCGAGGGATGGCAGGCAACTCACCGGCTTCGTCACACGGCCAAGCGGGCCGCCGCCGTGGCCCGTCGTCCTGGCAGTCCATGACGGCCCGTGGGCCAGGGACGGCGCGCAGCTGGATCCGTGGGCGCAGTCCGTCGCCGCCGCGGGCTTGTGCTGCTTGCAGGTGAATTACCGGGGGTCCCGCGGGTTCGGCAAGGCGTTCCGCGACTCCGGCGACGGACAATGGTCGCTCGCCATGCAGGACGACCTGATCGACGCGCTGCGAGCAGAAGATCTGGCTGAGTTCATCGACACCAGCCGGGTGGCGGCCATCGGCTACGGCTACGGCGGGTATGCGGCGCTCATGCTCGCGACGCAGGCAGAGATCCCGCTGGCCGCTGTCGCTGCCGCGTCCGCGCCGACTGACCTGGTGCGTTATGTGGGTGCTCTGCTCTCCTTCGGCGGCCAGGCAGGGTTGCAGGAGGCCGCCAGGATCGGGGACCCGGTTGCCGATGCGGACCAGTTGACTGCTGCCTCGCCGATTGCCAGGGCTGCTGACTTCCGGGCACCGGTGCTGCTGTTCCACGGGCGCCAGGATGCGCGGGTGCCAGTCAGCCAGGCCACGGCCCTAGCCGGCGCCCTGATGGGTGCCGGCCGGAGCTGCGAGCTGACTATCTACGAAGACGAAGGCCACCGGTATGTGCGCCCGCAAAACGTCGCCAGCCTGCGCACCCTGGCCATCAACTTCTTGCTGCGGAACCTGAGCCCGTCGGCCGACCCGGCGGTTCGCTAACTAGCGTCCGCAGGCAGCGACGGGCCGGGCTCAGTCGGCTACCGGCAGGGCCGGCTGAACCCCCGCCCGGATCGTCGACGATTGTGCCCCCGCGCAGTCGGCTGCCTTGCGCAACGCGTCGATCGCTTGCTCGGACCGGCCGACTTTGATGAGAGCTTCGGCCAGTTCGCGCCACGCTTGGGCGGCGTCGAGGCGCGATCCGAGCGCGGCCATGAGCTCGGCGGCGTTCGTCATCAGCGCGATGCCGTCGTCGGCCCGACCGCTCAAAGTGAGAGCCAGCCCCCTGACCATGCGAGCCTGCGCCAGCTCGGGTGCACCGTCCGCGCACCGCGCGATGGCCTGGCCGGCGATCTCAATGGCGTCGTCGAAGTGGCCGCGAAGCAGGGCACATCGCGCTATCTCGGTCTCGCAGCCGGCCAGCTGCGAGCTCATGGCGAGAGTGGCGAATACCTCGCGGGCACGAGCCAGCAGGGTGTCGGCCTCGTCAAGCTGCGGCGGATCACAGCGCAGCAGCAGCCAGGCGTAGTTGACGCGCATGGAGGCCAGGTTGTGTGTTGGCGCGCTCTCGGACAGCAGCCCCAGTGTCTTGTCACCAAGCTCGAGCGCCAGGTTCAACTGGCCGCGCGCCGCGGCGACCAGCGACGCGTTCCAGTACGCATTGCCCTGTGCCTGCCGCGAGCCAAGCTTCTCCGCCCGCTCGATCACCTGGCTCGCCAGATGCTGGGCCGAGAACAGGTCCCCCCTGGCCCAGTAGCTGCCGACCAGGGTGGAAGCCAGCCGGATCTCGTCTTCAGTGCCCTCTAGCCCGAGTGCGCGCACCTCACGGAGCGACGCCTCACCCGCTTCGATGCTGCGGGTGAAGTCGCCCGCTTTGCGGTACATTCGGCATCGGGCGTTGAACAAGGTGAGCATCCCTGGTGTGCCAGGCTCTCCGGTTCGGGCGGCGTCAAGCAGCGTCTCAAGGTGTGTCATCGCCTCGTGATAACTGCCGACGGCCTCTTCGATCCGGGCCAGACCCCAGATCGCCTCATACCGGATCTCGCCGCTTGCCGCGTGCAATAGTTCGTTGAACTGACCGCGGGCTTCGTTCAGTGAGCCATTCGTCCGGGCAATCTCGGCAAACTGCAGCCGTAGCCGTTGCTCATTGAGCTCTTCGGGCGCCACGCCGGACTCGAGAAACAGCGGGGAGCAGCCAAGTCTGCGGGCGAGGCCATCGAGTACATCGCGCTCCGGTGACCGGCGGTCGGACTCGATCAGCGACACGTAGCTCGGCGATACAAGATCACCGGCCAGATCCGCCTGACTGAGACCTCGCTCGATGCGGAGCGCACGCAGGCGCTGTCCGAGCGTTGGGCTCATCGGTTACCTCCTACCGGGACAATTGGCATACGTCGTTCACTCTAAGCCGTCATGCCACTGAGTCAACTCGGCTCGGAAAAGCCAGGTGACGGACTCTGGCGGCAACTGCTCATTAGTTAAGCGCTAGCTCAACAACCAGGCAGTCCACGACTAGGTAGTGAGGTAGTCAATGGTGATGTGCCGGAAGCCGAGCGAGGTCAGCATTCCGGTCAGCATCGCGGTGGTATTCCGTTGCGCGTCGGCCAGCAGCGAACTCGACTTGGCCGCGTACTGAATCCGGCGCTGGGCCTGGATATAGACCTCCTGCTGACTGTTCGGGTTCCCGGCGAAAAAGCCTGCCACCCGGTTGATCAGTCCCTGCTGCTGTGCGAACACGTAGGACTGGCGGACGTTGAGCACGGCCGGCTCAAGCTGCGCCCTGGGCAGGGTCATGGTCACGGTGTGCCCAGCAGTGACCCGGATGGCGCTGCCCTTCAGGTGCGCGAAGTTCACGAACGCGATGTCGGTACCGACACCGATGAACAGGGTCTGGCTGCCGGCGATGAACGATGGCAGGAAACCAGTCTGCTGCGACAATTCGACCACAACCTGGAACGAGCCGCTGGCGGCCTCGTACCGGCTGAGCGCGGTAATCGACTTCAGCAGCGGTGGCTGGCTGTGCACTGTGGTCGTAGTACGGAAGGGATTGCGTAGCTGCGGCAGCAGATGCACCGCGGACAGTACGAGCAGCAGGCCGATGACGGCCACTAAAGCAGTCGCGATGGCGGCAACCCGGCCCGCCACGCGGCCCATTCGCGAGATCTCCAGCACAGCTTTCCTCCGCGGCGATACCTTGGCCGCCCTGCCAGTACCCAGATCGAGACGGGAGATTCCATCTCGATTCGCTGGGTAGCTGTCGGCCAGCGCGGGCGGCGACAACCCGCGAGCGAAACGCTGGAGATGCCATGGCTGGCTGGCGCGGGCGGTCCTCACTCGACAGCAGGCGGCGGGTGAGCAGGCCGGTCGGGTGCCTGCTCTGGCTCGTCGTGCTGCTCGTCATCCTGATCCTGGCGGCGGTGTTGTTCGGCGGCTTCCAGAAGGGCACTAAAGCCACCGGGTCGCCGCAGTCGCCTGTTCCGGCAGCCATCAGCGCTTTCGCTACAGCGGCAGCGACATGAAGGTGCTGTGCGGACTCGGCTGATAGCTGGCGAACGGCCCGCACACGGTAAACCCGGCGCTTGCGTACAGGGATCTGGCCGGACCGAATCCGTCCATCGAGCCTGTTTCGAGGCTCAGCAACTGGTAGCCGCGGTCGCGCGCGACGCCGATGAGGTGGCCGAGCATGGCCCGGCCCAGGCCCAGGCGGCGAGCTGCGCGGGCCGTGTGCATCGACTTGAGCTCGCCGTGGAGATCGCTGAGGTGTTTCAGCGCACCGATCGCCAGCAGTTCGCCGCTGCGCCGGCAGCTGTAGAAGGTCAGTGCCGGGTCGAGCAGGCCGCCAGCATCGAGCGCGAACACGTTCTCCGGCGGACTCAGCGACCTGGCGAAATCCAGATGGCCGGAGATCAGGTCGCGGACGTCGGCCGCGAGCGGGTCATCAACGGCAATGACGTGGTTGGCCACGGCACGAATCTACGTAACCGGGCAGCCGCGCAGAGCGGAGCGGCGGCAGATGTAACGCGGGCGAAACAGAGTCGGCTGACGGGTAGCCGCGGGGTTAGCATGCGGAAGGTGGCGGCCAGGGATGCGACGGGAGCCAGCCAACTGCAGGCGGGGGGCGCGGTGCCACGCGCGGACTGCTCCGCGGGCTGGCGCCCGTTGCTGCACATGACGCCCCGCTGGCCCGAGGCGCGTTGTCCCGAGGGCTGAGCTTGGCCACGGCTACGCCCGCTTCCGCAGTCCGCCCGTACCGCCGCGCCTGGGTCAATTGCGCCAGCCCGGAGGCCAGCCCATGGCCGGCGGGTGCGCGGTGCGGAAGCGGCGTAATCGTTGCCCGCGGCTGCGACATCCTGCCCGCAACGGGCCGGGAATCAGAAACGTGCATGAACCTCCGCCAGCCCGCGGAGCACCGCGCAGCTGGCGGCCCGACTTCTGCGACCCGGGCAACCGAAACGGCTTACGCTCCCGTCTTGGAGATATCAGCTAAGTCAGACATTTGAGGAGATCTGATTATTGTGATTAGCCGCAAGCGGGCAATCGGCGGAGTGCTCGCCGCCGTCACCGCTGCTGGCCTCGGCGCCGGCATCGCCCAGGCGATACCGGCAGGCGCAGCAGCAGCCGCGGCCCCGAAGTACGTGGTGGTTACGTGCAAGCGGCACGTAGCACACAAGCCGCCCAGGCTGGTCAGCAGGCCGGCCGGGTGGACAATCTTCTGCTCTGACCCTGGCGCTGACCGTCACACCTTCCTCGACAACATGGCCTGGACCACCTGGACCAGCCATCTGGCTAGCGGCTACGGCTTCCTCGAGGAGAACCAAAAGCCGGTCCGGGTCGTGGCCACCCTCTGGGGTAGCGCCGCCGTCAATGGCCACCCGGACTATCGCACCTACACCAAGATCACCCTCATGTTCCCCGCCAAGCGCCCCACGGTTTACAAGGAGGTCAACGGCAAGCGGATCGCCACCCACCCGCAGACCCAGACCATCGTCTCCCGCTCAGCCACCTAGGCAGGGCTGCTCGGCAGGGGGCGCGGTGGTGCGGGCGGACTGCTCCGCGGGCTGGCACCCGTTGCTGCACCCGACGCCCGGCTGGCTCGCGGCGGGGTGAGCGCCCCCTGACGCGGGCGACGGTTACGCCCGCTTCCGCAGTCCGCCCGCGCCACCGCGCAGCTGGCGGCCCGGTCCGGGGCTGCAAGCGGCTTGCCGATCGTGCCCAAAGAGGGGTCGTTCGGTAGCTCACGCCCTTCGGGTCGGCTGGCCGGGCCGGGGTCAGCCGCGGTTCGCCCAGTTGAACCGTGCCGACCCCCGGCCAAGCAACCGGTCAACTGCGGCGCCGACGCTGCCGTCCTCGGCCATCAGCTTCCTGATGACGAAGATCATCGTCGGGATCGCCCAAAAGTCGCCGCAGATCCACAAGATGCCCGCACCGATCTGCTGGTCGGCGAAGGCCGGCAAGGTGACACCCGGCACGTGGTTGTAGACCGAGTACCACGAGTCGCTGGTCAGGAAGCCCATCGCCATCGCCAGCACCCACATGACGCAGTTCGTCGCCAGCAGCGCGGCGGCTTGGAACACCGGCGTGATTCTGATCCGGAACGGCGGTGAACCGATGAACTGCAGCCAGAACAGGACGCCGGCGATGAAGAAGCTCGAGTGCATCAGCCAGACGTGCACCGTCTGATTGCGCTCGGCCAGGTCGAACGGGCCTGGCAGGTGCCAGACGATCATCACCGCGTTGAAGAAGACGACGCTGACCCACGGCCTGAGCATGAAGCCGCCGACTGCCCTCAGCGGACGAGACCAGCGAGCGGTCATCACCTCGCGGGTAGCCACCTTCCCTGACTGCCCCGGCAGCGCGGCCAGCAGCGGCTGCCACGGTGCCCCCGCGACGACCAGCGTCGGCGCGGCGAACATCAGCAGCAGGTGCTGGATCATGTGCACGAAGAAGTAGTCGTAGGCCCAGTAGTCGATGGGCGATTGCACGGCAATCAGCAGCACTGCGAGGCCCGCGTAGAACAACAGCGAGCGGCGCCGCCGCTGACCGGTCCGGTCCGGCCGGGACCGGGAGGCGAGCCGCGCCAGCCCGATCTCATGCCAGATTGCGAGCACGATCGCGATGACGAGGAACGGGTCAAAGGACCAGTGGTCGAGTACGTAGCTCATGCCGGCCTCAGCTCGATGAAGGATCAGCCCGCTAGCCTGGGCGGCGACGCGTGCATCCGCAGCGCCTTGATGGCCTTGGCGATCGGGGTGTCTATCGCGGCTCGCTCGGTGTTCAGGGCCGTCAGGTCCCTGCTGAGGGCTGCCTCGGCGCTGCTCCTGGCCTGCGGGGTCGTGCTGGACAGCAGCCGGGCAACGTCAGTCTGTACGCGCTGCGCGTCCGGCGCGGCCCAGGCCACCATGCCGGCTACCACGTTGACAAGCCCGAAGCCGTCGAGCGATTCGGGAACCTGGTAGTTCTCCAGGTCATCGATCTGCTCGTTGTTGGCCGGCGCGCAGTTGGCCGCGCCTTGCGAGGCGACGCTGATGCCGTCGCTGACGTCCGTGCTGTTGGCGAAGTGCTCGGCCTGGACGTCGCGCAACGCTGTGAGCGACTCGCCGACGCCGCCGCTGCAGGACTCGATATCGGTAGTGACCTCCTGGAGGAAGCCGCGCATGTCGCTAGCGCGCTCGGCTGTCGACGGCCGGTGTACCAGTGCCACTGCCACTGCGGCTATCAGGAACAGCACTCCGGCCAGCAGAAGCCACCGCGGCGTCCGGCGCACCGGCCAGCCACTCGGCCGCGCGGACACACCAGGCCGGCTGCTGAAGGGAGTAGACGCCACTTGTCGGTCAGCCTCGATCCCGATCCATGAGCGACACGCCCTTGGTCAGGTCCTTCGTCGTCAGCGCCCCGAGTATGTGCAAGACGATCTGGTGCCGGGCGTTGAGGAAGAAGGTCTGCGGCAGCGCGTACACGCCGTAGGAGGTAGTCGTGGTAGCGGGATACGGATCGGATCCCACCGGATAACTAACCCCTGTCTTGCGGACGAAGCGCAGCGCCGACGCGGCCTCGTCGTTGGAGTCGACGCCGATCACCCGGACCCGCCCGTGCATGGACACGTAGAACCTCGCGAGCATGGGCGTCTCCCGCTGGCACGGCGTGCACCAGGAGGCGAAGAAGTTGACGATCACGGGCTTGCCCGCATAGGACGCCAGGGTCACGCGACTGCCTGGCTTCCCGAGCTGCGCCAGGGAGAAGCTCTTGGCCAGCGGAGGCGGACCGGTCTTCTTGGCCTGCCCGCCGGCCAGCGTGACAATGAGTGCCACCGCGACGGCGACTACCACCACCGCCAGGTAACTGATCTTCCTGACGGTGCTCAGCCGGCGGAGCCAGCTGCCGGGGGGAACCGGAGCCACTGGTTCGGAGTCCTGTGCGGCGATCACAGGCTGCTCCCATGTCGGTCGCTAGCCTGCGGAGCGGCAGCCGGTATTGCTGCGGGCGCGACTGGCAGTAGCAGTTCAAATTTGCTGCCGAGGCCCGGCGTGCTCTGTGCCCTGACCTCGCCACCGTGGCCGTCAGCCACCGCCCTGACCAGGGCCAGGCCAAGCCCGGTACCGCGGCGGCCAACTGCCGGCGCCCCGGTGGCGAACCGTTCGAAGATGCGTTCCAGGTCGGCAGACTCGATGCCCGTCCCGCTGTCCTGCACGACGAGGCTGACTAGCCCGGCAGGCTCCTCGCGGGTCACTGAAAGCCGGATGAGATCGTCCGGTCCGGTGTGCTGGACAGCGTTCTCCAGCAGCGCGTCGATGGCGAGCCCGAGGCGTTCGGGATCGGCGAGCGTCGTCGCCTCGTCGAGCCGCCCGAGCTGCCAGTGCCGGGTGGCGGTCGGCCGCCAGCGCCAGAGCACGTCGGTAACGAACTGATCGAGCTCGACTGCTTCCGGCCGCAGGAAGTCGGGGTTGGCCGATGCCGCGATCAGCAGCAGGCGTTCACTGAGTGTCTTAAGACGGTTCAGCTCGCCGACGACTACGTGGATGTCGCGCTGGTCCTGGTTGTCAGCGAGGTTGCGGGCGAGCAGCTCAGAATGTCCTAGTGCGATTGTGATAGGTGTCTTGAGCTGGTGCGATGCGTCCTGGAGGAAGCGACGCTGAGTGGCGAGCAGACGCTCGTTCTCCTCGCTGACGCGGATCCGCTCCGCATTGGCCGCCTGATGCCGGCGGCTGTGCCAGACCATGACCCAGAACATAGCGGCCATCAGCGGGACTTCGGTCAGCTCGTCCGCGGGCTGGGCACCGCGGAGCACATCGAAGCCGATAGCCGCGAACGTCGTGACCACCATAGCGGCGAGCACCCACACGGTGGACCCGGTGCTGCGGACCCGGAGGCTGTACAGGAGCGCGAAGGTGATCCAGATCAGGTGGAAGGGGATTGCCTCCCAGCGCTCGAAGATCAGGATGCCGGCCAGGCCGAGAATCCACAGCACGACCCAGGCCAGGTCGATCCAGCCATCCCAGGACCGCAGCCGCTCGAAATCAGTTGCCCGGAGGTGCAGCCCTGGCCAGTCGAGCGCGCTGACCGCGACATCCTCGCGGAGGCTCGACTCAGGAAGCGAGTCGGTATCCTGCACCACGCACCGTCTCGATCAGCTCGAATCCCAGCTTGGACCGAAGCCTGCGGATGCAGACGTCCACGACGTTCGAGCCGGGATCAAAATCGATGCCCCACACAGATGCCAGCAGCGTTCCCTTCGTGACGGACTCGCCGGCGTGCTCCATGAGCTCACGCAACAGCATGATCTCGAGCCTGGTCAAGGATACCGGGCCTACCCCGGCGTCAGCTTGCATTCTGCCCAGGTCCAGGACCAGATGACCGGACCTGATCACGTCGCCGGCCGGGTGCTCCCCGCGCAGCTGGACCCTGACTCTGGCGAGCAGTTCGTCCAGCGAGAACGGCTTGGTGAGGTAGTCCTTCGCGCCCGAGTCCAGGCACGCCACCTTGGTGGTCACGTCGGACAGGCAGGACAGCACGAGGATCGTCTGCTCGGGGCGCTGCGCCCGCAGCCGCCCGAGCACCTGGCGGCCGTCCGTCAGGGGCATGACCAGATCGAGGATGACCAGCTGGTAGTCGCCGGTCAGCGCCAGGGCGAGCCCGGCGTTGCCGTCACCGGCAGATTCGATCTCGTACCCGGCGGCCGCGAGCGCCCGGGAAACCATTCCCCGGATATGCGGCTCGTCGTCAACGACCAGCACTCGGTGCGGTGCGAGTCGCCGTTCGGCCAGGTTGATCGACATCAGCCGCTGCTCCACCTCAATCGATTGCAGTTTTCGGCGGTACCCACCGCTTCCCGCCCCCTCAGATCCTGCCGATGACGCAGGCTGACAGCAGAGGATCTACTCCATAAGGCCGGTCACGGTCAAGTTGCGCTACCAGAATGAAACCATTCGATTGCGTACCACCGGGGCTGAAACCGTCATCCGGGTCAATCTCGTCGCCATGACTCGCCCAGAGCAACCGTGACAGTTTCGTCATTCAGCTCTGCCTTCCTTGCCCCGGCAAGCATGGTGATCGCAAGATCAGTGTCGTTATCCGAGGGCAAGGCTGGGACAGATCGCTCTGCCATGCCAGGAGCCCGGCGGTACTGCCGACAGGCGATAGAAGCGAGGTGATGGCCGGTGTCGTTGCCGGCCCGTGTCGCTACCCTGCTGCTGGCGTTCCTCGCCGTCGCAGCGGTGGCGGCATTCGTCGTGATTCATTACTTCCTGGGCGGTCCGCCGACCGTGGACTACTCCTCCGGAGTAGCGGCAGACACCGGCGCTACCGTCCACGTGGTGATGCAGGAAGACCCGCAGAACACGGTCAGCACGCATCCGGACTGGGTGTCGTACTTCATCCAGAACCCCAAGACTCACGCGTGGGTTCACACCACCCTGTTCAAGGTGCCGGCGGGCAGCAAGATCGACATGACGATCTACGGCTACGACGGCTGCACCCCGCTGCGCAACCCCGTCTTCGGCGAGGTAACCGGCACGATCGGCGGGGTCGAGGATGTCGACGGCCAGCCGGTCAAGTCGCTCAACTCCTGGTCCGGGTGCAACGTCGGGCATACCTTCTCGATCCCCGGCATCGGCCTGAACGCGCCGATGGCTACGCCTTCGAACCCGAACGCGAACTTGTGCGGCTCCTCGCCCTGCACGTCGGGCCCGCACAAGACCATGACCTTCAGCTTCATGTCGCCGCGAGCCACGGGCGAGTACTTCTGGCAGTGCCGGGTGCCCTGCGGCGGCGGATTCCTTGACGGCTTCGGCGGTCCGATGCAGACCATCGGCTTCATGACGGGCAACATGGAGGTGGTGTCCTGATGGCCGCGTCAGTCGCGGAGGACGCTCAGGGGCCGGGATCCACGGGCCCGAACCACGGGCTGCGAATCTTCCTGATCTGGCTGCCGATCGCGGTCGCAGCCGACCTGCTGCTCTATTTCGTCTACGGGCCGCACATGCCGCCCGGCCAGATGTCAAACAGCGCGCAGAGCCAGCAGTTCGATATCAAGGTCATGTCGGTGCTGGCCGCACCGGTGATGGCGTTCGTGCTGGTCTTCATGGCCTACTCGGTGATCGTCTGGCGGCACCGCGAGGGTGACGACGAGGACGGCCCGGCGATCTTCGGTCATGCCAGGATCCAGGCCACCTGGATCACGGTGACCGCGGTGATCGTGCTGTTCCTGGCCAGCTTCGGAACGTACGAGCTGGCGTGGCCGGGATTTGCCGGGGCAGGCGCGGGTGAGGGCCCGAGCCCGATCTGGAAGCCGGACGGCGCACCGCTCCAGGTCCAGGTGATCGCCCAGCAGTGGCGGTTCACCTACCGGTACCCGCAGTTCGGCGGCTTCGAGACAACAAACCTGATGCTGCCGGTCGGTGAGCCGATCCAGTTCAACGTCACTTCCCTGGACGTCATCCACAGCTTCTGGGCCTATCAGCTCGGCGTGAAGGCGGACGCGAACCCGGGCGTGAACAATGTGGCCTACACGACCGCCAGGCAAACCGGCAATGTGACCGTGCGGTGCGACGAGCTGTGCGGCCTGTGGCACGGAGCGATGTTCGACTACGGCAAGGTCGTGTCGGTTGCCGCATTCAAGACCTGGGCGCAGACGACAGAGGTCCAGCTGGCCGCCATCACCAAGATGCTGCCGCCGTACTCCACCACGTACGACCCGACGGTGGTCCCGCAGATGAGTAAGGCCATGGTCAAGGCCGGCCTCGTCGGTGGCAATGGCTATTACTACCCGCCGAACGACCCAGTTCAGCCATGACGAAGCAACACGCCGACGCAGCGATGAAGAGGTGACCGGATGGCCATCGAGACACAGCCGGATCGGGCGCAAGGAGCAGGCGGCGGTCAGCCGCTAGGTCGCTCCGGCGCGCGGCCGTGGTGGCGGCGGCCCGCCATCCACACCGCGATCGTCGGGGCAGTGATCGGCTACTTGCTCGGTCACCTGCTTGGTGACTACCTGACTGGCGCGACCGGTGCTGCCAATCAGTACCCCAACGTCCCCCTGTCCGACTCCGAGGACTGGCCGATTGTCTTGGGGTACGTTTTCGCGATCGTGGGCTGGCTGGCCGGGCTCGGGGTGTTCAACGACATCTTCAGGCAGATGATCGGCCGGCCGGCCGCGTACAACGGAAACGGCCAGCATGAGGACGGAGGTCTGGCCAAGTACTTCCGCTACTCGCTTGACCACAAAGTCGTCGGCCTCCAGTACCTCGTCGGAATGATCATCTACTTCTGCACGGCCGGGCTGTTCGCCATGGCCATCAGGACCGAGTTGCTGTCGCCGGTTCACCATGTCTTCACCTCGCAGGTATACGTGGAGATCGTCGGCGAGCACGGCACGATGATGATGATGCTGATGAGTTCCGTCATCCTCGGCCCGTTCGGCAACTACCTGATACCGCTGATGATCGGCGCCAAGCGGGTTGCCTTCCCCCGGGTCGAGGCATTGTCGTTCTGGCTGACGCCGATGGCATTCCTCATCTTGCTGTCCGGGCTCCTGCTGGGCGGATTCCCGTTCGGCTGGACGGGCTACGCGCCGCTGTCTATCCAGTCCACGGTTGGCGCGGACTCGTATGCGGTGGCGTTCGGGCTCATGGGCGTGTCCATGATCCTTGCCGGGTTCAACATCATCGTCACCGTTATCTGCTACCGGGCCCCTGGCATGCGCTGGAGCCGGCTACCGATGTTCTGCTGGGCGATGGTGACGACGTCGTTCCTCATGGTGCTAGCGGCGCCGGTGCTCGTCGGCGGCATGTACATGTTGCTGATGGACCGGACCGCGCAGACCGCGTTCTTCGCTAGCAGGCTCGGCGGGAGCAGCTACCTGTACGAGAACCTGTTCTGGTTCTTCGGCCACCCGGAGGTCTACATCCTGGCGCTGCCGGGATTCGGCATCGTCTCGGAGATCATCCCGGTCATGTGCCGCAAGCCGCTCTTCGCTTACAAGGTGGCTGGCGCGGGCATGGTGGGGGTGGGGTTGCTGAGCTTCTTCGTCTGGCAGCATCACTTGTTCGACAGCGGCATCAACCCCGACATGCGGCCGCTGTTCATGCTCACCACCGAGCTGATCTCGATCCCCACCGGCTTCATCTACCTGGTGGCGCTCGGCACGTTCTGGAAGGCGAAGATCAGGTTCACGGTGCCGATGCTGTTCGCGCTCGGCATGTACTTCAACTTCCTGATTGGCGGAGTCTCCGGGGTGTTCCTCTCCGACGTCCCCGCCGACACGACAGAGCACGGCAGCTTCTTCGTGATGGCGCACTTCCACTACACGATCATGGGCGGGCTGATCTTCGCCTTCATGGGCGGCCTGTACTACTGGCTGCCGAAGATGATGGGCATCAAGCTCAATACCACGCTCGGGAAGTGGCAGTTCTGGCTCATGTTCATCTCGTTCAACTCGACCTTCCTGCCGCTCTTCGCGGTCGGCATGGCCGGCCAGCCGCGGCGGGTGTTCGAGTACGCCCTGAACCTGCAGCCACTGAACGACTGGGTGTCGATCTCCTCGTTCGTGCTCGGATTCTCGATCCTGCTGTTCGTGATCAACTTCGTCTGGTCGACGGTATTCGTGCGGGAGCGCGCGACGGCCAACCCGTGGCAGTCGCGCGGCCTGGAATGGCAGGTCGCTTCGCCGCCGCCGGCGGAGAACTTCGACCAGATCCCCGTGGTCCTGTCCGGGCCGTACGACTACGGTGTCAAGGACGCTCAGCCTGTCGCTGACCTGCACCCGCCCGCCGGAGTGCTGAGTGCCGCGATCTCGCAGTCCGCAGCCACCAGAGCGGAGGCATAGCCATGGCAGAGGCAACTGCCGAGCCGTCACAGGGCCTGAGCCGGGCGGAAGAAGAGGCGGTCTTCTACCACGAGGCCGCACTCAACGCCTCCTGGACGGGCGTCCGGCTGGCCGTGGGCGCGCTCACCTTCCTGTTCGGCGCGTTCGTGTTCGCGTTCTTCTACCTGCGCTCGCTGAACAGCTACCACCTGTGGTACACGACGTCGACACACCCGAGCATGGCGATCGGCGTCACTGTCATGGTCCTGGTCGTGGTCAGCGCGGTGGCTCAAACGCTGTCACTGCAGCGCATCAAGGCCGGGCACAAGGGCGTCTGGCTGGCCGGCGCGACAGTGGCGCTGCTGCTCGGGCTGGCCGCGATCGGCGTGCAGGTCTGGCAACTGCTCAATCTCGGCTTCTGGCCGGGGTCAAGCGGTTTCGCGAGCGTCTTCGTCGGCTACAACCCGATCTTCATCGCGATTGCCCTCTGCGCCATGATCTGGCTAGAGACCCTGATCATGCGGTGCCGGCCGATTCCGGAGATCTCATTCGTCGAGCAACCGCCTACCTATGCCGAGGCGTTCTCGGTCCAGCGGTTCCAGGCGTCGCTGAGCGCCTTCACCGTGACCTGGAACTACCTGGCAGTGGTGGCGGTCATCGCCTGGATCCTGTTCTACCTGGTGCACTAGGCAGACGGGGGCAGTCAGGTGGAAGTAGCTTTCTCGCATTGGTCGGCTAGCTGGCCGGCGCTGATTGCCTACGTACTGGTAGCGGGCTGGCATCTCGCCGGGCTGGCCCGCCTGCTTGCGGCCAGCAGCGCCGGAGCTAACCGGGCGGGAACGCCCGCTGGCCGCGAACTGCGCCGGGAGGCGGCGCTGTGTCAGCTGGGATTCCTGGTGATCCTGCTGGCGCTAGTCTCGCCAGCAGGCTACTTCGCTGGGGTGTACATCTGGGTACGGGCACTGCAGATGCTGCTCGTTGGCGTGATAGGCCCCGGGCTGATCGTGCTCGGGGCGCCCTGGACGGCGCTGCGGCTGGCCATCGCGCGCCGGGGAGTTGCGGCCAGCGTCAGCCAAGATCGCCAGTCGTGGCTGATGTCCAGGCCCGTGCTCGCGGTAGTCGCGGCTAACGTCGTCTGGATCGGATGGCAGCTGCCAGTGCTCTACGACGCCGCCCGGGCGAACAGCGCGCTTGCGCTCGCCCAGCACGCCAGCTACCTGGCCGCCGGGCTGCTGTTCTGGCTGCAGCTGATCTCCTCGCGCCCGCTGCGCCAGCGGGTGCCGCCGCTGCGGCGGGTGGCGCTGCTTGTCGGCAGCGTGGCCGCGTTCACGGTGCTCGGCATGGTGCTCGTGTTCGGCTCCGGCGAACTGTACTTCGGCTTCCCTGCCTCGGCGCACCATGTCATGTCGGTGTTGTCGGACCAGCAACTATCGGGCGCGGTCCTCTGGATGGGCTTCCTGCCGCCGGCGATGGTAGCCGCGGTGGCGCTAATGATGGAATGGCTCAGGGATGAGGAGTCTGCGGATTTGTCGGCCGGGCTTGACCGGCTGCTGACTCCGCGGCGCAATGGCTGGCCGTCTCGGCCGGTCATCAGGTGACCAGCCAAATGAAACGTGGCAGGAGGCAGTAGTGCCCCGTCTGATCCTCGCAGCGGTGACCCCGGCCAACACGCCGCACGGGTACAACTGGACGTTCGCGTTCCCCATGCTGCTGTTCATCGTCGTCGCGCTGATCTTGTACGTGCTGTTCAGCAGGCCGCATCGCCGCATACCAGGTGAGCCGATCTCGGTGGCTACCGGGGCTCACCTGCAAGCATCCGGTGCTGGACTGGCGGATAGCGCATCGGACGAAACGCCGGCTGACACCGACCCGGCTGACGTGGACGCCGCCGTGCGCGGCGAAGACCCGGGGGCCAACTAGTGACACAGGTAACGAGCGCGCTGGGTACTGTCTCGACCGGGATTGGCCCGGCCGGGACCGGTCCTGCCGACCCCACCGAACGGCGCTCCGTTCGGCTGGTGGCCAGGGCGCTCTTCCTGCTGACCAAGCCGCGGATTATCGAGCTGCTGCTGGTCACAACGCTGCCGACGATGCTGCTTGCGCAGCGCGGCCTGCCAGGAATCGGTCTGATCGCAGTCACGTTGCTGGGCGGCGCTCTCGCCGCGGGCAGCGCCAACACGCTGAACTGCTACCTCGACCGGGACATTGACGCGATCATGAAGCGCACGTCCCGGCGGCCACTCGTCGCGAAGGGCGGCGCTCCGACGGCGGTCAAGCCCGGCGAGGCGCTGGC